>Ga0222718_10000622_pt1 | contig 36055 bp, 49 predicted proteins | sample C33_27DmetaG_FD_165045 | JGI IMG/M metagenome (GOLD analysis project Ga0222718, IMG submission 165045) | Estuarine water microbial communities from San Francisco Bay, California, United States - C33_27D | ecosystem: Environmental > Aquatic > Marine > Unclassified | place: USA: California...
TACGTTTTTCATACTCTTACTCCTGTTTTAAGTTCTAGTACAGTTTTCATATGAAGGTCTTGACTTCTTTTCTCTACTAGCTGGTCAATCACTTTATTTCTATCAGTGAAAGCCACTCTCATATCGAATGATTCACAAAGTCCTGGTCTCATGCCACCTTCCAATTCTCTTAGAATTGAACCTGTGCTCATAGCTTGAACTTCTTTTTGTATTTTTTGTAATGATGTCATATTTAACTCCTTATCTTATTTTTAAATATAGATATATTATAACATACTTTAAAGCAAATGTAAACGATTATTTTCACTTTTTTTGAAAATAATTGTGAGAAAGTGTTGATGTGAAAGAAAAGGTGGGGAGCTGTGATGGCTCCCCCATGATAATCATTACTAAAGGAGTGTTATACTTCTTTTGCTATAAAAGTGTATACACCGTAAGCAAGGGCTACCCAAGCTACTAAGTCAACTAAGCCACCTAGTAATAGGTATGATAATGATAAGCCGACAATAAGTCCGCCGTCCCAAGATGTACGTTCTGCCCATCTTGCCATTAACCATGCTTTTGCTGTATTTAACATGTTCATATAGTTCTCCGTCTATAGTTTGAAGTCAGCAAACGAGTCATTACTTTCTCGCTCACCAAACTTATTTATCGGCTTATCTGGCACCATTTCTGTCATAATGTCTGATTGAGCCGATTCCTCTACATCATATAGTTTCATGCGGGAACGGTCCACGCCAATTACAAATCTCTTATATTTGGTTGGATCGTTATATCTATTTTTCAATTGTTTTACTAGCAATTGACCTAATTCTTCAAGTTCCTCTGTTGAAATAAGAGCAAACATTAAATCAGCCGTTGCTGGTAAACCAAATGATTCAGATGTATCCTCAAGACCGACGTCAGTATTACTGAAACCAGACCTCGTGGTCTGTGTTGCCGATACTATTGGAACATTGAATTCCACAGCCAAACCGCGAAGTTCTTCCGCAATGGCTTTAATATAAGTATAACTATTTATACTTCCGCCCATGCCACGCATGCGACTTGAGGCACAAATATTTAAATAGTCAATATATATCATATCAGGCTTAAATGTCTTTTTGAGTTTAAGCTCATTAAGTAAAGCTCTGAAATGACCAGTATGTGCAGAACCAGTAGGATATTCTTTTACTATAAGTTTACCTACAGATGATTTTGCAATTTTTCCAATCTTATCATCGAATACATTTTTAGGTAATGACCCAAGAGATTCGATTGGAAGGTTCATAAGATTCGCATCAATTCTTTCAGCGATTCTTTCTTCTGCCATTTCCATTGTTATGTACAATACATTCTTTCCTTGATTAAGTACTCCTGCTGCACAATGACACATGAATAATGACTTACCTACGCCTGTTCCGGCTAAGGCAATGTTAAGTGTCTTATTAGGTAGACCACCTTTTGTTATTTTATTAAAATAATCTAAATCAAACGGTATTCTATCTTCTTTACGATTATAAAAGTCAAACCTTTGTTCACTATCATCAATATAATCATGACCTATTTGTTCGTCAAACGAAACACCAAGAGCTTCAGATAGTATTTCAGGTATAGCACCTTCACTTCTTTCTTTATCTTTGCCATCAATGATTCCTATTGAATCCATAATAGCATTATAAACTGCTCTTTCTTTACACCACTTTTCTGCTTCAGCAATTAAGTAATCAGTATCGACATCAGATTTATCGATAATTTCTGTGATTAATCTTTGAGCATTATTTAATACATCTTCAGGTGCTTGAATTTTTTTTAACTCAAGTTCTAAGATTTTTGATGTTGGTAATTTATTATGTTTGCTTACAAATTGGACTATAAGGTCGAACACAGTTTTATGTGTACCTTCAAAATATTCATTCTTTAAATAAGGTACAACTCTTCTGCAGAATTCTTCGTTATGTAGAAGATGATTCAGTATGTGTGTTGGTAACTGATTCGTCATTTCCTATTCCTATTGTTGCTTGATTAGTTTCTTTAGCGTATTCTAAAGAATCTGTTATTATATATTGTAGTACTGAACCTAAGTAATTTTTAAACGATTCGTCTTTCTCAAGTTCATCTACACTAAAATCTGCTGGGTCTTGTACTGTAAAGTTAAAGCTTAATGTTGCCATATCTAAGTTAGGGTCTTCTTTGACTCCAACTTGTCCATATACAACTATAACATTCTTCCAAGTACCAGTTTTAAGTTTTACTCCTTGAAACGCACTATTGTCGTTTTCTACAATTGAGTAGTCTTTTTCGCTTATGTTGTACATTATTCTTCCGTATCAATATCAAGGTCAATATCAATCATTGGTCTATGACCGACTGAATAATATGTTTTTACAAACTCTTTAAAGTCAGTATTTTCAAAGATTGGTTCCCAGAACTTTTTCTTAAGAGTATCTTTTTCTCTTACTTTTGGTTCTAGTATTTCTCCAGTTTCCATATCAACTGCAGCATACCAACCAACATTTGGTTTAGTTACGTATCCACCAGCCATTGCAACATCGAGCAATCCACTATACTGTTCTATACCACCTTCCCAAGTTACTGAGATTGGTACCTTTGATTTTTCTTTTACAAATCTAGATTTTTCTACATTAATTACAAAATGATACCCTTGTATTTCTGTACCTTTTTTATCTTGACGTCTTCCAATAATCCATATATTGTCTGATGAGTAATAGATACCTGTACCACCTGAAACAACTGCTTTAGGAAACAATCCAATTTCTTGATAAGTATGATTAACAGCAAGTAAAGGGATATTCTTCATGGTTAGATAAGGAGTAATCATTCTGAATAATCCCTTTAGTGCTTTAGCTCTTGACATGTCAGCGACTGACTTTTCATTGAGAGCATCTTCCAACTCTTTCTTAGAGGCTAAGTTTCCAATTGAATCAATAACAACAACAACTTTATCTCCTCTTTCGATATTTTCGAGTTGACCTACTAAATCGAACTTAAGTTGTTCGACATTTTGTACTGGAGTATGTAATACTTTTTCAGTATCAATACCAAATGATTCGAAATAAGATTGGGGTGACCCAAACTCTGAATCATAAAATAACATTACTGCATCTTCATGCTGCTTTAAATAAGCTGCTCCCATAAGTAGAGCAAATGAAGTTTTGAAATGCTTTGAAGGACCGGCAAGAACTGTAAGTCCTGATGTAAGTCCTCCGTCAATATCACCTGATAATGCAACATTTACCATTGGCACCTCAGTGACAGTTATATCTTTTTCAGCAAATAAAACTGAATCGGATAGAATAGAAGTATCTTTGATTTTACTATTCTTTTTTAATTTATCCATTATAGACATATTATCTTCTCCTGGCTTTTGACGGCCTATTAAATGCATCTAGCATTCTTTGTTGTTTACGACTTCTAGAAACTGCTTCAGCTTTTTTTCTTTTCTTTTTAGCTGTAGGTTTTTCATAGAATTCTCTTTTGCGTACCTCTTGTACAATACCTGCGTTTTCACAGGCCTTTTTAAATCTTCTTAGACCAACATCAAAAGGCATTTCTTTTGGTGGTCTTTTGTCTCTAGGATTTTTATTCTTCCTTGGACGTAAATCTATACTTGGCATTGTTCTCCTTTATTTATTTTTATATATCTATTATAACATAAAATCAGTGAGTTGTAAACTGTTTTTTTCATATTCATAGGTTCTTTTTTTATTATCCTGTATTAGGAATTTAGTATCAATCATTTCAAGCTGATTGTTTAAATATTTTTGAACCATTTTTGCAGCATGCTCTGCTGTAGTCACTGGCACATTTTGGCATATATGGTTAAGTGACCTTTTAGGTTCAAGCAATATAAAATCTTTTGGTAGTTTCATAAGAGATAAAGCTTCTCTTACTGTTAAGTATCTATCTTCATCTGGATGAGTTAAGCACGTTGGCATGTGTCCAACAAATGCTCCTATTTTATCTTTAGGAATCTCTGTAGTTTTTCTCATGATATTACCACCAGCTTTGAGCTTATGATATTGCCTATCGCATTTCTTTGCAACATTATCATATCCATTTTCTCTCATCCATTTAGCTACTTCTTTGTATGTTGTTCTTTCTTCAATGTAGTCCATTGGGTTTGTTGTCTTTTCTATTTTATCTTGAAATTCGCTATGTGATATACCACCTTCTAATACTTCAAGCACATATCGATAATATGGTTCTTCAGAAGGTTTCTTTTCATTACAAAGAATTTGACTCATTGGGTCATCATCTTTTCTTTCAACTTCTCTTATATCATCAGCAATCATTGTAGGTCTTTCTAGTACATATTCAAATAATGGTACTTCATTACCTTTCCAAAAGAAATAGAATGTTCTATCTCGTACTTGGCTGAGTCCATGTAGTATAGATTTTGTTTTAAAGATACTAAAAGTATATCCATTATCTTCTCCTATCTTCCTCAATCTTCTTACAACGGGTTCTCCCATCTTACTTGCAAGCCTTGGAGCGTTCTCTCCCCAAAATACTTTTGGTTGTACTTCGCTAAGTACATATTCAGCAGATGTAAACATCCATTCGTTCATAGGATTATTACTTGCAGCTGATGGACTAAGTGAGCTGAGCCCTGCACATGGGCATACAGTATTAATCACATTAACTTTTTCTGTGTAACTCGCTCCCTCTGAGAGGTTCAAATATGGGACCTCATGGTTATAATGATTTAATAAGTGAGATTCATTAGCTTGAAAGCCTTCATATGTCATAATATACTTTGGTCTTTCTCCAAAGACATTTTCCATTGCTATTGTTTCTCCACCTATTAGTGGTACTATACTCGCATAACTCATGCAAAAAACTCCTCTAGTCCAGCCTTTTCAATTCCATTCCAATAAGGATAGAATTCTCTAGACAAATGTATTGATTGTGGCTTCTCCATATATTTAAAATCGAGCTTACCTTCTTTATCAAAGAGATGGCCAGTCCATCTTATGATACCATATTCTTTTTCTATGTAATCATTAAATTTATTTCTTGCATCATTTCTTTCTGACCAAGAACCGTAAAATGGTTGTCCTTTATAATATCCGGATTGCGGTATTCTTCTTGATGGACATTCAATTGGAAGTAGCTCATATATCTTTGCACTATATTTGTGTGCTTCTTCAATATACCTATCAGCTAAATCTTCTATCTTTTGTCCTAATCTAATTACATGATGTCTTATATCGATATTGCCAAAATAGCATTCAAGCTCTTCATAATCGTAAGGAATGTATTTATCAAATCCTTCGTTTAAAGCTCCATTTAAAGTTTTGAATGGAACACTGTTTACTGTCCAACCTGGTCGATACATGCAGATGGAATGACTATCACCAATAACTATTTTAGAAGTTGGATTAGGATAGTCGATTCTTTCAGCTTCATTAAACATGCGTTCTAGATTTTTAAGGTCTACATCATGCCATTCCGGTTGAACCTCTTTCTTAGCCGATTCCAGTTTTGATTTAACCATTTCGTGATACGGCGGGAAGTCGATTCCAATTGAAAAGACTCTGCCTTTGAACTTAGAAAAGTTGACAGTGTTCTTAACATAAGGAAAACCGTATACGCCACCAAACATATTAATTCCACCACTCCAATCAGTGCCGTGATAGACCCAAAGACTATCATAATCATTGTGGTCTTCAATTTCTCCACCGTAGTTAACATCGCAGTTTCCATATTTCTCCTTTATCATATCACCATACATTACTCCTGCAGCTCCTCTATGAGAAGCAGCTCTCTTAGCTATTGGAATAAATGGACAATTAATTATATTTTTCATTAGATATATTATACCATACTTTTGTTCAAATGTAAACGTTTTTATTCAAAGAATTCACTAAGGGTATTAGTCTTCTGTACACGCGCTACGCGTCTACGCGCGCATGCTCGCTCGTCTTCTCTTATCTGTAGGTATACACCAAACTGACATGACAACACTTCAGTTCCGTAGTATTTAAGAGAATCTTGTTCATATTGAAATAATTTAGTACCGTCTTTCTTATTTATATTGAAAGCTTTTGGATGAAATACAACATCTTTTGTTAATCCTATTTCATCTGAATTTTCTCTCATATAGTATATTGCTTCGTCATACAATTTCTTTGGAGCTTCTGGCCACATTAATTGTATTGTATACACCGCTCCTGGACCCGGCGATACAAATCTTTGGTCATGATGATACTTCATTTGTGGTAATACAGATGAAGAAGCAGCTCCATGGAATCCGTAATAATGTCCTATGCCAGGTTGTTCTCTTAAAAGAGTATAAATCTCTGACATATGATTACATTGTTGCATTCGTTCTAAGAAACCAGTATCTCTAAAAGAAGATACCCATTCACAAACATCAACTGCATGAAACTTTCTATCTGGTTCGTTATACTTTTCACGACAATAGTTTCTAGCAGCAGTTTGTATAGATGTGTGTAATTCTGTTGTTCCCCAAATTGGTTGCTTATTTTTTATTGCTTTATCTAAATTATTACGAACATATTGAATATAATCTTTATTTCCATTTGCTATTCTATCAAAATCAACAAAGACGTTATCTTCTCCTGAAGCAAGAAAATGAACTCCTCTTCCACCATAGAAATGAGATATAAAAGTATTACCTACAATATTCATTATTGTAGTATCTAGACTTGCTATCTCTTGACCAATAAATCTCATACGGTCATCAAGTGTAATTGTTGGATGAAAATATTCTACATCTTCGCCAAGACCAAAATCATTCTTGCCATGACGATTTACTGATTCATATTGTTCTTTTGAATATCCAAGTTGTATATTAGACCTTTCATTAACTTTATATAGAAACCAATTGAACTCTTTCATGAGTTCTTTATCGTAATTCGACCAATCGTAATTATATTTAGTACTTGACACGTTCCTCGTTATCTCTCTTTAAATGAACAATTGATATATCAGGACATCTTTTTTTAATCTCTTTGATTTGAATTGGGTCATCTTCGAAATGCATTTCTATTTCTACTCCCAAGTCTTTTAACATATTAATCATTTGTCCTTTAAAGATACCAGAAGCTTTTCTGCCATATAGTGGATTTTCTTTTACTCCATGAGTCACTTTATGATTTTTTAGTTTTCTTTCAAGTGGATTCATGTAAAGAGTATTATATATTCCTCTAGATTCTAGCATTTTTACTGTAGCTTCTCTATCAGCAAAAGGCCGCCCAGTAATGATGATGTCATCTTTACCGGGTCTTACGCCTGTGGTGCTTTCACCAAAATAGATTACTCCATCGATGTCAAACGAATTAATTTTCATAATCATTCTTCGCATCTTGGAAGGTGTGAGGCAAATCTGCTGCCTTCGGTCTATTCTCTTTGAGCTGAGGAGTAGTAATATCTGTCAATACTCTCCTAGCTAAAGCATCACATTCAAATTTGGCATCTTGAGTTTTGAGCTGTAATGGAGGAGTCTTTTGAGTCCATGCTGATGGTCCTCTTAAATATCCTACAATGCCCATCTCTGAAGCTACCTTACAAAATCTAATTGCTGAAACAACGACTCCACCTGAGTTAGGCGAATCTTGAACTGAAAGTCTAGCAGACATTTCATATCTTGCTCCTGCAAATCCATAAGCAACCATATCAAAGTTTGCTATTTTATTATCAGATGAAATATAATCTCCACCTGGTTTTTGTTGAACAGTAAGAGATGGACCAGCAAATAATGTCATACCTGCAGTTGATTCTCCTCTTACGCTGTTTTGTCCTTTTAAAACATTTTCTTTTGATACATGTTTGTTATGTAATCTATATTGTTTTGCCATATTCAAGAAGTCAGTATTTGCTGTTCTTCCTGTTCTTATATGCTCTTGTCCTTGTGTAGAACCAGCAGCCATATTCATTTGAATGTGTTGTGTTACCATTAAACCTGAATCTAACATAGCACCTTGTAGAACTTCTGACATTCTTGAAGCTCCCCAGGCTGACCTCATATCTGAACCAACAATTGTAAGTCCTGCATCTATGAATCTTTGTTCAGTTATCATAGCATCTTCTGTTGAAATCAATGTTGGTATACAGTTTACGAAATGTATTCCTGCATCTAACGCAACATCAATCCAGTATTTAGAAGCTTCTTCTGAACCAACTGGTAAATAGTTAATGAGTACATCTACATCATGATACTGTAGTAACTCAACAGTTCTTTCAAAAGATTCTGCTGGAACAGCTCCATTTACAAATGTGACTTCATCTGGATAATCGTGCATGTGAGGAGCTATTCCGTCCATTTCTGGAGCTGAATAGACCATTGCATCATTATTTACAGCTGAACTATTTGATGTAGTTGTTATTTTTTCGACATGGTCCATAGCGCAATTAGGTTGAGCTCTTAAAGCCTTTGCTAATTTCTTATTTACTTTCCTTTTATCGATATCAAATCCAATAACAAACTCGATGTCGTGTACTGAATATCCGCCGATATCTTCATACATTAGACCAATTTTGTCTTCTGGATTTTCGTTATAATATTGTACACCTTCCACTAAAGACTTTGCACAACTTCCGACGCCGATTATTCCGGCTTTTATTTTTGACATATTATTCTCCTTATATCAGTTTATTTGAGTGAGAAATTTGACTGGCGTACCAGAGTAGCTCACTATATACTATTAGTTATAACACTTATCAGACCACTTCCGAGGATAATGACTGCTGCTGTGTTTAAAATTATCAATGCTCTATCTTTCCAGATAAGAGCTACTATTAACCAACCGAATGTTCCAAATAAGGAAAACGCTTGGTCATAGAGAGCAAGGTCAGGATTAGACCTGCTTGCCATAGCAATTAAAAGAATAGCTGATGCTACCCATTTAATATACCAATCAATTGTATACTTAGGAGTTGCGCTCTTAAATATACGCTTTGAATTTTTTAGTTCTTGTTCGTTAAATTTCGGTGAATTCATATTTTACATTAGCCTCTTTAAATATTTCATGTGTTTTTTCTATTGCTTCTTTCCATCTATCTGGAGTATTTTCTGAAAGCGATACAACTCTAGATATTCCTGCTTGTATTATACCTAATGAGCAATGACCACAAACTGGTAAACCATAAATATATAATATAGAATCTTTTAAAGATATTCCATTTTCTGCAGCATTATATATACAATTCATTTCTGCATGAACTACATATTGATACTTTGTTTCTCTGTGATTATATCTTTCTTTACTATCTTCAATACCTTTAGGAAATCCATTATATCCTGTTGCTAATATTTTTCTATCTCTTACAGCAATTGCACCTATTTTTCTACTTGGGTCTTTACTCCATGTAGATATTTCACGAGCAATATCAAGAAATCTTTTATCCCATTTCGACAAGATTGAAATGCCTCTCATAAACATGCAAGTTTTGTACTTGCCAATAAATATTGCCGCCGCTTTTAAGTGGATGACCATTATAATATAAGTCTGTTTCTAGTTTTTCTAGTACATACTTTTGCCATGCATAATCATTTCGATAACCGTATACAACATCATTGCTTCTCATTTGAACTACGCAATGTAATTGTTCATCTCTTATATAGTAAGTGACAGCGTTAGTACAAATAAAATCGTTTTTACCATCTTCTTTATAGTCACGCCAAACGCTTGGTCTTTGATATACCATTGAAGCTCTACGAGAATCAGGATTAACTTCACCTAATTCTTTTAGTACTTGATTATATTGATTGTGAAACTTTTTACTGAATATAAGATGACCATAATTCGAATTGATTTCACCATATTCATTTGCAGAATATTGCCAGGCAGCTGGAGCGCCACCATATATTTTTGCAAGCTTCATAATGTTTGTTGATTTAGAATTATACCATTCTATTTCAGCATCAATATATTTTTGATTAGGAGTACCAAAGATTGCAGGTTTATCTGCTAAGAATGATGCACCGAGTATTTCGATTGTTTTACATCCAGTCTTATCTTTAGTAAACTGTTTGCTTTCAAGAGCATTGACAAATATCTCTGCGATATCTTTAGTCGTCTGCATTTTGAATCCTATTGTTAAACATATCTCTTTGTGGGTCTTGGCCTTCCATTTTACCACGAGCATAAGCTACTGCAAAAGAGCAATAGTTAATCATGTCTTTATATGTATCTTCAATACTTTCGAAGTTTGGGTCATCGGCTGATTCAAGCAATGAAGTTGCTCTCATCATTTTACCAAGAATAATATCATGAATCGTATCAATGCCACGTCTATAATGCATGGCTTGGACTACTGTTGATTCAGAACTTTGATAGTCTTGGGATTTTTTAGTTTGTAGTTCTGCGCATTCTTGCAGGACTCTTAAGCTTTCTTTCATAATGTCTCCATAATTAATTAGATATATCTATTATACCATACTTTGGCATAAATGTAAAGGTTTATTTTTTAAATATTTTACTACTTGTATGTTTTCGTAGTTCATCGCCTTTGCCTGGAAAGGTTGTTATAAGTTTCATTTTACTAATTGGCCAACCTTCCATTTTTCTGCCAGTCTTAGTTGTTATCATTGTAGTATCTTCTCTATCGATACATTCCCATAACATTGCGTCAGGAGAATTGTCATACTCAACAAAGAAAAGACGGTCAACTGATTTACATTTCTTAGCTTGATTTTTCCAAGCAGTGTTAACTGTAAAATAACCAAATGGATGTCTATTTTGCGTCTTAACTTCTGCAGTTTCTTCGCCAATCATTCCATCCTTTTCACTGTCATATTTGTACGTACTTTGAGTACCATTATAATATTCAAACACAAGCTTTTCGCCTATGTCACCCATCTTTTCTTTTTTTGTTACCATTATAATCTTTTTGTATAAATTAAGCCTTCACTAATTAAAACTTCTCTATTCCACATGTGACCTTTTTCAGTATCATCTTTTGATTGACCAAAGTATGGAACAGCATGACAATCTTTTATCATTTGTTGATTAACACTAAATGATGAATCACCTACAAAAAGTTCGCCAAGTATTCTACCAAACTTTCCTTTATCGTGTGATTGCAATTGTACCTTTTGGTCTTTTAATATTTTCTTTAAATGCGCTTTAGAAGCTAAGCCATAAAACTTTTCTTCTAAATCTCTTGTTCTTGATTCTGGTGTATCAATACCCATCATTCGAACTCTTTGTTTTTTGTAGACCATTCCAAATCCTAAATCAATATCTACATCGACAGTATCTCCATCTACAACTCTTGTTACTTTTACGTTATATCTATATGACATTATTCTTCTCCTATGACTGCTTTAATATGTTCAGCATCTATAATAACTGCAGCATTTCCGTCTACATTTACTGGCATAGCTTTTGACCAATCCAGATATACTCTATATCCTGTCATTATTGGACCTAAAGCTCTATATGATACAGCTAAAACTAAGCCTGGTTTACTTGCATTATCAATTGAATCAGTAAGTATAATACCTCCTGATGATTGATTTTCTTTTTGTACTTCTGTTACGAGTACGTTATTTCCTAACATTTTCATGTTCTATCTCCTATTTATAAAATATATGGTTATTAATTATAACCGTTTCATTAAGTGAATCAGCCCAATATGGATGAACTGAATCGTTATGGTAATGAGTAGAACCTTCTGTTATATCATCATACCTACCTTGTACTACATCTCTTGCAATATGTAGTGATAGAAGCCATGTAGGACTATCTACAGGGTCATCTGATTTACCATCACAAAACCAGCTAAACTGACATTGATTTCGTATAGGTACCATATTACCTTTCCAATTTTGTTTGTATTTAGCTTGATATATGACACCACATATCGTCGCTGGGTAATTAGGATGTTTTAATCGATTAAGAACTACTTGAGCTACTGCAATCTTTCCTGCTAATGGTTGATTACCAGCTTCAAAGTAAATGTTTTGAGCCATACAATAAATATCATTGTTTGCATCACTTGCTTTTACTTGACCTGGCAATAGTAATATAAACATTAATAATGCGCCAAATCCCATTCCATATAAAAACGCTTTAAACGGGTGTGTTTCTTTATTCATATATTATTTTTAAACACAAACTCAATAGCTCGTGCTGCCTCCTTTTCTAAATCTCTTTTGCCGTACCAACCACCTGTATCAATATCCAAATCTCTACAAATATATTCGATTTCTTTTGGTGTAATTGGATAACCTTTACTATGAGCATTACCAGCAGTTGTTAACATGATTTGATACATTTTTGCATACCAACCAGTTCCACTGATACCTTTATATTCGTCAACTTGTTTTTTATTAACAAAAGGACAATCACGATATGACGTCCACGTATAATTTGTATTGTTCAATTCATTTCTTTTTCTTTCAAGTAAAGCTTTTTGTATTGCTTCTGGAAAACGATCGAACATTGTTTGATTAGGTTTAACGTATGGATATTGTTCCATAAGTTTATGTGGGTTCATAATATCTCCATCGTGAGAAAATATGAAATTAAAACTGTTTTTGTATTTAGCAGGAACATAATACATTCTGCTTAAGTCTTTGGTTTGAGCATCAGCAATATCGCCAATCTCTTTGTTTAAAGCATACCAAAAATGCTTAATGTCTTCTTTATCAACGAATTCTGTTAATGGAAAGACGAGTCTAAACTTTGGTGATTCAACTGTAGATGATGCTGTTGAATAACATACATAACGATACTTATCATACTTTGATTCAATATCTTTCATATCGCCTTCATAATCATCAATATCAAGAATACCAAAGCCGGCCCAACCAACAACATTATCATTTGCACGAGTAGTACCAGTTTGATATATTGCTGGACTTAAAAGTGGAGCATCTTTCTTTGTAGGATATTTAGTCGACTCAGAAAGCTTATAGAGAATAGCCTCGAACTCGTCGAAACTATTATAATCCATACGCTTATCTGTTTTGTTATCGTATATATTATCGAATATTGTGCAACTTACCATGATTTCCTTCGTGACTTGGTCCTTCCCAACCTTCTGGTTTGATTAGGTCTGGTAATCCTAGTGGATTAGGTCTTTCAGGTTTTACTCCTACTGTTTTATTTAAGTTTGCTTTTAGAACTTCATCCCAAGCTTTATATGGGTCAATACCAAATGCATCAAGTGTTCCAATAGCAACAACACATATATCGATTAAACCATCGACAATTTCTTCTGCATCGTTATTGGTTAATGCTGCTTCAGTTTCCATAAGTTCTTCTCTTATAAATTTGATTCTAAATCCAAGATAAGCACGTAGCTTTTCAGCATTGTCTTTATTATCATGAATCCATTTATGAACTCCATACTTATACTGCATGTCTTGAATATCTTTTATCCAGTTTTGGCTCATGTTATGATTCCTGATTTTGCTGTTACGATTCCACTATCCATTTGTCTGACTTGGTCAACCAGTTCGTCTACTGGGTCAACAATAAAAACAACGAAGCGTCTATCGATTAATACTCCACTTTTTGCTTTTGTATAAGCCATGAATGGCATGAATCCGATTTTACCTTCTCCTGCAGGAATAAGTGAATAGCCGTTTTCAATATTGATATTCTTTTCGTTTTCTCTTACTTTACCGACAATTTCCTCTCCTGAGGATAATCTTACTAATTTCATATTTTTCTCCATATTAGTCTATTATACCACATTTTTACGCAAATGTAAACGTTTTTATCCAAAAAAATCCTCCAGGCTTGCAACTTCTTTCGAAGTCCAACCTACTGCTTCCAAGACTGGTTCAATAGGATCGAGGAATGTTTTTTGAAACTGTGTTTCATGGTCGATGTATTTTCTTAAGCCAAACTCATCTGGAAGATAAGATGGGAAAGCAATTACATTTTCATGAATTGAATTTGGTTGACGAAGATATATGAACTTAATCTTTTCGCCATTGTTTATAAGTTCGTATTTCTTTTTAAGCTGATTGTCTTCAATTAGTTTATTGTAAAGAATAGCTCCACGAACATGTATAGGCGTTCCTTTTTTATAGAGGGTATTTCTATCTTGGAACTTTTTAACTTGAGTCACTCCACGTGGAAATGCAATCTGGTCAGGTTCAAGAGTTTTGAAATAGTTCTTAAACTGTTCGATAGCTTGTTGAACTGTATTTTCATCTTCTTTCATTATGACTTTGAATATATTTTTAAGAGCATCACGACATGGTTCAGGTGTAGAAGACTTAATTGCTTCAATACCCATAATCTTAAGCTTTGGTTCTTTATATCGAACGCCTTCGTTATCATGTACATTCATAATATATCTTTTCTTTGCAGTCCAAAGCGCACGGTCAGCGATTGCTTCACGTTTCATAACCATACGATTATCTACTCCACCAAGATACTTATACAATTGCTCATAGGACTTTTCAAGCTCTGGTTCAAGCGCTTCACTAGCAACTTTATCTAGAAAGTCGATTGTATTTTCAGGTTTGAATTTTTGTACAAAGTCGTTTAAGCATACATACAACGAGTCTGTGTCGATAGCAATAACATAGTCTTTCCATTTTTCAGGTTTGAGCACTCTATTGAGATAGGTGTTAAGCGAATATTCGGCCCATCGAATTGTAAGTTGTCCGGTGAGGGTAATTGCTTCTGCGATTCTCTGGTCAAAGAATCGAAAATAGCGATTGCCAAGAGCGCCATACAAACTGTTAAGAAGAATCTTAATAGCCATTTGTCTGTTTTCGGCAATTGCAATATCTCTTTCAATTTGATATAGCTTTTGTTTGTCATTTTTATCTACCTTTTCTTTTTCTTTTTGAGCGTTAATCATTTCTTGTTTAATACCAACACGCTCTTTATACATCTCATCGATAATGAATGGTATTATACCTGGCTTATCTACATTAAAATATTGTCCATTGGCTGCAAGAGCTTTACCTTTATTAGGAGCGATACGATGTTCGCTTATAGCACTATCAATATCGAATTGAGCAATCTCTCCATTAGCAATCGTTTCAGGCGACATATTGTATTGCATAATGATTGATGGATAGAGAGAGTTTAAGTCAAAAGAAACAACGTTATCATGTATTCCTACTTGTGGGTCTTTAACAAAGCCACCTGGATAGTTAGACTTTACTTTATCTTCAACGAAAGGTATAGCAATATTGTTTGCGAATAATCTGCGATAGATAATCGTATCCCATATCATTGTAGTACCGAATGTATCGTTATAGTTAACGCCAGCTTTATATGCCATTGTCATACAAAGAGTAATCAATCCAAGCTTATCTTCGATTTTGTCGACAAGCTCAACGTCTTTGATATTATAGTCAATAAACTTTTGGTGATTATGTTTGTAAAGAGTATGAAGATTCGAATACTCATCATAAGATAGTTTCTTTTCTCCTAACACGACATGAGCAATGTTATCAAGTTTATAAGATTCTTGTGGTCCATAAGAATAACCAAACTTCTTAAATAGGTCAAGGTAATCAAGTTGAGATATACCTTTAAGCTCATAAGCAGTTTGAGTCCTTCCCATCTTAGTTACGTCTTGTCTATCAATCATTCCCCAAGGACTGAGTCTTTTTACGTAAGCTTCTCCAAGCATACGATTGATTCTATTCACAAGGTATGGAATATCAAAGAACCTTGAATTCCAGCCAGTTACGACATCAGGACAATATTGTTGAGATGACCAATGAGTAATAAAATTAATAAGCAAGTCATCTTCACGGTCAAACTTACGATATACTACCATGTGGTCTTTCATATAAGATTTGTCAGTATCATAATCACCTAAGCCCCAGACATAATAAGTATTGCCAATATTGTTTTTCATACAAATGGCTGTAATCTTATGGTCGGCTTTTTCAGGCTCAGGGAATCCATCGTCAGAAGCAACTTCAATATCAATTGTTGATACGTTGATTTTGTTTCGATCGAATTCGATATTACCAGGATAGTAATCATTAATGAATGCTGGAACGTACTTTGTGTTTCCATATATCTTTTTACCAGATACGCCTTTATTAGCTTGAACATACTCGTTAGCAGTTCTCATGGATTCGAACCTTTTGCCAGCATTTGCTACACCTACAGGATTTCCATCAAGCGATTTCCACTTGGTAGGAAGATTGGTAGATGTAAAAAGGATTGGTTCGTATTTGACTTTCTTTTCAATTCGTCTTCCGTGGTCATATCCTCGTAAGAGAATCATATTACCATATCGAGACACATTAGTATAGAATTTCATCATATGTATATTATACCATAGTTTAGGTTAAATGTAAAGGTTTATTTTCATTTATTTTCAAAAGATTGGGGGTAATTGCTTACCCCCGCATGATTTTGTCAATTTGGTCTTAAAATCCAGCAGCTTGAGCTATCATTAACGCTGGTGCTAATCCTAAGATTAGTCCTGTTGTTAACAAAGCTATAGTAACAGTTTTTAAGGCCTCGGCAACGTCTTCATACTTATCCATAAGATGGACTATATGTTTCATGTTGTTCTCCAGTAAATAGTTTATTACATATCTACTGAGTGTCGCTGCTCGCCAGTTTACCCTTTCAAGTATTCTTTCTTCTTTGATGCCCCAGCAGACCCTAATTCGATCTTTCTAGGACGCTTCTCTTCTGGAAGTTCTACTCTGGCATACACCACTAGTATTCCATCCTTCAAATCAGCACCGTCTATTACAACAAATTCTGAGAGTCGAAATGATTTCTCAAATTTGCGGGACGATATACCTTTATATGCGTATTCACGCTCAGCTGGCTCCACCTCTCCTTTGACTTTCAATATGCCATCTTTAAGTTGGATATCAATATCCTTTTCCTTAAATCCAGCAATTGCAAGCTCGATGAGAAATTTTTCATCATCGATTTTCACAACGTTATGTGGTGGATAGTTATCAGTTCCAGACCTAGCACTTTGATGAATCCTTTCTAAGTCTTCAAACAATGTGTCAAATCCGACAAAAAGTGAACGCGGTACGTTCAAAGTATTTCTTACCATTTTTATTTCCTCCTATTAAATAGCAAGGTTGTGGGAACCGGTCCAATACCGCATTCCTCGTTATATATTTATACAAGCTTTGTTGCTAGTTTAAATAAATTTTTTATAAGTAGATTTTTACTACTTTATTTAGTCTGCCTGCTTTCATAAATTTATGAAAATTCTTCCAGGCCTTTTTAATTTTTTTCTCCATTATTAGAGTTCCCTATGTTATACTTAGGGCATAGTTCCCATTGAGTTTTTTCCTTAAAAGGAATCACCTTAATTTGTCTCAATGGTGCTAAATCTTTAGAAGATTCAGGCTTCATAATAGTTACTAAACCCCAGTCGGCTAGTAATGTCGCAATTGTATTTCTACGTTGTACATCATTCTCAAGTAAACTAGATGGTTTTCCATCTAGTAAAAATAGTTCTTTAAAGTGAACTATAAAATATCTACCTTGCTTATGTAATATATGGCAAGATTGAAAAAGCTTCTGGTCTTTCCTAGAAGCTACACCTATACGTGTTAATGTTTCACGTATCTTTAAAAAGTCGTCTGGTTCGTTTAGAGAGACTTCTAACATAGAGTTAGGAGTCCAATCTGTAATTTGTATGTTATTATTTTCCACCTTTATAAATCCTTTGTTTCAATTGTTCAATATTTTCATTACTCATTAATGATAATGCAGATTTAGCTTTTTCGTCACTATACCCATAATTTTCTTTGATGAGTTCTAGATGGTCAATATCACTGGCCTTAATCCACTTAGACCATCTTTTCTTCTTTCTAATTATATTTATAAGAAAATCGAACTGAACGCGATGGTCTAGGTGATGATGTTTATTCATTTCATTAGCATACAATACAGTGTCTTTAAAAAAAGAAAGACCACGATTTATAATGAAAGGATTGTATTCTTTCTCAGCAATGTCATCAACCATGATATCTTTCTTGGTTTCATTAATTGCTTTTAAGTAATCGAATGGACTCATGATTGTTGTGCAATATAAGCTTCTGCCATTTCTTTTGTATTAAAAGTTCTTTCGGATATGATAACCTTTTGGTCATTATACTTTACAGCTCTATACTTCTTTTCTGTAAATCCTTCATAATGTACTATTACTATATCCCACTTATTTAGTGTTGTTTCTTCTTCTATTATTTTACCACCAAATGGTATGTTGTTAAATGTCTTCATTTAAATTTTACTCCTGCCATTACTTCAGTTAAACATGCAACCATATTCAATTCATGGTCTGCAACAAAACTGTTTTTATATTGATAATCAGCCAGAATAAGTACCAATTGCGGTATTGATTGAGGCTCTACGTATTCATTCATGTTATCGTATACTTTACGAAACATTGAAGCTGGTTCTACGTCGATATTATCAGCTACCCATTGTCTCATGAGTTTAAAGTTTTTAAGTTTAAGATGCTCCATCAAATCTGCTATTGCGACATCTTTATGTCCAACTAATATACCACTATCGATTTTACCAAAGTTTGAGTATCGTTGTAGCTCATTAAGTGTTCTTCTGAAATCTGGAAAGTATTTCATTATCAGTTCAGCAATAACTGCTGGTTCTGAGTTGATACTTTCTACAGATAAGATTTGTTGAACCCTTTGCATAAACTGACCAGCAAGAGCTTCTTTCTCTTTCTTTGGCATCGCAAATTCGATAACGCTGGTTCTTGAATGTAATGGTTCTATTATACGATTCTTGAAATTACAAGTAAGTATAAATCTACAGTTTGCTGAAAACTCTTCGATAAATCCACGCAAAGCTGGTTGAGTTGATTGTGGATTAAGGTAATCCGCTTCGTCCAAGATGACGACTTTGAGGCCGCCTGATAAGGAAACGGACGAAGCGAATTGTTTGATTTTGTTTCTTAGAGTATCAATACCTGATTCTTCTGAACCATTAATGATTATATAATCTAAGTCTAACTCATTGCAAAGTGCTCTGGCTACTGTGGTCTTTCCTGTACCAGCAGTACCAGTGAACATCATATTTTGAAGTTCGCCTTTGTCTAAAACATTTTGAAATATCTTTTTAAGGTCTAGTGATAGTACACATTCCTCTACTTTTCTTGGGCGATATTTTTCTACCCATAGGAACTCTTCCATTATAGTACCTCCCAACCTTCTACAGTATCTAACCTAAAAGACCTCCATGCGTTTTTGTCTAATGACCAAACTGGAAATGCCTCCATTGAGTTAGCTGTATAATTGATTTCTGTTTTAATTCCATTTGCTTTTAGCATATCTGGATTTAGAGTACAAGGCATAACTCTTATTTCGCCTGTATCTATTTTTTTAAATGTGACTGTGACTTGCCCTTTTTGTAAAGCCTCGAGCAGTTTGGCTTTTTCATTGTTGTTCATAATATATCCTATAATTAAATTTGAGGGGACTTTCACCCCTCGTGTATTAACCTTCGACTGAATCTTCAGCAGGTGTATCAACAACTTCAGGTACTTGACCTTCTGGTGTTTCATTACCTTTTGAAGCGGCATTTAGAAATGCTACTGTTCTAGTCCTTAGACTACCAACAGCTTCAAGTTCAGGTCCTTCGAATCCACCTCTCTTGGAACAAATATCAATTATTTGAACCATAGTAGCGATGTCTTGTAAAGACAATTGAACTGCTTCTTCAGTTGTTTCAGCCGTTTCGTTATTCACTTCTTCTGACATAATTTTCTCCTATGCATAGTTACGAAAATAAGAAGACCCGCCCCATGCGGCATCTTCCATTCCTACAATATATTTATACATTGTAGCTTGAGTTTTTCTCAAGAGCGATAAAATAATCAACAGGATAATTACTATTAGTCCAGTTAGAGATTAGCTTTGAGCTTATGCTTACAAAGTAATCGCCTGGTAGCAATTTCAAGTTGGGTATACTTACCACGAAGTTAAACTCATTTTTACATGAGTTGTCTTTATCTAGTTCAATCTCAAATAAGTTTGAAGTCGAGTCTCTTGTATCGAGTACAGAGGCTGTAATAACTCCAGAATTACCTGTGATTGCTAGTTCAGTATGACCAAGAACAGCAGCAGCTTTACGAATCTGATTTAGTTTATCTTCTTCGATATTAACTCCAACTTCTGGTTCTGGCATCTGAATATCTTTTTGAGGAGTGGTTAGGATATCGCTTTCAGAAAAGAAATATCTTATCTTTTGTCCACTGCCTGTAATCAATACTGCTTTATCTTCAAACTCTAAATTAGGAGTATCAATAAGGCTTAAGACTGATAAGAATTCGTTTAAGTCATAGACTCCGAACTCTTTAGGAAAGTCTTCTACTATTTCAGCTGATGCTAGAATAGTTTTAGACTCTGAAATAGTCTTCAGCTTTTGTCCTGGTTTGAATACAATATTTGGATTTATTGTTGCGAAGTTTTTTAACACATTCAAGGTGTCATTTGATAAGTTCATATTTTCTCCATAATATAACTATTATACCATACTTTCAATGAAAAGTAAACGATTATTTTTCATTTTTGTCATGGCAATTCAGAGCGATTATAGTATAATGTAAAATTTTAAGAAGGTCTGCTCTGTTATGACCTTCTTTTTTACCATACCTTTGCGCGTACTTAAGTACGTTTCCTAATGCAAAACCCATGCCATGACCACAATCAATTATGAATTCAGTTGATTGAAACTGATTCTTTGAATAATGACCACCATAGGTTTTGTCAATATAATTCTGGAGCTCTTCAATAAGAGCTCCTTCGTTAAACTTATAGTCTATTGTTTCTTTCTTTTTACTAAACATTATATCTTCCATTCTTTTGGTTGATTATCATTAAACTTTTTATAACATCGACCAATACCATTAATAATTACATCATAAGCTTCATCATATGTGCGCATAACTGGATTGCTATTTTTTTCTTTTTTCCAGTTAATTTGAAGCAGGTTTGCTGGGTTCGCATTTTCAACCCAATTAGAAATTTGTTTACATCCACGAACTAATACATTACTTGGATTTTTCTTATCAATGCAAAGATACCAATAGTCTTTCGTTGGAATATCAGCTCTATGGTCTTTGATTAATTCCATAAACTTTTTATTATTAATGCTTCTTGGTAGTTCATGATAAGATATATCAGTAAAAGCAAAAAGAAACCCAAGCTTGGAAGTACCATTATCAATACCACCAATAGATGTCTTAATATTTACAGGCATTTCTCCTATTATATCATCAATAACTATGATATCAGCGAATCGACGTGCTAGCATATCTTTGATTCGACCTGGAAATTTTTCCTTGAGAATACGTTTGACAGTACCTTCGTCAATGAGTGAACCTCCACGGCCTTCACCTTCTACACTATCAGCAATGTCAATAGGAGACTCTTTTAAAAATTGAGCCATATCGAGTAAAATTTGTGGTGTCATTAGACTACCTCATCTTCTGAATCTTCAGGCGTTACAATCTCATCAGCGTCAACCTTTGTATAAAGATCAAGGAAAGCTTCTTTAGTATCAGAGTCAAACCTTGAGATACATAAGTCAATTGCTTTGTCTCTTTTCTCAAAGATTGAGAATGTTTGAATAATATGACATAGCCTTCTTGTTGAAATAACTTCATCGACACCATCATCATAAAATGTTTTTCTGATAATATCAGCCCAAAGGACTAGCTTTTCAGCAAAGTCTTCATCCATACAATTGAATTTCTCCATGTGTTTGAATACAATCTTTTTCTCTATGTTAAGAGATGGGAACTGTTGGTCAACTGATATTGTAAACCTTTCAAGGAAAGCATCATCGATGATTGAGGCTGCTGTGAACCTTCCATCTTCTGAACCTTTACCTTTTGTATTTGCAGTTGCTATAACATTAAATCCATTAGCAGGCTCAACAATTTCTCCAGTCTTTTTAACAAGTACTGGTTTACCTTCAAGGATTCCTTGTAAGCACATAATTTTATTTGTAGCTCTATCAATCTCATCAAGTAAAAGGATTGCGCCATTTTCCATAGCTTTAAGAACTGGTCCTTTCGAAAATACGGTTTCTCCATTAATAAGTCTGAATCCACCCAATAAGTCATCTTCATCAGTTTCAGGATTGATTTGAACTCTTATGAATTCTTTGCCTACTTTAGCGCAAGCTTGTTCAACCATGAAAGTCTTTCCATTCCCTGAAAGACCACTGATGTATGTAGGGTAAAACATATTCGACTTAACAATCTTTACGATGTCAGTAAATGCTCCCCAAGGTACGAATGAGTTATCTGTTTTAGCGAAGGTTTTTTCTTCGTTAACAATTGACTGCATTTGAGCTGCAGCTTGTGGCATTTGAACCACTGTGTTTGAAACCATTGTTTCTCTTAATGGTTCAATGAGACCGGCTAAGTCATAAGTACCAATTTTGACTCTGTTATTTTTAGTCATCATTGGGTCCCAATCTTTACCGGTGTAGCCGAAAGATTTTCCAATCTCGACTATGATATTTTTTCTAAACTGAGTTGTATCAGGATATCTGGTAGCAAGCTCTTTTAGAATAATTTCGCTGGATTTTTTCAAGTTTTTCATAATATTGTTTCCTTATCAATTTGTTATATGTATATTATACCATAGTTCTTTGTAAATGTAAAGGTTTATTTTCACTTTTAGGTGAAATAATTAGCAGAATAGTGTTGTTCATTCTGCGACAGCTCTACCAAAGTTGGTTAATAATGTTTTATTAAGTTTTTTAGACTTACTGTATTTTTTAAATGCTGATGTTAATTGCCCTTTAGTTGCAGTTGTATCAGGTGTAAAATCGTTTGCATCAGTGTTTAATGCATTCTTCCATGACTTAACAATATAAAGTTCATTGTATCCAAGCTCGTCTTTAAACGTAACACATTTGTTTTTTGAATACTCTCTGTTATATTGTTTCATGCCATCTCCCCACATGTCAGCTGCAGTATCGCAATCTGCAATTTTGTATTTAAAATTGTGGCTATTATCAGCAAGAAAGAATCCTATTGTTGTAAGACCAAATCGCTTTTGTAAATTTTCTAAAAGACCAAGAGTAGCTTTTTTTCTAGTATCTTTTAGTTGAACGTTTTTGCCCATTATGTTTATAACAGCACCGCCCCATCTACTATCGTATTTAGTTCTTTTTACTTCTAATTCATAATCTTTAGCAATTCTTAAGCCATTTGCATCACCATCAGATATCACAACAAGGTTCATATTGTCAATATTGTTATCCCTTTTGAAACTATCAATCATCTTATGGCTGTGTATTAGAGCTTCATTTAGAGGGGTAGAACCATAATCTTCGTTTTTACTCATAACACATCTTTCTCTATGAGTATAATTATCTTGGCAAAGTTCTTTTCTTATGTATAAGAATTCTAATGCTTCTTCATAGTCTTTCTTTTTAAGAGTTGAAGCGATAAGCTGAGGAAGAGATATTCCACAATGGTCAATTTCTGAATCCATTGGGTTAAGCTTTCTATCAGCATTCCAACCGCCACCAAGCTGTACATTTTGATTAGTAAATCCATAAACATCGAATGGTATGTTAACTGTTTTACAGAAAACAACTAGATGAATAAGTTGCTCTAAAACATCTCCCATAATATCATTCATAGAACCTGAAAAATCGATTAGCATAAACATACCATGATTTTTAGCATCAGCTAATCTAGTAACTCGAGCAAATATATCTTCATTAGTTTTATAAGACCATAATCTATTAACGTCTATAGAACCTGTTTTCGCTGTTTGAGCTCTTGAGTATCTGTAACCAGCTTTTCTCATTTCAAATTCTTTAACTGCAAAGTTGACATTCTTTTTAACACCTTTAATATATTGTTTGAAATTATCTCTAATTTCGTCATAAGTTAAAGCTTCAGCTTCGTAATAATTATTGACATTAACAGTATTTAACCAGTCAATGTTTTCAGCAATTTTTTCTTTTCTTTCCTTTGCTAATTGTTTGTATGGTATAACAATCTTGTCAGCAATTTCTTTTCTAAATTCATTACCAATTAAAATTTGCTCACCATTTTCGTCAACATCTAAAAGAGTATGTTCTTTTCTTCTGAATGTTTCATCAGTTTCAGATACATCTTCTTCAACATTTCCTTTACTTTCAGCTTCTGTGTTTTCTTCAACTTCTTTATCTTCAGTTAGTTGTTTTGAATCATCGCCTCTTTGTTTTGATTCTGCTTGAGCTTCCTCTTCTTCTGATTTTTCCATATCGTCATGGCCCATTTGAGGCTGTTGCTCTTGTTTTTCTTCTTCGCCTTCTTCTGGTAAATCAGCAATTTCAGGCTCAGGCGGATTTAATAACTCTTCTTGGTTATCTTTAGTATATTGCAATATGTCTCTTACAAGATTAGTTACGTCTTCAAACGTTACTGTTTTCATAGCTCTATCCATATACACCTGCTCTTCATCAGAAAAAGGTACATTAATCAGATTGCCTACTTTAGCATTCAAATTGATTTTATCAATCAACTTTACTTTATCCCACTCGAGGGACTGAGTATCACCGAAGAAACCATCATCAAATAACTTTTTATATCCTCTTTGCATAGGACCAACTAAACCAACGTATGCTTCTTTTATATGTCTTTCGATACGAGCATCTTCAACAACATTAATATACGAACGAGGACAGCCTTCTAGCTTTTCAGGACTATCATGCCAACCTTCGAAAGGTGTAAAGAGTGCATGTCCTACTTCGTGTCCAATTAATAAATCAGATACGTCTTTACCCATGTCTTTCCACATAGGTAATCCAAGTGTTCTATTTTTAATATCGAACCAAGCTGTTTGATAATTACCATATTGCACAGTAATATTTTCTCTAGCCATTAGTTTCGCGAGGGTGCTTTTGTGTTTAATCATAGGTTTCCTTATCCTGAATATATGTATATTATACCATAGTTCAGCGCAAATGTAAACGATTTTTTTGAAAATAATTTTTAAAAGGTGATAAGAGTGCTAATTATTTTCACATGTGGTGGAGCTAGAGGGAATCGAACCCACGACCTCCTGGTTGCAAACCAGGCGCTCTCCCAACTGAGCTATAGCCCCTCACTTGATTTTTGAGAAATTTCTTTCTTTAAAGAACTCTATTTTACTTCTAAATTTGTTTTCGAGTACATCGCCTTTGTGAGATATAATAAACACATTGCTTCCATCATCGAGAGTATCGAGTATCTTTGTAAGATTATCAACACCATCTAAATCTAAACTTGAATCAAACGTTTCATCCAATATCAGTAGATTTGATGCAGCACTATTTTTCATTTTAGCAATTTGTCTCCATGTAAAGAGAAGAGCTAAATCGATTCTTTGTTTCTCTCCTTCACTGAATGAAGCATAATTAAATGAATCACGATGCCTTGACCTAATTGTTTCATTAAAGTTTTCATCTAAATGGAACGATACAAAGAAGTCAAGTATCTGTAAATACTGATTAATCAACCTGTTCATCACTGGTAAATATTGCTTAATAACTTTAGTCTTGATACCAGTGTCTTTTAGCATTTCACCAATAACTTCATTATAGGTTCTTTCTTCTACATACTCTAATTTCTTTTCAGTCGACTTATCTTTATTCTTTCTTAAATCAGTTAAATCTTTTTTAGCTTTCGAAACATCTCCAGTTTGACCTTGAAGATTGTCGATTTCTTTTTGGACTTTGTTAACTTCTTTTTGAAGAAGAGCTATAGCATCATTATTACTATTAATCTTCTGTTGTCTTTGGCGAAGAGCATTAAGACTATTTGATACTTCTTGTTGTTCTGATTTTAGTTCAGCAATACTTTTTGATAAGTCACCCTTTGCTGTTTGTATTTCCTTTGCCTTAAGTTTAACTGATTCAATCTTTTCTGTTTTAAGTTGTTCATCTATAGCTTGGTCGCATGTTGGACAGTTATCATTGTCTTCATAGAATCTACTTTCATCTACTAATCCTTTTATCTTATCATTAAATGACATGTCATAAGAATCTAGTTGAGACATTTTCTTTACGATTTCTGTACTATGTTTTTCTTCTGTTGATATAGCAACTGTAAGATTCTTTCCAAGCTCTTTACTTTCATCAAACAATTTGTTAATATCTTCTTTATGAGTATTAATCGATTCTCTTTTGTTTTGAATTTGGTCGTCGTTTAGTTCTTGTAAATCTTTGATATACTTACTTTGTGAATCCATCTTAGTCTTGAAAATATCTATTTGATGGTTAATATCAGTAAGTTCTTCTTTTATCTTAGAGTTTCTTTCCTTTAATAGCATATTCATCTTAGAAAAGATGTTGATATCTAGTAGGTCTTCAATAATATTTCTTCGAGACCAAACTGGTAATTGCATAAATGGTATAAAAGAAGATGAACCAAGTACAACTACCTGGTGAAATGATTTATGATTTAGCTTTAGGATATTTTGTTCTAAGAACTTTTGATAATCTCTTGCATTTGAAGCCTGGTTTATAAGATTACCATTTTGATATATTTCGAACTTCCCTGGTTTTATACCTCTTACAATCTTAAAGTCATGACTTCCTATTGTCATTTCAACTGTAACGATAGTACCTTTTTTATTGATACTATTAATCATTTGGTCTTTCTTTATATCTCTATGAGGTTTACCAAATAAGCCAAACGATAAAGCATCTAATAAAGTAGATTTGCCTGCGCCATTTTGGCCAATGATTAATGTTGATGGTGTTCTATCTAATTGTATTTTTATTGGGTCACTTCCAGTGGATAGAAAATTCTTCCACTCACATGATTTAAAATGTATCATACTACCTCGAGGTTTTGTGCTTCTGTATATAGCTTTCTTAATTCAACTTTGATATGTTCTTTATCTAAGTCGGTATCTACAGCTTCAACATAAGAATCTAGAAGTTCATTCGTATCTTCAAGGGATATTTTCTCGTCTTGTACGCTTTCTCCCAGATACTCTTCAAAAGATTCAGCAATCTTTAATTCATATGTTTCAATGTTTTGTAATCTATCAACAAACTTATCAAACATATACAAGTCATTTTTATTTATAACAATCAGCTTAATAAAATGTTTCTCAAACTGACTGACATCTATTTTGTCATAATCAGTTTTTAAGTCGTCGTATATAACCTTTTTGAATATGGTTATTGGATTTCTTACAGCTTCGATTTCTCTTGTTTCAGTATCAAGGATATGAAAGTACTTAGGGTCATCTACATCAGCCCAGGTAAATTCCATTTGAGAACCAAGATAAGTCACATTTCCCTGGCTTGATTTAGTATGGAAATGACCTGATAAAACCATTTCAAATCTTGAAAATACATCAGCACTCATTCCATGTGGATTAGGCATCCCTGCCATCATGTCGAATCCTTTCAATTCCAAATGAGCTCCTAATATTGGAGCTTTGCATTGCATAGCCCATTTAGTATATTCTTGATAGTTTGCGTTATTAATCCAAGGTATAACTGCAACTCCAAGTCCATCGTAATCAAGAACAGTTGGCTTCATTACAATATTTACATTAGAAGTAAAATAACCTAAGAGTTCTTTAAGTGAACATAACTCATTAGTATTCTTAAAATAAACATCATGATTACCAGGAATGATATCCATAGTAATTCCAGCATCACGTAAAGGTTCTAGAAAATGTTTACGATTTTGATTAAGAGCTTTAAAGTTGACAAACTTACGATGTTCATAATAGTCTCCTAAGTGTAATATGTTCTTAATGTTATGTTCTTTTAGATAAGGAAAAAATACCTCTTCATAAAAGCGTTCTTGATATTGTAAAAAAATATCACTGCTATTCCTAACACCACAATGAGTGTCATTCAATATTGCTACCTTCATGTTGCTCTAGATGCTGCCACTTGTTTTGCGAGCTTACTCATTTTTCTTTGAGCTCTTGCAATTCTTTTGTGTGACTGTTTGATTAATAGCATTTGAGCCATTACGTTATCTCTTCGTTCTTTTCTAAGAGCAGTCTTTCTAATTCTTTTTTTCATAACACGAATGTGTCTTTGATTTTGTTGTGTACTTACTTTTTTCATTACATAAACAGCTCAAGTTTTTCTTTCTCTCGCTTCTTCTCCTCTTTTGCAAATTTCTTAATAGCTTCATCTTTAGTACGTATAGTACCAATCCTTTGTCTTAATGTATCAACATAAGCCATTGTTTGTTCAGCGCCTTCATTGTCCATACCCATTTGAACAAAATCTTCAATACCCATTTTCTCAATGAATTTAAATTTGATATCTTGTTGTTTCTTTTCTTTAGTTATTCTACGTATAAAAGCAAAATAACATATTTGAGTGAAGTATGAAAATGCGTTAGGTTTACCTGTTCTTGTAGCAGTTTCAATGTTATAGTTTCCTATTGCTCTTAAGCAATTTTCAACGGCATCCATAACCATTTCTTCTCTATAAGTGTACCGAACGAAGTTCGGTCTGTGAGACAGTCCTTCTGATATTCTAATGAAACATTTTGCAATGTAATCAGGAACAGTAGGAACTTTTTTATTAGCCTTTCTGCATGCATGAGCTTCTACTGCATAATCCATAACGGCTTCAGAGAATTCTCTATTGTTAACGTAATGTGGTTTATCTTTTGGTTTGACCTTAGTCATAATATTTTCTCCATAATATACTATTATACCACATTTTGGCGTAAAAGTAAAGGAATAATTTAATTAAATTTATTTCACTTTTTTGTGAAAAAGTCCTTTACATTTGCCTGTTTTTATGGTATAATATATTAACACCCGGAGCGGTAGAGGATACTATATTAATGTAGTGTTCTCTTCTTATCCAGCTCATTGAGTGGTTCCTCATCATATAAGTCAGTACCAGTTGCAAGACGAGACTCGTACTCTTGTAAGAGCTCTTGGTCTGTTTTGGTCTGAACCGTTTGAATCGGATTATCCATTTTAAGAGCAAAGTTTACATACGTATCTTTTATAGTCTCTGCTATAGGTACATGCTGTATTATATTATTCTTAAAAACTTTAAATTGTTTTGCTTCGCTGAAAGGAAACCATGCTACAAATTGTATACCACCCAACACACTTGGATTGAGTTTAACTGGTCTTTCAATGATAAAGTTATCATCATTCTTAATAGCGACAAGACCGATAATCTCTTCGCCATTCATTAATTTGAAGTGTCTTATATTTAATCCTTCCATATTATATATTTATATCAAACATTTTGTAGTTAAATCGCTCTTTAGAATATATTTTAATTCTTTCAGCTGCATGTTGTAGGGTATAGTTCTTTTGATTTTTCCAGTGTAAGTCATCTGCTATATCATATATCTTTGTATCTTGACCATCTTCACTCTTCCTTAATCCTCTCCCGATTGATTGTAGGACTCTAATTTGACTCTTGCTTGGAGAGGCAAATATAATATTATGAAGATTACGTATATTAATCCCAGTAGAAAAAGTCCCAATACTTGCGACAATAATCGCATCTTTCTCTTTCTCGGTAATCTCACGGACTGACTCTCTTGTATCGACATCGGTTTCTCCAGATACGTAAAATAGCTTTCTTTTTTCTGGCATTTTATCCTGCAACATTGAATGTAAAGGTTTGCCATGTTTATCCACATAATTAAAGAGTATCAATGTATTTCCTTTTTGGTCTAAAGCTAAATTACTTATAAAGGTATTTCTTGGTTCATATCTTACAATAAAATCTAGTTCTTGTTGATATTTCTCTTTAACTATCTGCTTACAGTATTCTTCTTTATATTTTAATATAAGTATATTTATATCTAATTGACTTAAATCGTCATTATCCATTAATTCTTTTGTAGTTGTCACTTGATATACTGGACCAAATAATCCTTCCAATACAAGCTGATGAGTTTGAGTTCCGTCCAATGTTCCAGTAGTACCAATACGATATTTTGCTTCAGTACATTTCTCTAATATACTCGTTAACGACTTAGCTTTAAAATTATGTGCTTCATCTCCTATCACCATCCCAAACCCGGCAAACCAAGATTGTGGTAATTTATAAACAGATTGCCATGTTGATATAATAACTCTCTGATTTACATCATGCTTCTCTCTACCTGAATATATTCTATGGCAATTATCTGCATGAGACCAACTATCCTTAGAAGAATAGTCTCCGAAATCAGAATACATTTGCTCTACCAATGATGTTGTAGGTACTATAAGCAAAACATTACCTTCAAAAACATCGAGGTAATATCTTATAGCTAAATATATGATTAAACTCTTCCCAGAAGCAGTAGGTGATAATAATAAGGATTTCTCTTGAGAAAGCGTGTGCGAGAGTCCCTCCAACTGATATTGTCTAGGTGTTATATCCCCACCATTCACAGAAAGGGACATTTGTGATAATAGTCCATTTATGTCAGGGCTGAGGGCGGACTCGAGTGCACCATAGGTAGGCGAATCTATCACTTCTAGGTTATAATCCCTCACGTCACAAAACTCACGCAAATATTTGTGTAATCCTGTGTATAATGTTTTCTTTCTAGAGTCAAATAATCTTATTTTGCCATCCCACATTCTATTTCTATATGCAGGCATAAACTTATAACCTGGAACAAAAAACTGGAAATGTTCTGATAGTTCCATCTCAATTGATGGGTTGCATTGGATGTTTAAGAAGACTTCATTCTTCTTTTGAATAGTGACAGTATCCATTAGACTCCGCTAGTAAATTTTCTCCACTCAATCATGTTTTTTATATTTTGGTGTCGCCATTTAACGTTTTCTAATATCTCTTTTAATGTACTACAAACTTCTTCAAGATACTGTATTTTTGCTTGATGTTCTTGTATCACTGGGTCAGCATTATAGTAATAGTCCATATCGCCTTTTAATACAGTGAGTCCATTTAATGGGTCATAGTCCCAGCCTTTTTCATCTATCTGTTCTTTACTCATTTTGCCATTATAATGCATCCACTTGTCTTTAAGTATAACCTTAAATTCAAGTTCAGCTTTCTTGAGTTTCATACGATTTATTGAAAGAAGTTCTAGGTATTTACCATGTAATTTAGCGGAATCTCTTGACGTCTCATCTAAATTCATTTCATCGATAATTGAGTCAGTTTTCCACATTTCTAAGATTTGTTGCAAATTATTCATAATATATATTATACCATATTTTAGTGTATTTGTAAACGGTTTTTTTACTTAAATTCAAAATAAGTGTAACCAAATCCAACATCCATTTGAACAAATTCAACGCTTTCAGCTTGTGCGTTAAATTCTATAGGTGCCATACTTGTTGGAAACACTCCTTTGAATTCAACTTCTTTAACTACATTATTGTGAGATGTAAGTATAAGAAGAGTAGCATCGACTTTTAAATCTTCTGCATCTTTTTGCTGAGCAATTTTATGCATCCAATCAAAAGTCTCTATATAGTTATCTAGGTTTTCTGTTATATTAATACGTAATGATAAATCATCAAATGTAATTCTATCACCAGTAAATGCTAAATTTACTCCACGATAACTTTGTTCAGCTTTAGTCATATTAAGACCTGGCAACGTAGCTGCAACAGCAAAATATTCTAAATTAGGATAAAGATTGCTGGAAATTTTAAATTGAAATCCTACTGGACTTAAAAAATTCTTATTTGTAGTTAACGTTGCCATATATCTATTTATAATAAATAATTACTTACTATTAACAAACTCGTTTAATTCACCAGCAATTGCTATCACATCACTTGCGCTAATTGAAGCAGATGGTAAAGGTTTCTTATCATCCGGATGATTATCATTGTGCATATAAATTGCATCAACTTTTCTCTGGATGTTTTGCTCTAATAAACCTTGAGCTTGGTGTAGTAAGTCGGCTCTTATTTCAAAGCCTGATTTTCCGTTTGACATATTTTTCTCCTGTGTGTATGTGTCTGTACTTTAGTGTACCTATTATATATACACATAAAAAAAGGGTCTCCGAAGAAACCCTTTAGTCGAATTAGATTTAACTAATTACAGTTTACACCATAATGTCGTCAACTCTGAAGATTCTGAAGTACTGGTTAGCACGGTTAGTACCGACGCCATCAGCAGCTACGAATGGATTTGCAACCATACCGTATCTTGTTTTGAATCCCATTCTTGGTTGGAAGTCGTTCTCACCCACTGCTTTAACCATAGTTAAAGGTACGTAAGGACAGTAGAACATACCAGCGTCATACGGGTTTGTTCCTCTATAACCAACACAAACAAAGTCTTGAGTAGCATAAGGGTCTATGTAAACTTTAACTCTTCCGTTAAGAACACCAGCAAAAGTATTACCTGTGTCATCAACGTTTAAGTTAGCTGATAAAGCTGGAGTATAATCCAACATTCCAGCAGCTGCTAAAGCTGAAGCAACGTCTGAAGAACAGATAACAAAATTACCTTTTCCACGTCTTGTTTCTTTAGCGATAACGTTACATTCTCTCTCTATTTGCATGATAAGACCTTTAAATCTTTCTACCATCCATCTACCGTCTGAGTCTGTGTTAACATCAAAAATACCTGAAACAGCAGTTGAAGTTTGTAAAGCACCAATTTTTGCTTTAGTTAGAATAGTTCTAACAACTTCTCTGTTGATTTCAGCTAAAATTTCAGCTGATAAGATATTAGCAAGTTCGCCTTCAGCGTCCAATCCATGAACTGCTTTAAGGTCTTGTGCTAATTCCATTGTGTACTCAGCTTTTAGAGCTCTTGACTTAGCTGTTACTGTTGATTTCTCGATTGAGAACGCCATCTCTCCGAAAGCGCCATCACCAGTTTCGCCAACTCCTAATCTTTCAGCAGCGGCTGTGGATAAACCAGAACCGAATGTTGAAACAGTGTCAGCTTCGTCAGCGATTGTACCATCAGTATCAGCATCAGTTACACCACTTAACCCTGTTGGGTCAGCTTGATGTGTACCAGTTCCTGAGAAGTCAGTATCAGCTTCATCAAATAAAGCCTCTGTTCCGCCCTGAGTTGAGTATTTTGATTTCATTGCGAAGATAAGTCCTGTAGGACCACTCATTGGCTGAACGCCAGCGATATCATAAGCAATAAGGTTAGGCATTGCACGTCTGACTAAAGAGATTAATACTGGGTCAAATGAACCAATATTACCGCCGCCAATGTTATTGGCTGCTGCAGCTTCAGAAATATAATTTCCTTGTGCTTGAACTCTTTCTTCTTGTAGTGCAATTTCTTGGTTTTCTAACAATCTAGCTGTTACGGCTTTCTTGTAGTTATCCTGGATAGGTGATACTGATTCGTGATCGAGTACAGCACCCCATTTTTCCATTAAGTTTTTGTCTGCATTAAACATTTTTTTTTCCTTAATTATTGAAGTTTGTTATAGCTTGTGTGTATTTAGCCATAGTGTCAGAAACGTCTGAATCGACAGTTCCTTCTCCTAATAAGCTATCTACTTCATCCACTGATTCGCTAGACTCATTTTTAAAGTATGATTCTTTAACAGTTTTTACTTTCATTTCGAAAGATTCTTTGTTATCAAAATCGATATCTTCTACTAATGATGCTAATTTTTCAGCTTCAGTTTCTGCAAGCCCTGATGATTGTTCTCTTACTACAGCTTGTTTTTCAAATTCTTGAACTTTAGCGTGTAACTCAATATTATCATCTGTGGTTTTATTTAAAGTCTCTTCTAGCTCAGTAACTTGTTCTGATAAATCATCAACTAAGTCCACTTTACCTTCAGGTACTTCTATGTAGTGTTCTTTAAACACCGCTTGTAATGAAGTCATAAACTCTTCAGCAATTTCAGTCCTAAGACCTTCTTGTACTTGGAGTTGGTTCTCTTCCATCCAACCTTCGACTACGTAGTTAAGATATGAATCTACCTTTTCTACAAGTGAAGAATGAACTTCTGAAATTTCTTCTTCTAAATTTTGCGCATATTCTGCTTCAAGTCTATCAACTTCTTCGCTTAACTTACTAGTAAGTACTGCTTCGAATATAATAGATGCTTTTTCACGGAATCCTTCGCTTAAAGTAGCTTCTTCTTTAATGATTGCATCTATATCATCTGAAAAGTCAATAGCCTCAACCGCAGCTTTCGCTTTAGGTTCTGGCATTTTGCCTGATACAGCATTTTCTGCATCCTTTTCTGATTTAATATTTGCAGGCTCACTATCGATAGTAACTAACTTAGAGTAAAGTTTTTTTGCGTCTTCTGATTTAGCCTTTTTAAGCATATCAACTGTTGCTTGAATAACTCCAGCTTTAGTTTTTGGAATCTCAACTTGAGGTGCGTCTTCTTTGACTTCCTCTTCGTCTTCTTCTTCTTCCTCTACTGGCTCTTCTTCAGAGTCGGAGTGTTTCATAGCATTGACTTTTTTCTTGCCTTTGCCATAAGTCTCTTCAAGTGATTCCTCGTCTAAAATTTCATTTTCAACGAGAGCATCAACTTGCTCCTCTTCAACAGATTCAACTACTTCTTCTGACTGATTTCTGTCGTCTGACATAATAGTTATCTCCTATTTTAGATTAATTTTAGAGAGGAAATTTTTAAACGCTCTTATTTCAGCTTCATGCAAATTTTTGCTAGGAGCACGTTTAATTTCAGTCTCAATTTCTTCAATATCTTGTTGTCTAATAAGGCCGTTATCCCATACCCATTCAACACCTTCCATAACTCCATTTACAAACGCACTTGGAGCACTTGGGTCTTGAACGATATCTACTGTGGCCAACATAAAGTCGCCCCCCACGTAACTAGCGCCATTCTTTTGTACAAGACTTCCCATACCACGACTTGAAACACCAAGCCTAACTCCACCCTCGAGTAGTCCTTCGACTATTTTTCCCATAGGGGTTTTAAGTATTGATGCCTTTCCTACAACATCATTTCCTTGCCAATGCAAATCTGTGATTTTGTGTGAAACTTTATCAAGGTTAACTGTTGGTCCTTCTGGATGATTTAACTCTCCAACAGCTCTCCCTGTTTTAACTTGTTCGGTAACGTATTTATCTACAGCTTTCTCTAATGAAGCTTTTTCGTAAATACGACCGTTTCTGTTCTTTTTATTAGATTGCATAAAGACGCCTTCGATAAAATAGTTTTTCTCACCATCTTTCTTAGCTTCACATATTACATCTAAATTATGTTCTACGTATTCTGTTATTAATTTCATTTAAATACCTAGTGAGAGGATTAATCCTCTTCTGTTACTTGTTCTTCTTCAGCAGTAACTGCAACACGCTGGTTAAGTCCTGACGCAATTTCTATTTTCTTTGCATCAAGAGCAGCTGTCATTTTTGCAGCCATAACAGTATTAAACTGTTTATTTGCTGAAACGTTATCTCCATCTTGTAGATTTTTTATCAATTCATTTACATTCATTTGTTTATCCTTGTTTATATATTTATATTATTATGCATCCCAACGAGGGTCATCTGCATCTGGAGTATCATTATCTCCACTTTTTGTCTCCTGGTCGATTTGTTTTTGAATTTCTTCAATCTCATCGTCAGTCTGACGTAATACGTTTTTACGTATCCATTCATTTGAAATATATTTGCCTACGTATTGGTCTAAAGAACTTAACATATCAAATCTTTCTCTCAACATTTCTGATTGTTTTAATTCAGAAAAGTAGTTATCTTCTATAAAATCAAAGGCAATACTTTCTTTCCAATCTCTCCAATCACTCTCAGTAATAATACCTTTAAGTAATAATTGAGTTTTTAATAGTTGCATAAACAAATCAGAGAATCTTTTTCTTAATCTGTCTATGAACTTCTTAAACTTTACTTCGTCTCTTGTAATCTCAGATGTTCTTCCAAGACTGAATTGAGCTTCTTGTTCTAATCTATTAACTGGAACATTCAATGACTTATACAATTTCTTCTGGAAATATATAATATCATCTATTTGTCCTAAGTTTTCGCCGCCTGGTAGCGTAGTGATTTCAGTTCCTCTTCCACCTTCTCTTCGTGGTAAGAAGAAATCTTCCAACATACTCATATGTTTTCTGTCGTCTTTGATATCACCAGTCTTAGCATCATATACCAATTTGTTTCTATATTGATTCATAATACCTCTTAGGTATTCTTCAGCTTTACCTTTTGGTAAGTTACCAACATCAATATAA
>Ga0222718_10000624_pt1 | contig 36021 bp, 30 predicted proteins | sample C33_27DmetaG_FD_165045 | JGI IMG/M metagenome (GOLD analysis project Ga0222718, IMG submission 165045) | Estuarine water microbial communities from San Francisco Bay, California, United States - C33_27D | ecosystem: Environmental > Aquatic > Marine > Unclassified | place: USA: California...
CGTAATGCGAAGAAGAAGGCGTTGCAAACACAGCCCAAGCCATAGAGACCACTCGCAGCGCGAAGACCGGTTGAGCTTGATGCTGCGCGGCTGTTGATTGGCGTTGTTTGTCGCGTGCAGTGTGACGGAATCAGAAGTTGTCAAATCTACCACAGCGACAGTCTAAGCCTGGCAAAAAATACAATCCTCGATTCGAGGTTGTGCAAACAAACAGAATCCCGGACACTATTGAGCTGTGGATGACCTTTAGGTCACCCACAGAAAGTCATGATTCACTGGGGGGCTTCGCTTCGCTCAGTCCACCAGCCACCCATATTAATTAGACACTTTTGAAACCGCTTCTACAAATCGATCACACGCTCGGCATTTTTACGACGAATTTTGACTTCAGCTTCGTAAGGCAATTTCATCTCTGCCAGCATTTCAAACTGTGGCACACCTTGCCCCGGCTGTAAGTAGTCAGTCCCGAACATCAGTTGATCTTGCCGACGAATCAGAAATTCTCGTCCAAATTTGGGGTCGCGGGCAAACGCGTTGTTTCCGCTGCCTGCCGACATGTCGCCGTAGATGTTGGAATATTTTCCCATCAGCCGATCAATGGCTCCTCCGGGAGTGACTTTTCCCTTGGGGTAGGTTCCCAAATCTTTCTTGGTTTTGATGTCACCCGAGATCGACGCCCACCAACCGGGTCCATGACCGATAAAGTCCAACTCGGGAAATGTCCCCAATGCGTGTTCGAGTCTTGGTAATCCCGGTTCGTCGATGCCGCGCTGAGAATCCATATGAAATAAGAGCGGGATTCCGACCTCTTCGCACACTTCGTAAATCTGCATCATCAGCGGATCATCAAAAGGCAAACCCACTTTATGCTCACCAAATCCTTTGGCCCCTTTGTCGACATACGATTGCACGATGTCTTTGAAACCTTTCACTCCCCCTCGAACAGATGTGCGTGGATCAATCGAGCAGAACGCCGTGAATCGGTCGGGGTGATCTTTGGCGGCTTGCAGAGCGGGTTCAGTCAGTAAGAGAAAGCTGGAAGATTCTGGAGAGACGAGAGGTAACAAGACCGACCGCTCGATGCCATGCTCGTCCATCCATTTCAAGAGATCATCGGCTGTCAGTTCTTTATTGCCGTTCCAGGTCGTGCCGATATGAGTATGTACGTCAATAAAAGGAGGGAGTTTCTTTGACTCACTCGCAGACGCTTGAGGAAGAGAAGCGTTCAACCAACTTCCCATCATCAATCCAGTCGAAGAAATGAGCATTTTGCGTCGAGAAATAGAAGACATCTTTGGTTCCTGTCGGAGATCGGATGATCGAGCGCATCACGTTTCTGCAAACCCCCAGCAGACGCCAAACATCACCAGGTCTCAAGCTGATTTTTAGATTGGATTCAAAAAATAGTCGATTTGTCATTTCGATATCCCTTCCGAATCGTATGAGTTCATCAAATCAGGGTCTGTTGATCGGTGTTTTCGTGTGTTATAATGAGGAAGAAAGCCCGCCTCGATTAACTCACCTTTTAGATCACATGCCATTTATTTCATTCCGAGATCAGGACTGTTCGACCATGAATCGTTTTGTTGCACATTTCGCGATTTTCAGTTTTCTCGCTTTTGGATCTCTTTGTGGATCCCCGGCAATCGCGAAAGAGATTGATTTCAACCGCGATGTTCGTCGTATCTTGTCCGACAAATGCTTCACTTGTCATGGCCCGGACGGCGAACAACGACAAGCCGGTTTGCGTCTCGATCAGCAGATAAGTGCTTTTGCAAAATTGGAATCCGGCGAGACTGCCATCGTGCCCGGTCAGCCGGGCGAGAGTGAATTGGTCCATCGAATTACCACCGATGATGAATTCACGCAAATGCCGCCACCGGAGTCTGAGAAGCAATTGACGGCTGCGGAAATCGCAATTCTGAAGCAATGGATTTCCGAAGGTGGCAAGTATCAGAAGCATTGGTCATTCATCACGCCCACACGTCCAAAAGTACCGACTTCAGATCGCGCTGGCTTTGTCCGAAATCCTATTGATCATTTTATTCTGAAAAAACTGCAAGAGACAAAGCTATCGCCGAATCCACAAGCCTCCAAAGAAACACTCATTCGTCGTGTCAAGTTAGATCTAACTGGCTTACCACCCACGATTCAAGAAATTGACGCGTTCTTACAGGACGACTCCCCAAAGGCGTATGAAAAAGTGGTTGATCGTTTGCTCTCTTCTCCACGATTTGGAGAACACATGGCACGGTATTGGCTAGATGCGGCGCGTTACGGCGACACACACGGCCTGCACTTGGATAACGAACGAGCGATTTGGTTGTACCGTGAATGGGTGATCGATGCTTTCAACAACAACAAACCGTTCGATGAATTTACCATCGAGCAATTGGCGGGCGACCTGCTGCCGAATCCGACCGTCGATCAAAAAATTGCCACCGGGTTCAACCGTTGCAATGTGACCACCAGCGAAGGAGGGTCAATCGCACAGGAATATTTGGTTCGGTACGCGGTTGACCGCGTGGAGACGACCAGTACCGTCTTCATGGGAATGACGATGGGGTGTGCTGTATGCCACGACCATAAGTACGACCCGTTCACCATGACCGATTTCTATTCCATGTTCGCTTATTACTACTCGCTGACAGAAAAGGCGATGGACGGCAATGCACTCTTGCCACCTCCCACGATGAAAGTTCCCACCCCGGAACAACAACAGCAGATGGAGCAGTACAGTACACAGATCGCTGCGTTGCAGAAGGACATCAAGGAGAAATTGCTAGCCGTCGAATATACCGACCCAACGCCCGATGCCTCACAGGAATTAAGCCGCGAAGATTTTGTCTGGATTGAAGACGAAGTACCCAACGGTGCGAACCCACAAGGCAACACTCCCTGGGAATTTGTTTCGGTCGAGAAGAAGCCCGTTTTCTCGGGAAAGACAGCCTCCACACGAACCGCTGAAGGTCTCAGTCAGCACTTTTTCACAGATGCAAAACCGTTACTGACCATCGGCGCGGAAGACATGCTGTTTGCCTACGTCTATCTCGATCCCGAAAATCCGCCGAAGGAAATCATGCTGCAATTTAACGATGGTAGCTGGAATCATCGGGCCGTCTGGGGAGATAAGAATGCCATTGATTGGGGCGAATTGGGAACAGCATCGAGACAATATCTGGGGGAACTGCCAGCTCTTGGTAAGTGGACTCGATTAGACGTACCAATTGCCAAAGTCGGTTTGAAAGCGGGTTCCAAGTTGAATGGCTGGGCCTTTACCCAGTTCGGGGGGACCGTTTATTGGGACAAAGCCGGGCTCAACACGATTACACCACAAGCCGGGATGCAATTTGAATCGTTAGCTCGCTGGGATGCCGTTCAACGGGGTCTCAAAGGAGAAGGCTTGCCGGGTAACATCGCCAATCTCATTAAGATCGAACCCGACAAACGTAACGCAGCCCAACAGAATCAGTTAAAGGACTATTTTCTGGAGAAGGTCTACAAAGGTTCTCAGGAGATTTTCGGGCCGTTGAATACACAACTTGCTGCGTTAGAAAAGAGCAAAAATGAACTCGACCAACAAATTCCGTCAACGCTGATCATGCAAGACCTGAAAGAAAAACGTCAGGCGTACGTGTTGATGCGAGGTGAGTACGATAAACCGGATGAGAATCGTCCGGTGGAACCGAATGTCCCCGCCTTCATGCCCCCACTGCCTGAAGATGCTCCAAAAAACCGCCTGTCATTGGCGCGTTGGTTGGTCTCTGCCGAGCACCCACTAACATCGCGAGTGACCGTGAATCGTTATTGGCAGAAGTTTTTTGGAACGGGCCTCGTAAAAACCGCTGAAGACTTCGGCTCACAGGGAGAGTCGCCTTCTCACCCGGAATTATTAGATTGGCTGGCCGTCGAGTTTCGGGAGTCAGGCTGGGACATCAAGGCGATGCAAAAATTGATCGTCATGTCGGGAGCGTATCGACAAAGTAGTGTCGTCGATCCTCAGAAATACACAACCGATCCTGAAAATCGATTGCTGGCTAGAGGGCCAAGATTTCGACTGGATGCCGAAATGGTTCGCGATAATGCTCTCTATCTATCAGATTTACTGATCGAACGAGTCGGCGGAAAAAGCGTGAAGCCTTATCAACCCAAAGGCTTGTGGAACGCGGTCGGCTATACCAACAGTAATACAGCAAACTTCACTCAGGACCATGGTGAGGCACTCTATCGCCGCAGTATGTACACGTTCTGGAAACGGACTTCGCCTCCTCCCACGATGTCTATCTTCGACGCACCGTCTCGTGAAGCGTGTACCGTTCGTCGCGAGAGAACCAACACGCCGATGCAGGCATTGGCCTTGATGAATGATATTCAGTTTGTGGAAGCTGCTCGACGTTATGCACGTCGCATTATGACAGAAGCGGGTGAGACCGATCGAGAAAAAATCGTCTGGGCCTTTCGAACGGCAACCTCACGCATGCCGGATGAAAAAGAAATTCAAGTAATCCAGAAACTTCTGACAACATATCGCGAGAAGTACGTTCAGAACCCTGATCAGGCGCAAGCGTTGTTGAGTGTCGGTGAATCTCCGCGTGAGGAATCACTCGATGTCCAACAGCAAGCCGCCTGGACAATGATCGCCAACCTGATCTTGAACCTCGACGAAACAATTTCTAAAGGCTGACGACATTTTATGCCGCCGATGCATGCTGAATGATCGACAATCTTCAAGCCACTAAGACTCACGGAATCACCACCATGGACCCTATTCTCGAACACAAACAGTTGATGACCCGCCGACATTTCTTCAGTAAGTCGGCGATGAATGTCAGTGTCGGCAGTGCTGCCTTGGCATCGATGACGGGCCCACAACTCACTGCGGCAGATACTGGCCAACCAACGGGTGGGATTCTGCACGCTCCTCATTTTCCTGCCAAAGCCAAACGGGTTATCTACCTGTTCATGTCGGGAGCACCGTCACAGCTTGACCTGTTTGATCACAAGCCCAAGATGGACGAATGGTATGATAAAGACTTACCCGACAGCGTTCGGCAGGGCCAACGCTTAACGACTATGACCTCGAAGCAAAAGCGATTCCCGATTGCTCCGTCGAAGTTCAAATTTCAGCAGCATGGAAATTCCGGAGCTTGGGTCTCGGAATTATTGCCTCACACGGCCTCGGTTGCAGACGATATTTGCTTCATCAAATCGATGCACACCGAAGCCATCAATCACGACCCGGCCATCACTTACATTCAAACCGGTTCTCAGCTTCCCGGTCGGCCCAGTTTGGGGTCCTGGTTATCCTACGGCTTGGGAACCATGAATCGAGACCTCCCCGACTTTGTCGTGTTGACTGCAACATGGACGGGTCGCAAATCGGCTCAAGCACTTTACAACCGATTATGGGGGGCCGGTTTTCTGCCCAGTAAATATCAGGGAGTCGCCCTGCGTTCGCAAGGAGACCCGGTCCTCTATTTGTCGAACCCGCCGGGTGTTGACCCAACGGCACGCCGGCAAATGCTCGATGGGCTCTCGCAACTCAACCAGAAATTGTACGCCGAAGTGGGTGATCCCGAGATTAACACGCGCATTGCTCAGTACGAAATGGCGTATCGTATGCAAACCTCCGTCCCCGATCTGACCGATATCTCGAATGAGCCAAAGCATGTTCTCGATATGTATGGTCCTGAAGTGACTAAGCCGGGAACATTCGCGGCCAGTTGCCTGTTGGCTCGCCGCATGGTTGAACGTGATGTTCGTTTTGTGCAAATTTTTATTCGGGGATGGGACCAACATGGTAGCCTTCCCAATGATATTTCCAACCAATGTCGCGATGTGGATCAAGGAGGCGCTGCGCTCATCAAAGATCTCAAAGAGCGTGGCATGCTCGACGATACACTGATCTTGTGGGGTGGCGAATTTGGTCGCACGATTTATTGTCAGGGGGGGTTGTCTCGCGAAAATTATGGACGCGATCATCACCCGCGTTGCTTCACGATGTGGGCGGCTGGCGGAGGGATCAAACCGGGGATGACTTACGGCCAAACCGACGATTTCAGCTACAATATCACCGAGAATCCCGTCCATATTCACGATTTGAATGCCACTATTCTCCATCAACTGGGGATCGACCACGAACGACTCACCTATCGGTATCAGGGACGCGATTTCCGTTTGACCGACGTGCATGGTAACATCGTGAACGACATTCTCTTGTAGCAGAAATCAACACCAGAAATCCGATAAACAATCATGATCTCGACAACCCCACAAAATGCCATTGTCCTTGTTCGCTACGGAGCAATTCCCGAAGTGGCCCGCTTTCAGTGGTCGCTGGCGGCGACTCCCCAGCGTGGTCAATCGGTCGTTGTGAACTCTCATCGTGGTGAGATGTTGGGAACGGTCCTAGAGTCGGTCGTTTCGGCAAGCGATGAAGAGATCGAAACCAAAGTCTTGAGACTCGCCACCAGCGAGGATCTCCACGCTGCTCAGAATCTCAAAACCGCCTGTACCCAAGAGTACAGTGAGTGGGAAAAACGGATCTCCAAATGGAATCTGGAGTTACAACTTCTCGACCTGGAAAAAACTCTCGACGGTACTAAAAAGATACTGTACGTCCTGTGTGACCGCGGGCCCGACAGCACCAAACTGGCATTACAGGCGGCAGCGGAAGGGCTCGGCATTATCGAAGTCCAGCCGGTCGATGCCGAGGGGCTGGTCAGTGTTGATACGGGCGGAGGTGGTTGCGGCTCAGGTGGTGGAGGTTGTGGATCGGACGGCGGCGGTTGTTCGCATTGAGAGAAGCTGGTTTTGGTTGGGTGCGAAAGGAGATTGACATGTCTCAGCCAGTCCAAGTCAAAGTCTTTTTTGACAGTATGCTGATTACAAAGCGGGTGTATCTGTTTCTCTCGGCGGGTGGATTTCTGTTGTTAGGAATCGTTGCAATTTCTTATAACACCATCTTCGGCCCCGGCACTTGGCTCGGGAATATCATCATGGCAGAAGGCCCGTGGTTTTATGACATCTTGCCTTGGTTTCTCGGCTTTACTGCCACGGTTGAACTGATCGAAGTCTTCGTGGTGCTGCGGAAGTTCAAACAGCGAGAAGAGTTTCTCCGCCGTGAACGAGGAGAGAGGGCGAGTCAAGAATCTGCCGAATAGTACGAATGAAAGATGTGGGAAAGCGGCCATCCATAATCTGTCTTCTGGTTCCACTGGTGTTTCCCGGCGGTCGTTTTCAGCCACTCAACACATGCGACAGCCATTCGTGTAATTCGAGTCATTCGTGGTTTGCTTTCTTCCTGGTTCATTTTCAAGAGGACCACGAATCAAACGAATAACACGGATGAAAAAAAACTGGGTCGGGAAGTCTTATGGGAAGCAGAAGCCTTCGACGAATTCAGTATCTCATGTGGGCGAACAATATCGCATCGCGCTCATGAATTCATCAGCTTGCCCTTCAAGAAGACAAATCCACAAAAAGAAAATGGTCGTTTTACTGCTCTAAAAATTTGAGTTAGAGATGTCTTCATACTCAATATTCGAGTCATTCGTGGTTTGTTTTCTTCCTGATTCATTTTCAAGAGGACCACGAATCAAACGAATAACACGAATATTTCAGAGCACAATTCGTTCGTATTCGAGCTTGGGATGGCTGCCAAAGTTCATAAGTAGCCCCAATTTGTACTCTGTGGCTCTCAAGTAATTATAAATCTGTGCGCGGTGAGCATTCGAGATTTCGCGCACCGATTTCAATTCGACAATAATTGAGTCGTAGCAGATGAAGTCAGAAATGTATTTTTGTGAAAGCGGCTTCTGTTTATAAATCAAATCAAGTGGGGCTTGAGGCACAAAAGGGATCTTACGTTCGGTAAACTCCAAGCAAAGGCATTCTTGATAGACGGCTTCCAGAAATCCGTAGCCCATCTCATTATAGACTTCAAAGCAGGCTCCCATGATCTGGAATGACTCGTCTTTCAACACGATCTGTGACATGATTCTCCCTTTCCCAATAGCGCACGTAGGTATACCTTTTGTTGTCTTGAGAATCCTTGTTTTATTCGAGCTATTCGTGGTTTATTTTCCCTTCAGAGTTGTCTCAACAGAACCACAAATAACACCAATGAAAATTCGATCCATTTGGCGCAGTTTGTTGCGATCTGTCTTGTAAAAAAGTATGGGCCTCCAACGCATTTTCTCATTGTTTCATGGTGCTCTCCGTGTAATGTAGGGTTTGACGATTCAGCACAAACCACACGTTACAGAAGTCGCCGTCATCCATACACAACGAGGACACACCATGAGCGATCAACAAATCAACATAGCCATGATCGGTCTCGGCTTTGGTGCCGAGTTTATTCCCATTTATCAAGCCGATTCGCGTGCCAAGGTTGCCGCCATCTGTCGACGTAACGAAGCCGAGATGAATAAAGTCGGCGATCAGTTCGATATCGAAAAACGCTACACAAGCTATGACGAAGTCCTCGCCGATCCAGACATCGACTACGTCCATATCAATTCACCGATTCCCGATCATGCCTGGATGTCTCTGAAAGCGCTCGATGCCGGCAAGCATGTGATGTGTACCGTTCCGATGGCGACCACCATTGACGAATGCCGACAGATTGTCGAAAAGGTGCAGGAAACGGGTCTCAAATACATGATGGCAGAAACGGTGGTTTACAGCCGCGAGTTTCTGTTCATCAAAGAGCTTTACAAGCAGGGGGAACTCGGCAAGATTCAATATATGAAAGCGTCTCATCCGCAAGACATGGATGGTTGGCCCAGCTATTGGGAAGAGATGATTCCCATGCATTATGCAACTCACGTTGTCAGCCCGATCTTGGGGCTGGTCGATGGTGTGGCCGAATACGTTTCCTGCTTCGGTTCGGGAACCGTGCGGGATTCCATTGCCGAGAAGTCGGGTAACAAGTACGCGGTGGAATCGTGCCATATGGCGATTAAAGATTCCGACGTGGCGGCTCAAATCTGGCGGTTTTTATACGATGTGGCTCGTCAGTATCGCGAAAGCTTCGACGTGTACGGCACGAAGAAGAGCTTCGAATGGACGTTGGTCGAAAACAAAGAACACGTAATTCATACGGCTAAAAAGCCCGAGCATGAAATCCCGGAACTGGTGTCGGTTCCTGATTTCGCTCATCTGCTTCCAGCGGATATTCAAAAATTTACGCAACCTCAAGAAATTCACGATGCCGATCATCTGTCGTTCATTCAGGGAGGTGGGCACGGCGGTTCACATCCCCATTTGGTAAACGAGTTCCTCACGGCAATCCTGGAAGATCGTGATCCTTGGCCGAACGCCGTGCAATCGGCCAACTGGACCTGCGTGGGATTATGTGCTCACGAATCGACGAACAAAGGTGGCGAGATCGTGAAACTTCCCGAGTTCACTTTGCAGTGATGGTTGGTCAGTCACTACAATGTGAAAAATGTAAACAGTGAGATTGCTCAACATCGCGCACACTGAGGAGAGACTCCATGCGTCGTTTAATTCGTTCGGCTTGTTGTTTGCTGTACTGCGTATCACTCGTTCAAACTGGAATCGCTGAAGAGAAACAGATTTCGCCATTAGCACAACGAGATCGCGTTCTCGCGACCACCGAAAACGCCAAGTCATTCTTCAATGGCAAAGATCTCACCGGTTGGGCCGGGGATCAATCTTTGTGGAGTGTTCAGGAAGGATTCATTGTCGGTGAGACCACCACCGGCATCAAAAAGAATTCGTTCCTCTACAGCGATTTGATCGTCAAAGACTTTGAGTTGTCGATGAAAGTGCGACTGACGCCGAACGATGCCAACAGCGGCGTCCAGTTTCGCAGTGAAGTGCTACCCGATGGATTGGCTCGCGGTTATCAGGCCGACATCGGACAAAAATGGTGGGGTAAGCTGTATCATGAGCACGGTCGAAAAATGTTATGGGACAAAGATGCCACCCGGCATGTCAAAGTGGGCGAGTGGAATGAATACCGCATTCGTGCGAAGGGACATCATATTCAGACTTATCTCAACGGCAATCTGTGCGTCGATCTACACGATCCAGAAGGAGAAACCTCGGGAGTCATCGCGTTACAGGTTCACTCCGGCGGCCCGCTGAAAGTGGAGTTCAAAGATTTGAAACTCACGGTTCTGGAGTAGGTTTCTCGCCCCAAGGAGAAAAGACCGTCATGTGAGTAGGATTCGCCAGAATTAGACCGCTCGGGTGGCCGACAAGATTGCCTCCCTGTAACTGATGATTGCGGAGTAAGTTGATACGCCGGGTCATACGACCATCGACAGTGTCAAAAACCAAAATCTCAGTAGAGGTGGGCCACCAGATGGTATCGTGAGTGACCACGCCGGCCCCCTGGCCTTGCAGTTCTGCCGCTCGCGAAGAAAACTGCCATTCGCGTTGACCATCGGCAAGATGTCGGGCTTCCAAGTGATTTCCTGTGAGGAAAACGCGATCTTTGGCGATCCCCAGCAGTTGTTGGTCGCGCGCTTTCGGTTGAGACCACAAAGTTTCACCAGTCTGTTGCTCCAGCGCAAATACACGATCACTGTCGCCGGGTGCGGCGATCAGGATTCCTTCATGAATCAGAAGCTTTGCTGAGAGTCGGCTTGTTGTCCCGGCTTTCTCGGGGTTGGTCGTTCGAGGATAAGTGTGATACCAAACGGGCAAGCCATCGATTGCATCAAAAGCGGCAACAGCGCCAAGTTCGGTGGAAACGTAGACTTGCCCGGAATTCCACAAAAGACCAAGGCTACTGGCATAATTGCTCCCTTCCGGGACTTGCGCACTGTTGGAACAAATCAGACGGTTCCAGAGAAAATGACCATCTTCAGCACGAAAACAAAGCAGGTACAATTCCGAGGGTGTCGCTCCTCGACGACCGAGAATCCAAAGTTTTTTGTCTTTAACAACCGGTGATCCTTCAAACCGCAGATTTCGATCAAGTTGGCTGGCGTTGAAATCCCAGACTAATTGTCCCTGGCGTTCTTTGAGGTCCAGGCAGATTAGTCTCGAAGGTTGTTGGCGGGTTTCATCAATAGAGAATCCTGTGATTGGACCTCCAAGCCGAGCGAACAAGCGTCCTTGCGAAATGGAGAGAGTCTCACCCGTTTCACCATGCACGGGTCGTAACGGACGAAAGTCAAAGGGATCAACTTGAGTGGGGTAAACCCGACCTTGACGAACCCATGCTTCAAGACTCTGAGGTGGTTCGTCTATCCAGGCTCCTAACCCGGTTTGAATATTGTAACCCATGATGGCTGTGCCATCGTTCCAGAATACATATTGATTCCAGACAACAGGATGATGTCGTAACCCACTGTAAGAGGTCAATTTTTCAGGATTGTGGACAGGGAGCGACCATCTCTGCGCCCCAACATCTACGGGCATTTGCCCCCGAGTCGCTATGGAAAATACTGGCGGAGAACCATTCGTTGAACTCGTAAGGAGGTCAGAGAGCAGGTCGGTCCATTTTCCAGTTTTCCCCGCAAGTGTCCCTTCTGCGTCGGGAAATCGTTCCCGATAAACACTAAGTTCGAATTGAGCGAGTTCATGTTCTGCTGAGAGAACTCGAGTCACGATCAATTTTGCCAAGACATCGGGCAGCCGCGTGTCTGGATCGGGATAACGAACCAGCAATGCTTCCGAACTTTCCAACGGAACGAGCATCAACCAGTAGGCGTGTGCGGCCTCATAATCACCCGCTTGTAAAGCCAATTCAGCCAGACGATTGATGGCCTTCTCGGCAGTACGCGTCAAAAAAGTTTCCCGCAATATCGTCTTCAGTAAGGAGACATTTCCCGTCAGATCGGCTTGTTGCCATAACTCGTCAGTCCTGGGCTCAAAACGCTCACGATAGCGCTGCAATGCGGGTTTGGGAAGTCGCGTGAGTAGAATGCGAGCATACTCAGAAGCTCTGAGCATCAAACGATTATCGACCTTGATGACGTTTTGATCTCCCGAAATTTGGACCGATTCCAGAACATCAATAGCACGGTCCCAATCTTCGACTTCCAGCAAATCGTCGACGGAGGCGAGTCGGCGTGCAAGATCTTGATCGGCTGAGGGGATGATCGGTTGGGCAAGGCACTCGACTGCAACGCAGGCGATCAGCAAGACGGTCGTCGTCGCGCGGAGCAAATACTGAATGATCTGTTTAGCGTGCATAATTCAGAATCAATCTGGGAATGTCGCCAAAGGAGTTCAGATATTCGACTCGTTTACGAAACGGCGATAATCCCAGCACGGGTGAGTAGCCATGATGATGGTCGGCGATGGCCATTGCCAGTTCAAGATCGTCTTGAGTGACTTGATCGTGGTTTTGCCCGATGGCGATCCAACGTGCCAACCATAAAGTCACCGGCACCATCAATGCCAGCGAGAAAAAGCCCGTTGTCACTGGATAGAAATAGTACGCCGCACCACAAAAATGCATTCCTTGAATTTTCATTCGCACATATCGGCGAAACAGCTCATCAAAACCTTCGGGAAGCCCACAATTAAAGTTTTCGATCTCTGCAAATGAAACCGGGGGCAGCATTTCATACAGTTCTGGTGTTTGACCGCCACCCCAAGCAAATTTTGTGGTGGCCTTGAGCGATAGTAATCGTGATTTCCAAGGAGAGTCGAGTTCCTGTTGCGTTTCTTTTCGTCCGTAGACTGAAATCATGAGCCGAAACATCACACGGCCAATCCGGGAAATTCGTTCCACCTCGGTCGGTAACTCCTCCCACTCCATTTCCGCTGCGGCAATCAATAATTCGAGTAAATCGTCGATTCTCGTTCCCTGAATCTTCTCAAAGCTCGATTGTGAGAGCAGATTGACCCAGGAGACTGTTCGTAACATTTGCAATGTGAAGGGCGTCTCCGCATCTTCAAACGCGGCATCTAATGAACTGACAACTTTCAGGATATCGGACCATTCCAATGATTTCTCTTTAGGTGTGATATTGGGAGGCGGTGTTTGTTGATAGTGATCCGGGACAACGGCTTTCGCATACTTTTTCAGATCGCCGATTTGATCGGCAACACCAGCCCCTTTGTTGGCAACAACAGACGGGCAACTGTAACGTAGACCAACCGTGATTTTTTTTCCCATGGGATGAAAAGCATAAGGATAAAGTCGGCAAGCAAGCGGCTTCGCCTCTTCTCCGAACTTGGCATGAATTCGACACAACCCATCATCCTGAAGAAACACACACGCACCATCTTTTTGATGCCCCAATCTCCAAGGACGAGTTTTCGAGTCAGAATTCTTTTCGACCACTGCAACACTCTCAGAGATGCCATCCTTCTCCGTCCATTTTTGCCGGTCGATGCGTTGTTTTTCATCTTCGGTAATGGCAATCAAGTGCTGACGACAACAGCCACCGCAATTGTGGCAGGACCAGTTTTGAATCGTGGGAAGTTGGAGATCGATTTTTGCCATAGATTTATTGTAGACGCAAAAGCAGATGACCGCGAACAGTCAGACTCAAAATTTCATTCAAGTCCCGATGTAACGAGAGTAAAGACTGCGAGCTTCAGACAGATCCTCGGTCCCTTGCACAATGGCTCGGCCATCCTTGAAAATCGTCAATTCGTGTTCCGATTCCGTCGGTGAGAACTTGATCAAGTAAGGATTTCCCGTGACCTTCCCGGAGGTGGAAAGTTTGCTAGATAATTCGTCGAGCGAAAGTGCTCGTTTTTGTTCGGGTATCACCTGTACTGCGTTGCGACCACATAGAACTGTGCCTTGTGAACCACGACCGCCGTGTAACCAGTCTCTTTGGCCTTGCTGACAAGCGGGGCAATTCGATTCTTCGCGCAGTGAGCCTAACTTCATTTCTCGCCAAGATGCGTCCCAGATATCGATGACGGTCATCACCGGAGGGACCAGTTCGCGTTGATTGGTCAGAATTTTCAAAGCCAGCACGACTTCAAAGGAAGCAATGATATTGACTGCCGGTCCGAGGACACCGGCGGTGTCACACGTTTCTGTCGAGCCGGGTTCGGGGACATCATCCATAAGGCAACGTAAGCAGGCGGTCTCACCGGGGAAGACGGGCATTACCTGACCGTGACTGCCAATGCAGCCGGTATAAATCCAGGGGATGCCCAGTTCGAGCGAAACATCGTTGATCAAAAAACGGACTTCAAAGTTATCGGTCCCGTCCAGAATCAAATCGCAATCTCGTGCAAGAGACTCAATATTCCCGGCATCGATGTCAGCGACTATTGGCTCAATTGTGATCGAACTGTTGATGCGTTTCAGTTTATTGACAGCAGCGATTGATTTTGGCAATCGTTGTTCGACATCCTGTTCGTCATACAGGACCTGCCGTTGCAGATTGGAGAGTTCGACAAAGTCCCGATCCACAATCACCAGATGTCCGACTCCCGCCCGGACCAATTGATCGGCAATCACTGTTCCCAATGCGCCACAACCACACAGCAACACTTTCTTCTGAGAAAGCAGGTATTGTCGTTGTTCTCCGATTCCCCGAAAAAGGACCTGTTTGGAATATCGTTCGTAGGAAGAGTTCATTGATCAGCCGTCATTCGCAAATTGAGTGGATGGTTAACTTCAATCGGTATCGAATGAAATCATATCCTGTGTGTCTGTGGTGTTGGTCCTCATTTTATCAGTTCGATGCTCTTAGGGAAGTGTGCTTGTAGCTCAGGTCATCTTATCCATCTACAAAAAAACCGAGACGTACTTCGAGCGCGTCTCGGTTTGTATCAATGATCGCGAATTGATTCACTTCACAATCCGACCACTGCCGAGGTCCGTTCCTGATAGCTTCTGAATCCGACCGCTACCGAGATCCATTCCTGAGAGGCCGTTTAGATAAATGTAGGTCCACTCGACTTCGGTAAACCCCAACATATCCATGATCTCCTCGTCGCTTGCTTCCATTTTCAACAGCAGATCAATGTCACGATCATCGATGCCGGAATCCATCAGAAACAACATCATGTCTCCCGACATTCCCGCTTCGGTTTCGAGCTTCTCACCCGCTTCGGCAAATCCGGTGGGAATGAGAATGGCGACGACGGCGATTAAAGTCAGGTGGCGAACAGTTTTGAACATCTTAAAGCTCCTTGAGTAAAAGTGTTTTGTGGACACCTTCCACAGCGCAACACCAAGAGAAGCGTTACCAGATTTTCAGAAGAAAAATGCAAAGACACCTAAGTCTTTATATCGCAATTGAATACGGCGAATTAAATTTCCTGAATGCGGTAGAAACTGCGATTTGATTGATCTTTGAGAGACCAGAATCGTGAATAATTCAGCCAATTTGCGACTCTCCCGCCGTTTTCCTCTTGGTGAACTACTGTACCAGAGTCAGAATCGCGCGTTCGCTTTTCATTAATTTGCGCAACGCCTCTACGACAAGTCTTTCGCTTTTAAGTTGATTCCCTTCAAGGGCTTTGCGACATCATCGCTTGATCAAAGAGAGCTGTTGCGCAACAAACGCAGTCAATACAGAGAGCCAAAATCTCCACAGAGCATTAGAGAGAAATATCACAACATGTCCGTCATGAATCAAGAAGGTGACAAAGTCGTTCTCTCTCGCCAGGATCCTCCCGAATTCTGGAATCTTCTCGAACAACATTACATCAAGCAAGATGATTCCAAATGGCGAGATTTGGCAGCATGGGTGTTACGCGAACAAGCGGGCTGGTCTTATGAGAGGATCGGTATTGCACTCGGTTGTGACCGCGGGCACATCTATCGCATTCTAAGTCAATTGCGTGCCGAGATGAAAAAAACATTTCGCGAACCGCACGACTGGCCCACCAATCATCCTGACAAGGAGAAAACCGAATGAACGAATCGATCACTCATCATTTACCCATCGAGCGGATATCAGTCGATCAACTGTTACCGGCACCCTATAACCCAAGAGTGGAACTCAAGCCGGACATGGAAGGTTTCAAGAGACTCAAGCGTTCTCTTGATGAGTTTGATCTCGTCCAGCCGGTCGTCTGGAACCGCCGGACAGGGCATGTCGTGTCGGGACACCAGCGGTTAGGAATTCTGAAAGCGGACGGCGTTGGCGAACTTGATGTGATGGTCGTCGATTTACCCTTGGAGCGAGAAAAGGCGTTGAATGTCACATTAAACAATCCCCATGTTGGTGGCGAATGGGATGTTGAAAAGTTATCCGACTTAATGTCCGAACTTGCAGAGTTGGATGAAGTTGATGTGTCACTGACAGGTTTTGATGAAAAGCAGTTACAGCACCTCTCGCTCAGTCCCGATGATCAGTTCTCTGCTCAACAATCGAATGAAGAAGCCCCGGAATCTTATCGGGTTTCTTTTGAGGTTCCAGTCGAGGATTGGGAACAGTTTCGCCAGACCCTCGATCAGTTTCTCTCCTCACAAAATCTACAACCCCACATTCGACCACCGAGGAAGTAGTGGCTCAAATGACAAATGACAAATTGCTAATTGCTAAACCCGCAAAGGATTGCCGATGGAAGTTTCCGTCTCTTATGATTTTCTGCCAAAAACACAAACGACTCACACCGCCATGGTAATGAGTCATTTCGGCATTGGTTTTGAGTCTGGCCAAAACGTGATTGCCGACAATGTCGATCTTCCCATAGAGGGTGGCCAAGTGGTCTGTTTCACGGGCGCTTCGGGGTCTGGAAAGTCCTCACTGATGCGCGCGGTGGCCGATCAACTCGAAAAAGTCGTCAACATAGATGACCTCGATTTGGGCACGCTTCCTCTTATTGATGGCTTGGAGTGTGCTTTTGAAGAAGCCATGCAATGGTTGTCATTATGTGGTTTAAGTGAAACGCAATTGATGCTACGAACTCCGGCGGAATTGAGTGATGGTCAACGCTACCGCTACCGTTTGGCAAAAGGGCTCGCACAACGGCCAGATTGGTTACAGGCCGATGAATTCACGGCAACGCTCGATCGGGTTTTGGCGAGAGTGATTGCCTGTAACATCCGCAAGCTGGCCACTCGTCAACAAATTGGTTTTCTGTTGGCGACCACTCATGAAGACATGCTGGAAGAACTCTCACCCGATCTGCATCTTCGCTGTGATCTGGGAGGTGAGATCGAAATCACTCACCTGAACCGTAAAAAAAAAGTCTCCGCTTGCTCGACGAATTCGAACTCACCACCGGAACGAAAAGCGACTGGCCGTACTTCGCTCGGTGGCATTACCGCAGTCACAGCGTCGGGTTCGTCCGTTTCGTGACCTTACTTTGGCATGGTGAAAAGCCGGTCGGGATTTGTGTCTTTACCTCGGCTCCCAGTTGCTTGTCTCAACGAAACCGTTTTTTCGGACTGAAAGGCAAGTCAGGTAGTTTGACGATGAAAGCCATTGACTGTCAATTGCTGATGCTCTCACGTGTGGTCATACATCCCGCGTATCGGGGAGCGGGAATTGCGACCCGCTTTGTGAACCGAAGTTGCCAACTTGCCCCGCGGCCCTGGATTGAAGCTCAGGCCCAGATGGGCTGGATCAATCCCTTTTTTGAAAAAGCAGGATTCGTTCGAGTAGGGCATGCGGAGGCCAAAGATCGTTCGCGCACTGCACATTCTGGAGTTTATGGAGGAGGACGCCGTCAACATGGCAAAGAAACGCTCGTCTCGAAAGAAACCCACGAAAAAAGCCGCTTCTCCGAACCGGTCTACTACATCTTCGACAATCGCGAAAAGTACAACCAAGCGAAAACTCCAAGTCGAAAGAAATCTGAATCTCGAACAACATCACAATTACTCTCGGAAGATCAACGGGAACTGTTCCTGAGTTGGTTGGCGAAAGGCGCGTCACCCACGATGGTCTGCCAGAAGTTATTCCTCTCGATGAGTGATGTCGCCGAGACACTCAACCAGGATGATGAGTTCCGCCGTCGTTGGCAGGAAATCGACGAAACACTCAGTCAAAATGTGGTGTCGGCACTGTATCAATCCGCCATGAAAGGGAGTGTCACCGCACAAACTTTTTGGCTCAAGCATCACCCACCACCCGGCTGGTGCGGAAACTCCAACAAGCAGGACGATAATGAGAAGCAAAACTTCGAGGACTTGAGTGATGAAGAACTCCTGGAGCTGGCGGGAACGTTGGGACTTGATCCACCGCCTGAATTTGAAAGCCGAACTGAACCGTCGAGTGATGAAGAAAAGTCCAACGGCATTTCGTCAGATGATTCAAATAGAGAATGACCAACAGGATCTCCAGCCGCTTTCCGAGTTATTAGAAGACTGGCAACAGAATGACTTCGCAGCGCTCGATCCCGGTTGGCAAAAACTGGCCGGGCAACCAATTGAAAAACCCATCCAACGCGCGTGGGTCGAACGCCCTCGCGGTCATTCCAAAACGTCCGATATGGCACTCCAGCTCGGATGGATCCTGCTTTACGGACGACCGGGGCTGATCGGCTTGGCGGCGGCGGCAGATTCTGACCAGGCTGCCTTGATTCGAGACGCGCTGTTACGTCTTGCAAACTGGAATGCTGAGATCTTTGCCCCACTCGACTTTCAAAAAGAAATTGTCCGTAATTGCGAAAACGGTAATCAGCTCAAAATCATCACATCGGATGTCGGTTCCTCCTACGGCGTGCTTCCCGATTTCATTATCTGCGACGAACTTTGCCACTGGACGAAACCCGACTTGTGGTATTCGCTGCTTTCTTCGGCGGCCAAGAAGCCAGATTGTATGCTGGTTGTTTTAACGAATGCCGGCGTCGGTCGAGGCTGGCAATGGGAGATTCGTGAACTGGCACAAGAAAGCGATCTTTGGTACTTCTCGTCGCTGGATGGACCGCAAGCTCCCTGGATTCGGGAGGAATGGCTCGACGAACAACGCATCATGCTTCCCGATCCTGTTTTTCGCAGGTTATGGCTCAACCAATGGCAACACTCGGATGGTGAGTTCTTGACGTTGGCCGAAGTCGAAGTGTGTCGTGATGAATCCTTATCGCCCCAGGAGACTGGTCAACCGCATTGTTCTTACATTGCTGCCATCGACTACGCTGAAAAGCACGACCTGACCGTCGGCGTGCTATTGCATTGGGAAAACAACAAGCTCTATGTAGACCGGATGGATGTTCGTCGTCCGACTCCCGATCATCCCACGCGTGTGCAGTGGGTGGACGACTGGATCGCCAACATCGCCCAGAACTTCCATCGAGTGACATTCATTCTCGATGAATACCAGATGGTCGGCACGATTCAGCGTTATGAATCACAATATGATGTCAGGCGTTTTAATTTCGCGGGAGGGCAGGGGAATCACGCGTTGGCTATCGCGTTACGCCGTGTGATTTTGCAACGACAAATCGCCTGGTATCCCGGCTGTGGACAAATCGAAGAAGCCACATCTCGCGACGACCTGGAAACCGAACTGGCGTCGCTTTTGCTCAAGCAAAACCCATCGGGCCGCTGCCGCATCGACCATTATCAAGACGGCGTTCATCACGACGACCGCTCGTTTGCACTGGGAGCCGCCGTATTACACGCCCTCGATGGCAACGCCGCAGGCGAATGGCTCAACATCGATCACAACGCGGGGTTGTGGTGATCTGCCGCATACTAATTCTCACCGCTCTCCCGTCACACCAAACTGAGCGCCGCGTTTAATCAAAGTCGTCAACAACGTGGCGATGTTACGGCAATCGTCGATGCCGCGGTGATGGTGTCCGGTCAGTTTGATGTCGAGAGCCTTCAGCATCTTTGCCATGCCGGGTGCTTTCTTGACGTTCATCACTTCAACGTAAGATCGTTTGATGTTATGCCAACGACGGTAAATGCTCGGAATTCTTTTGATCTCAGTCGGTGATACTGCGCACTGGGCTGGCAGCATCACATTCAAATCCCAGTCGCCACATGTCACAAAGAGTGCGTTTCCGGACGTGAGATCATGCTGCCTCATCCACTCCTGATGTTTTTGGAAGACTGCGGCAAACGGTTCTGCACGGGCGACTTCACTTTGCGTGATGGCGGTCAGTTCTCGGCAGAAGGGAGTCAATTCGGGATGATGGACGGGCCGAACGAATGCTTCAAATTCTGCCGTGAGCTGTAAGCTCTCCAGATCGAGAACGACCGACGGAAACTCAATGATTTCCTGCGGCTTGATCGTTTTTTGATCGTCGCAGGTCGATTCAAAATCGAGAATGATGGCGTTGGTGAAGTCTGACATGGAGGTTCCTCGTTTTTTTGGTCAGACACGGTTTGTTGAATTATGGATCGCGATGAGATTCTGGAATGTCGAGATGTATATTCTGACCTCAGGAACGCTAATAAACACTCATTTTCACTGATCAGAGTCTCACATTGATGAATGTTGATTAGCGAAGATCAGTGTTCCTTTTCTTCGCGACTCTGCGCCTTGGCGTGAGTCTTACTTTTCGTCGGCAGGAAGGCCGCTGCTCTACAAAGGCTCACTCTTACGCGATTGAAGTGCAGTCAGTTCTCGCTGCGACGCCGCGCGAGAATTTACTCTAGTGGAACTGCGAGATGAGACTTGGAAGCGAGGAACTGAACTATCGAGCCAGTTTGAGCATAGTGCGAATGCGATTGATGCGATTCGTTTTGGTTTCCTGATCGGCGTCGGTTGTCGCGGCTTGTTCAGAGATTTCCGCGAGTTCGGTCTTCAACGCCGCCGTATCGATGCCATCCAGAGTTGTGGCATCGTTGGTGAGAATTGAGACGACTTTTCCCTTCACTTGGGCAAAGCCACCATCAATGTAAAAAGACTTATCGCCTGCCGACGAACGAATCACCAATTCACCGAAACCGAGACGACCGACCATCGGAGCGCGTGACGGATATACGCCGATCAACCCATCGAACAGCGGGAACTTCAAAGAGTCCGCCGGCTCGTTGAGGAGCGTTTTTTCCGGGGTGACCAGCACCAGTTGGAGTTTTCCGTCAGCCATATTAGTGTCCGAAAAGTGAAAGAGTGGAAAAAGTATAAAAGTCAAATTGCTCGAAGAGATTCTTCACAGCTCGTTTGATGATTTCTTTGTCCGCTTTCGGCTTTCCCCTTTCCGCTCTCGATATTGACCTTAAGGTTTGTCAGGCACAGCCTGACCTACAAAAACGAGTTGCTAATTACGCCTGCTCAGCCATTTTCTTGGCTTGCTCTTCGGCTTCCTTTACACCACCGACATACATGAAGGCGGCTTCGGGCAGATGATCCCAAACGCCGTCACAGATTTGCTCAAACGACTCAATCGTTTCTTCCAGTGGTGTGATCTTACCGGACTTACCAGTAAACACTTCGGCAACTAGGAACGGTTGCGAGAGGAATCGTTCAATACGACGGGCTCGGGCGACGACCTGTTTGTCTTCTTCGGACAATTCATCGACACCGAGAATCGCGATGATGTCTTGCAGTTCGCGGTAACGCTGCAGAATTGTTTGCACACGTCGAGCCACCGCGTAATGTCGTTCGCCCACATATGACGGGTCGAGAATACGCGATGACGATGCGAGTGGGTCAATCGCCGGGTAAATCCCTTTTTCCGAGATGGACCGTTCGAGATAAATGAACGCGTCCAAGTGAGAGAACGCCGTGGCCGGTGCCGGGTCGGTCGGATCGTCTGCCGGAACGTACACCGCTTGCACGGATGTAATTGCACCACTTTTGGTCGAAGTAATTCGTTCCTGCAATTCTCCTTGCTCGGTACCGAGCGTTGGTTGGTAACCCACAGCCGACGGCATACGTCCGAGGAGTGCCGACACTTCTGATCCTGCTTGCGAGAAGCGGAAGATGTTATCGACAAATAACAGGGTGTCGGTTCCGGTTGTGTCACGGAACCATTCAGCCATTGTCAAAGCTGAGAGTGCGACGCGAAGACGAGCGCCGGGTGGTTCGTTCATCTGACCGAAGACCATGCAGGTTTGTTCGATCACGGAACGACCGGTGTCGCCAATTTTTGTTTCTTGCATCTCAAGCCAGAGGTCGTTTCCTTCGCGGGTCCGTTCACCCACGCCGGCAAACACCGAATAACCACCGTGAGCCGAAGCGATACGAGCAATTAACTCGGTGAGAATCACGGTCTTACCGAGACCCGCACCACCGAACAGTCCGGCTTTACCACCACGGACAAACGGAGTGAGCAAATCGACAACTTTGATCCCAGTTTCGAAAAGCTCAGTTTTCGGAGACAAATCTTCCAGCAATGGAGGTTGACGGTGAATGGGCCAGCGTTCTTCTGTGTTGACCGGTCCACGGCCATCGATTTCTTCACCCAGCACGTTAAAGACGCGACCGAGTGATTCTTTTCCGACGGGTACAGAAACCGGAGCTCCCGTATCGACCACATCCATACCGCGAGTCATTCCGTCGGTACCACCCAACGCCACGCAACGGACACGTCCGCCACCGAGGTGCTGTTGGACTTCTCCGGTCACGTTCACGTGGACTCCTTTGATCTCTGCATCGACGATCAAAGCGTTGTAAATTTCAGGCAAACTTTCCTGAGAAAATACGGCATCGAAAGTCGAGCCGATCACCTGGGAAACTTTACCGATGTTTTTTGTTGCTGTATCTGTTGCCATCGTGTTCTTCTCGATTGTTGAAGTTAGGCTGATCGAGTGATGTAAATGTACTGTTTATTCCAATGCCGCCGCACCGCCGATGATTTCAGAAAGTTCCGAAGTAATCTGCGATTGACGGGCTCGATTATATTTTTGGGACAGATCGCGAATCATGTCACCCGCGTTTTCGGTGGCGCCTTTCATGGCGACCATGCGGGCAATTTGTTCGCTCACTGCGGCATCCAGGAAACATTTGAAGAGCCTCGCTTTGAAGGCAGCGGGAACAATCTCTTCCAGAATTTCCTGAGCGGACGGCAGGAATTCGTAATCGACATTCCGTCCCTCCCCATCATCTTCTCCGGTATCGGTCATCAAGTCACCGATTGGCAGGAGAGTTTCGAGCATCGCCGTTTGCTTTCCGGCTGACTCGAACTTGGTATAGGCGACTTCGACACGGTCAATTTCACCGCTGATGAAGCCATCAATATAGCGTTGTGCAATTGGTTCGATCTCAGAGAACTTCGGCTGATCTTCGAAGTTCGTATAAGACCGATCAAATTCGTACCCTTGAAACTTCAGGAAGGCGATCCCTCGCTTACCGGCAACTTCGACTTCCAATGATTGGTCTTCGTTGTCGCTAATCTCTTTTAATCGCGGAACCGCTTGCCTCAACACTCCACCGTTATACCCACCACACAAACCTCGATTTGAAGTCAGTACGAGAAGATTGACCTTCTTTGGATTCTCACGTTGCTCCAAAAGGGGATGTGAGAATTTGAGATCCACTTGCGAAAGATCGGCAACGATCTCGGAAATCTTCTTCGTATATGCAGCCGCTTCCGTCGCACGGTCCATGGCTTTCTTGAATCGCGCGGTGGCGATCAATTCCATAGTCCGGGTGATCTTCCGGATGTTCTTGACTGATTTCAGTCGTTTGACAAGTGCCCGGGCGTTGGCCATAGGATGTCTAAGTTCAAAAGGTTAGGAAGTAATGAGTTAACAAATTCTCAACTCGACCGAGATACTTATGCGTCTGTCTCGATACCGAGTTCTTTAACAAACCGATCCTGAAACTCTGTCAAAGCAGTTTTCAGATTTTCAATCAGCTCATCCGAGATCGATTCCGTTTCAATGATTTCGTCACGGATTTCTGATTTCTCCTGCTTCATGTATTCGAGCAGTCCCTTTTCGGCTTCCGCGACTTTATTAACGGGAACCTTGTCGAAGTAACCGTTGGTACCGGCATAGATGCTGATCACCTGGTCGGCGAAGTGCAAAGGCTGGTACTGAGGTTGTTTCAACAGTTCCACCATGCGATAGCCACGATCGAGTCGCGACTGAGTCGCTTTGTCGAGGTCGGTACCGAGTTGTGCGAAGGCTTCCAGTTCGCGGAACGAAGCGAGGTCGAGTCGTAATGATCCGGCCACTTTCTTCATTGCTTTCGTTTGGGCGTTACCACCCACGCGAGAGACCGAAATCCCCACGTTAATCGCCGGACGAACGCCTTTGAAGAAGAGGTCTGGTTCCAGGTAAATCTGACCATCGGTAATCGAAATCACGTTAGTCGGAATGTACGCGGAAACTTCCCCTTCAAGAGTTTCGATGATCGGCAAAGCGGTCATCGAGCCTGCACCGAGTTCATCACTCAGTTTGGCCGACCGTTCGAGCAATCGGCTGTGACAATAAAACACGTCACCCGGATAGGCTTCACGTCCTGGAGGACGACGCATCAGCAGTGACAACTGGCGATACGCTTGAGCCTGTTTGGACAGGTCATCGTACACGACCAAGGTGTGCTTGCCCTGATACATAAAATGCTCGGCCATTGCCGCACCGGCATAGGGAGCAATGTATTGGAGAGGAGCCGGATCGGATGCTGTTGAACTCACGACAATGGTGTAATCCATCGCTCCGTGAGCTTTGAGCGTTTCGACCACTCCGGCCACAGAACCAGCACGTTGACCGCAGGCGACATAGACGCAGATGACGCCTGTCTCTTTTTGGCTAAGGATGGTGTCGATGGCGACGGTGGTTTTCCCCGTTTTGCGGTCGCCAATGATCAATTCACGTTGACCACGACCAATCGGAGTCATCGCGTCAACCGCTTTGATACCGGTTTGCAATGGCTGTTTCACTGGCTGACGACCGGCAACGCCGGGAGCCATGGTTTCCAAGGGGCGTCGTTCAGTCGTGACGACCGGGCCTTCGCCGTCCAATGGATTTCCAAGAGGGTCAACGACTCGACCAATGAGCGCATCGCCCACAGGCAAGGAGAGTAATTCTCCTGTTGTCTTGACTTCATCCCCTTCGGCAATGTCTAGGTAGTCACCAAGAATAATCACTCCGACGGAGTTTTCTTCGAGATTAAAGACCAGCCCATTCACACCATTGGAAAACTCGACCATTTCACCAGACATGGCAGACGCAAGTCCATAGCAGCGCGCGATACCATCGCCCACTTCCAGAACCCGGCCCACTTCACTGGCCTGGATCTCGCCGCGAAAATCTTCAATCTCCTGCTGGATGACTGAAGCGATCTCGTCCGCTTTGAATTTCATTGAGGCTCCTCTGTCGCATTCTCTCGGAGAGTTGTTTCATGCGTGCCTTCACCGAAGAATCATAAACCGTGTCACCGACACGAATCACAATACCCCCGACGAGAGACGGGTCAACGCTCGATTCGATAATCGGATCGAACGGCAGTTTATTTGACAATTGTTGTCGAACTCGCTCAATTTGCTCGTTCGACATTTCCTCGGCGGAGGCCACCTGAACTCGCCGCTTGCCCTGTTTGATTTCGTGGCAAAGTCGCGATTCCCTGAGGATCAGAGGTAACAGGTCGAGCCGGTCTTTTTTGGCCAGCACGCGGAGGAAGTTTGTAAACAGTTCGGTCCCATACGGGGCCACAATTCGCTCGATCAATGTCAGCTTGTCACCCCGATTACCAACCGAGGAACAAAACAACGCTGTAAATTCGTCGTTCTTCGCTAACACGTCATCCATAAATGAAGCAAATTCTTCCAGCACCGAATCGACACCCACTGTCTGCGCGGCCCCGACGAACGCTTCCGCGTACATCTTGGCAACAGCCAACGTGCTGGGATCTTCCATCACGCTGGGAATGCGGGTGTTTTCGAGGCCCTCAGTGGACATGCTGAATGAACTTTCTGAATTTCAGGTGGAGAGAATAAGAACAACAAAGTCGCCGAAACGACTCATCGCCACTTACGATCCCGAGAACTGAGACAACGCTTCATCAATCAAACGATTTTGATCATCACCATTGATTGATCGACCGATCACATGTTCGGTAGCAGATGCCACCTGTGACGACATCGTATCGAACAGCTCCTTCAAAGCCGCATCTTTTGACCGTTCGATTTCGTGAATCGCTCGGTCTTGAGTTGCTTTGGCTTCTTTTTGGGCTGTCTCAATGATGTCGTTCTTCGTGTGCTCGGCGTCACGTTTGGCTTCTTCGATGATGGCCTTCACTTCATCCTGCACAGCTTCCAGCTTTGCGGCGTGCTCTTTGAGCATCCGTTCGGCTTGAATTCGTGCCGCTTCCGCTTCAGCCAATTGGCTACGAAAGTGTGCTTCGCGATTGTCGAGGCCCTCAGTGAGAGGTCCCCAGGCAAACACGCGGAGCACCAAGACGAAAACAACGAATGTCACCAACGACCACAGTGCGGTGTCCGCTTTGAACTTCATGCCGCCCCCTTTTTCTTCATCGTGGGCATGATCCCCATCGTCCTTATGATGAGGGCCGTCAGCATGATCATCTGATGCGTGGTCATGATCATCCTCATCAGTATGAGGAGCATCACTCTCGTCATGTTTTTCTTCTGTCGCTTCGGAGGGAGTCTCATCAGCGGCAAAAACCGCCTGCTGACCCATACCGATCACAAACAGACATGCGAATGTCAGAGACATTATCGTACGAATTGGAATCACCATCGACTCCCTGCCTTTAATTACGGCGGAATAAAGCCTGATTGAACAATCAAATTATTGGGCGAAGTAAGTTTCGTTACTACCACCGCAGACGATCAATGCGTAGAAGGTTACCCCTTCAATCAGAGCAGCAGCAATAATCATTGCTGTTTGGATCTGACCCGCAACTTCTGGCTGGCGTGCCATACTATCGACAGCAGCACTGCCGATTTTACCAATGCCGTAACCGGCACCAATAATTGTTAATGCAGCACCAAACGCACCAGAAAAGTGAACACCACCATCACCCACAGCAAACGCCGGGACAGACATGGCAACACAAACACTCATCGCCATCACAAGGACTCGAAAACAGTAACTCACGTTAAGTACTCCTATGTTACTTTGTTAGGGACTCCGCACTCGGGAGCCTTAAACCAAGGACTATTAACTCGGACCGATCATCCCACAACGGGACGAATGCGGATATCTAAAAAATCAGTGTTCGTGTACGGCAGCGCCGATAAACAGAGTCGCGAGAAATGCAAACACATAGGCTTGCAAAAACGCGACAAACAACTCCAGCATTCCAATCGCAATTTGCCCCAGAATACTTGCCGGAGTCACCACCCACCAAACCCATTCTTGCTCTGCATGAGCGGCTTGGAAGATGAAACCAAGAATTACTGCCAGAACCATATGGCCAGCCATAATATTTGCATAAAGACGTACTGCCAACACACCATGCTTGATAAACAACCCGAGCAATTCAATGGCCCAAATCGCAGGCTTCAAAATGATCGCCAGCACAAACGGTAAGTCCATCGAAGGACATAAATTTCCCCAGAAACCAACAACCCCCAACTCTTTGGAGCCATAGGCCAAAACAAATCCAAAGACTGAAAGTGCTAAAGCTCCTGTCACATTAATATCACCCGTGGCGGAACCCAAAAAAGGAATGGCTCCTAATAAATTGCAAAACAGCACATAGAAAAAGCACGACCATATAAATGGCAGGTACTTATCTGCCGGGTGCCCGACTTTGACAGACAGTGTTAAATCCTCTGTCATGTGCGAGAGATCAGCCCCCTTCTCCTGATAAGACTCATCATGCCCCGTGACTTCTTTCTCAACAGCTTGCATGTGGGCGGTTTCTTCGGCGTCGTGGCCATGGTCTCCATGATCATCGTGCCCATGTTCGTGATCACCAATCGTCGGGCGAACAATTTCATCCCTGACAAATAGTGCCAACATTTCCCAGAAGTTCCACCAACGGCCTTTGACAGGTTCTCCACTGGCAACACGTGAGGCAAGTCCTCGAAAAATCCAAGCCGTCAATCCAAAAGCGATCAACTGAAGAATCATAAACTTTGTGAGTTCGAATTCGCCAGGGATAAAATCGACGGGAACATGTATCCCAAAGGGAAGGTGGAGCTCGGCAGCATCTTCAACGTGGTGCACAGGATCATAATGATCGCTCGCAGCCAAAATCGTCATGCCGAAACCGGAAATGCCCATTTCTTGCTCTTACGCCTATTTCTTTATTCGACTGTGTTTTTAGTATTATCGTTTTGCTTGACTAACATGAGCGTCTCCAAAAACAAAAACGCCATATAGTACAAGATTAACCATAACTGAAATTCGTAATGGCCAAATTCAGGTCTCAAATCTCTCAGCATAACCATGCCAACGAGCACAAAGGCCATCCGCAAACCTGTGCCCATAACGACAGCAGTCGCTTGTGAGCCGGAATTAGGATAGCGAGCAGTCACGTAGACTACCACCCAACCGGGAACCAAACAGAGCAAACTTGCATAAGTTAATCCCTCGAGCGCCAGTGTCCCACGCAACCAGTAAGCTGGCCCGGCAAACAGCACCCAAAATCCGCATGCCGCCAATAACATGAGACTCATTCGACGAACAGCCGTGGTCAGTGAGTTGTCGGACATGGTTAATTGCATTGTGTCAGGAGGGTTTCTATTGACCCGATGATCCGGGCGGCTTCTTTGTAATTTGTAACAGGTGAGTAATCGCAACCAACATACCCAAGCAAGCCCCAATAGTCGTCATGGTTGAGCCAGTCGACCAATGCTTATCGAGCAGGGAACCTCCATAAGCCGGAAGCACCATTTCTAAAGTAATAGTGGTCACAATCGAAACCCAGTGATATGCCTCGGCAGCAGGTGAACGTGAAGGTTTCTTCATTACCAGCTCCAGTGGGCATTGGATAAACGAATGAACTCTTCCCAAAAGAACTCAACCGTCGCAAAACCCGTACTGGGAAAACTCACAAGACACAAGTTAATCCCCACCACAACCGGCGTCCATGCAATGAGTTCAGAGAATCTCTGATTTCTCAAAGCTGGGTGTTTGCGTTCCCAATGACGGGGAAGCAAGCTCTATTATCGTCGGATTCAATTCGCGTTGCGAAACTGACTCACACAAACGAGACATTGCATCAAGTTGACATCAGGAGCAGGCGTCGTTCGGATCCCGATGAGGTCAATTTCTGCCTTCTGAGGATGCCCTAACTGGCCGGTTAGGTAGCTTGCTAATTATTTTGCGGGATAAAATGAAGATCCGTAATCCATTTAATTATATTTACTTATGGCGAATAATCAAACTCGCAACGCCTCTTGTGTCAGAATGATGTTGAATCTCTGAGTTGCCATCGATACAAGTGGGCCAGTGATGGAGCTGTTGTGACTGGTCACATTGATGTGGTCCGGTTCTTAGGGATGAGAATGAGATAACACACACCCACCCTAATTGACATCCGCGCACTGAAACATCAGTCGAAAAGATGACTCACCTCGAATTGACCTCATGTGATTTCGCCATTTTCTCAGCTTGACTGAGACTAACTAACGTATCACTTACACACACACTGTTGAGGAAAACGTCAGGGAAGACGGAATTTTCGGGACGAGTTGTTGAAATCGTCTGAACGAAACCCGTTGGAGAACCCGAGATGACGTTTGAAAAGCTTAAAGTTCGCACTCGCAAAGAACTTGCCGAAATGGCCAAGAAGAAACAGGTCACCGGTTGGCACGGGATGAAAAAGGACGAGCTCATCGAAGCTCTCCTCGAAATACACGCAGATCGTAAGAAAACACGGTCAAAAAAGTCTGAACCCAAACTTGAAGAGACCTCGAAACCAAGCAAACCACGACGACGACTGGCTTCTGAAAGCCCTAACAAACGTCGGATTCTGAATGGTGCTCCTGCGGGAAGTCGGCGTGACAAATTGGTCGCACAAGCCTGCGATCCTTGGTGGATTATGGCTCAGTGGGAAGTCACGTCTGACATGATCAATCGCATCGAAGCCGCGATGGGATCAGAATGGCATCGCGCCTATCCAATCATCCGCGTCTATGATGTGACACACAAAGATCTTGGTACTAACGCCAAATCGCACATCAAAGACATCAAAATTCATGGTCAAGTCGACCACTGGTTTATTCCTGTCGAAGAGCCTGCGCAACAGCTCAAACTCGAGATTGGCTACACCTCACCGAAAGGTGAATTCTTCGGCATGGCTCGCTCTAACAAAATTGCCACACCAAGCCCGGGAACTCGTGGCAAGGTTTCCTTGGGAAGTGACAAATCCGAGAGCCCCGAAGAGTTCCACATTCGTGAGATTCACGACACAAACGCAACTCCTTTTGCATTCCTTGAGGAACGTGCTAACGAAGGTGGTCGCATTGACGGCACTCAAGAGTTTCCATTCCAATTAGATGCAGAACTGATTGTGTATGGATCGGCTGATCCACGTTGTCCATTCACCTTGATGGGTGAAGATGTTCCCATCAGCAAAGATGGCAACTTCTCAGTCCGCTTTCATCTCCCAAATGGTCGTCAGGTGATTCCCGCCGTGACTGTGACTCCCGACGGCTCAGAAATTCGTACAATTGTGATGGCCATCGAGAGAAACACCAAAGAACTTGAACCTCAATTGCGGGACGAAATGACTCCCTAATTGTAGGTTTCATGATATTGTGATGTTCAACGCCTCGTGATGGTCAACACCTTCACGAGGCTTTTTTCTTGCCAATTCTCACATCACAGGCGCAAACAGCCGGCAAAAGTTTTGGACCAAGCGTGTTCCTCGCGAGCGTTCGTTCCATTCTGTCAGAAAAATTTCTTCGGCCCACTCTAAGTCCTGTTCGAATTCATGTTCGAGCACATCAGAAATACGTCGATCGTAGGCGGCTACCGCCACTTCAAAATTGAGTTCCAATGAACGTGTATCAATATTCGGTGTACCGACCAGCGACCAAATTCCATCCACGACAATCGTTTTGGGATGAAGTTGTCCGCGGGTGTATTCGTAAATGCGAACACCTGCTTCGAGCAACGAACGGTAATAAGATCGTGCCGCCCAAATCGTCCATTGATGAGCCGAACGACGTGGAACTAACAATCGAACTTTGACGCCAGAAAGTGCTGCCGTTTCGAGGGCCACGGCCAAAGCCACCGGTGGAACAAAATAGGAGGTCGTCAGGGTCACGCTATCATTCGCATCGGTGATCGCGGCAAACAGCAGTGTGTAAAAAATATCTTGCGCTCCCCGAGGCTCGCCTGCCAGGACCTGAGCGAGTGTGTTTCCTTCAGCTTGAGGTTTGGGAAACAGTGAGTCATCGGTCAATTCGATGCCGGTGGCATAGTACCAGTCTTCCGAAAAGATTGCCTGCAATTGCAACACACAGGCCCCTTCCATGCGTAAATGGGTGTCGCGCCAAAAACCGACCTGCGGATCACGCCCTAAATATTCATCACCAATATTCATACCACCTGTGAAGCCGATCTTTCCATCGACCACAATGATCTTTCGGTGATTCCGCAAATTAAGCGACCAACGCTCACGAAATGAAGAACCTGGCAAGAATCCGGCGACCTCGATTCCCGCCTCAATCATGGGTGTTAGAAAGCGTTTTCCCAGCCACCACGACCCGACGCCATCATACAGAAATCGAACGCGAACCCCTTCTTTGGCTTTCTTGATCAACAGATCACGCAATTGCATGCCTGTTTGATCGGGTTGCCAGATGTAATATTCGAGATGAATTGTTTCTTCGGCGTCGCGGATCGCTTCCTGAATCAATCCGAATGTTCGATTGGTATCGCTTAACACTTCCACCCGGTTGCCATGCATCGGACGCTGTTTGGTCAAACGATTGGAAAGTTTCATCATGTGCTGATGGAGAGGTGGATCGCTTGCAGAAACAGAATGCGTAGACGCATGCAACTCGGGCAGTAATCGGTGAAGTTGCGCAGTGGCTCGTCGCTTCTGCTCGGCATGACGAGAAAGCCGATTCACGCCAAACAATAGGAAGAGAAGTCCTCCGAAAATTGGAATAGTCAAAATGGCCAAAATCCAGGCGACTGAGGAGACGGAGTGACGTTTGGGAGTGAGTAGCACAATGGGAATCAGCACCAGTGTTGCCAGATAACCCAGCGTTGTGATGAATAATCCCCATTCGAATGTCATGGCCGTAAACTTCCGAGACTCGGTGTTGTGTCAAGTATGAAGTATTTTATCAGGCTCGGGAGTTGAAGACATACCTCATCTCGATGGGTTGAGGGAATGATGTCCAGAAATTCAAGAAATCGCAGGAAATCGTAAATTCATGGGAACTCAACTTCGATCAATCGCCTCTCAAGTGACAGGCCTATCTGGTGTATTCTCATTCAGCCGGTCATAATCATTCCCATCGACACCGCTTCTTACACAGTTTCGTGGAAAGCCCTTCAGATATGTCTCGCAAGCTCATTTCTGCACTCGTTGTCAGTTGTACGGTCTTCTTTGGTTGGTATCTCGTCGCGGAAGAAACGTCGAGCGTCACCCGACGGGCAACGGCCCTCAAACATCAGAAGGAAGGTAACTTTCGCGATGCTTATGAAATATTTCGCGAACTCTCACTGAATGAGGCAACCGATCCCAAAAAGGTTGGCGCAGATCTCCTACAAGGAGTTCAAGCTCTACAACGTCTCAATCGGGTCGCAGAAATTGATCCCTATTTGACCGAATTCGTCGATTTGCATCAGGATAATTGGCGCGCACTGATCTCAGCCGCTCAAGCAATCCGTTCCACCCCTCATTATGGAACCATCATTGCTCAAGAGTATGAACGTGGAAATCAGCGAGGGGGAGGACAATGGGTCTCGTCCGAAAAACGAGACCGCGTACAGGCGATCATTTGGCTGAATGAGGCTCGCAAACTGATCACCAAAGACGATGAGACTACTGCCGCCAAAGAAGTCGCCGGGCTTTATCGACAACTCTATTCCATTTTGATGGAACAAAGTTACGGACGAAACGCCTGGAAACTGCAACTCCTCACCGACCTTGAAATCTTGCCCGATTACCAAGACAACACCGTCTACTACGGTCGTCAAAATGTTCCTCTTGGGGCTCCCGTCGATGCCGACGGCAATCCCGTTTATTATCAACTTCCCAAATCGTTCACCGCCGCAAAGAATGATGGTGAGCGCTATCGCTGGTGTCTTGCTGAAATCGCCCGTATCACTCCGTCTGCCAAATGGGCAATGAAAACCACCTGGGCCAGTTTTCTTAACGGACAATTCGGCGTGCAAACGATGCCCGGACATCTTCCAACCGTTCTCGTTTCGACCGATACCGACAGCGAAGAGGATGAACAGAGTTCTGGACCGTATGCCGTCCACACGTTGACTGATTCGGAAACTTCGGCACAACTCGCAACAGGGATCAAGCGGTTTGTATTACCGGACGAATTCAATTTCATCACTCTCTACAAAGAAATCGCTGCTGAAAAGAATTCTCATCAATACACTGCGATGCGGATGCTGGCCCGCATCTATACCAATCGTCGTCAGTACCCACGCGCCGCCGAAATGTGGAAGCTGGTCATCGCAAAACATGGACCGGGACCCAATAAAGATCGTCAAAAGGCTCTCGATCAGATCATTGGTAAGTGGTGTCAATTTGAAGGGATGGGCATCGTTCCAGAGGGACAATCGGTCGAATTGCCATTCCGATACCGCAACGGAAACGAAGTTTCCTTCACAGCGCAAAAGCTCGATGTTCCTCAACTACTGGAAGATGTAAAGGATTACATTAAACGCGTCTCAAAAGGCATCACACGTCCCGACTATCAAAGGATGAACATCGGCAACATTGGCTATCGAATCGTCCAACAAGATGAGAAGAAATACATTTTAGACACTGTTGCTGAATGGACCGTCAAGCTCGACCCGCCGTCCGAACATCGTGACGACCTGATCATGGTCAATGCTCCACTGGAAAACGCCGGCGCCTATCTCGTTACGGCCCAAATGAAGGACGGTAATGAAATCCGCATGGTCGTCTGGGTCAGCGACCTGGCCATCGTGAAGAAGCGAATCGAAGGTGGCGAAATGGTGTATGTCTCTGATTCGGAGAACGGACAAGAAGTTGAAAAAGCAAACGTCGAATTCTTTGGTTACAAAACTGATCGAAATAACCAGATTTGGAAGACTTCGTTCCAACAGTTTGCCCGCTTCACAGACAACAACGGTCTGATCATTACTTCCAATGAAAAAGTGGACTCAAATCATAGTTGGCTGATGATCGCACGTCAGGGAGATCGTTTTGCATTTTATGGTTTTGATCGTTTCTATGATGGCGGGCAATCAAACCATCGACCTACCAGCCCCAAAGTGTATGTTGTCTCGGATCGTCCCATTTATCGTCCCAATGATCAGGTCGAATACAAAGTCTGGGTTCGCACCGCCAACTACGACCCCGACTTTCAGGATCCGTGGAAGAACATCGAGGTGACGCTGGAAATCATGAATCCACGCGGTGAAAAAATCGTCGAGAAGCAGGTCACTCTCGACCAATTCGGCGGCTATGCCGACAGGCTGAAACTCGAAGACGATGCTATGCTGGGTGCGTACCAAGTGATCTTGAGAAAGACGAATCAGTTTTACGGTAGTGGGAATTTTCGTGTCGAGGAGTACAAAAAGCCGGAGTATGAAGTGACTGTGGATGCCCCCACAGAGCCAGTTCAATTGGGAGAGGTCATCCCGGCGAAGATCTCTGCCCGATATTTCTTTGGGGCTCCCGTCACGAATGCCAAAGTGCATTACAAAGTGACACGCACGAAGCACGATAGTCGTTGGTTCCCCAGTCATTCGTGGGACTGGTTTTACGAACCGGGTTACTGGTGGTTTGCTTCCGAATACAACTGGTATCCTGGTTGGAACAAATGGGGCTGTCTGTCCCCCATTTATCCTTGGTGGGGCTGGAGACAAGACCCGCCAGAAATCGTCATGGAAGATGATGTCGAAATTGGTCCCGATGGGACGGTTGAAATCAAAATTGATAGTTCTCTCGCGAAAGCCGCTCACGGCGATCAAGACCATCAATACTCGATCACAGCCGAAGTGGTCGATCAATCTCGACGCACGATTGTCGGACAAGGAAATGTGTTGGTCGCGCGGAAGCCGTTCAAAGTCTTCGTTTGGCCAAATCGTGGTTACTACAACGAACGTGAAACAGCCGAGTTTCGTTTCAAAGCGCAGACTCTTGATCAAAAGCCGGTCGAAGGGAAAGGACAGGCTAAGCTCTTCCGCGTTCAATACGACAAGAACGGAAAACCACAAGAGACTGAAGTCGAACAGTGGGAACTCGATACCGACGCACAGGGAGAAGCTCTGCTCAAAGTAAAACTGAATTCTGCCGGTCAATATCGATTGTCACACGTGGTGACCGATTCCAAAGGAAACGAAATTGAAGGGGCTTATGTCTTTCTGGTTCGCGGTGAAAACTTTAACGCCGCCGACTTCCGCTTTAATGATCTGGAGTTAATTACCGACAAGAAAGAGTACGAGCCGGGGGACAAAGTGAAGCTGTTGATCAACACCAACCGCATCGGAGCGACGGTGTTATTGTTCGAACGCTCGTCTAACGGCGTGGCATCCAAGCCGGTTGTGATCAAAATGACTGGGAAAAGTACCGTCCACACTTTGGACATTTCCGAAGCCGACCGACCTAACGTGTTCGTCGAAGCAATCACCGTTTTCAACGGGCGGGTTCATAATGTCGCGAGGGAGATTATCGTTCCGCCGTCCGGGAAGATTGTGAATGTCGAAGTCGCTTCAGAGCAACCCGAGTATCTGCCCGGCAAGAACTCCAAATTGAAGTTGAAGTTCACCGATGAAACAGGCAAGCCGTTCATCGGTTCGACCATTCTGACGGTCTACGATAAGAGTATCGAATACATTTCAGGTGGTTCGAACAGCGGCGATATCCGTGAATTCTTCTGGAAATGGCGGCGACAATTCTCTCAAAACTATAGGTCTTCCTTACAAATGGGTTCCTACCCGCTCTACAAAAGTCAGGAACTGCCAATGGTGCATCTTGGAGTCTTTGGGGACATCATTGATCGACTGGTCGCCGACGAAAAGAAAGGTTTCGCCAATGCAGATAGTGGGCTCTCGTCCCAAATGTCAAAGTTGAGTGTCATGCCATCCAGCGCCCCGGCAGAGATGGCGATGGAAGCCGATGGCGCGGGGTTTGGAGGTGGTGGTCTCGCGGATAAGAATCGAACGGAGCCGGTGGT
>Ga0222718_10000625_pt1 | contig 36020 bp, 34 predicted proteins | sample C33_27DmetaG_FD_165045 | JGI IMG/M metagenome (GOLD analysis project Ga0222718, IMG submission 165045) | Estuarine water microbial communities from San Francisco Bay, California, United States - C33_27D | ecosystem: Environmental > Aquatic > Marine > Unclassified | place: USA: California...
CCAGCTTCAGCAAATGGGTTTGCTTGTAAGCCGTATCTAGTTTTGAAACCAATCTTCGGTTGGAAAGTGTCCTGACCAACTGCTCTTACCATTTGTAGTGGTACATATGGACAGTAGAACATACCTGCATCATAAGGTGAAGTACCTTTGTAGCCAACTACATAGTAGTGTGCTGAAGCAGAGTTTGCTGAGTACGGGTCAATGTACACTTTAAATCTACCGTTAAGAACACCTGCAAAAGTATTACCTGTGTCATCAACATTTAGATTGTTGTTAAGAGCTGGAGTATAGTCTAATACACCTGCCATTTGTAATGCGCTAGCAACATCAGCAGAAGTAATGATAATGTTACCTTTACCTCTTCTTGTTCTTTGAGCGATTCTGTTTGCATCTCTTTCCAATTGGAACATAAGACCTTTGAATCTCTCAACTGACCATCTGCCGTTTGAGTCTGTATCTAAATCAAAGATACCAGCAGTAGTCACTGTGCCTGTAGGCGCACCTTTTTCTGCGTTAACATAGATTGTTCTAACAACTTCTCTATTGATTTCAGCAAGAATTTCAGCAGATAGAATGTTTGCTAATTCTGTTTCTGCGTCTAAACCATGGATAGCTTTTAAGTCTTGTGCTAATTCCATTGTGTATTCTGCTTTAAGAGCTCTTGACTTAGCAGTCACAGTTGATTTCTCAATTGAGAACGCCATTTCAGCAAATGAGTTACCACTTGCATCACCTAGAGCTTCAGCAGCTGCTGTAGTCATTGCTGTACCAGTTGTGTAAGTACCAGCAGGTGAGTCGTTAAGAACTTCTGGATTTGTGCCAGAGTGAGCAGTAGATGAGAAACCATCTACAGATGAACCAGCTTTGTTTCTACCTGAGAAATCTGTATCTGCTTCATCAAATAACGCTTCAGTACCAGACTGAGAGTCGTATCTGCTTCTCATTGCAAAGATTAAGCCAGTTGGACCTGTCATAGGTTGTACACCAGCAATATCGTATGCGATAAGGTTTGGCATTGCTCTTCTTACTAATGAGATTAAAATTGGATCCCAATTAGAAATAGAAGCACCAGTTGAGTTTGTAGGAGCAGCTTCAGCTAAGAAAGCGTTGTCCTCTTTCATTGCACGCTCTTGGTTTTCCAAGATTGTAGCAGTCACAGCTCGTCTATAAGAATCACCGATTTTTGGTAAATCTGCGTGTTCTAAGACTGGCTGCCATTTTTTTTCGTGGGTTTCAGATAAGTACATATCTTCTTCTCTCCTCTATTATTATTTCGACAACTTAATGTCTTTAGTTTTTGTAATAGCGGCGGTGTAAGCAGCCATTGCTTTTGACAAATCTACATTGTCTGTATCTTCGCCTACCGCTACATCATCAATGTCAGATGCAACTTCTTTCTTTGCGCCAAAGTAAGACTCTTTAATAGTCTTCATTTTTGCTCGGAAATCTGTTTCACTTGTATAATCAACTTCTTCAGCAAGTTTGTTGAATTTCTCCTTTGCAACATCCGATAAATCAGAACCAGCTTCTGCAATTACATCAGCTTTTACTAACTCACCGTTTGTCTTAGTTAATTCAACATTCTTTTCAATTGATTCGTTAAGTTTAGTTTCTAACTCGTCAATTTTAGAAGCTTGGTCTTCTAAGACATTATATTTTTCGTCCGGGACATCAATATAATGGTCTTCGAATAACTTTTTAAGACCAGAGATAAAGTCTTCAGCGATTTCGCCTTTGATACCTCTTTCTAAAGCTAATTCGTTTTCTTTCATCCATTCTTCTACAACATAGTTGAGATATGAATCGACTTTTTCTACGAGTTCGCCTTTAGCGGTCTCTAATTCTTCGTTCATTTTTTTCTTATAAGCACCTTCAATTTTGTCTTTAGCTTCTTTAACTTTAGAGTTAACAGCTGCTTCGAAAATTGTAGTTGCTTTGTTTTTGAAATCTTCCGATAAATCTTCGTCTTTCACAAGTGCTTCAACATCAGCAGAAACATCAATAGTTTCTTCTTCTGTTTCTTCTTGCACTGGCTCTTCAACGATTTCTTCGGAACCTTCCTCAGATGTTTCAGCTTCCTCTTTTTTCAAGTGAGATGGCTCGGGAGCTACTTCACTTTTTTGTTGAGGGTCACCAGAAACTTCTTTTACTTTTTTTGATGCGTCAGGATTGCTGTCCGTTGGCTTCGTAACCGCTGGACCTAAATCCTCAGCTTCGTTTGAAAGATGAGTAGGTTCAGCCGCAACAGCATTCTTTTTAGGAGCATCCGCTTGTGGATTAGCACCGTTTGCTTCCACCACAGCTTCAGTATTTTCTACTGTTTCTGTTGCTTCTGCTTCTAACGCCTCAATTTGCTTTTCTGTTTCGGCCATTGAGAAATCTCCTTTATATTTTTTAAAATTTTAAAAAACCTTTGTTTCTTAATGATATTTATAAGATTAAAGTTTTTTAAGTAACGATTCAAAGATTTTTAGTTTCTTTTCTTCTAAAGCTCTTTGTTTCGCCGTTCTAATTTCTTGTTTCCAGGCTTCAATATCCTTTTCAACAAGAACACCATTGTCCCATACCCATTCTTTACTCTCCATAATACCTTCTACGAAAGCATCAGGAGCGCTAGGGTCTGCGACAATATCAGCTGCTGTTGCAAGATAAAAGTCATCTTTTACATAATTTGCACCACCACGCTGAATTAGGGAACCCATACCTCTACTTGAAACACCAAGTTGAGCACCTTCGTCAATAAGACCTTTTACAATCTTACCGTATGGAGTATCCATAATCTTTGCTTCACCAATATAGTTATCACCATCTGGATATAAACCTGTAATCATGTGAGAAACACGCTCTAAGTTTACTGTTGGACCATCTGGATGTCCCAACTCTCCGAAGGCTCTTTTTTTATTGATGAATTCTTTATTGTATCTTGTCACTTCTCTAGCCAAAATTTCTCTTGGATAGACTCTTCCATTTCTATTTTTTACATTTGACTGTAAAAAGATACCTTTGATTTTGTATGATTTCTTACCGCCTTTTTCTTCGACCAAATATTCGGCGTTTGAAACTTCTTCGGAAATTAATTTCATTGTTGTTCTCTCTTTGTACTAGCTATTTATAAAACTTTTTACCTAAACCTATAAAATAATTGTTATTTAACTAAATCCTGCCTCTTTTTGACACTCTATTACTAAGTTATACTTCTCTACTGTATCACTACTGTTTAATAGAACATCGCCTATTACATCTTTTACTTTTTCTTCATCCGGTTTCAAGCCCCAATTGCCTCGACCAGATAACACAACTTTCTTAGTTGTATCGTTTTTAAAATAAACTGTTACCTCACCAGTGCCTTCGATTTCATATTGCATATTTGCAATCGAAACTTTAGGTTCACTTGTAGCATCATCTGAACCTTTTACATCTACTAATGTTTGTTGAAATTCACCACCGATACCGTTTGAGTTAACAATAATCTTTAATGTATCATCAACCAATTTAGTTGTTGTAATTGCCATTACTAAAATCCAATATGGCCAGATGTACTATCATAAAAAGTTTTTGATAATTCACCACGCTCTTTTGTTTCACCGGCCTTTCTAGTTTTGATATAAACTTGAACAGTACGACTATCACTAGGATGTGTGTATGTTCTTATACCACCAGAAATAGTTGAGTTTGCACCATCAGCTGAATCAGGATATGTGTCTGATACCGTAGCTGCGTTATCATACTCCCAAACATTATCTGAACCTGGTACTGTTACCCATGCCATTTTATTTTTCTCCTAAATGTGTTTCAACTTCTTTATCAATGTAGTTGTATAACACACTTGTATTTACATTGTGGTGGTCTGAAACAACATCAATAGCTGCTTCAACCCTATCTACCATATTGCCTTCTTCTTTGTCTAAGACTTTGAAGAAGTCATTAACCACCTCTTTATGTAAAGGTGGCAAACTATTGAAAGTCTGTGTATCAACAGAAGTTGAAATTAAATTACTCAGCTTCTGCATTTTGAGTTAAGTCAATTTCTGCTTGACCATCTTTTGCATCACCAGTAGTTGTGATAGTACCGTCTTGTGCAAAAGTACCTACATCAGCAATTTCTGGTTTTGGGTCACTAAAAGATTCAGCTTCTTTTGGCACGCCATTAAACATATTAGTTGCCATCTCTTTTCTTTTAATTTCTAATGCGTCACCCATTTTATCTCTTAATGCGTTTTTAAAAGCTTCACCAGCTTCTACATTATCGCCAGTTTGTAAGTTGTCAATAAACGCTTTTGTATGTTCACTCATAATTATCTCCTATTAAATAGTGTCGGAAACATCCTGCTGTGGAGCAGAAATAATACCGTCATCAATTTCTTTCTTAATTTGATTATCAATGTCCTCAATATCTCTTGCGTTTTGTTTAAGAACATTCTTTCTAACATATTCTACTGAATAAAACTTACCAATGTAATCACGCATTTCATTAGCGAGTTGTAATCTCTCTCTCATCATTTCTGTTTGTTTTAATTCAGCAAAATGTCCGTCTTGTAGGAAGTCGTAGTTGATACTATCTCTTACTTCTATCCAATCTTCTTCATTTATGATACCTTTAATGATTAATTGTGTTCTTAATAAATCATTAAATAGTTCAGTAAATTTCTTTCTTAATCTTTGAACAAACTTAGTAAATTTAAGTTCATCTCTTGTAATTTCAGATGCACGGCCTAAGTTAAAACCTTGTGAGCCTTCTAATCTACTTACAGGTACATTCAAAGAACGATATAGTTTACTTCTAAAGTATTCAATATCTGAGATTTCACCTAAGTTTTGGCCGCCTGGTAATGTAGAAATATCTGTACCTCTACCACCTTCTCTACTTGGTAACCAAAAATCTTCAAGCATTGACATATAGTTTCTGTCATCTCTAACTTCACCAGTTGATGCGTCATAGACAAGTTTGTTTCTGTATCTTGCCATAACATCTCTTAGATATTGTTCTGCTTTAACTTTAGGTAAATTACCTACATCAATTTTGAAAATTCTTCTTTCAGGCGCCCTTGCAATTCTGTAAATAACAGTTGCGTCTTCAATCATTCTTAACTGATTGACAGGTTTAATTGCCTTATGTAAATAAGACAAGACCATATTTTTATTTTGGTCAATTAATCCTGACGGACAAAATGCGATAGTATCTGGTGCAATCTTAATACCACCAGATGTTGAATTCTGTACACCTTTTTCATTAAACAAATAGTATTCTACAAATTCATCTACTACTTGTAACATATTAGGACCTGTTACGCCTTCAGGTCTTTTCTTTCTGACTTCTCGTATTCTTTTAATCTTACGAGGGTCAATGTATTTTAATTCTGTGATACCTTTTTTAGGTGAGTTTCTATCAATAACTTTTTGATAGAAAATACGGCCATCAATGTACCATCTTCTAAAGATGTCGTGGCCTTTTGTGTTAAACTGCATAAGTCTTAACACTTCATCAAATTCATCTTCAATTTTCTTTCTAACTTCTTTGCCGTACGGTAAATTTTCTACATTTACACGAACAGCTTTGTTCATTTCATTTGCAACGATAGCTTCATTGACAATATCTTCGATTGCCAAGTCGCACTCTGGATGTAATGAAATTTCTCTATATCTTCGGATTAAATCAGCTTCAGTCTTAGCCGTACCTTCCATGTCTAGGTACTGACCAAAATAGCCGCCAGCGGCGACGGTTTGTGTACCGTCATCCGCTGGTGCTGTTGTGAAGCTTTGTTTTGGATCCGACTGTTTTTTCAGTCTTGTGATAGAAAATCCAAATAGTTCAGCCATTATATTACCTCTTTAATTATATTGTAGTAATATTTATCTACTTAAAATTAAGTAGTTGTATTACTTTCAAAGTATTGATACGAGAATGTTACTTGGAATTCTTCCATAGCATCATTCGTTTCGTAGTTCAAATCAATAGCAGCGATATTCACAGGATACAAACCTCTTAATGTGTAAGATTTGATTGTGTTACCGTTTCTATCCAAATGGTCAACAAATGCGTCAACTTGATAATCTACTGGATTAGTCAAGCCTTCACCATCTGTCATATTGTTAATACCATTTTGCCATCTTTCAAAAGCATTTCTTAACTTAAAGTTAGTATCATTAATAACAGTTACAGACCAGTCTTCGAAAGTTCTGTCACCTGCTATTTTGATTTGTCTGCCTCTAAAAGGTACATTGACATTACCAATAACCATCGCTGGGATAGTCGTTGCTCTACATAAAAAAGCTAAGTCTTCTATTTCTCCGCCAACTTGTGCATAACCAGGAAAAGGCATTGTTACCTTAAACTGATTGGCTCTAGCGCCACCGCCAGCAAGTTTAGCTTTGAAGTCGTTAATGTTAGGCATTGTTTTTCTCCTTCTCTACTTTTAACCTGCTACTTCGTCAAACGAAACGCCAGTTCTTGTTGCTACAAATTGAAGTGTGATAAAGTTGATGCTTCTTGCAGGTTTCACAAAGATTTCTGCAACAAACTCATTTCTATCAATGACTTCGCCTGTATTGTTAGTTTCATCACACACTACTAAGAAGTCTGTGATACCTCTACGACCTTGTACTTCTCTTAGGAAAGGTTCTACAATGTTTCTAAAGTTAGCTCTTGTAAACTCATCATTGAATTCAAAGAGTTGGAATTTAGAAGCAGTTGCAATCGCCTTTTCTAAAGTGATGAACAATCTTCTTACATTGATTCTATCAAATGCACTTGGTGAAGATAAACCAGTTTTATCACCGAATAATACAGTACCTTGACCTGGGAAGGTTGCTACTGGATTAACTCTCTTAGGATATAATTGGTCTCTTTGTGCTTTTGTAGGATTGTATGCAAGTTTAACTGCACCTCTAATAGTACCTCTATTGAAGCCTGCTGGTGAATACCAAGCATCTGCAATAAGGTCTGTTCTAGCCGCTAGTCCTGCCATGTCACCGTTTAGTGGTACATATCTGTAAACATCATTGTATCTGTCGTACATATATTTGTAACCACTGTCAAACACAACATAACTTGAAGAACGAATGCTATCAAAGAAATCAATAACATTTGTTGTTTGTGTATTTGAGTTAGTAACATTGACAACATCAGCTCTTTGAGGAGAAGCAAAGACAATAGCGTCTTTTCTTTCTTCTGCAATTGTGATTAGATTGTCAACATGAGTTGTACTACCTGAAGGACCTGCAATGATTAAACCTACATCTACAGTTTCAGCATCTTGGAATTTCTCGTATGCTGTTTTTAATTGACCTGTAGTTACAGTTGAACCATTAGAACCACCTGATAACGATTGATTAGTTGGTGTATCTACAGCTGTGTATGTTGTACCTGAAGCTGCTGTACCCCAATTTGAACCGCTTGAGTTGTGGTCAGTCCACCAAATGTATTTCGATTTGCTTTGAAGAACATTTGGATAGTAGTTGTCATCTCCTTGAGGAGTTTTTGCATCAGAAGCTTTAGATACTTTTGAAAAAGTTTCTAATACTGTACCTGGAACACCAGAAATGCCACCATCTTCGTCAATGACTACAATGTGCATCTCATCGCCACTACCGTTTCTTGTAGAAACATAGTCAGAAGTTCCTGGAGCACCATCTACTGAGTCGTAGTATCTCCATCTTCTTTTGATTGAAGCATCATCAACAAAAGCAGTTTTAAGACCGCCAGCACCTCTTGGATGTTGAACGATTGTTAAATCATTTGTTGAAATTGCTGTTACTCTATATTTTTCGCCTGAGTCAAAGTCTGAACCAGAAGCAGTAGTTGAAAATTCAATGATGTCGCCAACATTGAAATCTGTACCGTCATCAACGGTTACAGTTGTATCTCCAACTGCTAATGTGTCATCTACTTTACTTGTTGCTGTTGCTTCATAAGCGGTAGCTGTTGGACAAGTAGAAACAAGTAAATTGTTTCCGTATGTACCTGCCGTTCTAGCAGCAAAAATTGCTGAGCCAGCTGAGCCACCTGAAGCATAGTTGTTTTCATAATCATCGCTGTTTTTAATCAACACACCAGTAGATGATGTTGTTGCATTTACAGCTGATGTTTGGGTAGCTCGTACTATTCTCAGAGCGTTAGAATATTGTAAGAAATTGGCAGCGCTGAAAAAATACTCAAAAGTATTTGTATCAGGTTTACCAAATGTATCTACTAATTCTTGTTCACTAGAAATCGCCACTATTTCATCTAACGGACCTTGATTGGCTGCAATAGCAATAGCTCCAATAGATGTAGAAACGGCAGGAATGATTCTAGTTAAATCTCTTTCCTGTACGAGAACACCTGGTGATACTTGAAATGCCATAGGTTAATTCTCCTTTAATTAGCTAATTATTATCTTGTTACACATTTTATATCTTTCAATATTCGTATTATTCATACGCCCATATTCAAACTGTTTCATACTGATATTTATAAGATACGCAAACTAGAGATAATTTAATACCCTTTTCGTATATCTACAGGATGCCAAACAGTACCATATTCATCAACGGTTTCGCCTTCTTCCTCACCAAAACCGTCATCTACGAATCCAAAAGGCGCCATATCTTGTTCTATTAGAGCCGCTTGTTCTTCGTATAGTTGATTTCTTATATTAGAATTCGATAATTCTTTGAAATATTGTTGGTTTGATAACCAGCCAAATATGACTAAACACATCATTAAATCATCATTACAACCTTCTTCGGCCATCCAACTATTACCTCTACGAGCAAAAGTGGACATCTCCTCAATCAACTGAAAGTCATTGATAATCATTTTATCTGATTCAATCAATGTTTTAATACTACTACAACCTAGTGCTTTGACTTGTTTAGTCATACGAACACCAATAGATGTACCTCTACCACTAAACATTGCACCTAATATTTGACCTGCACGGCCTCTTTGAGTAGTCATCATCATATTATCATACTCTAATTCCATGTGCATGATTTCAGACACCTGACTGCCTATATCGTTAACTTCCACTAGCACATGGGCATGGTTATATCCCTTTGCTACTTGCTCTACAATACTAGGAAAGATGTGAGGTTTGACTTCATTGTTCTTATATGTTGCAACTACTTCATATGGTATTTTAGTTACATCAAATACAACAAAGGCAGAATAGTCTTTTCCTGTACCTCGTGCCACATCAACGGTGATTTGATACAAGCGACCTTTTTCAGGCCGCTTGAACATTTGAAGTCCGTTTTTAGTTTCAATTGAGGGAATGTGTGGGGTCGCTTTGATTTTAGCCGGTGATATTAAAGTATCTACCGAACCTAAAAACTCACATTCAAACTCTTGTTGAAACTGCTCTGGTGAGGTGTTTCGAATGGTCATCTCTTTCCATTTTTCATCTCTGCCAGGAACTTCTGACCAATGTACTTCTATGGGAATATAATCATTGTTTTTATTTTCTGCATCTGTCCAAATCTTGTAAAACATATTCATACCCATTGGTGTGGACACAATAATCATTTTTGTATTTTTACCAGATGAGATTGTAGGATAAACTGAACTAAAAAACATTTCGGCAATATTAGCCGGTACGAAAGCAAACTCGTCTAAGAAAATAATATTAAATGAACCACCTCGAATTGCACTTGAAGAAGTTGCAGCTGCGACAATGGTTGATTTATTTTCTAACTCAATATTACCTTTGTTCCAGTTAATTACTCCTTGTTGCAACCACTTAGGAAGATTTTCGTATGCGAGTTGCAATCTTCCGAGTATGTCACGAGCTGTAGATGATTTGTTTGCAAGAATAGCAATATTAGAATTAGGATTAAAAAGCGCATAGTGTAATAGATATGAAATAGTTGTTGTTGATTTACCTGATTGTCTAGGTAGTTTACAAATTGTAAATCTGTTATCGTGTATGGTTCTTACAATATGTTTTTGAAAGTCATACATTTTAAAAGGTACGAGACCTTCATCAAGTGATACAATCTGTATGTATTTCTCCATAAAATAAAGAGGGTCTTTTTCACACTTTTGAAATTCTACAATTTGTTCTTTTGTAAATTCCTGAGGTGTATTGACCTTCTTTAAATTTGGGTTACCTAAGTATGCGTCACTCATTTATTATTATGCCTTCTATATGTGTATAACCTAGTTTTACGGCCGCCTGAATACGACTACTGCCTTTGTGTACGGCATATTGATGTTCGTTATATGGTTTGCCAGCCGCACCTTTTCTAGGAGTATCACTAATAATTCTTTTTTCTATCTCAATAGGATTTATCATTTCTTCGCCTTGTAAAAGATTGGTTAATAATAACCCATTCTCAACATAGTTTAAATCACTTATCTGAAATATCTGTTTCTTCGGGTGTTGTAACTTTGCCTTCAATAACTTCATCTTTATCATCTTTTAACATTTTTTGTAATTCGGCAGTAGAACCTACAAACAAGGCATTTTTAATATTATTGTTTGCTGTTTTAGGTAACTCTTTTAAATCTTTTAATTTCTTTTGTAAGTCTTGTAGTTTATCTACAGTATCAGCCACATTCTTAATTAATGCACCTGCAACTTCATAGGCTCTTGGATGTTGGCCTTCTTTTGCAACATCTAATATGCCTTCGATAGCTTCCTGTCCTCTTTCAATAAGATTATAATAGTTTTCTCTACTATACTTATAATCATTATCTACATCAGGATTTTGTTTATCTTCTTTTCTAGGAACTGGTGGTTTGAATTCTTTTTTTTCGGCAGGTAGTTTTGATTCAATACCTAATATTTCATTAACTTTGTCTTCTAATGCCATAATTATTCATCCTATACATCTTCATCTCTAGTTGCATCATAGTTTTTACTATCACTAAAATTTGTAATAGTTGTTGTAAATCCAAAGTCATCATCTGCCTCCGCTGATGTAGGGTTTGGAACTACAACAATTCTTTCTTCTCTCGTAGCGTCTGGTGTATCTGTATATATGTCAGCTTGCGTTTGTTTAATAACTTTTTGTGTCTGCGCTGGTCCGAACAGATATGTTTTTGCTGTAAAACTTAATGTATAAATTACAGCTCTACGAGAATTAAAATCTCCGTCATAACTATCTTCATAGTTAACACTATTTAGTACAATAGGAATATCTCTTTTTAAACTCAACTCTGGTATTACATTGACTGTTACTGTGTAATCAGGTTGAAAATATGGTAAAATTTGTTCTATAATTTGAAGACCGCCTTCAGCAGTTGCTGTAAAACAATATAGATTATAACTAATATTGTAAGGAACTGGTGTGTAATTATAATTCATTACTTTACCATCAGCACTTGATTTTACAGTTTTATATTTTTGTACTTTTGTTAATTTACGGCTGCCATCATAAGAAATACCTGTAATTTCAAAACCCATTCTAGGTAATGTAATTGCAAATTCTCTTTCATCTAAACTGGCTTGTTGGTCAAGTCTAACTAAAAACTTTTCTTTAGGTGCATATGCAAGAGGTACACGAATAGATTGAACAACATTACCTGAACTATCTTTTCTTCTAATTTGTATGTTATTAAAAATCTGACCAAATGCAATGGTCATCTTTCTCATACTTTCGTTATAAAAATATCCAAACATTAAAAGTCTACCTCACCAAATGGATTTCTTTCTGTGAAATCTAATATATCGTCTGCAACTGTAGCTGTATCAAAACCTGCCTCAGTATCTAAATCTAAATTATCTGCATATGGCGATTGTGTTTGTAAAGCATATGTTTCTAATAAGAAGTAATTACTATCATCACTCGCACTATCATTTTCTAATTGTAATGCACCTGAACCATCTTCAAGTGAAACTTGATGACCTAATTGGTCTAATGTATATTGGTCTTCAGCACTATCAATATCTGTAACGCCAGTATCCAATCTTTCTGAATTGTATTCCCAACGAGTTGCTTGTAGTTTATAAACTGGTAAGTTTCCTAATTGAAAGAATGGCTCTTGGTCTTCTACAAATTTAATTTCAAAAAATGAATTCATTAATGGGTAGTAAATAATATCACCTTCGTTAGGTCTACCCTCTTTAATCATTGTATGCTGACTATCAACGGCATCATTCCATCTTCTTTTCGCCAACATAAATGTTGTATCATCTCTAATTTCTAAACCAAACTTGTTAATTAATTCTTGTTGACCTGCAAAACCCTCAGTTGTTTCAATATACATTTCAATTAAATATGAATCATCAAACTTAGATAAACTATCTTCACCTAAGATTAAATCTCTATTGACAAGGGTACGAGGTAGGTAATAGACATCATGGCCATATATTTTTAGGCCTTCAATGATTAAATCTTCGTATAATCTTTTTTCATTGGTATTGCCAATGCCGTTTCCGTTTTGAAAGAAGTGATTAACGGCCATGGCATTATCCTATCATCATTGCTGGATTTAATTCGTATGTGCTTCTAATCTCTTGTTCAAGTTTATTAATATCTTCTTGTGCTTCAGAATAGATTTGTTGGCCGTTTAAAGTTACACCACCAATCATTGCAACACCACCGAATTTAGATAAGTTCGCTCCCCATTGTTTTTTAAATAAAGCAGTTGTATATCTTTTTAGATAAATGTCATTCCATACATCTGTATAAGTTGAGGGGTCTAATTTACGATAACATTCAATTACTAAGTATTCATCTGTAGTTAAATCATTTGTCCAATCCATATCAATGTATAATCTATTATCATGTTGATTAAATCTAATTGGTTTCTCACCTACTAAAACATGGTCTAAGAAATCTAAATGTCTTAAAACTAAATCGTAATTAATAATAGATGTAGATGAAAAGTCATAAAGGTCATTTAATCTTAGTTGGTATCTTACATCAAATAAGTTTAAATTACCTTTATCTGAAAATGGAAAAATATTAATTACAGAAATAATTGATTCTGGAACTACTAGAAAATTATTATCTTCGTACCATGTAGTTGAAACTGAATTTTTTGTGGCTGTTTCTGAACTAGGATTAATAGCAGATAAACGAGTTTTATCAGCAGCAGTCAACTTATATTTTAAGTATGTTCTTCTGATACCGTCATAGTGATATTGCTGAAAATATTGTATAGCCTCGTCAATTCTGTCTTCTAATTGGTCATCACTAGCGTTGACCTCAATGACAGGTTTTCCTAAGCTTCTTAAGCAATACTGTTTTAATGTTTCTCTTGTTGTTGGATTCGCCATTCTATAACCCTTGTTTTACCTTTTCAGGTATATTTATAATAAAAAATTAGTCTTATCCTAATGCAACAGCTTGGGCAATAGCAAATGGTCTTGTAGCGACTGATACACTATTTACTTGAACATCTGTAGTAAAATTAGCTGTACCTGAACCTGTAACATTTACAACACTTGTTAAAGAACCACTTGACATTGATGCTGTTCCGTCAGTTATCGTACCACCAGTAATTGTACCTGAACCTGTGATACTACCAGCACCTGTAATATTACCACCTGTAACTGTCAATGTGCCGTCTGTAAGTGTGGTTGATGTTAAACTTGTTAAACCTGCAATTGTTGTTGATGTAGCACCTAATGAAATAGATGTACTACCAATTGTTACATCTGAATTTGATAAAGACGCATTAGCAATATTTGTTAATGTATTATCTGGACCATTGATAGTTTTGTTTGTAAATGTGTCTGTAGTATCTTTTAGTACAACTGTGCCTGTAGCATTAGGTAGTGTAATTGTTCTATCTGCTGTTGGGTCAACAACTGTTAATGTAGTTTCATAATCATCAGCTGTTGCACCTTCAAATCTAAATGCGTTTTGTACATCAACTGTTGTAGAATTTACTGTAGTTGTTGTACCGTTTACTGTTAAATTTCCTGTGATAGTTGCACTACCACCTACTGTTAAAGCCCCTGTTATATCTACAGCTTCATTTAATTGAATTGAAGTTGAGTCGCTTGATGAAATTGAAGTACCGCTAATTTGCAAAGCAGTCGCTTGAATACCACTTGTTCCATTACCGGTTAAGATTGAGTCTGCTGTTAGTGATGCAACACCAGTACCACCAAAGGCAACACCAATTGTTTCACCAGTTTGATATTCAGCAATACCTGTGGGTGTACCACTTGTAAAGACTAATCTAATCGGTGTTTTATCTGCCATTCATTCCCCCTAAAACAAAAATGCCGGATTGTTATCGTCAAAGGTTGCACTTCCGCCACCTAAAACAGGACTGTCCAATCCGCCAGCATTTGTGTAAACTTGTGTAAAGTTAGCTGCGCTAGTATTTATATTAAATCCTAAATTTGTTGCCACTGTGCCTAAACCTAAAGTGTTTGTAAATATTTCAACATTCTTTTGTATTTTTCTGACAAAAGTAACATCTCTAAATGCTGAACCTAATTGACCTACATCATATTCATTGTGTGTGTCTGGTGTTAAGTCAGTTGAAATAGATGTTAAATCAACATTACTTACTGATTCTTCAATAATCTCTTTTATTGTAATTACATCTCCATTAACAGGAGCTGTATTAAAAGTTAATGTTGTACTTGAAACTGAATAGTCTGTAGTCGGTCTTTGATACACACCATTCAAAAATACCATTACATTATCATCATCTGCACCGCTCGTTACAGTGAAAGCTGTTGTTGAACCATCACCTGTATAATCTCTTACTGCTCCTGTAACTGCAAGTCCGCCAGAACCACCAGAAATTGTAATTGTTTTTGTCGCACCTGTACCTGAAGCAGTTACACCAGAACCAACAAAGTTTAATGTTGTAGCCGCTGTCGAAAGACTTGAACCTTCATCTTGTACAGTTAAAGAACTTCCGCCACCACCACTTTGGTCTACCCAAGCATAATCACTTCCATCATAACTTAATACTTGATTTGAAGAGGCACTTGATGTATTTAAATGAGTATCGACATCACTATTAGCGTAAGATGAAGAATTACCAATTTCTTTAATAGTGCCACTATCATTAATATAAATTTTCTGAGCGGAAGTATCTACGGCAACTTCACCGGTTACAATATCACTTGTAGTAGGTGTTGCTGTTCCTCTTTTGAGTTTAATTACCGTAGTCACAAAAATCTCCTAATTATATCAATTATTAAAATGTGCCGCCATCAATTGCTGTAACTGTAACATTACCCGAAGATACTGCAAAGTTATCAGAACTGAATGAAGCAGAACCAATATTTGATGTAGATGCTAATTCACCTGCGATTGTTAAAGTATCGCCTGAGAATGTTGCGTCAACACCTTCACCACCTAAAATTGTCATAACACCACCAAGTGAGATTGTTGATGTTGTTGAACTATCATCTGCAAAAGTTATTGTAGAGTTAGATAGTTTAGCATTTGGTATTGAACCTGCTAATTTAGCTGCCTCAATCGAACCTGCTAACATAGCATTTGTAATACCTAAAGCTTTAACTTGTAAAGCATCACTTGATACTTCGATAGAACTATCATCTACTGCAACATCTAATTGGTTACCTGTTTTAGTTAAAGCATCACCAGCACTAATCTGACCTGCACCAGAGAATTGTGAGAATGTGATGTTTGTTGTACCAAAAGTAGGAACTCCATTATGTGTTGCAACATAACCGTTATCTGCATTACTTGTACCTTGTTCTACAAAGAAGAAAGTACCGCCAGTTAACTCAGCAGCTGTGTCTGCATCTGGAGCTCTCGTTAATACGAAAGCAGTAGAACCATCACCTACTGTAGTTACTGTGTAAATACCGTTTTGTGTTTGTGTTGTTTGGTCTTTAACAAGAACTCTATCACTTGCACTTGGTGTAACACCGTCTATTGATAATGCACCGTTTGATGAAGCGGTTAAAGTACCTGCGCCGTTATCGTATGTCGCTGATAAGTTACCTGTTGTAGCAACTGCAACTGATTCTTTAACATCTAAACCGTTTACAACACCGTCAACATATGCTTTGTTAGCTGCGTCATTATCAGCAGTTGGTGTTGATACATTAATAATTTTACTGTTATTAACATCAACATCACCTGTACCGTTAGGGTCTAATACTAAATCGCCATTAGCGTCTGTAGATGAAATTGTGTTGCCATTAACTCGTATATTATCAACATCTAATTGAGTTACGCCTGCGATAGATGTACTTGAAGCTCCAAGAGCAACTTCAGTTGAACCGAAAGTAACTGAACTATTTGTTAACGAACTATTGCCAATATTTGATAATGTGTTTGAACCACCACTAATTGTTTTGTTTGTTAATGTTTGTGCATCATCTAAATCTACTAATGTTGCATCAGAAACAGCTGTATTGAACTCAGCAAATGTTCCTGTTACAGTAGCTTCAGATAAATCAACTGTTAATGTATTACTTGCACTATCAATTGTTTTATTAGTAAGTGTTGCTGTTGAAGAAGTTGAAACTAATCGAGCATCACCACCAGTTCCTGGTAATGTTAAGGTGTTAGAAGCAGCTTCTGAATGAGGAGCACCAATAACTGTTTGTGCATGAGCATTACTTGATTCACAATACAATAATATTTTTGAAACAGTTGAACCATCATTTTTAAGGTCTAAAACACCTGGTGTTACTGTTAGAATATCATTACCACCAATTCTTACATCAATTTGGTCATCTGTATCTGCTGTGATTGAAGTATCGCCGTCCGCATCTAACTTCAATTCTGTGCCATTCATGTCTAGGCCATTAAATACAGCATTGTCGTCAAAGTCAATACTAATAGTATCACCTGTAACAGCAGTATTAATACCTGTACCACCTGTAATTTTTAATGTATCGTTTAATAAATTAATAGTAGCTGATGTAGAACTTTCATCAACGATAGTTAATGTAGTTGCAACATTGACTGTACTTGCAGCTGTTAAACGACCTTGTTGGTCAACTGTAAATGTAGGGATAGCAGTAGTAGAACCATAAGAACCTGGTGTTACTGCCGTGTCATCTAAGTCAATTGAAATATCATTATTAGAAACAGTTGTAGTGATACCTGTATCACCTGTGAAATTAATCGTTTCACCTGTACTTACAGAGTCATTTGTACCTACATCAGCACCTATAGAGAGAGTTTGTGTGACTGTGCCGAATGAAAGGTTACCAGAACCGTCTGTTTGTAAGAATTGACCAGAAGAACCATCGCCATCTGGAAGAACAAAAGTGGTTGTACTTGTTACTGCGTTAGGAGCTTTTAACGCAATATAATTTGTGCCGTTATTTGTTCCTTCATTTAATTTTAATGAACCGCCTACAGTTGTAGAATTACCTATGTTTAGCGTATCAATTGCTAAATTTGAATCTACTGTTAAAGCTGAACTTGCTGTTAGTGTACCATCTACATGGTCTAATTTATCTACGAAATATTGGCCACCTATTACAGTGACATTGTTTGCATAACCATCACCGCCGACACCACCTTCACCAATAAACAGTCTATCACCGTTATTGCCTTGGGTACCTGTTCCATAAGTATATGCTAATTCACCGAGGTATAAGTCCGACGGAGCTGAAGTATTTGCACTTCTTTTAATTTGAATAATTGTTGACATTTATCTTAGCTCCTAAAAGTTTCCGCCATTGAATATAATTGTACCTGTATTGGTTTCAATGGTCGTTTTTGTTACAAATTTATCACTTGGGGCATCATATTGTAATAAGGCGCCATCGGTAAGTGTACTAGAATCAACATCTGTTAAACTTCTAAGTCTGTTAACATTCTGTACAGACAAATTTGTACTAGGGACTTGTACGGATACTTGTTGTGGTCCCGCTGAAGTTGAGGAGTTAATATTTGCTCTAACTCCGCCAGTTTGATTAATAACTGCTTTAACCATTAATGGTTCCTCTCTCTTTTGTAATATTTATAAAGAAAAAATACTGAGGAAAAGATTTATTATACTTTAGGATTGACAGTTATAATGCCTTCAATCACTCTTGTGACTGTACTATCTGAGGTTTTTGTGATATAAACATCATAGACATATCTGGATGGCGCATCTAGGGCTGCGGTTTGTGTGTCTGTTAATGATAAAGAAATGACACCTGTGGTGGTGTCACTAGCAATTGTAGTTGTAATAGTTGTGTATGTTGAAGACCCATAAGCATTGGCCATTTTGGCCTCTGCTGTGTAACCGTCTAAATCAACTGCATCTCCAGATGAGTTGGTAACTGTTACATCTGAGGTAAAAGTTGCCCCTTGGTCTATTCTAAGATTCGCTACTGCTGCCATTGAATTGTTTTATACCTTCTCCGATTTTTTCATTGTAGTATTTTGTCAATACATCAATCTTTTCCAATTCAATTTCATGTCGCACTTTAGAAGTTTGTAACTCTTGTCTAGCTGCTATCGTGTTTCTTAACTCTAACGGCAACACCTCTAAATCATAATCTTTGCCGTCTATTGATATAACATTCTTTGGTTGTTCACTCATAATTATAACTTTTTGTTTTCTCTTTTTAATTGTTGAATTAATTTATCTTTTGTCAATCTTTTATCTAATTCAACACCAATTTTTCTGCCAAGTTTTTCAATCTCAGCTTTTGTTTTTTTCTCTAAGCCTTTTAAGTCTAATTTTTCTGCCTTTTTAGTCAAAACTAATGGCTTAGGAAAAATAAAATTTTTAATTTTTTTAAAGATATTCATAATTTGTCCTCTATGGTTATTTATAATAGATTATCTGTAATTATTTCATTTCTTCAAATGTTAATGGTTTTGCATCATGTATAGTAGTTTTTTTAACAGCTGTAGGTTTCCAAATTTGTTTAAAATTGAAAGATACTGATATTCTCCATGATTTTTGACCTTTTTCTTTACTTGCATTAACATCTACTTCATGCGTTAACCAACCTGGAAACATTATTAATCTACCAGGTATAGATTTGTAATGTACTTGGCTCAAATGTTTTTGCCATTGTTCTGGTTTTTCTTTTATAATTGGTTGGTCCATAATTTTTTGAGGAGCTGGGTCGCTAAACCAAATATTACCTGAATTTTCAGGAACTTGGATATAATATACGCCTGACCAGAGAGCGCCAGGATGTACATGATTTTTATTATGAGAACCTTTATAGTTTACATTTGCCCACATATTATCTATCATAGGAATTGTATCAGTATTATATTCTTCATGTTTAAAAATATCATTTTGCATTTTAAACAATTCACTTACAAGGTCTTTAAATTCTTTTTTTTGGTGCATTGTAACTGCACTATGCCAACCTGTTGTATTTGACCTGAATATTCCTTTTTCATCTTCTTTTTTCCATTTTAAAATATTTTTAATTAATTCTTTGTTTAATGCTTCAGAATTTTCAACATCTTTAAAATATATTCTTGTTGGAAACCAAAACTCAGGAGTTGTGTTAAAATTTTTATCAGACATTATAAAACCTATACAAATGTAGGACCGTGAATCCAACCAACAATAGCCAGTCTTTCACCTTTTGTAACTTTAGTAATTTTATGTGGAATAAAAGAAGGATAAATGATACAAGTTCCTTTTTGACGCAAAGCCATTTTATCTACCTTAGAACCTATAAATTCAATATCACCACCCTCATAGTCATCACTATCACTTAACTGAATTGTAAAACTTAATTTTCTGTGACAAACTTTATTTCCTAAATCAGTGTGCCAATCGTAATGTCCGCCCTTTTTGTATCTCATAATCATAGGGGTATCATTATCTAAAAACCCAGCTAGATTAAACTTAAATCTAGCGCCATTAGCTTGTTGAGCTAATTCTAAAACTTTAGTAATTGGCCAACCTTGTTGGTTAATTGGACAAGTTTGTTGTTCAACAAACCTTACTTTTTTATTTACACCACCGCCAATTGTTTCACCAGCTAACCACAATTCTTCTACTAATTTATCTTTAATAGCATTGCATTGCTCTTCATTAAAAAACTGTGTATGTAAAATTGAACAAAATTGATTATTTGATTTTATTTCTACCTGCTGTTCTTTCTTTTCCTGAACATCATCATCTTTTTTTGTCATAATTATCTCCTCAAAATAATATTATTTTCTATATAATATCACAATTATTAGTTATTGTCAATGGTTTCCTGTCTTCTATATAAATCAAAAAATATAGTTAAAACCAATCTACCACTATATTTATCGTCTTCATTTCCAAAGTTTCCTTGTGGTTGATGTGGTAACTGAGAGTTGTATAATACAAATCTATTGTATTTGTTTGACACTGTTTCAAAATGATTTCTTTCCTTATCGTATATCAATGTACCTGTATCATTTTCAGGATTAGGATGTAAATAAATTACACCTGCATATCTGATATCCGAACCGGTTGTATCATCTTTGTGTAAAAAAGTTTGTGTGTTTTTGTATGTTAGAGAAAAACTAAATTGAGCCGTGTGTTTTAAATATGAATCATCCATTGTATCAAGGCCTTGCATTTTCATAACAGCCTTGTCTACCTGTTTGACCATATAGTCATACATTGATTTTGTAAAATCTAAATTGTGAAAATAGTCTGTACGAATACCAGGAAATCCACCAACACCTTCTGTATGTTCGTGTGGTTCATAGAATTTGAATTTAGTTAAAGCTAAATCTCTAACTTCATCTGGATTTTCAAAAAAATCATCTAATATAATATAATCACTCATTCTTAAATTGTCACTTCTGTCCAGGTACTTTTTTACTTACTCCACTACCCCAACCTCTACCAAAATTATTAGTTTCTTTCACCAACCAATCCAATACTTTCTTAGACCTTTGTTGTTTATTATATTTAGATTCTTCAATTTCTTCTTGTGTAGGAACTCTATTTAATTTAACACCTTTTGGATTCAAATGTGGCATAGCATGGCCATTTTCGGCAGCCTCTAACCATTTCCTCATGTTCATACTGCGATTGGGTTTATATTCTTGTTGCCAATTGCCGGTAAATTTATTTTGTACCATACGGCCTTTTCCTGCTGGAGGTTTCGGTTTACGAAACCACCACTGAGAAATTCCTTTTCTCATATCCATGGCTTTTTTGAAAAATGCTTTAGGGTTTTCTTTAAATTCTTTATAATCTTCCATAGACTGTTTTTGTAATTCAGCCATGATATTTTCTCTACGCCAACGCCACTCTCTTTGGTCTTCTTTTTCTCTATACATTTCCTCAAACTCTCTAAGGTCGTGTATGGTTTTTTCACCTCTAGCAACAGCTTCTTTTAATTCAGCATATGCGTGAAGATTATGAACTTCCCATTCAAAGTTTTTTGGAATTTTATATTTAAATTGTGTTGGTATGTCTTTAGAATTTTTACTCATTTCAATCCTTTTAATTACAAAAAATATTTATATAGTTTGTAAAACTTATATTATGACCACTGAAGTGATACGCCGTGTATTTTTACTGTATTATTTGCCAATGCTAATTTCCATCTCATAGACTGACCTGTAGGTTGTCCTGAAATGTCTGCTTGACCAGTAAGAATTCTTTGTCCACTAGAACCTGTTATATAACCACTATCTGAAAGAGTAGCGTTTGTAAAAGTTGTACCACCATCTCTACTTATACTAGCTATAATATCTGTATTTAAAGTTGGTGTATCTACATTTTCTTCAAAAACAACTATTCTAGCATTTGTAGCTTCAGATGCAGCTGTAAATGATGTAGAAACAATTGTAGTAGCTAATGTTGTTGCTCCTGCTTCTGGTCCATTAAATGATGAATATAAAAACACATAACCGTCAGCGTCTGCCCATTGGTTTCCTCCACCACTCAAAGAGGTAAAAGAACCTGGATTACCTGAACCTTCTCCGTATTCACTAAACAATGGAATACCAACAGGACCACCTGCTTTTGCTGAAATTGTTGGTTGATTAGGATTAGATGGTTCTACAGATGATGTGTTATCAGTATCATTTGTTGCCCCTGCGCCACCTTGAATTGTTACTCCGCCTGAAACGGCTGGATTACCAATGTAAGATGAACCTCCGCCGCCGCTAGCTGCGTGACCAGCGGGACCAGGACCTGTACCACCGCCGCCATAAAAACCTGCACCGCCAGCTGCTGATGAGTGAGTATTAGTGCTACCTAAACCTCCGTTCAGATATGAACCGTTTGTTGCTGTACCTTCATCACCGCCAGCTTGACCACCACTTGACTGGCCGCCACCTCCAGCAGCTGTTCCAGTATAAGGAGTGCTGCCTGCTTCTGATTGAGATGCTGTTTGAGAATCTCCTCTTAAACCTGTTAATCCGCCTCCATTACCGCCATAACCAGGATTTGGACCTAAAGCGCCGGCGCCGCCACCGCCGCCTGCAATTAATAACATTTCTGGAGTAGGTTCATTAACACCTGTTGTATTTCCATTTACAATAGCAGATAAACCTCCTGCACCACCAGCCCCCCATGAATCTTGGCCTCTCGCATAACCGCCATTACCTAATGACCTCACACCACCATTCGGTCCTCCTGGAGCTGGGTCTGAACCATGAGAATTTGAAAGTCCGCCTTCACCTACTACAATTGATAAAACTTGTCCGCCTGTAACTGCTAATTCTCCGTAAGCAAAACCACCTGAGCCACCTGAGTCGAACTGACCTGCACCTGAAGGCGTTGAACCGCCTCCAGCACCTATCACAAAAGCATTTAAAGCTGTAACGCCTGTTGGTACAGTATAAGTTCCGTAAGTACCTGAACCATAAGCTGGGTTAGTACCTGCTGTTGATGTATCTGGTTCTGTTACAGATGATGTAGTAAAACCTGCTGATGCTATTATAGTTGTATCTGCATTTAAATAATAATCGTTTGATGCGTTATAAGTATCGTTTGAACCTTCAGCTTCGTCTGTACCTGATTCATCATTAAATTCATCTACAACACCATCAACAAGATTAAATACAGTTAATCCCTCATTAACGGCCATTTTGAAACCTAAAAGAGAGATGTTATAATTAGCATTATCTAATTCTGTAGAATTTATGTTAGCGTCTGTAATTTTAGTTGTCATACTTCTATTTATCTCCCTATGCCGGCAACTCTCTAATTTGTATTGCTACTCCAGATGCCGGAGCAGTTGTAAAGGTTAAAGTTGTTCCAGAAATAGTGTAATCGTTAGTTGGTTTTTGACAAACACCGTTTTCAAATACTAAAACCGAATCAACCGTGACACCACTTGTTACTGTAAAATCTGTTGTTGTTCCGTCACCTGTTGCATTTCTTGTAACAGATGCTTTTACAATATTACTTGTTTGAATCCATTTAACTTGTGTAGCTGAATTATCATAAACTAAAAATCTGTCATTCGTAGCAGCTCTTTCTGCCAATTCGTTTAATGATGTGAATGAAGCATCACCTACAATAGCGCCGTCATATGCAATACCTAAGTAAATTACAAAAACAGTTTCGCCACTTGCTGGGGCTTCTGTAAATGTGATTTGAGTACCGCCATTTGCTAAATTATAGGCAGATGATGGTTCTTGTACCACACCTGAAACGGAAACTAAAATTGAACTTGTAGAAGCAACTGTATAATCTAAAGTGAAAGTAACTGTGCTACCATCAGCTGTTAGACTTTGCCTTTCAAATGCTCCGTATTGTGGTTCTCTACCTATATAAGCCATTTAATTACCTTACTATTCGTTTACCTGTGCAACTGTTTTACCAAAGTATCCAGTTGTTTCGTCAATTTTTCTTGTTTCGCCCTCAGCAGTTGCATCATATACACCGTCAGCAGGTAATTGTACAATTACTGTGCCATCAGGTTTTTTTAATTTTGCACCTGTTTGAGGAGAAGCATTAACTTTTGCTTTTGTTTCTGATAATCTTTCAACTGCCATTTTTTAACTCCATTGTAAAGATACACCATGTATCTTAACCTGATTATTTGCCAATGCTAATTTCCATCTCATAGACTGACCTGTAGGTTGTCCTGAAATGTCTGCTTGACCTGTTAGAATTCTTTGTCCTGAACTACCGGTAACATAACCACTATCACTTAAAGTAGCAGTTGAGAAAGTTGTACCACCATCTCTACTAACTGAAGCTATAATATCTGTATTTAAAGTTGGTGTATCTACATTTTCTTCAAAAACAACTATTCTTGCTGTTGAAGCTTCTGCTGAAGATGTAAAGGCTGAAGATACAATTGTTGTTGAAGTTGCTGAGGATGTTACAGGAGATGATGTTAATAAAACATAACCGTCTTCACCATTTTGTGATGGTTGAGGGTCAGCTACAGATGTTGTACCTTCACCAATATTTCCTAAAGGACTAAAAGGACCATCTGCTAAGCCATTTACACTTGGACTATTACCACCTTGTATTGCGCCTTCACCAAATCCATCTGCAAAAGGACCTGAGTTTCCACCTTCACCTGCATATGTGCCTCCACTTGAAACAAGTGGGTTGCCGTGATATGATGAACCGCCGCCACCACTGCCGTGACTTGATGTTGAACCGTTTGAAGGTCCAGGCGTATATGAGCCTCCGCCGCCGCCATAAAATCCAGAACCCCCACCACCGCCAGTGTGATTTGAACCTGAATCGCCGCCTATAAATAAATTTCCTGGATTTGCATTACCTTGTTGACTTCCTTGACCAGAAAGGTCGCCGTCAGCGCCTTGTCCGCCAGCTGTCTGTGAACCTCCACCACCAGTTGTTTCTCCGACCATAGCCGTTTGTGCTAGATAATCTTCTCCGCCACCATAACCATGTAAACCTCCGCCGGCACCACCAAAACTTTTTTCCAGGTCACCACCTTGAGCGCCTGCACCGGCTCCGCCAGCACCCACAAGATAAACTTGAGGAGCAGCTGCGTTTGCTGTTTCAGAACCTGTAATAGTTGATGGTACAGGTGAAGTGAAAATTGCCGAAGCTCCTCCGCCGGAACCTCCATAACCATCTCCATTTGGACCTGAACCGCCGCCGCCTAATGAACGACCTGATTCATAACCACCTGGTGAACTACCTGCTCTGCCACCTTCACCCACCATAATTCTTAATACATCTCCTCCTGTTACAGGAAAAGAACCGTATGCCATACCGCCGCCTGCGCCGCCACCATAACTTGCAACTGGACCAGCACTACCACCACCAGCACCAAAAACATAACCCGTAAGTGTTGTAACGCCTGTTGGTACAGTAAATGCACCTAAAGTACCTGAACCATAAGCTGGATTAGTACCTGCTGTTGATGTATCTGGTTCTGTTACGGATGTTGTTGTAAAGCCTGCTGAACCACCACTTATATTTACGCCGTCATCTGTATTAGAGTTAATGTAATAATCAGAAGCTGCTACATATTTGTCGTTTGAACCTTCTGCCTCGTCTGTACCAGATTCGTCATTGAATTCATCCACAACACCATCTACTAAATTAAATACAGTTAAACCTTCGTTAACTGCCATTTTGAAACCTAATAAAGAAATATTAAAAGCATTTTTCTGTACATCAGATTCAATAACTGAAGTATCGACTGTAAGTTTACCAGAAGCTATAGCTGCACTAGGAGAAACATCAGCGTTAACAATAGAACCGTCTTCAATTTTAGAACTATCTACTGCGCCGTCTGCTATTGCACCTTTTGTTACTTTTGTTAATGCCATTTTATTTTACCTTACTATTATTTATTAAGCCCATTGTAAAGAAACACCGTGAATTTTTACTGTATTATTAGCTAACGCCAACTTCCATCTCATTGATTGGCCTGTAGGTTGACCACTTATATCGGCCTGACCTGTTAAAATTCTTTGTCCACTTGAACCTGTTACATATCCTGAGTCAGATAATGTCGCTGTGCTAAATGTTGTACCACCATCTCTACTCACTGAAGCTATAATATCTGTATTTAAAGTTGGCGTATCTATATTTTCTTCGAACACTACGATACGAGCACTTGAAGCTTCAGATGCAGCTGTAAAGGCTGTTGATATGATTGTTGTAGATGTTGTACTAGCAGTAGCAGCTGTAGGTGCATTATCAAATAATACATAACCGTCTTCACCTGACCCCTGAGGGCTTGGATTAACACCCCCCTCATTTGTACCTGCAACATAAAAAGGACTTGATACACCGCCACCTTGAGAGGTGCTACCGTCTTCAGTTGTACCAGAAGTTATTTGAGGATGTCCGTAATATGATGAACCTCCACCTGCGCCGCCGTGAGGTGCGTTGTAGTGCCAACCGCCTCCTCCGCCGCCCCAATAACCGGCACCGCCACCCATACCGTAAGTATTTCCCGGTCCTGGTTCGACATATGTTGTACCTACACCACCTTGTAAAAATCTTCCTGATTGAGCGTTAGTTGCTCCTTGGCCGCCAGCTGACTGTGAGCCGCCACCGCCAGCGTCACTACTGTTTGTTCTACCTGTTTGTGCTACATCACCACCAGCATAACCTTGTAAACCTCCGCCGGCGCCGCCAGGCACACTATTATTTGCCCCACCGCCAGCAGCAACTAGATAAACTCCTGGAGCATAAGGTGAATTATTTTGCATTGTTGAAAATGAAGCTACAGCTGGATTAAAAATACCTGAAAGACCTCCGCCAGACGCCCTTACATTATTAGTACCTGGACTATTTGGTTCAGCAGACGAACCAGCGCCACCTGTATAACTATATCCATCAAATCCACCTTGTGGGTCTGATTCACCCCCCACACCACCTTCTCCTACCACAACTTCAATTGTTTGGCCAGGAGATACTGCAAGCGTTCCAGATGAAAAGCCGCCGCCACCAGATGTTGTATCAGTTTGATGGTGTCCTCCACCAGCACCCCAAGTATAAACATTCACTTCTGTTACACCAGTGGGCACAGTAAATGAGCCAAAAGTACCTGAACCGTAAGCTGGATTAGTACCTGCTGTAGATGTGTCTGGTTCTGTTACGGATGTTGTTGTAAATCCAGCAGAAACAGTTGGTATTGAAATACCAGAGTCAGTAGTATTGTTAATATAATAATCGGAAGCTGCTACATATCTGTCGTTTGAACCTTCTGCCTCATCTGTACCAGATTCGTCATTAAATTCATCCACAACTCCATCAATTAAATTAAAAACTGTAAGGCCTTCATTTACGGCCATTTTGAAACCTAATAAAGAAATATTAAATGCGTTTGTATCTTGTTGTGAAGTATCAATTGCTCCCCAACTACCATCACCAGCAAGATATACACTTGAAGAACCTGGTTGTGAAATTGAAGATGTAGCAACTTTACTTGCTGTTGTAATTTGGGCTAATTTTGTATCTGCAATAGCAGCTGATGAATTAATATCTGCATTTACTATTGAACCATCGGCAATTTTTGCTGAGGTTACAGCACTATCTGAAACTGTTGTGATTTGTGAATCGAAAACACCAGGATTTAAAACTACAATTGTATGTCCGTTTGTGGGTGCTGAAGTAAAAGTAATTCTTCTTAATCTATTTGCGCCGTCTAAACCTACTGTATAATCTGTTGTATCAAATTTTCTTACATCATTTACAAATACTTGAAGGTCATTGCCTGAACCGGCAGGAATATTACTACTAACATCAAAAGTAGTAGTTGAGCCATCACCTGTGAATGTATCTTTTTCTGTAATACTCCTTCTTATATTTGAAGGATTTTTTCCAATATAAGGCATTAATATTCCCTCTCTTAATTCTTATTAAACATCTTCAAGTACAGATAGTACAGCATCTACTGTAGATGTTGAACTCGCTGAAACTCTAATTACATCTCCAGCCGTACCATTATTTTGTAACACAATTTTATTTCCCGCCATAATTTCCAATGAGGATCCGGCAGGAATTGTTGCATCTTTAATAATGTGAGCGTCTGTTCCATCATAACCATCTAAGAAAACACTAGCGGTACAACCAGTATTAGTTGTATTTGATAAAGTGATACCGATAACGATACTTTCTAAGGCAGATGAACCAGAACCAGCAGGAGTAGTATATAATGCGTCTGCACTAGCTCCTGTGCTAGTACCTGCGCCGTTTACTACATTTCTTTTAAAATCGTTTGCCATGGTTTCTTCCTATTATTTATACTTCTATTTATACTATTTATAAAGTTATCCTAAAGCAATTGACTGTGCAATAGCAAAAGGTCTAGTTGCAACTCTAACAGAATCCTCAGTTATTGTTGCAGCTTCAACTGAGCCTGTTGTGGTTATATTATCATTGTCAAAATTTACTGTTCCAGATGTACTGGTAATTGAAGTTGTTGATATATCACCAGTTATAGTTCCAGTCGTTGTAATATTATCATCACCAAAACTAACTGTACCACCTGTGTCTGTAATCGAACCTGAACCTAAAACTAAAGTTGTTCCGATTGTTGCAGCTGTTGATGCAATACTTGTTAGTCCTGATACTGTACTATTTAGTGCTACTGTTAAAGTATCAGTTGATGATACTGTAGCAGTAATATTACTGCCAGATGAAATTCTAAAAACATCACCAGAATTAACTTGTTGAGTTGTTGAACTATCATCAGCAATAGTAAATGCTGTTGTAACGGCAGAATTAACTTCATTAATAGCCGCAACAATAGATGAGGTATCTGTAGTACCTAGTAAACCTAAGTCACCTACATCTGTACCTAAACTATTGAAGGTGGTTCTAAAACCTTCTAGTGTATCGGATGTTGCTACGCTTCTAACTGCCATTATTTGTTACCTAAATTTTTAATTAATTCTTTAATTTCGTACAATTCTTTCTTTAAATTATTTATCTCTTTACAAGCATTTCTAATTTGGTCACCTTGTTCTTCTCTGGATTTTATTCTATTTCTAATCATTTTATATTCCTCATAGGCTGTTCTATTAGTGTTAACAATACCGTTAGAGTTTTTATCTCTTTTTAATCCAGGATATTCTTGTATTTTTACTAAACTCATCTTAACTGTACGCTATAACTCTTAAATCTTTAATTTTTGGAATGAATACCGTATTAGACGATTTCATAACAATTTTTAATTGTAAATTTTTAAAGTCAGCAATATTATTTACATTAATGGTTCTTTCAGTAAATATATTAATTGCATCTTTAGTAGTTATTGCAAAATTTGTATTTGTATATTTTAATTTATTTAAATCAGCATCATCATCCCACGCTCTATAGTAAACTTTAACATCTGAATTTTGTGGAATATTTGCATCAAATAAAATTCTTAAATTTTCAGCAGATGTATCTAAAACAAGTGTTCTTGTAATATAGTTTGCTAAGTTAGTTGAACCTGTAGGTGCATAATCATCTACGAAACTGTCAAATTGTTTGATTGCCCAATTTAAACTGTCTTTTCTAACACCCATAACACCAGATGAAACTGTTTCTGTAGCGTTTGCGTCAAGTGTAATAGAACTAGCACCTACAGCTGATACTGTACCTATAACTTTTTTCTCTAACCTTTCAGCAGTACCGCCATCAGGAGTTACAACTTCGTAAACAGTTGTAGAAATAATTTTATCGCCTACATCTATTCTGCTTGTATTATCAGCTGAACTATTAATTGTTACACTGCCTGTGCTTGATGTGTGAGTACCATTTAAGTTAAACTCATACCAATCATTTACAACATCTAGGTAAACTGTATTTGTAGTAGGTAAATCTGCAAAGGCACTGCCTAATGTAATTGTTACTTTATTGCCGTCAGAAGATTCAGCATAATGTGTATTATCAGAAACTTCTTGTACATCATCAATTGCATATGTGCCGTTAATTTTACTTGCTAAGACACCTTCAATTTTTAGATTTGCACCAATTTGAGCATTTGCTAAAATGTTATCAGCTGCATCAATCCAAGTAACTAATTGTCCGTTACCATCTGAATTTTCTGAAATTTCAATAACACTTCTACCAACAATCTTAAATGCAACACCTGTTTGAGCAGATAATCCATTAGCTGTTAATTCTAATGATGTGTTGTTTGTAATTGAATCTACAACACCGATTGCTGTATCACCAACTCTAATTGTATCACCAACTTTAACTTCGGTTTCAAAAGATGTTCCCGAACCTGTTATGGTCGTTGTACCTGTTCCAGATGTAATTGTACCTGTACCTGTAATGAAACTATCAGCATCAGCCACCGTACCATCTTCTAATAAAACTCTTTCATCCACTGTATCTACATTTAAGTCACTAGCAGATTTATTATCAATTAAGTTAGATATTGCGTAAACAGATTTTTTCTGTAAGTCAATTACTGGCGAAACATTTGTATTTGTTGATGTCATTTGTACACTAAAAGTAAGCGTTGGAGTTTTTACTTGTGGTGTTGAACTTAATAGAGTTTCGTTTTCATAACTCTTAATAACTTTTCTATTTTTAAAATCGTAATTTTGATTTGGAACAAATGGTAAATTGCCAGAAGCTGTACCTGTTGTATCAGTAGCATTTACAACATAAGATAAAGAAGTGTCTGCTAATACAACATCACTACATTTATAATACATTGTATCCATGTTTAATTGTCTTGTACATCTTACAGCACTTCCGCCATAAAAACCTTTAACAAAATTAGCAGTAGTACCTTCTAATAAAGAATCACCATTTGCGTCTGTTGTTTGTAATGTAATTAAGAATGAATCTTTAGTTATACCTGTACCTGATACTGTATGTGAACCATTTAACAATGTTTCTGGTGCACCTGTTGTTGAACTGCCTGTACCATACAATCCTTTAGCCACGCCAGAAATAACTACTATATCACCTGAAGTAAATCCGTGATTTCTAGCTTTTACTCTAACAGTTGTAGAACTTGTTGTAAATTCAAAAGGATTTGAACCTAAAGTAAATGTTTCAGGTGGTAATGCTTTTAAAGGAACACTAGCTGTTTGTGAAATGTTAAATGTACATTGATTTAATTTAAATTTCATATCCAATAATGGACTTTGTACAAACTCTTGTGTATTTTGAGAAGCATATAAAGCACCTGTCAAAGGCTGTTTAGCAATAACATTTGTAGTTATAATATCCGTTTGACCTAATTCTGATACAAACATTTGACAACCTGGTTCATCAACTTTAGCTACAATTGCATATGTTTCACCATCTCTTAAATAAACAGGAGAATGAAACTTGAAATTAGTTGCTGTTGCGCCATTTGTTGATGTATTAATCTCATCAATTCTTTTTACAACAGTTGTAAATGGAATAATTCTACTTGTAGGCACACCATTGTCACACACTCTTAATTCTACAATAACAGGTCTACTACCCGCTTCTGAGAAATATAAATCAACAGATGACACAAATACACCACCTGGTGATTCTACAGTAAATGTTTGTGCTAGAGGGTCATGGCCGCCTCCGCCTCCGCCGCCGCCTCCACCGTTATTTGGTGGTGGTAAACTTCTGACAAATCTTGAGCCGTTTGATGTTCTTCTAATTGAACGCTCTGCAAAAACTCTATCTTGTGCAAATCGAATGCTACGAGAATTTACAACAGTAGCTTCTTTTTCTAATGTTAATCCTACTGCATTATAAATTGCTGTACCTTTACTGTCAAATAAATCATCACTATTAGATAAATTATCTGTTAGTGTTATTGTTCTTTCACCTGTTCTAAAAGTATTTGCTGGTATATTGAATACACCTACAACTTGACCTGCTGTATCTGTTCTTAGAGTATCACTTGTGGATTTCATAGTAGGCGCTGTTGTTGTGCTTGTGCCATCATTTATACTTGTAAGTGTAGCTGTATTAAAATTATTTCCACCTGTGTCAATTGTACCTGTAACTGTTTCACCGATTGCAAAACCATTTTTGATGTTTACAATAAATGTATCAACATTGTCTGAAACTACAGCATTTGCAGCTGCAACAACACCACTAGCTTGTAATCTTAATAATTTTCCTCCATCATTTGATGGATAAGCTGATGTTGAATAAGCATCAAATTTATCTATTGTAGAACCATCTACATTAGCTAATGTTAAAGTTGTGCCACTTACACCTGTTACTTTAAATGTTTTTAAGTTTAATTGTTTTGAGTGATTACTACCCAAAGATGTAATAGTTGTTGTTACATTATTAGGCAACTGATTTAAGTTTGATACAATGCTAGGATTAGCTCTGTTTGCATCAAAGTTATACAAATAAACATGGTGACCGGGTAAAATACCAGAAGCACTATTTACTGTTAATGTAAAACTAGAAGCGCCTGCATCTGAGGTAATATTAGTAATTGCTGATACAGTTGTTGCTGTATGTGTATCATTTTTAATTACATCACCAATTGAGAATGCTTGTTGTACAATACCATTTGCATCTGTTCTTGCTGGGTCATCAGCTAGAATTGTACCCTCAGCAGTTTCTAATGTAAAGTTTAATGAAGCTGCACCTGCAATTTTTGTTAAATTAAATTTGTCCGCTGGTGTAATATTATTATTAACATCATCTTTATCAAAGAAACCATAAAACTTAGTATCAGGTTTTAAATTTCTTGCAATGAATGTTACAGGTTTTTGTCTTATATATGGAATGTATGATACATCTACAACTCTATCTCCGTAATTAATAGAATTAGTTGAAGTTACAGCTGATGTTCTAATACCGTTTCTAGTTGCTGTACCTGTAAATGTTGTAATTGTGTTTTGAAAAATAGCTCTTCCAGCCTGAAACTGTCCACCAACATCTCTTGTAGATGAACCTGTCCAGTTATTTTGCCATTCATTCCATTGTGTTCCTGTTACACCTAATTCATCAGCAATAAATCTAATTGCATCTAAATTATTATCGTCTGTAACTGTTAAATCAGGTCTTCTATCTGTTTCTTTCCAATTATCTCCTTCAGGAAATAGTGAAACTTCTCCTCTAAATGCACCAATTTTATATGGATTGACATCAATAGCTCTTGTAGCATAAGGATTAAAGATAAATGATGTTTCAGAATAAGGTAATGTAATAACATCACCTGTTCTTTGATAATTTTGTGTTGCTCTTTGAGTACCTGATTGTAGGTTTTCAGCAATCTCTAACGCATCTGTAAAGTGCATTGGTCTCAATTCTCTATTTTGACTGTCAATAGCAATTTTATAGTCTGTATTTTTTACATCACCTACATTGTGACCAGTAAATTGGTCAACAATAAATCCGTTTTTGAATTTATCTAAACCTGTAACGGCATCTTTGATAGATAATTGTTCAGTTTCTTTTTCTAATAAACTTAAACTAGAATAATATTCTAAGTTTGATATTCTTCTTTCTAAACTGCCAATATCTCTCATAGTATATCTTCTATTATCTCTTTGTTTAATAGAAACATCACTAGCTTGTTTTGTATAAGCAGGTAAGAATAAAGTAGCAATTACCATACCTGATTTTGGATCCGAAGGTTCTTTAGGGTCTTCAGCAGGTGTGCCACCTAATACATTAATTTGTCCTGTACTATCAACAAATACTTTATCAGCTCTTGGTAAATAATTTGCTAACGGAGTATTGAAATCGGACCCAATTTTTGGAATTTGTGGTGAAAATGTGTTGAGTCCTTCTACAACTGGTCTGTAATCAATAACATCATGTAAGAAAATTTCTTGTGTTGTGCCGTCTGTTTGCGAAACTTTAAATGATGGAATATCTTCGTAGTTAAGACTGCCATAACTATCAACACTAAAGTAATTACCTGAACCACTGTAAGAAAAATATTTGTAAGTTACACTTAGAGCACCTGTAATTGCACCTGCGCCCTCTTTTAGTGTCAAAGCACCTTTTTGATAATGAGTTGGTCTTTGACCTGTATCTAAGTTGAATCTATCTGTTACATCAACTGAATTTGATGATGAATAAGCTGAGAAATTACCAGGCGTCATTGCCACAGAAGTAATGCTATAAACATCAGCATGATTTAATAAAACATTTTTAGCCGTTACATTTTTAGCACCAGTAATTGTAATTGTGGCTGTTGTTAGTGTTTTTGTTTTTTCTCTTGCAGCTAAATTAATTTGTAATACAGTTGTTATAAGTGTATAACTTCTGGATGCTGAAAGGCCTGTAATTGTTACAGTTTTTCTATTTGAATCATCATCAAAAGAAATATCTGAGGCTGTTAAGTTAACAACTTCATTTGTAACATTATCAAATAATGTGTAGTTATTTAAATCTGAGTCTGATAAGAAAGATTCATTTGTGTTAGTTAATGTAGATGACCAATCGCCTGAACCATCAGCTGTGTTTGTAATTACTCTACGAATTTGATGTTGGCTTGAAAAGTTTACATCTTGTCCTGATGCACTATCAAAACCTCTTAAAGATTTTGTGTTATTTAAACCTGTTCTGAAAAGTAAGTCTGTATTGTCAGGTTCATAAACTCTTGTATTACCTCTTTCAATGGTTAATGTGCCAGTTGATGTAATAAGGTCACTTGTCAATTCTCTATCTAAAGTTAATGTATTGTTATCTGTAATTGATGCAACATAACCTACAAAGTTATCACCTAAGACTACTGCATCACCAACTTTAAAATCTAGTGTAAATGTTGTACCTGTACCTGTAATCGGGTCGCCACCTGAACTTGTAATTGAACCGTTTGCCGAACCAGCGACCACAATTTTATCGCTTGTTTGTTCTGCATTTGCATAAAAATTAATTACACCTGTTTGACCTGCGTCTGTAACCCACTTTACATCTCTCTCAACACTTTTACCACTATTTAATTTAATATCAAATAATGATAATCTATATAAAGAAAATGATGAGTAACTTGAACTGTGTAATTGAAATGAACGAACTTTAGCCGTACCAATTAAACCTGATTTATTAATATTTGTATCAGTACCTATTGTTGGTGGTGTATCATAAACATCTGAACCGTCCCATAAATAAACTTCTTCAAAAGTATCAATACCTGGAACACCTCTAACTGTATCAACTAAAATATAATTACCAATAGTAGTACCAACAGGTTGGTCATCTAATCTTGCAACATGGCCATTTTCTACGCCATCAATTGGTCTAGCTCTGTTTAACGAAATATATTGAGAAATAGTATTTTCAATTTCATATCCTTCAATGTACGCTTTACCTGGATCCACAACCATAGCAACTTTGTCTGCACTACCATAAGTAACGCCTGCAACTGGTGTTGCTGGTTCAACAGGAAATACACCATTGTTATTACCTTCTTTTAAATGTTCTCTAACGGAAACTAAAAATTTATTAACTTCGTAGTTACCTGATTCGTCAAATGTTCTTCTAGCAAATACTTTTTCTAATTCATTGTAATCTGTTTTTGTAATCTTTCTTTGTACAATACCATTTTTGACTCTTAGTAATTCAACAAATCTAATTTCGTCTTCTGTTTCTAAAGCTAATCTTTTTAAAGATAAATTCTTTTTATATCTGTGAGCGCCAGGAGCATTAATATTTGAACTACCTTGTGCATTATCATTTAAAGATGTGTCTTCACCCGGAGTTACAATTTCATCTGTAATTTGAAAACCAACTCTATAAGATGGAGTATTATCGAAACGAGAAATGTATAAGTGTAATTCATCACACTTTACAAATGCGCCATCTACAAAGAAAACACCTTCTTTAACTTCTACTACATAAGCTAAACCAATAACATCTCTAACTGCGTTTTGTGTATAAGTTGTACCTGAAGAACCGTCATCACCTAGTGATTTAATTGTAACTGAAATATCACTTGATTGATTTTCTGTTAAACGATAGTTGTTTGAAGTTGTATTATCAACCGCTAATGCTGTAATAGTTTCTCCTGGTAAAAATCTTTTTGTTTCACCGTCTGAAGCGGTATCTGTGTATTTAAAAAATAGTGTTGGAATATCACTATCACCTTCAACCATACAAGTACATTCTGAAGTGTCATTAACAACAGCTTTTACACCTGATGTTGCACCAGTTATAATTTTATTTCTAAATTGTGATAGATAAGTTGTAACACTGACCTCATTAAAAGTATTTTCTAATTTAATGAAGTTGATTTGATTATCGACATTAATATCGCCGGGGATAACCATGGATCCTTCTTTAAATATATGACGACCAAATCTTTCAATTTGGTTTTGAAGAATCGTTTGTAGTTGTGTTAATTCTCTCGCTTGAACTGCGAAAC
>Ga0222718_10000627_pt1 | contig 36009 bp, 13 predicted proteins | sample C33_27DmetaG_FD_165045 | JGI IMG/M metagenome (GOLD analysis project Ga0222718, IMG submission 165045) | Estuarine water microbial communities from San Francisco Bay, California, United States - C33_27D | ecosystem: Environmental > Aquatic > Marine > Unclassified | place: USA: California...
CACAACTGCCACCGGGAAAAGGACGTGTGATCACCAGGGAAAAAAGACGGACTCGGTACATCTGGGGACCCTGGGCCTACGATCTGACCGTGGTGGTATCCAATGCGGACCTCGATAGCGAAGAAACGTATGAACTCGAGCTCGAATTGCTGGATACCATGGCGCTCTTCGAACATACCATGGATCACCTGCTCCAGTGGGGACTCCAATTAGCTGCATCCATCGTATCGTCATCGCTTCAAAATTAAATTGTACCCTTGTAACCAGAGAGAGATCATGGAAGATGTACAACACATGATTGCACACGCATCAGAGCAGTCGTTTATGTTCATCCTCGACTCCAGAACACGCAACCAGTATGCCTACCCATCGGCAAGCGAGTATTACATCCCGTTCCCACAACCCTTCAAAAATGTCTTCTCCGTTGACCTCGTAGATGCCACCATCCCCAGAACGGAATACTCTGTCGACGAACACAGTAATACCCTATCCTATGCACCAGGCACATATACGACCTACGAACACGCACAACAGGACCAAGCCATCGTCAACGCAGTCATCCCACCAGGAGACTATAACACGGCCACACTCATTCAGTACCTCAACACGGCCCTCAAAAACACCGCACTCCAACAGGGACACGCACCCCTCGTCGCCGTACCCTCCTCCAACCCAGTCGATATCACCAACAAAGTCATCTTCACACGAAGCGAACCATTCACACTCTTCATGAATGTGAGTACCATGCGACATGTGCTCGGATTCGGTGCACCTGCATCCCAACTCAATAACGACGTCAACTGGGACAGAACCCTGCGGTATACCACAGACACCAACGTTGCCAACAATGTCTTCAAATCCGTCGAATCCGTCCTGGCAACCGCACAAGCCTTCGTCGGACCCGTCCCCATCCAAACCACAGACTATCAACTTGCCGTCGGGACAGGACTGCGACAACGGTTCGTGTCCAGATCGTCGGGAATTCTTACCTCCGTCATCGTCAGGGGGAGCGCGGGAGGAACAGAGACGCTCACCGGCAGAATTGTGGATATGACCTTCGATCCACCAGCACTCGTCCAAACCTTTTCCGTTGCCACATCTTCCACCTCCGCAGAATGGACGGCAACACTCGCACCCACCAGCCAAACCTTTGCCGTCAGCCAGGCAACCGCGGGAGATGTCGATGGAACGCCCGTCGTCACCCTCACCACCTCGCAACCACACGGCCTCGATCCCAACGAACTGATCACCATATCCGGGGCCACAACAAGCTCCCTCAACAATCAATGGGTCCTCCTCAATGCCTCAGGATCTACACTCGTCATTGCAGCAGATATCCCAGTACCCATCATCGGACGGGGGATCGTGTACGCCAGCAAAGAGATCCTCGAGCAACGGGAGTACGCCATTGAATTCGATTCCGCTGCCTCCGTCTTCATCTACAAAGCACTCGCATTCTCCGACGAAACCAGGGCCATCGAGAGCTTCGCCGCCATCACCGGGTGGACCACAGAGTCGCTGCAGGATTCCCTGTGTCTCGAGATGACCGTCACCAGCGTAGGCCATAAAGTCGACGCGCCAGGCCAGTGCAATCTCACCGGAGAACCCTACGTCTGTATCAGATCGCCCAACATCGAACAACATATGCACAGAGATCTTGCCGTCGCATTCAATACCATGTCGCCGGGACTTGGGATGGTGCGTCTTGGAGGGAATGCAGGTGGCTACAGGCAAGAACGACTCAACTTCTTATCCTACGACTCGCGCAAATTTCATCCCATCGGCAAACTCCACGGCATCCATATCAGACTGGAAACGCCCTCACGGAGACTGTACAATACCCATGGCATCGACCATACCATGCTGGTCAGCGTCAAAATGTACGGCCCAGGCGTCCAAACAGTCATCCCGAAGACACTATACCCAGACTACGAACCAGATACACGAAAGTCACTCGTCAAACAGCTCGAACGGGAACGGGACTCTGCCTGTCGTCCCTACTCGTGATATTATTGTGTAACGCAAGTAGTAGCAGTCGTCATGTATTTGAATATCCTCAACACCAAACTCTATGGAGGTATCTACGAGGTTGTGAGAACGTCACGACCAACGGGCAACACCAGCCGTGTGACCTTGCTACAACAACGCATCAACTCCACTCCCCTCTACCACGTTGGCTTGTACGTCGAAGAGCGGGGCTTTAGCAAGATTTTTGAGCACGGTCCCGTCCAGTACGACCGGTTTCGCGAACTCGACGGTATCATCGTGCCCCTCCCACACGTCCAACACACCATTCGACAGCTGGAAGACTTTGAGCAGACCCTCCCCAAAGAGTACATCGTCGGCGTCCGGGACTGTCGCCACCATGTCCTCGATCTACTCACGTTTCTGTACAACTAGTAAATATATCTCACTCTAAACACAAGGATGACGTTTTTGGACCCGCCCTCGAATCCAAACGTTCCAGGGTGGTCATTTATAGAATACTTTGTCGGGTTTTATGCATCCATCACAACCACAAATGAACAGACCATGAAACTTACATTTGCACCGGGCGAGACGGGCAGGGATAGCGGCCTCGAAGCCAGGGATACAGGGGTACAGGTGCTTGCGTACGAGGTATACTTTTCCGGGACCGGCGGCGAACACGTCAGGGTCCCCGGAGGTAAGAACATTCCAGCGTCTGCCATCAGGTCACCAGGTTGGAACAAAGTACGAGTAGACTCCAGGTTTGTTGTCAACGGCGTCGATGTCGGAGAAGGTGATCCAACAGACGTGTCCTGTTACATTGCCAATCAACCAACGCTCGCGCCACAGTATGTGTACCTCGACTACTTTGAGGTGGAAGCGTCCCGCCAAGTGTTTCTCGTGACCGTCGAAGATGATGGATCTGGAAACGCATTTTACATTGATGGTGTCAAACAAAGTTCTCTCACGCTGTATGCTGGCAACACGTATACATTTGATCAACAAGCGGCAACCAATACGGGACATCCACTCAGGCTATCCACAACGCCAGACGGAACCCATAACGGCGGCGTAGAGTATTCGGCAGTGGGCACAAATGGAACGCCGGGGTCAGCTAATGCATCACTCACGCTGAGTGTCACGGAATCGACACCCTCCATGCTCTACTACTACTGTGCCAACCACGCCGGCATGGGAGGGTCGCTCAGTATCCAAATTGGATCGGGAAATGACCTCTCCAATGCCACCGGCATCTTGCAAGTTATTCACGGAGGTACCGGCGTCACAAGCAAGACGGGAACGGGAAGTGTTGTCCTCAACGTATCGCCCGTCCTCAAAAACGTGCAAATGGACACCGTGGTGGGAAATGTCAACGTCACAGGAATTGTCACAGCCAACCAAGTTGTCGCGGATCTGCGGGCTGCAACAACCATCCCCCTCGCAAATACCGTGGGTGTTCTGGATATACAACGGGGAGGAACGGGGGCGACCTTTGCGACTGGAACAGGGAACGTTGTCCTGCAGAATGGTCCCGTTCTGGCCAACGCAACTGTATTGGGGAGTCTCGGTGCGTCCCAGTTCCTCGGTAATGGGTACGCCATCACGAGTCTGAATATGGACAATGCCGAGAATGTGCTGCAGATACCACACGGAGGAACGGGAACCACACTGGCCACGGGAACAGGGAGTCTCGTGCTCAACGCCAGCCCCATCTTCAGAGGCACCGTCACAATGGCAAACCTCGTAGCCACCTCCTCCATCTCAGGCAATGGGTACGGACTGCAATCCCTCAACATCGCAAACGTCGCAGGTGTCCTCCCACCAGAACGGGGAGGAACTGGAACGTCCACAACCACGGGATCTGGAAGTCTCGTCCTGTCCAATGCACCCACCTTCGACGCAAACATCCTCGTCAACGATACCGTCATCGCAAATGTACTCCAGGGAAATCTTGACGGTCAGTACGTGACAGGCACCATATCAAATGCTGTCCTCCCTAATTCTGTGTCCATCTCCGGCAATATAGAGTCGATCGGGGGATACCTGTTGGGAAACGGAAGTCTGCTCACCGGGATTTCCACCACCAACGCAGGCACACTCACCTCGGGAAAACTGCTCAATAACCTGCTGCCAAACGAGATTTCCGTCCTCAGCATCGCAGCAAACGGGTTCCCACTGCACAATGTCAACGCTGCCAACTTGGTGGGCACCATCGATACCCTCCGACTCCCGGAGACTGTGCACGTTGCGAACATCACAGCAAACGGCTACGGATTGTCCACAGTCAACGCTGCAAATCTCGTGGGCATCGTCCCCCAAGCAAGTCTGCCAGATGAGCTCAAAGGAAACGCTGCAGCATTATCCAACGTTCCAGCTGCCAACTTAATCGGTACAATCTCAACGGAACGGCTCCCCGCAACGGTTGCAGTGGATGCAGTCGTCGCGAATGCCTACGGGATGACCAGCGTCAATGCAGCCAACTTGGTGGGCACCATCGATACTCTCCGACTCCCGGAGACTGTGCAGGTCGCGAACATCACAGCAAATGGCTACGGATTGTCCACAGTCAACGCGGCAAATCTCGTCGGCACCGTCCCCCAAGCAAGTCTACCAGATGAGCTCAAAGGAAACGCTGCAGCTTTATTCGACGTCCCAGCTGCCAACTTAATCGGAACAATCTCAACGGAACGGCTCCCCGCAACGGTCTCAGTGGATGCAGTCATCGCAAATGCCTACGGGATGACCAGCATCAATGCAGCCAACTTGGTGGGCACCATCGATACCCTCCGACTCCCGGAGACTGTGGAGGTCGCGAACATCACAGCAAACGGCTACGGATTGTCCACAGTCAACGCTGCAAATCTCGTGGGAATTGTGGATAAACTCAACTTGCCCGAGGATATCATCTTCAGTACCATTGGTGGAGATGCCGCTGGCGTGTCCAACATCCCAGGTGCCAACATTGCAGGCACCATTTCTAACAATGTCCTTCCTGCAAACATCTCAGTTGACGGAGTAGAAGCCGTCTACCTCTTCGGAAACGGAGCATACCTAAGTGGCATTGCTGGATCGTCCACAGATGCAAATGCACTCATCATCGGTACTCTCGACAATGCACGCTTACCCTCCGCAATCAATGTGACGGAAATCACAGCCAACGGATACGGACTCGACTCGCTCAACGCAGCAAATCTGATCGGAGAACTCGGCACTTCCGCACTTCCGCCCAACCTGACCATTGCGGAAACACTCACTGCAAATACACTGACGTCCAACCAGATCACAGCCAATGGATACGGGCTCTTCTCGCTCAACGCCGCGAATCTGATCGGGGAACTCGACACTTCCGCACTTCCGCCCAACCTAACCATCGCGGAAACACTCACCGCAAATACACTGACGTCCAACCAGATCACTGCCAATGGATACGGATTGTCCACAGTCAACGCCGCAAATTTGGTCGGGCAAGTTAGCAATACCGTGTTTACTGAAGATATCCTTATTTCCAATACTGTTCATGCCAATTACTATGTGGGTAACGGAGTCCTCTTAGAAGGCGTTGCGACGACCAGTGCAACGTCTCTCGTCGAGGGGACACTGCATAATGACAGATTACCAGATACAATCCAAGTGGGCAACCTGATTGGAAATGCATTTGGTCTCCATGATCTCAATGCAGCGAATGTCACTGGTATCCTTCCAACAAACGCTTTCCCATCCAATCTGACCATCCAGGATACAGTGTCTGCCGTCACATACCTCGGGAACGGAGCACTCCTCGAAGGGGTCGCCACCATCAATGCAGCAACCCTCTCCGAAGGTGTTTTGCCCAACGAACGACTTCCGGGAACCATTGACGTAAGTGATGTATACGCCAACTTTATTGGAAACGCCTCAGGTCTGTACGATATCGAGTCTGGTAATCTGGTCGGGACCATCCCACAGTCGGTGCTCCCCGAGACCATTTCCATCGACTCGTTCACAGCGAATACAATGAATGCCAACATCGTAAGCTCTGATGTATTCAGCGGCAACGGATTTGGACTGTATGATATCACCGCTGCGAACATTACAGGCCTCGAGATTCTTGCGGGTAATGCGTCCCTCCTCACCACCGGTGAAATCGATCAATCTGTTCTCCCCCAAAACCTCGGTAACGCAGAAACCATGTTATTTGGAAACGGAGTCGCCATTTCTAATACCAATGCTGCCAATCTATCGGGTGGGTTTACGCTGGATATCAACTTTCCACCTGGCTCCATTAACGCAAATGCACTCTACGGAAGCATCGATACCAGCCTCATTCCGTCGTTCTTACCCGGTCTCCTAAAAACAACGCTTGTATCAAATCAACAAGCAATCTCGAACGTCGTGCTGGTGGCCAACAACATTGTCACCGGATCTCTCGACAGTACCAGGGTGTTCCTCAACGGTACCAAACTTGCAAGCATTGACGCCAACCTCACTGATTACATGGTCTATTTCACACAAGATCTGTCGAATACAACGACAACATTCACCGTCGAGCTCACCAATCCAATCGGGTACGGGGATATTCTCGACGTGGTCATAGAAACAAACACATCCGTCAACGCCAATGGGTCGACCGAATATTACGATACCGTGTACGCCAACACCTTGCAAGTCAACGATATCTCCTTTGCAGGCAACAGTGTCATATCTGATGCAGAAATCGAGCTCATTTTAGCCTCGGGAATATGGTCGGGTATCACGGGAACCGTCTCCGAACCCGCGTTCACATTCGAGGCGTCAAATACCACTGGGCTCTACCTCGAAAACATCGGGTCCATTGGAATCACTGCAAACGGAACACACGTCGCAAATATCGGACAGGGAGGTCTGACGGTGGAAGGAAACGTCTCTGCCACACTGTTTGCAGGGGATGGGGGGCTTCTGAGTAATGTCTCTGGAGCCGAGGGTGCCTCGAACGCCAGCCTGCTCACCGAAGGAACACTGGATACGGCCAGGCTTCCCGAAGATGTCAGTATCGCCACACTGACTGCGAACTCCGTGGATGTCTACAACGGGAATGTCTACGTTGGTGGCAGGATCACTGGGTTTTATTTCGAAGGAGACGGCGGCCTTCTGAGCAATGTCGGTGGAGGACTCAGCACCATTCCGGCCAATCTGTTTGTCGACAGCCTGGAAGCTAATGTGTACGCCAACGTCCTCGGAAATCTGTATGTCGACGGAGAAGTCACCACAACGGGTAATATCAGCGCTGGTGGAAACATTACAGCCTTTGCATCTGACCGACGATTGAAATCCAATATTCAACCCATCCAGAACGCGCTCGAGATCATCAAACATCTCCACGGGTACACCTTTACCTGGCGGGATGACGTGCCGGGACTCCCAATGTCTGGTTCCGATATTGGACTGTTGGCACAGGAACTCCAGGAGCTCGGACTAGACGAATGCGTGTCCCCAGCACCCTTTGATCTGGATACACTCGGGACAAGTAAATCGGGCGAGAACTACCTCACCATACACTATAATAAACTCTTTGCCATTGTCATTCAGGCATTACACGAGATCATCACACAGTTTTTACATGTATAAAACTTGTAATATATTCCCATTAATGATTGACAAAACGACTTAAAAGAACCCGTGCCGGAACTGGTCGGCTTGTTGTGCTGCCCGGAGAGAACGCAATACAATTGCCTCCGTAGTTTGGGCAGATGACTTTTCCACTGGGGGTCAGGCTTGCGCCACCCAGGTGACCACTGCTGCTACCCACCGCTGTCGCCGTATTTGTTGCTGGATTGTACACGTAAAAGGCCCCTGTACCCCACGGTAACACGAGCACTCGGCCGTCCATCAACGTGACGCAGCCTCGTTTTTCAGTAGTGCCGAAAACGGATGCAGTGGTTGTGGTTGAGTCGGTCAATGGATTATACATGACTGCTGATGCAGATGTTGTAGAACAGCAAAACACTTGACCATCAGGCAATAAACATGTCCCCCAGCAGTTCTGATATGTGCCCCCGGGTGTTATCACTGTCCCAGTAGATGGGTCGTATATTCGCGCGGCTGCTGTTTCAGTAACCATGAAAACTCTACCGTCATCCAGAAGTGTCGGTTTGCCATTCACACCACCCACTCCCAAGCCAACATATGTAACCGAGTCCGAAGTAGGGTTATAGATGGCCAAGTTTGTGTTGCCAGCTCCATACGGGACCGCACATACATTCCCATCATTCATAACCACTCCACTTGCCCACAACCCAGTAAATGTGATGGATGATTCGGTGACACTTCCTGTTTTATAGTCATAGAAACGGGGTGTAGGGTTATACCACGGGATCATCATCACGCGTCCATCATTGAGAAGCACGGCTCCACTGTGTACTGGGCCACTACTGAACGTGTACCCAGACAAATTGGTTAGTGTGTTTGTTGTGGGGTTTACAATACCGGCAGTTGCCTTATACGCCGGGACGAGGAACACATTTCCATTGGGAAGGAGGACAGATCCGTAATAATCACCACCAGTCCCAGTCCCGGTAGCAACTGTCGCAATGGAACTTGTCCCCAGTGTCGAACTGGACTGGCTGAACTGCAAATCAGGAAGTACACTGGTGATGGAGGCGGGAAACGCTTGAAACCTTACAACCAAAACCCCCGACCCACCGCTCCCGCCGAAACCACCCGTCACGCCGTCTTTGCCCGAGCCACCTCCGCCACCACCACCAAGACCGTTCGTGCCTGAAATCCCTGCAGTCGCACTATTCCACGGTGCCCCTGACCCACCGCCACCGAGTCCGCCTGATTTTGCAGGTACATTCGTCCCATACCCATCCAACCCACCGCCACCTCCGCCTCCATAGTACGTTCCCCACACTTGGAGCCCGTTTCCTCCCTCACCGGGGCTCGCTCCATCTGCGTTCGAACCAGCGCCACCACCGCCCGTGAAGGAACTGTACCCTCCACCAACGTAATCTGTAACTACACCGTCAATGTTTTTACTACTTGACCCTCCGGTTGTAGCACCAAACGATACGCCGTCACTTAGTCCAGGACCACCTCCGACTGCTGTGAACGACGTCCCGTTGTTAAGGTCGAGTATGGAACTCTGCCCCGACCCCGCACCCCCAGGAGGCGCCCAATTGCTATCGTTACCACCCGCACCACCTTGTCCTATTGTGACTGATGCTGATACTGAGTTCAAACCGACTTGCGTGTAAACAACAACCTGTCCACCACCGCCCCCGCATGCCCGATTTTTTCCACCACCACCGCCTCCTCCAACCAAAACAAAGTCCACGGTATCGGAGCCATACGCAACTAAGACCCCATCGGATGAAAATGTGTTATACTGATACCCATCAATCAAACGCACATCACCTCCTAGGAGGGTGAAGGTGGTCTTTACGGGATACCGAACAATCACCAGTCCACTTCCTCCCTGACCTCCTGATCGTCCATCAGTGTTGTTATTTCCCCCTCCACCACCACCACCTGACCCGGTGTTCGGACTCGCGTCGTACCCATCCGTCGTATGAATGGTTCCACCTGCTCCCGCCCCGCCACCGCCACCTGCAGCACCTGCCCCAGTATAAGATGCTCCTCCACCACCGCCACCGTAAAAGTTTCCGAATACATTGACAGCAGCTCCACCGACCCCACCAGCACTCGAAGCACCAGAACCTGTCGGCGCGCTTCCTACACCACCGGCACCACCCCCACCAGCAGCCGAATAATTCGAAGCAACCGTCGATCCACCAGCGTACCCCGTTGACACACTCTGCGCCGCTCCACCTGTCCCCGTTGCAAGCCCACCAGCTCCGCCTCCAGATGCACCACTTCGACCATTGGGGCCGTTATAGGGTGCACCACCACCACCACCGATTGCAGAGTATGGACCAAGGCTCGTTGATCCTCCATCTTGCCCGAATCCATATTTTGGAGCACCCAGTCCACCGGGTCCGATGGTCACAATATACAGTCCATCCGTGAAGACTGCTGAACCGACCAAAACTTGACCCGCACCACCACCTCCACCATGGTCTGAGCCACCACCACCGCCAGCCCCAATGACGGCATATTCAATGGTCGCTTCACCAGCAACTGTCAGGCTATCATCTGAGGTGAATGTATGGTATTTAAACCCACCACTAGTAGTGATAGTTCCTCCAGTGATAGAACTAGCTGAAAACATATTAATGGAGGGTAAAACCCGGAGTTTCAAGGCTTGCGGCGTGGTAAAATATAGCGAATTTGAAGGAGTTAAGCTCGAAGGTCCATCCTTTAAGAGATGACCACTTGGATAGGCCCAAAAAGCCCAATTTACTCCTACCCCAGATAATGTTCCATCAGTGTACAGAAGAAAAATACAGAAATAATTCAGAAACATAGACTCGACAATCTTTCCCTCAATGACCCAATCAAACTGAGTGATGACCTGATATTGCTGATTTGTAACACTGTCCCGACCGCACCCGTGAATAGTATTATCTGAACAAAGAAAGTACGTCGCCACTTCACCGGTCCGAATCATCACTACTGTCCTTGTATTGAGACTTCCGTTATTCGTTATTTCTACTGGGGATGTTTCCGAAGACGTCAAGCCTGTGCCTAGATGACCATACCACCCTAACCCTACAGAATGAACACTGTTGTCTGTGCACAGTATAATCGTGTATCCATTCCCGCACTGAATGTCAGAAATGCTCTTCCCGACGAGGGACCCAGTCAAGGAAACCGCGCCTGGCTCTGCACTACCGCCATTTAGACTTACATAATATAGACTACTCCCCCAACCATGCCAACCGCCGTCGCTTGTTAAAGCAAATACTGGACCAGAATTCTGTACAAATGAGAAGGATAATCTGACGACAGATTTACCAACAAGTGAACCTTGTACAAGTGTCGGTTGTTCTCCGTGTGCTGTTGAAGGAGTCCATCCTAACCTAGCCGTCCTATACCCCCAAGTCCATAACTGACCGTCTGTTGTCACAATTGCAGACATACCATATAAACCGATTGCGTATACTTTTGAAATGGTCTTTGTTGACAGGACGGGGCCAAGATCACACTGAACCGGCGCATATCGTGGAATAGATGTCCCATCTCCAAGCTGGAAGTACATATTATCACCGATAGCATGTAAAGTGTTGTCCGACGCTATAAAGAAGGTGTGTTTGGGATCATACGACGCCTCACTTAACCCAACGACGGTTTTATTCATCAGACTTCCACTATTTCCGATATCTCTTGGGATGTGTGAAAACGGAGACGAGGTGTACCCCAAGTGACCCCACTGATTCCAACCCCAGACGATCATTTCACCCGTATCGTCAATAGCCATGACGTGATATTCGCCTAAACCAGCGCTTATATCTTGGATTATCCGACCATATAATCCTGGGAGGGAACTGATGGATATTGGATCAAGAATATCTGTTGTTTGATCGGAATGGAATTCCGTAAGATATTGCTTCAAAAGTGAAAAGCCCCACACGTGCAGCGTATTGTCGGAACAAAGAACATATGTCGACTCTTGTCCGTATGAAAATCCTGCTGCTACTTTGACCGCTGTCCGTCCGGATATTGTGCCCGTGGAGACTTCTGTGGGTGTGGTAACTGATCCGCTTGGTTGGCGACCGTAAACATGCACTGTTCCATCTTGAGCCAATAAAACGACGTGTTGGCCACCTGTCGCTACTTGCGTCACAAGTTTCCCTGCTAGACTTCCAGATCCACTTATTTCAATTGGGTATTGTATGACTTGGCCGTCAATGGTCCCCCATAGATGGACGCTCGAGTCACTGCAGTGGACACATGCAGCTGATAGGGTAGTGTGTAAAGCAACAGCCACTTTTGTAGCCAATGACCCACCACTGATGGTGATTGGAACAAGCTGATTGGTAGATGCATCTCCGTTTCCAAATGCGTAGCCAGACGCACGTCCCCAGCCATGCACGACACCATCAGAGGTTATACAATATGACCTATACTCAGATATCCGACTTGGTAAACTCGACACTGTTTTCCCGTTAAGACTTCCGAATGAGTTGATCGCGACGGGAGAATCACTGTTATTTGCCGTATTATTCCCTATTTTTCCAAATTGCCCATCCCCCCACGCAAAGAGTGTCCCGTCAGTGCATAACACGGATGAATAATATTGTCCCGCACATGCTTGAGCTGCTTCCTTACCGGATAGACGATGTGTGATGTCGATCGGCGTATAGTATGCAGGACTACCGTAATTGTCTTCTGTATTGTTATTCGAGATGTCCCCCCAGTCATTGTAACCGTATGCATGTAAACTTCCATCAGCACATACCACTAGGGTGTGACGATACCCTTGGCTGATAGATAGAATCGTTTTATTCGCAAAGGAACCACGACTTTCAGGGACTTTGGGATGGACAACTGCAAGTCCTGAGCCGTATCCGTCACCATATATATTACTCCCCCATTTTGCCACCTGCCCACTATCAGTTATTACCACCATACTTAATCCATTGGACAGCGTGGACACAAATGAGATAGTAGGAACTCCACGAAAGATTATAAAGTTACTCTTTGCTTTATCCCCTTTCCCGACCATTTCACGAATATCCTCATCATTCAGTGAGCACGTCGTCCCGGAAATACCTCCGACAAATACATGCATGTCGTCGAGAGATATGGGGCCACTCGTGGGTAGTGAGCTCATTTAATATCAGCAGAAAATTTCTACGTATACACCAGATGCCATCACGAATCTTCGGCAGGACCACCGTGAGGGACCCGCAAGATACCATCGTTGTCCCAGACGGAAACGTGTCGTATCCTGGCATGTGCTTCAAGCAAAACCCACAGACCGGGTTGTACTACGATCAGGGGAATATCGGAATCACTGTCGACGGTCAACAAAAAGCACTCTTAACCGCCACAGATCTTGTTTTGTATGCCAATATGACGACGCCACAAATCAGCGGGAACGGGTCCACACTCGACAATGTGAATCAACCCCTCCCTGCCCCATTCATTTCCAACGTCTCCCTCGTGAATGATGCATGGAGTCCTATTAATGATTTGGTCCTCACAAGCAATAGCGCCGAGGTATATGTACTCGTCAACGGATCTGATTTTCAGCCCGGAGCAGTCGTCAAAGTTGGAAACACACTTGCTCAGTCCACAACCTATGCGAGCCCATCAGTCCTCAGAGTCAACGCCCCAGTCCTCCAAAATGGCACGTATGATGTCACCGTCGTAAATGCGGACGGCGTGGCAACAACACGACTCTCTGCAGTCACGTATAGCGATTCGGTTGTCTGGATCACTGATGCAAACCTGATTTCCATCTCGGGTGAAATCGCCAGCTTCAATTTAGAAACCGTCGCGGATTCAAACGTGATATATTCAAACGTCACAAGCGTCCCACCAGGTCTCTCCCTGTCTGGCAACGTACTCTCTGGAACTCTACCTACTGTTGCCAACGTTGAGAGCATCGATCTCTACACAGTGACCCTCCGAGCAGTTGATGAAGAGCAACAGTCTGCCGACAGAGAATTTTACATCGTCAATGCAGTCTTACCAACTGTCTCATCAATCACTGCCATCAGTGCATTCAATGAGTTTACCTTTAGTGTTATCCTGTTAGATGATCTTGCATTCCCGTCAAACGATACAGGGTACGCGCAACTCACCGGGCAAGATTTCCATGGCGGGATGCAGTTTGTTGTCACGCAAGGGGGGACAGCATGGCCTCAAGAAACGTTTTTCGTCTCTCCGACTACCTTACGTGTCAAATTTACAGGCGTGACCATGCCTGGAGTGTACTCGTACGAAATCAGGGTGACAGGGTTCCCAGTGTTTACGTCTGTGGATAGTCTGCAATTCAGAGATCGGCCCATCTTTACACAGTCAGCATACCTGGGAATCGTGCAACAAGCGTCCGACTTTTCCTTTGATCTCTCCATTCCCGAAGCGGCAAATGTCACATACACAGATGCAGATATCCCGTCCGATACCTCTCTTACGGCCAACGGAATTTACTCGGGCAACATTACCGCAATCACAGACGATGCCAATGTCAGAGTCACCATCCAAGCTACAAATGAGTACCTCCTGGACTCCACTAGGAACTTTTACCTCGATTATCAGGTGCAAGCCAAAGTCATTGATACGTTTGTCTCGACGGGGACAGCGTACCATTCATCCGTGATCACCAGGACGCTCGGAAATGTGGAGGTCTGGGTAGCAGGATACGATCCGTACGGAAATCTCGGGAAACCATGGGTTGTAGCGTCGCCCAATCCAAATCCAGTTAATATTCAGGGGTACGGAAGTCTCAACGGCCAAGTCGTGAAAGAGATCATACAGGGTCATTATTTCAGCTTTGCAATCGATACGGAAAATCGTATTCATTCATGGGGATATAACTACCACGGCGAGACAGCGTTTACCACGAATATTAATACAGCGAACCGCAACGATACTCCCACAGAGGTGACAAATAATGGGAGTTTCAGTGGACGACAAATTGTGTTTATATCATGCGGAGCGTACCATGCACTCGCAGTGGATTCTACGGGCGGGTGTCACTCGTGGGGATATAACTACTATGGACAATTGGGACGGACACAAAATCTTCAAACCAGTAATGCCAACCAAACGCCAGTCGAAATTTCAAATAATGGCAGTTTAAGTGGCCGCTTTATTGTCCAGACATCAAGCGGTTGGATTCATGCGGGTGCACTCGACGATCAGGGACACGTGCACATGTGGGGATACAACCAATACGGGCAGTGTGGATTTACAACAAATAGCGGTAACGGGAATCCAAACTACACACCAACCGACATCGCATCTCGAGGTGCGCTTGCTGGGAGGAAAATAGTGCAACTGTCATGCGGCTCGTATCACACATTGGCACTCGACGACCAGGGCATTTGCTACAGTTGGGGATACAACAACTACGGCGACTTGGGCGTCACAACCAATGTCGGGACAGGAAACCCCAATAATACACCCTTTTCACTCGAGACGCGAGGTGCTCTCAACGGCAAGTTTATTGTCAAAGTGTATGCTGCCTATCACTGCTCGTATGCCCTGGACAACGAGGGTCGTCTTTATGCGTGGGGTTACAACTACTACGGGCAGCTGGGAAGCACGGTCAATAACTTATCAGGCAGTGCAAATCCCACGCCTTTCGAAATTTCCGACCAAGGCTCGTTGGCTGGCAGACAAATCAAAGACATCTCCGCCGGGCACCTATTCGTCATCGCGCAAACGACAGACAACCATACACACGCGTTTGGTTATAACAACCAGGGGCAGCTTGGCATAACGGCAAACAATCTCACAAACAACCCCAACCCCATCCCAGTCGACACCACAGCAGGGTACATTCCTGCGGACTTGTTCGTGGATACACAATACCAATGGGTGAGCGTCATTAATAACACAACCTATAACAGCACAGATACGGCCGTTCTACCACTGATCATCAACAACATACCCGGTATATTCACGTATAGCGGCGGGTATTTGACAATGCAATGGTCGGGAACCCTGGAGATTGCTTCTGCATGCTTCATCACAAGCAATCAACAAGGGTGTGATCCCTCTGTATCCTACGGCGTGACAAAGCTCGGAGATGGTGGTCTGTACAGCAAGTATGACTTTGTGACAGACGACCAGTTGTATGTCTGGGTAACGCCTCCTTCCAGTTATTTGCAAATATCCAGCGCCAATAACATCAACCCCGGTTTTCAACGCACCACCTATGATTTCGGAGGCAACACGTATCCATCATACACATCCATTTTGTTGCGGTTCACAATGGATTCCGGTTGGAATGACAATTTTACCCTTTCAACAATATTGACGACAACACAGCTACAAGAGGCTGCTGATGGGCTGATATCGGGTGCCACTGCCACGTTACTGTTTAGGGCCTCGAGAGATGGGTACACGTCACAAGCCTTCCATGCTGCCTGCGATTCACGTGCCCCCCTCTTCTTTGTGTTCAAAGCCAGCACCGGTTACATCGCGACAGCGTACACCAGTGTGGCGTTCACATCGAGAAGCAATTACGTGACGGCGACGAGTGGTACCAATTGGCTCAATAACCTCTGGAACGGGTCAACAACATCAACATCCAAGTTCTACAACACCATCTATACGCAGTATTCATTGTATGATAACAGCAGTTACGGACCAACGTTTGGCGCTGGACACGATCTCTACATCCCAAACAACTTCAACGTGAATGGAGGGTATACGAATACTCCGCACTCATACGCTGGTGCAACAAATACCACCCTCTTCGGGGTCTACAGCGGGTGGACCATACCCGAAATGGAAGTATATCAGATAGCGTAGTCGTTTTGATGATTAATCTTTCTCTGTTCAACTGTAAATGCCTACTCCATTCCTCGTTCCAAGGAGTAATGTCACCACATCACTCACGATTGCAGACGGATCATCTGTTGTCTTCGCATCTGATCCAACGACAGGCCTATCACAGGTCGACGGCAATATCCGTATCAATGTCCAAAACACACACGTGGCAACCATCACATCCTCGTCAATGATTGTGAATGGGAATGTCGATATCCAAGAGACTTCATTCATCAAAGGAAATGGGTATACATTGTCAGGACTCGTGGATACGACCCCATTACCGCTCATATCCAACGTGGTGGTGACAAATGACTCGTGGACTCCCACAGATGTCCAAGTCTTGCTTCCAAATTCTGAAAATGGACACATCATTGTTGAAGGTGCCAACTTTCGTCCAGCCACACTCGTCCAAGTCAACGGCATCACCAGCCCGTACACATCCTTCCGCGATGCAAACACGCTATGGGTCATTCCACCCCCATTACCATCTGGAACGTACCCTATACGCGTCATTAGACCAGATGGACGGTCTGTCGAAGACGCTGCTGTATCGTACAGTCCGTACCCTGTCTGGTCGACATCTTCTCAACTCGCAAATGTATACTACGGCATCCAATTTTCAAGGCTAATCTCCGCAACGGAAGCAACTGGCAGTCTGATAGAGTACACGGTCACGTCAGGTACCCTGCCATTCGGGATGGATTTGAGTTCTAATGGACTGTTGACGGGGAATCTTACGTCGCCCCAGTTTACCAACTCGAGCTATTCCTTCGGCGTGACGGCGACAGATGAGCAGCAACAGTCAGTCTTGCGCGTTTTCTCTGTCCCGTATGTTGGTTTATACGAATCAATACGTTCCATCCCCAATATGGTCGGGTGGTGGGACGGGTCGACGTGGGACCTGTTTCAGTGGAAAGACAAAAGCGGACAAAACAACGATGTGATTGTTACCGGAACAGTGACTACGGGATCGTTAGGTGGCTTTACAACACTCATTGGAACCACATCCACGACCTTTTTATGGCCAACAACGATTTTGCCGGAACAGTATACACTCTTTCACGTGTGTCGGTATGCAGGTACCACCAAACGACGCATCATCAACGGAAGCGGGGTCAACTTTCTTTCCGGGTTCTACAACAATAATGTCGGTGTCGCCCTTCACAATACATGGATCACACCCACAGTTGGTATTTTACCTAACGAGTCATGGGTCATGTCTTCCGATCAGCTCAGTACGTACCGGGGCAACGAGCGCAATTTTGTCACCACCTTTTCAGGGACCCCGAGCAGCAGTCGACTTGCCATCAATACTGGCACATCAGAAACCTCGGATTTCGAGATTGCAGAGTGTATTGTTTTCAACAGGGAACTCGCATTTAACGAGGTCTTGTATGTTGAACACTACCTCGCACAGAAGTACAGCATCGTCACCATCCAAAGCTTGCGAGCCAAAGACCTTACTGACCTTCCAACGGGTATTTATCCCACCATCCACGGCAACCTGTATATACTCAACACAGGCACAGAGGCATGGGTCTTGGTCGGCGCTGGTCGCGAGAACTTTAACTTTACAGATACTGGCAATGGCTCATTAAACGATATAGTATCATTCCGTGACGGCACCACCCCGTACTGGGCTCCTTCGCTCTTCGTGAGAACCATCATGGACACCATTTACTGGCAAGAAAACGCTGATGGGTTGATGGTGCAACGATTCAATGTCAATGATGCATGGCGGTATCGTCTCCAAACGACCAACATACAGTTCAATTGGAGTCTGTTCCTCAACCAAAATACCCATAACGCCATTGTGAATCGGTATAACAATACCCAGTGGTGGAACTCGACTGTCACCTACCAATCTCAATCCATCTCGTCATGGACCGATATCTCATTCACAGGAAGCAACGAAACCAGGTGCTTTACGTTGCAATGGAGCGGGCATAACAATATCCGGGGGTTTAGCGCCGGGGCAACTGTGACTGATGGGTACCAGTATTCCACGGAGGGACACGCCCTTCAACGCGTCAATGTCTACGCCCGACTTAAATAAATCTAATCCTTATACCAGAATGTCGGGGAAGCTTGTCGTCCGAGCACCATCAACAACGCTACAACCATTTCCCGTATACTCATCAATACAATTCTCAAACGTTGCATCCATAGAATCTACGGGAAATGAAGTCTCTGTCTTAGGTGTCCAGGTGGCACAAGAAATCACCTTGCCAGAAGTCTCGTGTGCATTTTTGAACGGCAACGGGTCTCAACTATCATTCGATGCACCATTCGCAATTAACGACGTTCTGATAGCAGACGAAACCTGGTCGGTTGTGCAGATGCCGAGTGTCGCGTCGGACAGTGATGTATACTACATTATCCAAGGAGTCGGGTTCTTGCCTGGAACACAGGTCTTTGTCGACAATATACCCGCATCATCTGTCGAATACATCAACTCGGGGACACTGTACGTATCCGGGCCTCCTCTGTCAGATGGGACGTATGATCTCCGAGTTGTGCTGCCGGACACGCGTCAGAAAGTTCGGGTCAACGGGATTTCGTACGACCCCGTACCTGTGTGGTCCACCCCCTCGGATCTAGGGGCCGTGTACGGGAACTTTAGCATTCAGCTTCAGGCCACGGAAACGAACAATTCTCAACTGACATTTACGTCCGATACACTGCCGTTGGGAATGAGTTTGACACTGCAAGGTACACTGGAAGGAACAAATAACACCAACCAAACCTCTGTCAAAACTTTTACAGTGACCGTCAGAGATGAAGAACAACAAATCGCATCCCGTCAGTTCCTTTTGACATACAGTCCGCCTCCAATCTGGCAAGATAAATCGGTCTACAACGTCTGGTCTGGAGAACTGTACCTTCAACTTGCAGCCAGCGAAGCAAATGGAAGTCTCATCAGCTACAGCAATGTCGACCCTCTTCCAGGAAACCTTGTCTTTGTCGATGGCATGATCCGGGGGAACATCGAAGAAGCAAACAGTGCCTCGTATGATCTGGATTTGATTAGCACCGACTTGGAGAATCAAATCGCCATCAAAACTTTCACGCTGAACTATAACGCTTATACCTTCCCAACTTTAGGTCTCATCGGGCAGTATACTGGAGACTCGTACGTAGCGGGGCAATGGCAAGACGTTTCCGGGGGGAATCAACATGCAACGATCGGGGGAACTGTCACCACAGAGACACTCAACGGGTACCCCATTCTCACGGGCACAACAGCAACAAACATTGTATGGCCAACCGGGGTCCTCCCGTCAACATTCACGCTGGTGCACTATACACGCTACAAACCAACAGGAACCAAACGGCGTATATTTGCAGGAGATACGACCAACTGGCTCAATGGGTTTCAAAGTGGAGGTGGAGGTAAAGCGCATCATAATGGATGGATTGGGACATCAGCCACCACATGTCCTGACGACTGGGTTTTGTCCACATCCACGGGTACCACATACCGAGCCAATAAGAGTTTGATCGGAACCACTGGGGCCGGCACACCGGATTATGACCGGTTGACCATCAATTCTGGTATATACGGCGAGACTTCCGACTGGATGTGTGCGGAAGTGTTGGTATACAACCGAATCCTGACGGACGACGAAGTACAGCAGACAGAAGATTATATATTCCATAAATACGTTCCTCTGGTCGAACCCACATTTGCTCTGAGTGCCAGATCTCTTAATTACGCGAATAACACGACATTGACAGAGTGGCAGACCGTCGGGCAACAGATCCGGGTCGCAACTGCCTATGCTGTCGGGGGCGCCAGCTTGCCAACCTACGACGCAGCAGGGGAGTATGTCCAGCTATACGGCGGCACCAACACGTTTGGAAGTTACTTCAATTTGGGAGCGACTACATGGAACCTTCTGTCCAATGACGGGTTCACCTTTGTCGGGTATGTCCGCTTCAGTTCGGTGGAAAACTTTGAGCGGGTCTTTGACTTTGGGAACGGGGCGGGAGTGGATAATATATGGTTTGGAAGACGTAATTCAGAGAACGTCCTTCGCGTCGAGTTGCAGGACCCAACACTCACGTACGACCGTAGTGGAATCCTTAATAATGTATGGCAATCGTTCGCATGCCGACTGAAACAAGAATCCACCAATGTCTGGAGATGGTCGACATGGATTGATGGACGCTGGGAACAATCTGGAACGTTTAGTAACAGCGGTGTGACAAACAGAACGCTCAGCAATTCGTACATTGGTCGATCAAATTGGTCAAATGAGGAATACTCGGCATTGGCACTTCGGGAATTGTGGTTTTATGATCGTGCACTATCCGATCAGGAGGTGTGGAGATCAATTTGTAAGGTGGAAGAGGGTTACTCACCAGGATAAATATCTATGCGTGTTGTAACCATGGCATCTGGATTGATTACTGGGATTGGCCGTGCATCGGATTTAGCAGAACAGTCGCTTCTCGACCCAGTGGGGAAATCGCGCGTCTCTAACCCTATGAACCTGGTTGATACCGATTTCGAGTACGGGAGACAAACGACTCGTTGGCAAGATCTAGAGCTCATTAATAACATTCCGACGTTCTTTGCAAGGGATAATGACGAATCTCTGTCGGTGGTGAGCGTCGATGTGTACCAAGGGTCGACGAATGTCCTGGTGACGTGCTCTCAACCGCATGACGTGAGTATTGGAACACCCATTTTCGTGCAGGGTGTCAACAGTTATTCCGCAGAAGGTGGATTTGTGGTGAGTTCTGTGGCATCTGACTTGGCATTCTACTATAAAGCCAACAGCGAACAAATCGCCACACAGGACATTTTTGACGGGTATTCCACCTACATCTGGAGGGCCCAGTTTTATCAGGGGACAGCATACAGTCTGGATACTCTTGGAAGTATTCTCACGGATAACGGGTTCCCCACCTCGAAAATCACGGTGGATACCGTCTACCCCCATGGATTCACGGAGAAGAGCGCCTTTGTCCTTGCCCGAAGTGTGGGAACCAAAGCGTTGACATTTGATGCAGCAACGGTAGATATTCGAGAGACCATCACCTCGAACGTCTCCTACGTTGCTGAAAACAGTATTGGATCGACCAGTGGACTGTTGGATCGCGCAGTCACGCCGTATGATTGGATAGGGACGAGTTCTCTGTACATTTCATTGGACGATATCGATTCAGCAACTGGAGGGATCAATTACGCATCACATGGGTACGCAGACGGTGATCTAGCACTATATGTACCCCCTGTCAATGATGCTCCACTCACGGGCTTGTCCCCATTCACGATTTACCAGGTGACAAACCGAGCAGACGATTCCTTCCAATTGGGAATCCCAACACAAACCCCAATCAACTACTACTCACCCTACGCCGCATATAATGGGAATTACGGAAATACCAACCTTTACTTATGGCAAGGAAGCGTGAGTAATGCCACAGTCGTTGATTTATCTAATTTCCCCAATTTTTACGTTATTAATGCCCAACAGAGAGGGGATTTATACCATTACACTCAACTGTATGCAAAAGTCGACGGTGTAGATGTATTGTTGGATCAGGAGCCGGCATGGCAGTATTCGTATAGGTACTTCAGTTATTGGGGGAGGCATAGCCATACTCTTCCGAACGGGGGTGGGTTATTGACAGAAATCCGTATGTATATGTTTTCTCCTTGGGGATGCATTACGAGTGGTTGGAGCGGTGGTGCCAATTCTGTCGCAATTACGTATAAGGATGATCCCATTCCGATCCAAATCTCTTCGGCTGGTGCGACGGCCTCATACGGCTCACACACGTTCATGAAAGCGTACCGAGTCGACAGGGCCTACGACAATCTCTTATACATTCAACACCCGACCACATCCACATTCAATCAGATCCCGACGTATGTCTTCTCGAGCACTGGGACTGTCCAGGGGTTCATCCCGCTGATCGGGACCACATACTCGGATCTGCCCACCATCACAGGATTCCCAGGCTTTACGAATCAGGGCGGGTTATGGAGTAGTGGGTTTGCGCAGTATAATCAGGGACGAAACACTCTCTACATGCGCTATTACTTTAATACTGGTGGTCGAGGGTGGGAATCCGATTTCTTTGTGGAAGGCGACATTGACATGCACGTGTCCATTCGACCACACACCAGCTACCAAATTTACCACGGTCTATCCATTTTCCCCAACGTGAATTACTGGAACCCAGGGAATACTGCGTCAGGTCGGATTTCAGCCGTTGTTTTCAATAACGGAAGCACGGGGTATTTGTACCTGAATGGCGAGACGAATAACTCAAACGTGAGCTGGAACACAAGCGTTTCCACCAGGTGGTACACTCTGCGCATGCAACATAACGTGCAAACTGGGACTGTCACTGCGACGGTGTACGACGGAGAAGATACAACCAGTGGCGCAGTCGTTGCTACTACAAGTATCAGCGAATCGTTCACGGGCAAATATAAATTGGGTATTGGTGGCGCAAGTCCACAAACAACAGATCAGAACTACGCGGCCTACTTTTACAAATTCAGGAGCAATAACGTCGGTCCATTTTTGTCGCTGGATAACTACGCGCGTCACAATAACTTTAATGGATCAGCCACGGCATCTGGCGGTCAGATCTATAAAGTCATGGCAGGAGATGTCTTTAACATCGACACAACCAGCACAGTCTTTGCCGCAGTCCCAGCAACATCCATTTCCGAGCGTAATTCTCTCTATATCCCCAATCACAGCTTCAATGATAACACCCCAATTTCCTTTATTCCAGGGGTTGACGCATCCCTCCCGGAACCGTTGTTGGAGAATGTCACGTATTACACAGAACGACTCGATGGGAACAGGTTTCGAGTACGACGGTCCAATAACGGTGACATTGTGGATTTGACGTCGCACGGCGAGGGCAACGTCACTGTTACCGGAACAGTCATCAATCAAGACCGGAATTCCATCTTCAGTGCGGGACATTCACTTGCGGACGGAACACAGTTGACGTATAATACAGGAGGACAGACTCCTGTTGCTGGATTGGCAAATGCTTCAACGTATTATGTGTACTCGTCAACCAGTGACAGATTCAAAGTCACTGAGCAGCCTTTGAACGACAATGTGACGTATTCTGTGCAGTTCAACACTAATCTGCAGCAATTGGAAATCCTCCAGAATCTGGACAAAACGTTTACAATCACAGTCCAGGATAATGGAAACGGGAATGCATTTTATGTTGACGGAGTACGACAAGATTCGCTGACGTTGTACATCAATTACACATACTCCTTCGACCAGGAAGATTCCACCAATACTGGTCACCCACTGAGGTTGTCCACCACAACCGACGGCACACACGGTGGGGGCACAGAGTATACAGCAGGAGTAACAAAGAACGGAACGCCAGGATCTCTCAATGCGTTCACCAACATTGACGTCACGGTATCCACGCCGTCCACGTTGTACTACTATTGTGCCAACCACGCAGGGATGGGCGGCGCACTCACGATCCAAGTTGCACCTGCACCAATTCTATATAGAGGTGTTACGTATACATTCGACCAGTCCGACAGCACCAATTCGGGGCATCAACTCGCCTTTCGACAATCCGATCCCGTGGTCAGATCAATTGAGCGATCAGATAATGGTGGATTCCAGATTGGGGCAAGCGTGACAAAGGATATGACGTATGGAAGTCGGGTGTTGCCTGCTGCTGGAGCTCCGGGAGGTGCGCAAATCACCGTTAGTGGAAGTTACTGGTCTGACTGGGCAAACGATGTATTTGATAATTGGGGGTACTTCTATTTGTATACTCCTCAGAACAACACGTATACGCAGTTCGAATTGGAGGTCATTAATCAGGCTGACGGGTTGATGGCCACCCAGACAATCGTCAATAATAACCGGACCTTTAACATCACACACGGGTACCCTGTGCAGGGTATTTACAGGTTCAGTGTGGAAGTTGAAGACGACAATACCTTTATTTTTGGTATGTTTGGAGACGGGCCTGACGGGAACAATGACAATGACGAAACCGTCGACATTACCGTGGGTGGGTCACCCTATACCTTGTACAAATTCAGGGATACGTATTCCGGGGCTGCAAATATGTACGTCTATTTTGTCCCCTATCAAAGCGTTGCAGGAAGACCGTATACTCGTTACGAAACTGGGAATTCGCAGCACCTGTATTCTCAGCCAATAAAGCGCGGTATCACCGTCTACGTTGTCAAACAGTATGATGTATGGCAATGGGTTCAGTATGATTTAACCTCGAATGCCCTGGAAACGGCGTTTACACAGGGTGTGCAAACAACAGGAACTCCCGGAGCAGCAGATGCCGAGATAACGATTGAAGTGACAGATAGTACCCCCGATTCCTTATACTACCACTGCACCAGCCATTCCGGACAGGGTGGTGAGATGACAATAGAAAATGCCGAAGTTGATTTTGTGGGTACCGGCGTTGGAATTCAATACTTTAACGTCAACATCATCGGCGCATCTGATGGTACATATTTTGTCAGTAGTGTTCCAAACAATACAACGATGGTCCTCGATGCACCGTATAACATTCCATCCCGAGAGTTTGTGTTCTCACTAGCAAACGCCAGCACCACAACGGATACGATTTTCATTCCTGATCATCGCATGCCTCCTGGTGCACCGGCAGTATACAACTCCAATGGCGACTCGGATATTGGTGGACTGGTTTCGGACAGCACGTATTACATCATCCGCGTCAACCAACATACAATTCAGCTGGCCAATAGCAGAGACGGTGCAATCAACAACCAGAGTATCCCGCTGACGAGTCTCCCTCAGAACGGAATTGATCACATCATTCGTACCAACAGTATCGGAGGAGAAGTTGTGTCGTCAGCCAATGCCAATGTGATCCAGGATACGGCCATTGTGATTGGAAATAACGCACGATTCACGAATACATTCAAAATTGGCGATTCATTCAAGATTATTCATAATAATACAACCACGACCAAAAAGGTGACGGAGGTATTGAGTAATGGTAGGATTCAGATGGACTCGTCATACGGCTTTACAGCAAATAACGTGTCTTATTTGTTGACGACCGGTTTGTATGTCAAAGCCGACGGATTGAGTCTTCACCGAGCCTTTGACGGAGGCGTTGAGCTGGTGGCAAGTACAAACGCTGATTCCCAAGTTATGCGACAAACCCGCAAGTATTTTCGCTACCAAAGCGGGAAGGGCATCCAGGTATCGTTGGCTGTGAACTTCAGCGCCCCAACAGATTTGCTGAATTTGTCTCGAATTAACGAAAGGGCCACGGCAACCACGCTTCGTCCGCACCGAGTAACACCAGGAATCACCGTTGTTATCGAAGGCACTGACGATACACGCTGGCACGGTGCATACGTTGTCGAAACCACACCCACGTCAACAACATTCACATTCACACTGGCCGTGACCCCCCCTGGCCTCCAAGCGGGTGGCATTCCCACATTCTACGTCAAGAACTGGGTAAACAGTCATCTTCGCGGTGGTCTCTTTGACGATCAAAACGGGATATTTTTTGAGTACGATGGACAGCAATTGTATGCATGCAGACGGTCCAGTGTGCGTCAATTGACAGGAACAGTCCAAGTTGAGTTTAACAGCCCGATTGTCTCCGGCACAAACACCACGTTTACAACCTCGCTGGCTATTCGGGATGCCATTGTCATCAAGGGACAAACGTATAGAGTGGTCAACATTGCCAATAACCGGACCCTGTACATCCAACCGGTGTACAGAGGAAAGAACCAGTCCAACGTAGTTATGACCAAGACGGAAACTACCAAAGTCCCCCAGAGTGAGTGGTCTGTGGATAGATGCGATGGGACCGGGCCGACTGGGTATAATCTAAACATAAACCGAATTCAAATGGCGTATATCGATTACAGTTGGTATGGAGCTGGTAAGGTACGCTTTGGTTTCAAAACAGGCCTCGGAGAAATCCGGTACGTGCACGAGTTTGTCCACAACAACAATCTGACAGAAGCGTACATGAGATCAGGGAATCTTCCGTGTCGTTACGAGATCGAAAACTCCGGAATCCCGTCGTATGTGCCTAGTTTGCTTCACTGGGGAACGTCAGTGATCATGGACGGGCTGTTCCACGACGATAAAGCCTATTTGTTCACGGCGTCCGGGCAAGTCTTGTCCTATAACAACGGAGACACATCACGGGTGTTTACTGCCACAAGCGATACAAGGTATGCGAGATATGAACGCATAAATGGAAGATGGACGCTAGTGTACTACTGGCCAGAGTACCGTGTGTACAATCCGTCTACACAGCAAGAGGAAACTGCTTACAGAATCATTGGAACATCGTATACCGCAATTGATGATGTTCGTTCTGGAACAATTGTCCGGAACCAGGCCTACCTACAGGCGAATACACAAATCGTGACCATTTCCAACCAGGGAGGATCAGCATACGTCTTCATTAATAAGCCTCCAGCCACCGAATTCACGTCGCAATCCATCAATATCGGAGAAGAGTCCACAGGAAGTGACATTTTGCCAGTCATTCCGCTGATCAGTATCCGATTGTCTCCCTCCGCCGATAATTCAAGACCAGGCTTCCTTGGCGATCGAGAGATCATTAACCGGATGCAAATGCAACTAAAGAATGTTGGTGTATTAACGACCAATGATACAGAAATCCGGTTGATGTTGAATTCATCCATTGACAATAGGACGTGGACACGCTCGACTTCCCCTAGTTTGTCACAGTTGGTGGTGCACGGCAAAGGCGACATTTTGGAGGGTGGCACGCAAATTTTCAATTTCAGAGCTCAAGGTGGAACCAAAGATCAGACAGGTGTCCGTAACGCTGCTGCTTCTGATTTCAACCTGACCGATCTGGTGGATCTGGGAAACAGTATTCTCGGGGGTGATTCCATTTTCCCCAACGGACCCGATCTGCTCACCATTGCAGCTGCCGTCATCGATACGACTGGCATCAGTGCAACGAACCCATACGTCATCACTGCTCGTGTCACGTGGTCAGAGTCACAGGCATAAGCTTATCCGACACAATCAGTAGTAAAACTATTTGAATTGGCTCTGACAGCACATTCAAATAGTTTTTTAGCGTATTTCAAGTTGTTTACTCGGTCCAGGACATCCTGCAGGCAACGTTCGAAGCAGTGGTCGTTGATAGGTTCCTCGCACACACAACCAGCGTGTCCGGGCCTTGCGGGTACCACTCATCACCGCTCAGGATGCTCTGGTGCAAATCAACCTTGGTCTTAAATGTCTCGGTCCTGAAATCCGTCCCGGAAGAATCAGTGTAGAACGAGAACACACGGTCACCACCTGTGATGTTTGCAGTCGCATTCACCGGAGCACCAGGCGTCGAGGTTCCGTTGAAGTAAATGATTTCGGCCAGGGAGTTGTGCTCAACGCTGGCAAAGTCCGACGTGGTGTTTCCGGTCACCGTCCATGGGTTCAGGTACCCTTCGATGCTGAATTGACCCTGCGACGATACGTGCAACTCTTCGATATCCATGGCGATCCTGTTGATCACGTTCCTGATACCAAGCTTTCCCGTGTACTCCGAGTCGGCCGACGGGGAAATCCGGACAGCCAGGAGAGGCGACACATTCGATGCTGCGACGTTTGTATACCGCATCATGGATACACTGTGATGCCTCGAATCGTATTTTGCACCCGTCTCGGAGTTGACGCTCACATTGTACTGCGACGTGAGGGGTGAGCAGGTGTTCAGCAGAGAAATGACGGAGACTTGGTTGGTTCCAGCACCTCCAACAGATGCATCAGGAGTAAACACAACCGATGACGTCGTTCCTGTCAGAGCATACGCCGCGTTCGAGAAAGTACCGTAATGGTTCAGACCCGCAATGTCGTGCGACGTCCTCCTGGTAAGTCCCGACAAAGGATACCCGCCTGCAACGTTGTCCCACGACCCAATGCCAGTGTACTCGCACACTTCCGCGTTTGTGCCATTCGAAATCAGCACAATACCAGCGGAAGGGAATCCCTCGATCGATTCGACGTACATCGTGGAATCCGCAGTTCCCAGTGACGACCCTTTCGACGCGGCAACACCAGACACCAACCTGCTGTACGCTGGCTCAGTGGATACCTCGAATCGGACCGGCAAAGACGCGGATTTGAGATAGGAGCGGAACATCATATTGGCAAACGAGACGTGGTGACAGTGGACCAGAGACCCATCATCACGCACAAAGCCCCAGCGGATGTAGCCAGAGCCCGACCAGGCCACGTCAATGTGGACAGACTGGATTTTGGTGGGGTCGAGGGTCCACCCAGAGGCTCCGTTGCCATCCAGCGTATCCAGGTTCCACGCAGATTGTGGGAATTTATGGGTTTTGGTCTTCGTGATGGTATCCCTCGCCACGTTGATTGCTCCCCTGTACGCCGGAGAAATGGTGATGGAGGTATCGCTGGCCACGTTGAGGACCTTGTACGACATGCCTCGAATCACAATCATATCCATGGCAATCAGCTCGTTCCTGAATTTCGTGTTGTATCCCGTCACAGTGGTATTGTTAACATTCACGGAAATACGCCCAGTCAGCTGCTCAGAAGACTCCCTGAGACAGGCGTTCATGGTTGTTCCATCATGCTCAAAGTAGCAACCGTGCTGATCATCGTACAGCCCGTGTCGCACAGCAGCACCAGACCACATCACTGGGCAGGCAAAAATGCGACCAGTGGGCGTCGTGTCCTGAGGCGTGTTGGCCATGGTATAGGTAAACGTGTCAATGTCGGTGATGGATTGGACTTCGAACGTGCCGGTGTAGGTATCCGTGCCCGTATCAACGTGGACACCACTGATCTGGACGTGTGCCCCAACTTGCAGATTATGCGGATGCTCGGTCTGCACAGTCGCCGTCGTGGAGCTTCCAGACAGGGCACGGACCTGCATCAGTGGCACGAATGAGGCACTGGTCTTGTAGGACAGGCTCGAACCGTGGGCATACTTCACGTACTCCTTCGACTGACGAATCATCTGACCACCAACAAAATTGTCAATTCCAGTCGTGGCAGTGATGCTCGCGTCCAGGGGGTTGGCAGAGACGTAGGCGTTCGGGAGGGCATACAGTTGGATAGATCCGGTTGTCACAGTCGTTACCGAGTTTGTTGCACATCGGAATGCAAAACGCGTCGGGGTGTCAACTTGGGAGACCACCCATTGTCCATTGACAGATGTTGTCGTCGCTCCATGGATGGTAATTGGCATACCGGGCAACAGACCGTGGTGGACCGAGGTGTTGACAGTGATCACAGCGGGACTTTGGCCGTTTCCAGAGGCAGAACTGACGGCGATGGGAGCATCATCGTACAAATCACCCGGTCGCACGGTGGTCTGCAGATGATCGTAGAACACGCTGCCGCTCACCTGGCCGCTGGCGTAATACGTAAAGGATGATCCAGAGGCAGAGGTCAGCACAAAGATACCGTCACATTTCGGGTTGGAAGAGCCCTGGATGTACACAATATCACCGGTTGTCATGCCATGGTTGATGTTGGTTGTTCCGGTCATGATACTGTCCGGAGCCTGGTTTCCACCCGACAAAGCCGTCAGATGGAATTGGTAGTGGGTGGTCTTGGGGAACACGTTTGGCCTGTTGTTCATCAGGTTCAATGTCTCGTACTTGTCCATTTTCTGGGAATACTGAAACGAGTCGCCAATCAGGGAGGTGCTTCCAGTTGTCAAAAAACGATTGTATGCATCCTTGGCATGGATACTCGGCTCAACAGTGGTCGTTGGGGCGGTTGCGACACTGACAGGCAACGGGCTCGCATTACTCACTGATCCTTGCGCAAAGTTCAGTTGGTACATTGAAAGGGAGAACAGAAAAAAATACTGCAGCCTAAAACGAGTTCAAAAACGGACTTGTCAGGACGTTCCTAGACAGCGAGAAGTGGCCATGATTTCCCGTGTGGACAATGGCGGCCTCTGTGGAATTGCACGGGCTCAGGAACACTGAACCGTCCAGTAACAGTGTTGCTCCGGCGTGCGAGTCCAGTCCGGAGAATGGGTATGCCATGCGCGAGACCGTATCATCCGTTGGATTGTACACATAACAACGAGTCGCAGTCCACGGGGTGCACAGAACTCTGCCGTCAGGTAACACCGTGCCTGAAGCAAAGGCGGCATTCCCCGGGAAAAGACTGCTAGTGAATCGCACAGAATCCGTTGTGGGATTGTAAATTGCTGCTCGACTGCTATTGTGCGGAATGCAAAAGACCTCGCCTGACGGAAGCAAACATCCACCGTAGTATAATGCTTGACCCGAGCCAAAGGTCGCGCTGGTCAACGATACAACCCGCGTGGTCGGATCGTACAATCTTCCCCGGGTCTGGTTGTAGGGAATAGATAACACTTTTCCGTTTGGCAAGAGCACACAGCCGAGGTAGGCGCCCAATCCAGGGTACCCAGGAACAGAGATCGACGTGTCTGTGCGATAATCGTACACAATTGCTTCTGTCGCATTGTGCGGACTCAGAAACAGTTCTCCCGTGTTCATCATGGCCCCCCCGTAGTAGGATGCACTCCCCGAAAAGGTCCCATTGGGAATCGTCACGGAGTACGTGTTTATGTCCACAATACGGGCTTGCGTTGCTGACCAGGGGATGAGGTATACGGCTGAGTTGGGCAGCAGAATCCCACCGGCAAAGGCATTCAGTCCGGGGAACGAGCCAAACGACATGCTGGTCTGTGTTACAGGGTTGTACACCTCCGCGACGGTGGCATTGTGAGGAATACACAGGACCCTGCCATCTGCCAGCAGCGTACTCCCTATGAATCCGTAGGAACCAACGAAACCAGCTGACTCGACACCCATACACGCATCCAACCCGGGCTGTACGGAGCTGCTCTGTTGTGCCGAGGCCAAAATGCCCACAATCGAGTACCGCAGTCCGTTTGGAGGATGCCATGAGCCGGGGGCGTCCAATGGGAACCCGTTGAGTCCTTTGACCCGTGTCACCCGACCTGTTGCGTCACATGACAACCCTTCCTGAAATGATACATTTGACTCGACGGAAAAGGACGAGTTTCTGGCAAATGAGTAAAATAACTGCGTATACTTCGTCTGCATGTACGACATGACGGATACAAATGCCAGTTCGGTGATTACATCGTTAATCCATACTGCCTCGCGTATATCGAGGGAAGTATACTGGTCAGTGCTGGAACGCCCGATGTACGAATTCGTCATGATCACGTTATCCAACGACCCGGTGACCGTCGTATCCACTACCACAAACCCGTTATTCCAGATCGACAAGTTCCAGGAGGAAGATGTCACGCGGTACGCTCTGCACCCGAGCGTCTGCCAATCGCCCGTGAGCAAGGCATTTGGAGTTGTGACAGTAAACACGTCAGACCGTGCGGATATGCTAAAAGATACCGTGCCAGATACACTCTGCCGATACAATCTGACGAAATCCCCATCATCATTGTAAAAATCAAACACACTATCACCAGCGTTTCCAGGTAACACCCGGACATTCATGACGGCCGCGAAACTCCCGTTGGTGGCGAAATCGATGTTGGAGCTGCCGATGTTGAAGTACGGCCCACTGGTTCCGGTGGACGTGACGAGCTGTACGTGTGAATTCAGCGGTTCTATCAACGGGGGCGTGTTTTTGAATCTAGGCATCAACGAGGACGTGGTGCCACCCACAGATGACCCCCACACGGATACGTTCGATACCGGGTTCGCAGCAGATGCCAGGGTAAGAATGTCGAGATGTTCTACAAAGTTGTACGACGTGAGTTCTGGAGGCGACACATTTGCGCTCAAAAAGGGGATGTGCGTGCTCACGTTCGATTCCTGCACCGTCACGTTACATTCTGCTGTCGAGATGACGGACTTTTCTTTCGAGGCCCGGAAACACTCTTGTCCACCGCTCGTGATACCCAACACGTTATCACCCGGTAGAAACAGCCCCGTGGTCTGGGATTGACGGAATGCCACGCTGGGATTCTGCACCGATCCAGCATCCAAGGCCTGGAAATTTGTTCCTGGATTCAGTCTGCCTCGAACGACTAATGGCATTATAGGGTCTGGGTGCGATTTTATTTATTCTCCACGATGGCACGAAGCCGTTGGATCTCTGCAATCGCATACGTCAACATGGCAAACCAATCCAGACCTTTGACCACGCCATCTTCTGACCACGTAAACATGGGGTCTGCTTCGTGCACTTCCTCGGCGATGAAACCCACGTGATGCTGCCCACCGTCGATGGCATCGTACTCCCTCGGCCTGAGCGCGTACAGGGCAGTCGTGTCGCGACCCAGGTCCACAATGTTCTCCTTTGTCGCGCGGGTGGACACGTTATAGTTGATTTCCCCTGTGACAGCATTGTAGGTCATGACAGGGGTCGAGGCAGGCGTTCCCCTGATGGGTTTTGCGAAAATACCAGAGGTTGTAGGGTGAAGACACGCGTCGGACGCATTCAGCACGATGGAGCCCTCTTTGTACCCGGTGCATCTGCCGAGCGACGAGAAGACATCGCTGAAAAGGGCCACGGTGATGTTATTCGAGACCACACTCAACCTGTGCGCAGCAGGTGACTCCAAGTACGTTCCAGGCGACGTGGCAACCTGTCCCGCAGTGACGACGTTGGAAGCGATGTTAGAGGACTCCAGGAAGTCCAACGTCGCGCGATCCGACCGGAGTTGCGTGAACTGGGCATCGTTCGCCTGGACTCCCCCGAACTGACCGGCAAAGCTCTGTGTGGCGTTCGAAACACTGCTTTCCGTGCTCGATCTCAATGCCTGGACTTCCTCAACAACAACAGTGGTGGGTAAGATGTTGGTATGAAGCGTTCCGGAGGTAATGTTGGATGCATCAATGTTCTGTAATCCTGCAGCGTTCCCAGAATACGAGTTTGCATACAAAGCTTCCACACGCACCAGGGAACTGAGGCGTTCATTTGGTAGTGTTCCTGTTATCACATTTGATGCGTCAATGTATAATCCGGTCCCATTCCCGGAAATGTTGCCCGATACAACGCCAGTCACGTATCCCGAAAAGTTGCCGGAAATGTTGCCCGTCTCCAGGGAAGCAATGGAGGCATGTTGCAACACCGCAGAGGAAGCGCTGAGACCCGTCGTATCCACATTCGCAGCCTGCAAATCCTGGGTCTGGAGGTGGTTAAACTGGGCACTCGTTGCTTGGACCGTCTCCGTCTCCAAGTTATCGGGAAGCACAGAACTCTGTAACGTACCCACAGTCACCCGTGAAGCGTCAATGTTCGAAATCCCAGACCCGTCGCTGGTGGAGAGCGTGGAGGCAATCACGTGTTGGACATTGATGGTGGCGGGTAAGACCTCTGTTGCCATTGTGCCGGAGAGGACCGTGGCCGATATGTTGGACAGTCCTCGACCGTCTCCTTCGAACACCCCGGTATGCCGCCCGTCAAATGCACCATCAAACGTACCACTGAATGTACCGTCCAATACGGCCCGGCTTCCCGTGAAATTGTTGGCCTGCAGCGATTCGAATGCGGCCTCGGTAGCTGCCACTTCCACAGCCGAAACCGCCAGTGTTTGGATACTTTCCGTCTGCACAGAGTTGGCCTGGATGTGCGAGAGCTGGATGTTTTCGGGGATGAGGTGTTCCGGAATGACGCCTTCGAGAGCATCTGTTCGAATGTTTGACAATGAATATCCGTCTCCGGAGATTGTGCCCGCGTCTAGGTGCTCTACTTGGACACATGGGGACAGGCGTGCGTTGTCCAATGTGCCCTGGACGATGTTGGAGGCGTCAACAGAGAGACCAGTCCCATCTCCCCGGAATGCCTGACTTGTGATGACGTTTCCTGCGACGTGATCAGCAGTAACGACGTTTGCGCTCAGGAAATCGGTTGTGCTCTGGTAACTCATGAGTCCGCTCGTCTGCATGTGACGGGATTGAAGGTACTCGAATTGAGCAGCATTCCCCGCGAAACTATCTATTTCTATTTTTGGGGGCATTCTCGCATTATCTATCTGACCAGTTGTCAGTTGGGAAGCGTTTGACACAAGGTACCCCTCCACAAACCCGTTAACAGTGATCCCATTGGCGTGCACGGAAAGCGTGGGCACCCCCTCAATACTCACACCGACATTTCCTCCTTCGGAAAGAAACACTCCGGTCGAATTCGCCTCGAAAAACGAATACGACGGTCTGGTCAGGGTTCCTGCATTCCCAAAGTACAGCGTGTCGACATTACCGATACTGGCAGGAAGCGACTGTTGAGGAAGGACACCAACGACATCTGTGCTCAAATCGATGGCACCCTCCACAATCACAACTTCCGCATCGATGTTGCCGCTGAGGTACGATCCGTCGACATTCGCGTACACGGCATTCGCATACAGCCCATATTGGTTTGCACTTAACACGTGATTCCCTTGGTACGCCAGAGAGACGGCATTTGCAGGCTCGTTATAATACAACCCTGTGCTCGACGAGGTGTTGAACGAGTAGCCAGGGTTGGTGACGTTTCCGGGGACAGCAGTGTAAGAATTCAAACTTGCATTGATGACATTTGCAAGAACAACGTTTACCATTGTTAAATGCTGCACATTATTTTATCGGCACTCACTATGGCGTACCGTAACCCGAAGACCAATACAGTTGAAGTCTACTCTGACGACACCACGTGCATTCTCAGAAGGCCGTGCACTCTTGCGGATCAAGACCTCCCGGACATCGCAACACTGCACATGCGACAACAAAAGCAAAAGGCATCTGCGCTCCGGTACAAAAAGGAAATACAGGGAGTCGACACACCGCATGGAAGAATATCAACCGACCGGGAGAGTCAAATGATGCTGGCCAATACGATTGCATTCGTCACGGCCCAACCACAGGACGTGGTGTGGAAGAAAGAGGATGGGACGTTCGTGACCCTGACCCACGCAGATCTCGCCAATGTAGCCACGATAGTCTTACATCACGTGGAATCGTGTTTTCGTCAAGAGGCAGCAGTTGTAGAATCTCTGCTGGCTGCTGAAGATGTTACAAAGGTTGATGTTGAGGCACACTTTAATCAATAAAGAACTCAGCAATGCCGAAGAGCGAACCTGCAAGCAGTCCGACGGTCGTGATCCCGAACACCGTCATATGTGTGCTGGTGGCGTCGCCGATGTAGGGGAACCTGACAAGGGCTCCGTACCAGTACAACACGAGACACACGATGAGGAACACGGCCACACGGCGGGCGTACTTGTCCACCAATCCTGCAAGCTTATGTTTTGACGGTGGGGGGTGGTGAGGGTACTGCTGCTGTTGATGCGACGGCGGGGGGTACTGTTGAAACTGTTGGAGATGGTGAGGCGGCTGCTGTGGCGGAGGATGGCGGTAATACCGCTGTCGAGGCTGTTGCTGCTGCTGAGGAGGCGGTGGTCGAGGTGGTCGCGGCCGCTGCTGCTGTTGTTGTTGTTGTTCCGGGGGGTCTGCGAACCGGACTTGCTTTTCCGGGACAGGGACGTCGGGGGAGTACACGGGTGCCTGCAGGGGGTCCCGTCCGCTGTTGGAAGTTACTTGGGGCACATTCAGCTTGCTCAGGGGCGTCGCATTCGTATCGTCTCCAAACACGCTCTCGTCTGGCATTAGTCATCCTTCATATTTTTTTGACTGCCAAAAAACGACAGAAGCACGTGTCGCACGTC
>Ga0222718_10000628_pt1 | contig 35993 bp, 52 predicted proteins | sample C33_27DmetaG_FD_165045 | JGI IMG/M metagenome (GOLD analysis project Ga0222718, IMG submission 165045) | Estuarine water microbial communities from San Francisco Bay, California, United States - C33_27D | ecosystem: Environmental > Aquatic > Marine > Unclassified | place: USA: California...
TAATACGAGCTAGAGTAGTCTTGCCAGTACCTGGACTACCTACAAACAATAGGTTAGGAATCTCTTCCTTAAACTGACTAACAACTCTAAGAGAACCTTCATCAAGAATAAGATCATCAAGCTTAGTCGGCCTATATCGTTCGCACCAGATACCTTTGAAATCAATCATAACTTATTATAGATGCTAACCTTCTAAATGCAAACATTATATATATCGGGTAGATACTCACTAAACAAGAGTGGTCGGCCTTCACTATTGAAACAATAATCAAATAGCCAATCGTAGAGTTCACTATCTTCCATACCTTCAACCCAGTTATTGCTTTTACACTTCTCAAATAAAGTATTAAGTTGAGAATCGCATACATGCCCTAATTTTTGAATAAATGTGGCCACCTCATGAGCTTCATCTTCAAAAGTAGGAGTTATCTTAATTTGTTCTTTTTTCATATCTATACAATTCTTTTTGCCCCTTGCCCTTGACACCAACCATTTCCAGTGAACGGTTCTCCAAGGGACATAAAAGAATCAATTACAAACAACTTATTGGGAGTCACATATGCTATTGAATCTTCATAAAGATATGGTTTGCCCACTTCAAAATTACGAGAGTTGCCTACCTCTTCCACAACACGATAATCTAACGGATAAACTTTTTCACCAGCTTTAGTGCGAACATAAAACTCTGTAGGCTTCATTGAGCATCTATTTGCATTTGTTTGTGCATCATACCTAAAATCAAGCTCATAGTCTCTCTCTGTAGGCGTATAATTGTAAGTGTACTCTGGTAAATTGTCTAATCCTGAGACATAATAACCCAGTTCCCCTACTTCTAAGTCTTCTAAGAAGTTCTTTACAAGACCTCTATCATTATCCCAGATACGTTTATAGAGAGTATCTACAGTATCACCATCTTCAACAGGAACACTATTCCAATAAAGAACCTCCCCTGTATCAAGACCTTCATCCATCTGATGAATAGTCATTCCAGAGGTTTTATCACCATACCAAATAGTCCAGAATCCAGGGTGCTTACCACAATGGCGAGGTAAATGAGAAGTATGGAAGTTAACTACTCCAAGTGGAGCTAGCTCAAGAAATTCTTTTGGAAGCAGGAATTGATAACCGATTACAACAATAATATCAGGCTGCAACGACTTTACCCATTCATGAACCATTTTACTCTTAGGATCACCTGACATAATGCTAGGAATGTCAAGCTCTTCAACCCATTCATTAAGAGGTTTACTCTTACTTCCTCCTGTAGTTGAGGATGTAATCTTATCTGTAGGTGACTCAATAACACCTACAATATTAGCACCCTCTTCAACAAAATACTTCATGTGGATGCTAGTAAGCTCCCACGTTCTCGTGCCCACGATTAAAATTTTCTTTTTCATAAAGGTTTTATTTTCCGGATGATCCGAACCCTTTTTCACCACGTTCAGAATCTTCTACCTCACCTTCTTCTACAACTACAGGATAATTGGCATATACTACGAACTGAGCAATACGATCTCCAGCTTTAACTTCATAATCTTTATCGGTTAAGTTATAAAGCTTTACACCAGCATCACCACGATAGCCTTCGTCGATAATACCAGGATGAGGCATAATACCATGCTTGAAGCCAAGCCCAGAACGACCTTCAACCTTAACCCAGAACCCCGGCTCAATAAAAGCAAACTTAAGACCAACACCAACAACAGCAGATCCACGTGCGGGAATAGTAACATCTTCAACTGAAGTAACATCCATACCAGTATCGTTCTGATGGTTCTTAACTGGTAATACTGCATCAACATGCGTCTTTTCAAATTTAAGCTTCATATAATATATGATAAGCTACAGATAAAAATATTCAACTACTAGTTGATTATATTAAACCTAGATTAAATATAGATAGTGGAAGACTACGATTCATCTTTTGATCCTAATAATGACGTTGACAATGCTGTTGATGATATTATTACCCAATTGAGTACTCAAAATCATTCAGTAACAAAAGCTAAGCAATCTGCTGAAGTACCAGATGTAGAAGAGCTGGAAGATTATCTTGTCAAAACAACAGCACGACTTATTGATACTACATTAGATGCTGTTGATAACGTCAAGGATTATATTTCTTCTGCACCTGAGAATAGAGATGTAGCTTCATTGGCTGAGCTTATGCGTTCAGCTAACAGCGCTATTGAGACTATGCAGAAGATTCACGCTAACAAAGAGAACATCCAGGCACGCAAGGATGTTAAACAGATGGATATCGACTCAAAGAAAGAACTTAACATTATGGATAATACAGCCAAGCTTGTAATGTCCAGAGAAGAGGTACTTAAAGCTCTAACTAGCGGTGAAGAAGAAGAGGTGATTGATATTTAAACACTTCTTAACCATCTCGGTGTATTAGCACTTCGACCATTAACACCCCATTTTGTAGCTTGTGCACCACTCCTACCATTACTGATGGCAATATCAATATGTAAGTTACCTGCCATATAACCAGGTCCAGCTCCAATACTCTCAATACCAACGCTCTTAAGAATTTTAGCAAATTGATAGAGTCTATCAAAATGACTTGGATTTTCTGCACTTAATCTAGTACTCCCATCATATACTCTAATATCAGCGGCCCATCCGTCATCGTGTCTCTTTGAACCTGTTCGATTTACACCGTTACGACCACCATCACGAGTAGCAACTTGACCACCAGAGTAGACGACTATTCTATACCCAGACTTTGCACTAGCAGCGTTAATCATATTAGCAAGCTTTGGTTGAATAGGCTTATTACGAATCCCATTCAGCGCATAACTAACATTAGGATTAGTTTCTACTACAGGATCATCACCATCACCGAGTTGAGCTTTAATATCGTCAATATTACCTTGACAAAGCTTTACTTCAACAGTGCCGAGATCATCATGTGCAACTTTCTTTATACGAGTCCAGCCAGAGTTACCTATAGGCACACTACTCTTTGTAGATATACTAAGTTCTCCTAAATTATTTGCCTTCATAAAATGTTGATATGCCCCAACTGTCATATCAACGTTAGATTCCCGTTGACCATTCCAGTCAATAACTTTATAATAATACCACTTACCATTAGGTATTCTCATTGCTGCGAAAAACTCATTACTTGACTGTAGTGGTGTTTTGTAATTTTTACTTATTGGTGTTACAGTCGGATCATTAATGAATCGTTTAAATAAAGTCTGGCTAACTGCAACACCATCATTAATAATTCCCGATGTACGTGTATTATATAGATTTTCCATCCCTTCATCAGTGAGTTCATGCTTCCAACCTGCTGCAATAGCACCAGTTACGTTGTACAAGCCAATAGACTGTTTATCACTATCTGAAAGATCTCCATTAATAGCCCTTTCCAATTCAGCTATGCCACCAGAACTCATATATGAAGCGCCAATTCTATACGCATTTTCACCTAGATTACTAATACCCTTTAAAGTCATTTTATCACCAGCTAGTTTAGAATAATCTTCATACCAAATTCTTTTGTTCCCATAATCAATAAGACCAGCAAATATAGAGTAATGAGATGTCACACCACTTTGTTTTGATTGTAATGTAAATGTTTGAGAAATTGCTACTTTACCATCCGAGAAACCCTTACCACTTACAGGTGTATTATCATAAGGTGGTAAATCAACATAATTACCAGTTTGTTTCTTGAGATTTTTATTGTTATCCGTTACCCTATTAACTTTATTAGCCCCATCTGCTTCAATAGTTTCACCATTGACATATACTGGATGTGTACCTGATGGAAATGATGTATTATCAATATATGGATTATAACGATATTTATATTGATATTTATCAAAACAACCTCCCAAATTTTCTTTTACTTTATTAAGGATTGCAGATCCTGTAGTATTGAAATCAAAATAAGATTTAATATCAGGAGTATATCTATAAACTTTATCTGTATTTCTTAATGATTGGCCGGCTTGAGCTAATTTACTAAGTTCCGATATGTTCTTTTTACCGGCAAGTACAGCTTGTGTATTAGTCCAGGCTTTATTGGCTAGCTGGGTAGCTTCAACGATACCGTCTTGAAATAGAGCAGGGATTTTATTAAATATCGCTTGATCAAGTTCACCAATCATATTAGTAAAGGTATCTTTTAGGTCACCTACACCAAAAGTATTAGCAGCAGATTTGGTAGAAGCAGCTTGAGCCATTCTACCGATACTATCACTTGTATCTAAAAACAAATTACATGGAGAATTAAGACAATCCTTCAACTGATTATTGAGAGATTCCTGATACCCGTCTGAATATAGCTCTGGATTATCAAATCTAGATTTAATATTTCGAACAATTGAATCAAAAATTGGATTGTTAACAATCTTATGTGTATAGTAGTCTAAAGTTGACCAATCCAATGTTCCGCTGTTAAGAACTAAATCTTGAACAAACTTTTCTGCAACTCTAATATTACCATTAACCGCGTTGTTATAACCCACGGCAAGATCAATATCTAATTGAAACTCAGGGTCATCAACTATATCACAAAAAGGGGTATTATACTTTAAGTATTCTTTGCTTATTGCAACCCCTTGTAATTTTTCATGTAGATTATTGCTGTAAATTACCATAATCAATCTATAACTGTTATTTGACTTAGCACATTTGTAATATAATCAGCCTTAATAAACTTATACGTAGTATTAGCTTGCGCTTTAAATATATAGTCTGGTTTATTTAAAAGGTAAACTACCCACCATAAATCAATTGTACCGTAAAGTTGAAATGATAGCATAGTCCACGGCTTATCTGACATCAAAGTAATTTCATCTATAAGCTCATCACTAATATCGTCAGGAAAAATTACCTTGTTAAGAATATTATAAAAATATGTATTGCTATCCTCAATTAAATTAACGTTAAATAAGTTTTCATATAAATTACGACTTAGATCAGCTAACTCTGCAATTTCATTTTGCTTTTTTCCTGTTATTATCGTACTCATTGTTGTCCTTGGATTACTGTGTTACCGGCAATTGACGTGGTAAATGCATCACTTACCATTGTATTGCCATAGTCATTAATTAACGAGGTAAACGATATACTTACATCGTATGCCTCAGGTATAGGCACTTCAACTGTTCTGGGTGATATTGAACCATTCGAAAGGGTAGGTATAGAAACCGGCAAACGTCTTACTGTACCTAAAAAGTTAATACTCATGCTCGAAATATAAGCATATGGCATAGAGAACTCACCAGGAACAGATACTGTATATATCTTAGGAGGAGGAGTCTTAGCAAAAGAAGTTTTATAGGGTTTGTTTTGAAAAGTTAATAGCCATAACAATTCATAATTTTGCTGAACTGGGTTAAGTTCAGACCTACGGATAGTATTTAAGAGAGGAAACTTGAGTGTTCTAGTTATTCCCGCATCTGCATTTTGAAAATATTTTGGTTTTTCAATATAAACTCCAGGTTGAGTAATATTAACTGTTTGCGATATTGTATCAACTAGTTCGGTACCGGCATCGATAAGACCGCGTAACTTTCCACCAGCGTTGTCGTTCTCACCCCATTCACTAGTTATTTCCTGTGACTGATTATAGTAAGGCAATCTATAATTGAATCCGGTTTTGCTAGTTAAGTAAATTCCTTCTAAAGATTTAAGATTATGAGCATTAAGTAATGCAGTATCTTGTTCCATTTCTTTGTTAATCGCATCCCCAAATTTACCAACTGTGCTCTTAAGGTTACTCAATGGACCTCCTCCAGCTCCAATAGCATTCAGCTTACCAAGTAGTGATGTAGGATCGTCTGGTGCACCAAATTTTTCTAATTGACCTGTGATAGCTTTTTTAGTTGCACGTAAATAGTAAAGAGCTCCTGATATTAAAGAACTAACTTTTTGCTCTCGCTCAGTTAAAAATACACACGGCACTTTATCTAAAGCTGATGTACTTGATTTAGGACCTGCATACCAGCTAAAATTATGAACTACGTCAATGAAATTACTAGGTGCTAATTTTGGTTGATAGTCTTCATTAGGTAATGATATAGTATTTAAATTTTCCGAACCTGGTACCAAAACATCGACAGATTTAGTAACAGTTGATTGTGATGTATTAATTAAAAGTGTGCTCATGCCGTTGCGGTCCAATAGTCCGATGTAAGTTGATTAGGTTTTAATTCTACTGTTGAAGGTCCTGGTCTTGGGCTCTTTTGAACACGATTTGTTTCGACTGAGCCTAAAGCCATTATACCATCTCTAATGCTAGTTAAGATTTGAAGTTGTGCTACATTAATGTCTCTAATATTATCAAAGACTGCAGCATTTTCTATTTTAGCAGAATCTCTACTATTGATAAGATTATCGATAGCACCACCTGGTTTCATTCCTAGAACACTATCCTTATCTGAAAACGGATGCACTTTACCATTTTCAACAATAAAGTCCTGCATTACACCTTCAGTTGCAGCCAGCCGTTCCTCTTTAGAAGAAGTAGGTGATATATTAAACGCATCCATCACCAGCCCTCCAAGAGATGACATGTCGAATTGATTTGTAAAAAGTTTAGCTACATATCTTCCAAGCATATCTCCAAGAAAAAACGCTGGAACAGAAACTAGCGCACCTGCTCCGGTAGCAGCCGTCAATGCAGCTGCAAGTGTACCGCCGGCAACTCCACCTATACCGTCTATAACTCGATTACCTATAAGTTTTTTAAGCTCTTGCTCTCCCTTTTTTGGGTCATTGGCATATTTATTAATATCATAGGCAGTGAATCCGGCTTCTATAGCTGAACCTACTATAGGAATTTTTGTTAATATCTTCCCGCCTCCAGTCTTTATCATAGGTTTTAAGACTTTACCTAATGCCGCCTTTGCCTGTTTAGCACTGTTTATAACTGCTCCACCTACATACTTTACACCTTGAACTGCTTTACCGCCTACATACTTTGCACCTTGAACTGCTTTACCACCTACATACTTTGCACCTTCAACTGTTTTACCTACCGCTCCCTTTACACCTTCAACTGCTTTACCACCTACATACTTTGCACCTTCAACTGTTTTACCTACCGCTCCCTTTACCGCCTCAAATCCTTTCATAAACATCCCACCTCCCGGGATACTCTGAACAACACTCTTCGCGGCATTTTTAACAAAATTTCTCGCCTTTGACATAAACTCCCCCAACTTACCAAAAGCGTTTGTTATGGCTCCTTTAAGGCTTGTTGCCCATTTCGAATTCCATATTCCTTTAAACAGATCTGCGACTCGTTTTCCAGCCGCCTTAGCTGTGTTTTTAAGAAAACTGAGCACTCTCCTACCAAGCTTTTTAAGACCATTCCAAATAGCCCTACCAGCACGTTTAGCTGACCTCAATAAAAATCGCCCAAACCTTGCCATTAACTTGCCAACACCCTTAAAAAACTTCACAAAAGCATTTTTAAGAAACTTGACAAACTTACCCAAGTATTCGAAAAATTTTTTCTTAATAAGTGCCCAGAGTGTCTTGCCTAGCCCAGCTAGTAGAAGCCCTATGGTAGCTAACTTACTAAGTAGCCCATCTTTTGCTTCTTTAGCAGCTTCACCAGCCATTTGAGTTGTTTGAGATATATCTTTAACTTTTTGTTGAGCAGTTGATCCAGTTCTCACTGCTTCAGGGTCCGGATTAATAACATCTCGGAGGATTTCAAAGATTTTTGTATATCTAGTCTGTTCGTTAGCTGTTAAAGTAGAGCTTACCTTAGGTGCAGCTGATGGTTTATTGCCAGCCTTAGAGTCAATTATTACCCCTTTGCTACCTTTAGTCTTAGCACCAGCGGTCTCGGAATTTGCAGCTGTAATAAGCCTTATACCATCAATCAATTGTGCTATATCATCTGCCACAAATATATTTAATCCCAAAGCATTAATCTGATGTTAAGAAACCTGCATCAATTTCTAGAATAACACCATCGTCAAAAGTAAGACACATTTCATCTACCTTTTTAATACTGGCCATGTAGTCCATTATAGAATTATTTAGTGATAGAGGAAGTTCTTCAACAACCTTAACCCTATCATAAATACTAAGATTTTCGAAATTTAGCGAAACATCTTCGAGTTTAATTGCTTCAATATACTTAACTATTTCATATACTAGAACAAGCTCGATACTCTGCTTATTTTGTTGAGCTTCAGAAAGCTTACCTAGCTCAGTAATAATTTTTGAATTAATTTTTGTATCTATATTTAAGGTCGGTACAGCGCACTTAACTTCAATACCACTATCTTCTATAGTAGTAGTAAGGTTAAGATCTTTAATGTCAAGAGTTTTAAGTTCTGCCAGGTTATAAGGTTTATCGTCAATTAAAAAACTATTTCCGGATGATGCTTTTCGTAGTTCAAGTAATATTGGAGTTCTGTCACATTGTAGAAAATTAATATCTTCTTCACAATTATCTTTAATAATATTATTAAATATATTTAAACTCTCAATAGAACCCTTTATACCGTCAAATGCAGACCTAAGAAGTTTCTTTTGTTGAGTTACATTAAACTTTTTAAAAGTAGCTTTCTTTGATGTTGATGGTACCTTAACCGTAACAATATTTGTATCATTAACTTGCTTAAGACTATCCAAGAAGGTTTTTACATCGGCGTTCATGACCTTATTTATAACGAATTTTTAAAATGCAACTTATTGTTGCTGCTGTTGATTTTTCTTGAGCTCTTTATTTTCTTCTTCTATTCTCTTATTATGTTGGTTCAATAAAATTCTCGTTTCAATTGGTGATAGTTCAAAGAATATATTTGAACCTGGTGTAATAGTGTTTTGAAAATAATAAATCAAATTATAAAATTGATTTAAATCCGTATTAAATATATTTGCAATAAATTCAATAATACCATTATTAATAACATTAATACCTAGTCTTTCAACCCCAACAGATTTATTTTCGGAAATAACTGTTACATCAAGCAGGTCACTAGCTATAGTTTCAATATAACTTTTAATCGTATTAAAGATTTCTACAGGCAGATTATCAAGAATTTCTAATTGCTCTTTGTTTGACAATCTATGAAAGTTTAAAGTTTTAGAATCTATCTTAAGTGTCTTTATAGTTGCAAAGAACATTTCATCTATAGATGTATAATAAGAAATATTTGGAAGATCTAACGTAACTTCAATGTTCTTCTCGACAAATACTAACTCGAAATCTCTGTAGAGTTCTTCTAATTTATTGAGTAGTGATACTAAATTAATATCGATTTGCTTTTCATCCTTATTAAGAGTAATAACACTATCCACAAATACCATCCTATAATAAATTAAAAGATAGAACCTATCAAAGAGGTGTAGATCTTTATCTAAAACTAGATTTTCGAAAAATCTATTAAGACCGTAATAGTCCTTATTATGAATATATTTAACAATAGTGAGATAATCTCTATTACAAAGTTCTTCTACTCTTGTTACTTTACCACTAGGTAAATTTACTTCAATATCAAACTGCATTAGTTTGGATTACTTATCTCGTAATGAGAAAATGTCCATCCTACTGCTTTAGTTATGTCTGATATACTAAGGCTGTTATAACTCATTTGATCCCCACCTTGTGTATTGTACGGCGCGCAATTAAAGAAATTAAAAATTTTACGTGTACTGTAGGTTATATTAGGATTTGGAATAGAAGTTTGAGAATTTGCTACTTTATTATTATAAGCATTATCGGATCTTGTATATTGTGTAACTGTAATATTACACTTAATATCAACATCATCTTCAATTAATCCTTTATAAGATGTGGCTACAATCCACGGTTTTATAAAGTAATCAATTACATCAATGTTTGTTTCTAAGAATGTTATAGTAACTTGATTACCACTACCATATGCAGTTCTATTTGCAGCGTAGTAGCCATTAATTAAACCTCCCACACTGTCAATACCAGCTGTATTAATGCTAAGAGATTCAGATGGCATTGCAATATTCTGAGCAAGTAAGTAACCTTCGTCACTACTTGAAAATTTATCAATTAGACCAGCTTCTACTTGATAAGATCTAGGTTGGTAATCATCTACAATTTGCTGTATACGATTACCAACCTCAGTCATTGACGCCCCATCACGTCCAGCGATTTGAACACCCCAAAGATTTTTAAGAGGTATATCACCAGCCCAATCTTGATGAACCTGAATTCTCTGTTTGATGGGGCGCGCCATTTATGTTACTGTTCTTTGGTGTAATAGTGGTATGCAACAGTTGCGTTAACCTCGACTGTTGCACCAGTACCGTCTGAAATATTATATCCAATGTTATCAACATTACGAAGTGAAGCACCTACTAGCTTGTATTGTGCAATAGGTTCAAGCTCTTTATCTAACTGTGCTAGTTGAATAAAGAAGTCATCATCAGGTGTACCATACTCACCGGTAGAGTTAAGATCATCGAATAGAGCGCGCGATGCACCTTCAAAATAATTACGAAGCTGACTATCAGCGTCGAGGTAAAAGTTAAGGGCGTAGCCGTCTGAACCAGGGTATGTAACACTACCGGGAACATTAATAGCGAGTCCCATGTATGGTACAGCTACATTAGAAATAGTACGACCTGGTAGAGAAGCTGTCTTAACATAAACAAGATCATTTTCTGTAAGAGCTGGTACCCCTTGAAGCTGCATTTGCGTAACACGGAAAAGAAAATCGCGTGAAAAATCACGTTCTGCAGCAGTACGGTAAAAATTTTGAATTGACTGATTAACTGGCATATGAATATTTAGTCAAAGAACATAAAAATAACTAAAAAGAACCAAATTACATTCCATTAAACTGTTTACAGGTGGACTATTATAGATCTAATGCATAAATATATGAGTAATGCGATTAATTTCATCAGTAAAGGGATTTCTTAATGCAGCAAATATTCGAGCGGATCAGTTAACTGCTATTGCTAAAGGTGCATTATGTTTACCATCTCTAATATCTGGTCTACCAGATTTAGGTAAAAGTGTAATTGGTAATGTTATAGCATCAGCAAATAGTATTCTTTTAGATGCAACGTCTGCTATTAGTGGTATCATTACTAGTACAATAGATAATGCAATAAACAAAATTACAGGATCGATTGCTGGTACTCTCAACTCCATTACTGGGTTTGTAGCTGAAGTTGCAGGAACTATTGAAGAGGTTAAAAACTTTGCAACAGGTCTTAAAGATAAGGTTAGTGACATAAAGGACTTTACATCAAGTAAAGAAAACTGTAATTTTGCCGCGGCAAGTTTACTAAACTGTATTACTAGTCAAGCTTTAGCCAATGTATCTGCTAAGGCTGCTGTAGAAGTTAGTAAAGGTCTTGTACCAATTGACGAATTAGCTAATAATGTGAGGGACAGTATTGCAAAACCAGGAGGTGCTATTACTAACACTATTAATAAGACAGCTTCCGAAATTAATAGAGCTTCTCGTATGATATCAAAATCAGATTTATTCTAGTATGTTAAATAATTTATATATTGGTAAAGTAATTTATGACAGTGACCTTCTTAGTAAAAACGACACGGTTCCACAAAATCGAGTAAAAGTTTTTATCGCAGGGATTACTCCCTCTGGTCCGGAAGATTTTAACCAACCACGAGGTATAACTAATGAAAATATTATGTCTTCTAAGACATTAGATAGTGTGGGGCAAGAGTTTTATGCGTATGTAATGATGCCAGTGATGGGTAGTGGGACCGGGGCAAAATACAACGCTAACACTGATATTTTAACTGTTAGTGATACAGGTAATATTAAAGATTTAAATGCATGTCCTCCTGCAGAAGCATATTCTCATACACATGATGGTTATTTGGGGGGTAATTCTACAGGTACAGCTGGAGTTAATGTAACAGCTAGTGCCTACAGTCCAGATAATAGATCAAATGCTTATAAGGGTGTGATGGCAATCCCTGGAGTAGGTGCTACAGTAGTTGTTTCATTTATTAATAATGAGCGAAGTATGCCAATAATTTTAGGTGTACTACCAAGTGTTGCTGATGTCGAATCAATTCAAGGAGTAGGATTTCGAGAAGAAGTATTTCCTAACTATCCTATGGCTTACAGTAATTTAACTAGTCAATCTGAAGAGACAAATTAAGTATACCCTCTAGAAAATCCATATTAACAATTGACGAGTAACTAAGATGCTAGATAAAGAAATAAAGAGTGGTACAGAGTTTATTAATGACAGGGGATCAATGGTCATTAATAATAAATCTGGTAGTATTGTATTCGATGAAAATACCGGGCAAGAGAGACTACAACTCAGTCACAGTTCGGGTGCAAATGTGAATTTTAACAATAAGACAGTTAGTACATTTGCTCCTAATAACATGCAAGACCTGACTAAAGGTAATAAGTTTAGTACAACTATTGGCGATAGCTTTAGTCAAACAAATAATAACAAGGAAGAGCGTGTATATGGTGATCATACTATCATAGCTGGCTCACCTAAATTCTTCACAGAAGGTTTAGCTGATCAATGGTTAACAGAAGCACAAGATATTGCTGTAGCCAAAGCAGGTCCTGAAAAGCTTTATGGGGGCACAGGTAACAATACTGATGCTGCATATCCGGTTGATGGTAAAGTAGATCCAAATAGCGGTGCTATTGAAGGTGGTACTTTTGCAACAAATAAAGCTCAAGATAACATACAGCAGTTAATGGAAGAAAAAGCTGCACCTCTTTCAAATATTGAAAAGGAGATGGGTGTTGGTGGCAGTATAAAAATGCTTACTACAAAACATTTCGTTGTTAACGCAGGCGCAAAACCTGTATCCTTTGATTCTGGACTTATTGTTAAGAACGGTAAGTCTGTTACTCAAAATTATGTAGTAGAAAACGGTAAGGCTAAAGAAATTACTACTAGCGTTCCTGTATATGAATCAAAAGATACTTCTAGTGCTGTACCATTTGGGGATATACAGTTGATAGCTGGCACCAAGTTTAGAGCAACAGCAGGATCTGGAGGAGTTAGCTTTACATCGAGTGGTGATAATAGCTTTACCGGCACTGGTAGAACTACTATCGGAGGAGCTGAAGTTGCTATAGCTGGTTCAACAATTGGAGATGCTGGTCGTGTTACTATAATAAGTGATACGGATCTATATATGGAAGCTAATCAAATTATAACGCGTAATACACCTCGCATTACCGATAGAGCTGATATTACACATACCTTTGTAACACCTGATGCATTTTTTACAGGTAACGTACACATTATGGGTGATCTCACTGTTGAAGGCAATATTACTGTTAACGGTTCTGTTGGTATAAAAGTACCTAACGGCGATGTCTGTGCAAGTGGTATATCGTTAGTCAAACATGTTCACGGTGGAGTTTGCAGATCTGGCCAGAAAACTGACGGACCACAATAAACACAAAAAAGAGGAGGTCTTTCGACCTCCTCTCTGTTATTTGAATTATTTGAAGTTTTGATTAACCTCCAATAAGCTCTTCGAAGTTTGCATCTGTACGAGTTGCATAGAAGTTCACCAAGATAAACTCTGCAGTACGTACTGGCTTGAGATAGATGTCAACAACAAGCTCGTTTTGATCAATTACCTCTGCTGTATTGTTACGCTCATCACAAACAATCATATAGTCATAAAGACCATCAGCAGCTTTAGTACGCTCAAAGAACGGTGTCAAAGTATTAACAACTCTCGTTCTTGTGAACAATGTATTGTTCTCAAAGAGGAAGAACTGCATTGTTTTCTTAGTAATCTTCTCGAGATATAAGAATGTACGACGAACGTTGATACGATCAAATGCACTTGGCTTTCTCAACAATGTTTTCTGTCCAAAGAATACATTACCCTGATCAGCAAAGTTAGCAATTGGGTTGAGGTTAGCTGTGTAAAGATCATCTCGCTGACGTTGGTTAGGTGTAACAGCAATGTCAGAAGCATCAGTAATAATACCTCTATTGAATCCAGCCGGTGCACCCCATGGGCCAACAGCAGCATCTGTAGCTGCCATCTTAGCAGCAGCAAATCCGGATGATGGAACCCATGACTGCAATCCTGAGTAGTTGTCGTAAACGCTCATCCAGTTAGCAAATACTGTTGCATAGGATGTATTCGCATTTGCAAACTGATGTCTAATTGCCCAGTAAATGTCTGTATAGAAGTTCTTTGTAACATCTTTCTGAACTTTGCTATTCTTACCGGTAACAACTAACTGACGAATTGGATCGGCAATAAAGAGAATATCACCACGACCGCCATCCTTAACAGGTCCAGCAAATGTAGCAAACTTATTGAAGACATTCATGTAAGAACTTCTTGCAAACGTATTTGTTAAATCATTCGATGTTCTTAACGCTTCAATTGCTGTTGTTGTCTTTGTATCATCAAAGTTTGCATCACTTGCTGATACGGTCTCCATATAAGTATTAATAGTACCGAGTCCAGCTTCAGCAATCATGCTAATATCAAACTTACGATCGTTACGAATACGATCAAGAGCACGATCAAGCTTGCTTGGAATGCTACCAATTACTTTTGTTGTAAGATCAACATCACTATAAGAGCCGAGTGGTGTAAGAGCATCAGCATATTCAAAGTTTGCATAATCAGAGCCAGTCGCAGATGCAGTAAAGAAATCACTATTTAACCCAGCAATATCAGTACTAATTTCACCTGCACTTAACGCGTCATTAAATGCTTGACCGTATACACGTACCTTGAATCTTGGTTCACCATTATCCTTTAACTGCACTCCTTTAAGTGCATTAGACACATTAGGGTTAACAAGAATGTCAATGTTACGAGATCCATCTTCAACATTTTCTAATGAGAAGTTAACCGGAGCTCCACCGTTTTCAGAATTACGCTGGCGATATGCTCCAATTGAACCATTATAACCTTCTTCAAAAAGATAGTCAAGGTTATTAGCTTCCTTAGAGAAGACTGATTGGCGGAGCTTAAATACACCAATATTCAAAGTATCATCAAACTCACGACCACCAATATTATAACCAACAATACGATCTTCCATAACCTGCGAAATAGAATTAGTAGCAGGATTAGAGCCTGATTCAGATGTAGCGGTAAGTTGGAACTCAAGACGTGATGTTGGAACAGTAATGTAAGTTGACAAACCAGTTGCACCAGCAGCTGAATCAACAGTAAATACATTACGTATAGAATCAAAGTCTGTTGCAGGGTTGAGAAGAGTGTTATCCTTAACACCAATATAATAACCGTTAAAAAGATTATCTACAACAGTTTGACCTTTGTTAACAACAATTAAAGCTGCAGCAGACAATCCAGCGAGCTCGCTAAATGTATAAGGAGCTGCTGTTGTGTTTTGACCACGCGGATCATTCCCCCAGTCAAATAGTTCACCATTTTTAAGTTGAATATATTGTTCCTGTGTAAGTTCAAACTGTGTTGGTCGACCTAGTACATAAGTACCACTGTTCATTGAAAAAGTAGTTGAAATTTCATCAAGCCGCTCGTCATATGCAATAGCTGGGTAAGCAAGAACACTAATTTTAGAGCCGAACCCTTGACCGTTACCCGCGCCATACGGTAGGCGGTTAACGAGCAATGAGCCAGTTGAGTTTAAAGCAGCGCGTGCTGAGTGATAAAAATATCTTTCTGCTGGTGTCTTTGGAGTACCGTAGATTTGTTCGAACTCAGAGATATTTCCAAGCCCAATAACTTCATCGGTAGGTCCTTCGGAAGCGAATCCAGCAATATACGTTGTGGTGCCAGTTTGAGCTGTGCGGAGTGATAAATCACTCTCACGAATCTCGACACCAGGAGATTGAATTGTCCTATTAGCCATAACATTATTTATGCTTTTTCAGACAAAAAGCTGTAATTATTTTAACTTAGTAATTAATTAATTTGGAGTGAATTTGTGAGTATACAAATGTCATTGAAGATGTAATTTCATCTGCAGTTCTATAATTATATTCAATACTACCAATAGTTACAGGAAACGCTTTCGTGTAAGTGAATGCAATACGCTGATTGTTAAATTCATCTAAACCATATAGAGTCATATCAGTCTGATAGTTCGCAAAATCTTCATCATCGACTAAGCTAGATGCATCATACAAGCCTTCCCTCTCATCATGCATAAGATCTAACCATTTATACAATACCCAATAGTTGTTAAAACCATTATCAATGGTAAAGTTTACTGTGACTGGTGGATATGGCTCTCTAGCATGAGTAGAATTATACAAATTAGATCCGCCATATCTAATTTGCAAAGCAGGCACATCCATTTCAGGTACGACAGCGCCATAAACAGAAAACTGAAATGCATCTTCATTTACGTTAAAGGTCTGTCTATCAGTTTTTGAATCTATCTTACGCAATGCAGGTGGTAGTGAGAAGACAAGCTTAAACTTATCTGCTCTGCTTTTATTGAGAAACGATTGGTCGTTTTGATTTACAGCCATACTGTTATTTAATCTAAAGTGGTGTAAACCCTTGATCTATTAGATCATAATAATCATCACCCATATCTTCTTCTCCATTGGACATACCCCAATAGACTGGATTAAGATCAGGACTACCACCAGTTACTTCATTATCAGTATATATTGATGTTGGATCTTCAAAAAGAGATACGCCAAAATCTAATGGCTCAATAATCTTAGGTCGACCAGTATCATCCTTTTCAATAATTTCAAAGTACTGCTCGCATATCTCATTGTCTAATACATAGTAGCCATACATCAATGCCATAACTAAGTCATCATGACAACCATGTCTAGCTTTCCAGGTACCATTTGGGTAACGAACAAAGTTACGAAGCTCTTCTAAAGTCTCTTCGTCTCTCATCACAATTGATTTAAGATCATTCATCCAGTAACGCATATTAATAACACCTCTATGCTTCGTATTAGTATGAGCAATCATACCTTGCATGCGCTTCTTTCTATGTGCTGCCTTGTTACCATATGAAACAAGCTTTGGATAGGCCATATCGTAGGCTAGACGATCAACTACTTGAGCACCGCAGTTGTTACGTTCAACTAACGCTAGCGGTGATCCGTAGTTGCGTAGTATCTTATAGACCTTGTTACTAAACTCCATAGGAGATATCTTATTGTTGCGATATACCGCCACTTGCCTTACTTCAGCTGGGTCAGTGATATCTAGCATTTGAATAATAGAGCTATCTTTACCAACTCCTTCCGCTGTATCGACACCAGCAGCGTATATTCTACCTTCCTGAGCCTCTTCCCATACTTTATAACAACCATCATCTAACGTAACCATAGGTTCACATACCTGACGCTCCATCATTTCATATAAGGCATCATCAATAGATGATTCACCTGAGTTAATCCATTCACAACAAAACTCTTGACGCCAAGCTTCATCAGAACCAATCGTCTGTTTAGTACTAGCAGCCCACTTTTCATCTCGACCTGGTACTTCATTCCACATTATCTTACCATATGCCCAGCCATTTTCTTCAGTCTCAGCTCCGTTATACAATCTATAGAAAAGATTTTGTGTTCCGTTAGCAGTTGAACAAACAAATGCTTTAGACTTTTTAGATGAAGAAATAATCGGAAAGACTGATTTCCAAAACTCATCAACTAAATGAGGTTCAATGAAAGCCATCTCATCAATTACCAAACAGTTAACGGACTGACCACGAGCAGCTGTACCAGTTGTAGTTGTAATACCAATTCGAGACCCATTCTCTAATGTCATTGATGTTTTAGCATATTCTTTAACTGGTGGTTTAAGCCAGTTTGGAAGTTCTTCGTAAGCCATTCTAACTCGTGAGAAGATTTCAATAGCAGTAGCCTCTTTGTTAGCAACGAGAAGAATGCGCTGATCTTTTTGAAAGCATGCCTGCCACAACAGATAGATAGTCATAAGAGTAGAGTTATGTGTTGGAATACATTGCTTACCAGCTAAAAATAAAGAATCAGCACTATCTACTGTAATACATCTTACAGGAACAGTGTCAGTAGGTTCAATATTCTTAATATAATGCCATTGCGATCTTAAATTTGATTTAACATCCTTTTCTTTTAGTTGAATACGCGATGTCTTAAACTCCAATGTACATACATACTCGTTTGGTTTAAATGTTAATGTATAGCAACGTTTACATTCTTTACCTTTATGGGTTGGTATATGTGAGTTTCGAGTTACCTTGTAACCGAGACTTGTAATTAACTCATAAACATCTGCAGAGAGTTGTTTACTTGTACTATAATACTGAGCTACACCAGATTTATTTATATAACCATCACTATCTATCAATCCCTTCAACAACTCGAGCCGTTGTTCACGTGCTGCATATAGATATTGCTTTGGTATATGCTTGTTTTTGTATATGTTGTACTTCCTTATTAGTGTTGATAAACTTTTAGTTTTAACACCTTCATTAACTGTTACTCTAACTGAATATGCGCTTGAGTATTTATTTGTAACGATTTTATCAAACTGACTGTCTGATTCAAGATTTTCAGTAATTTGTTGAATATCTCTTTCTCCAACTGTAATTACACCACTCTCTGCACTACCATCGCCCAACCATAATCCCAGTACATATGGTGAAATAGGTAAGTCGGTATAAACACCATCAACACCATTAATACAAGATGGTATTCTATGATTAGGCTCAGTGTTGTTCTTTCCACTCTTATACAAAGTATTATATATATCAGCAGTTGTCTTATTTGAACCTTCAATACCTTTCAACCTTTCATTGACAGATTGTGTGAACCACTCATGCTCTTTCGATGCAATAATCTTCTCTCCGTTATCAAATGTAATCTTAAAACATTCGCGGTTGTAATCTATAGGATGTGCATATGTAATATTACAAGGCTTACCATCTGAACCGTATAGCTGATCACCTGTCTTAAGTTCACCCATTGTTGTCCAGCCTGTTGGTGTGAGTATAGGTGTGTCTAATGCTAATGCTTTACCAATCTGTCGTGAAGCTAATAAAATGTAGAAGCGATTATCACGCATCGCTCTTAATGCCTTCTTCTGAGCTGGATACAGGCTAATCTTTTCTCTACCAGCATCCAAGTTAACAATGTAGAAGAAGTTTTCAGCAAAGTATAAAATATTCCTCTGAGCTTTTTTAAGAGCTTTAACTTTTTCTGAAGTATATTCACCTTGCCAATTACGATTGGGTAGATTATCATTACCCATATAGAACATACCTGTATCTTTCTTTGCCATGAACAATACATATTTAATAAGTGTTAGTTATTTTACAACTATTTGTTGTTTTTATGACCTATAACCATAAATATTAGCATGGCTAAAACAAACGACCTTAAAGATCTCGGCGAGGTTTATGGTAACCTTGGTAAAGAGGCTACTGTTGTTGCTGAGAATTTAGAAGCACAAACAGTTGGTGATCCAAATGCCAATACAGGTGATGCAGATATTCAACCAGGAGGGCCAACTGAAGAGGGTGGCTTTGAAGAATCAGAAGTTGATATCAAAAAAGTAGGGGATAAGAATCCATATAATGTAAAGGGTCTTTCCTATGGAGATGATAACTGCCCAACTATTGAAACGGAGCAACCAACTGAGCATGAAGCTGAGGATGAAGAAGATGATCCGGAAAGCTCAACAGCTGAGGAAGATGAAGAATTTTCAGCAGAAGTCCTTGAAATTGCGCAAGAGGGACTAAATAAATATATGGCCAATAAATCTATTTTTGATGAACTCTATGCCAAAGTCATTAACGAAGACTTCGGGATGGAAGAAGTTGACGACCTTGATGCTCTCGGTATTGAAGATGCAACTCCAGACGATGAGATTGCTGACGATGAAGGTGACGACATGGAAGGTGAAATTACAATTACTCTTGACAAAGACATGGCAAAAGCTCTTCACGATGTCCTTATGGCAGCTATGGGTGAGGATGATGATGCTGATGACGATGCTGATGACGATGCTGATGAAGCTGATGACGATGCGGAAGCAGAAGACGGTGAAATGCACGGTTATGGAGAAGAGATGGAAGAGTATGAAGAGGACAACGAAGGTGAGCCTACAGCTTTCAACACCCACTACAATGATGGAAAAAGCAATAAAGTTGGTAACACTGGAGAAGGCTTCGGACAACCTAAAGTACAGCCAATGAACAAAGTACATCACAAGCCAGCTGCTGGACCTTCTGACAAAGGTGGTGAGCCTAAGTCGCACTCTGGAAGCTATAATGATGGAAAAAGCAATAAAGTCGGTAACGTAGGTGATGGCTTCGGTCAACCTAAAGTACAGCCAATGAACAAGGCTGTTAAAGCTTAATTAAATCTAACATATAATTTTAAGAGACTCGTGCAATTGCGCGAGTCTTTTTTTGTATATCGATACAACTAGCATAAATATATACATGCAGACATTTAAGGAATACTATCAGGGTAATCAAATGATGAATGCTAATGCTACATCTGTACGTAAGGGTGGTAAAAGTATTATGCGCTCTGGTCGTAAACATGAGAACTTAACAAGAAAGGAGTATGGTCATAAATGCCCTCATGTTAGAAACCTTATGAACGGTGGTGCTGGTTCGATTAATCTATTAGGACAACCTCTTATGAATTCCTTACAAACATATGGTATGGAATTCGAACCAGGTACTGTAAAAGGTATTGGTAACTCAGATGTTGAGATAGAAATGTTTGAAAATGAAGAAGGTGCACCACAAGCTATTCTTCGTAGAAAAAATAAGTAATGGCTTGTAACACTAACAGATTAAACTGCACACCTGAAGAGGTAATGATGGCTGCAAGTTTGCCTTGCGGCGAATTAGTGAATGCAGATAAGTTGCAAGCCGAGCAGCTAGTTTATGATTTAGCATATCGTGATTTAATTAACAATCATGGTATTAATATTAATTACTATATTAAACCATTTAGTTTATCTGCTGCTAATATGCTGTATGGTGAAGAACCTACAGCGGTATTCGAAGCTGCATCTGGGATGCAAATGTATGTAGAGCTTGCTCAAGATGCATTAGCTCTTACACAGTTTGGCTTTGACCCGGGTGATGAATTTACCGGATTTCTACACATTGAAACATTTCGTAGCGTAATGAGTGCTAGTGATTCATATGCTACTCTAGATGATGTTGAACCAAAATCAGGAGATCTGGTTGAAGTTACAGGGTTAGGTTGTGATAGACCAGGAGGGCGTTCTGCAAATATATACGAAATTACAGAGCGTAGAGATGAAGATGTCTCTTCTATTAATCCTATTCTTGGACATTATGTATATCGCATTAGGGCTAAGAGATTTGAATACTCATTTGAACCTAATGCTCCGCAAGAAGCTAAAAACGAGCAAGTGTATGATGATTCGCAGTTTGGTACTCTCAGTACTAATATTGACGGAGATAGTGTATCGGATGCTAAGACTTACAATTGGGACGTTGATGAAGACTCTCAAGAAAACGTCTATGATATGGATGTCAATGATAACGACATTTACGGCTCTTATTATTAATAAAAAAAGCCAGGAGGTTAACCTCCTGGCTTTTCGTTCGTAGGCTACTACTTTACTTCTTTTTACGATTCTTTTTACTTGTAGCGCGTTTGGCAGCACTTGGAGGAGTCTCTTTAGTTACTGCTAGTTGCTGTGATGGTGTTTGTTGTACCGTTTGGTTGGGTTGTTGTAAGAGCGATCCGACAATTCCATTCACATCAAACATCTGCGATACATCGTCATACGGGCACTCATGTATAGCGCCTGTAAAGTTGTAATCATATAAATATGAGTCAATAGTACCCTTAGGAAATTGAACTGGTGCCTTAATGTTAGTATGAAGATCATAACCAAACACTTCTGGCTGTGTAGCTACCCAAACAACTGTAGCTGGCTTACCCATAGCTGCAGCTGCATGCTGGAAAGATGAATCAACAAACAAACAACGATCAGCATAACGAATCATATTGAACAGATTCTTCTTAGGTACAACCTTTTCATATCTAATTACACCGTTTAGTTTATGATGGAAGTCATAACAAACGTGAATAATTTGATAGTGTTCTTTTAGTTGGTCAACTAATTGCTGAGCAATCTGCGGATGAATATCCCGCGACCAAGAATATGGGTCAGCTTGATGATCTTTACCAGGTCCGCCAAATGGTTGAAAGAGTAGAATTGGCTTCTGCTTAGGAATATTAGCCAATTCAGGATCTAAGTATCCAGCCTCACGCATATTCATAGGCAAGTTAGGCGATTCACCTTTGTAATTAATACCAATCAGCTCGCACCAGCTAAGAATAAGATGCTTCTGCTTCTTGATATGGGATGTTTGTTTATACGGCTCTTGCGTAAATACTACAGTATCTTTACCATAGATATAATCTTCATAAAAGTATGGTACGTTACCTAAACGATATACTCTCTCAACATCTTTATTACCGAGATAAATCTCAGGCCAAGCACATACTACAACAATTTTAGTTTTTGGGTGGTTATTTTTATATGCTCTAACAACAGCAGTAGAACAGATATGTTTACCGATACCACCTTCAATATTAAAGACTGCAAATTCTGGACTTTGTTCGCTCATTACACAATAATTTATATTGCGTTGAGCGAAAGTCAACTAGTATATTAAGTAGATATCATTAAGCAGCCACTATTATTCCAAACAACACCCGGCACACCTGGATCAGATGTTGGAAGAGTTCTAAGGAATAAACTCTGGGCGTGAAGCATATCACCACTCACAGAGACTACACATGTACCGCCTGCGATAGTTGATCGGGTGTGCTTAAGTTGATTACCATCACCACCTACAATAGCTCCGCATGTTCCAGCACATGTAATACTATTATCATCACCCCCTCCAATGAAGGAAAAGTTAGCACATGTATCGTTATTGTTTCCACCAGCGACAGCTGACCCACCACCGCTTGCATCATTATAATAACCACCAATGGTACTAGCATAAGCTCCACATGTGGTTGTACAAAAACCAAATTGAGCTTTATTTCCACGAGCAGTATCAAATGTTTGCGTACCTGCAAAGGTATTGTTTTGATCAATTTGTGCAAAGTCAGCTGATGTAGATTGATACGAAGAATAAACTCCTGACCAGGTAGCACTAGTTGATTGAACTGTTGTATAAACTCCTGATGTTGAAGCATATGTTGTTAAAGGAGTATAAGTATCGCTTAAAACATCACCAATATCATCTACTGTTGCTACTTTCGTACAGGAGCTTTGAACTAATGCAAATTGTTCTGTTCCAGCTAATGGTGTAGTTGCTGCTGGGAGATCACTAATTTTAATACCGGCCATATCATTATTTATGTCAAAGGTAGTTGATTAATAAAAACTTCATCGTATTATATTCACAATGAAAGCTCCAATCACATTCAGAGAAGAAGATCATACCTATACTCATAATGAGACTGGGGAGAAGTTTACCTCTGTTACAACTCTTCTAGGGAAGTATAAGAAGCCATTTGATTCAGACACTGCAGCTACTCGAGTTGCAAAACGTGAGGGTGTTACGAAAGAAATGATCCTCGAAATGTGGGAGAAGGAAAAGATTAGGGCTTGTGATAGAGGCACAGAAATTCATAAGCTGCTCGAGGATTATATCACTTACGGTGATCAAGCTGATAACTGGGGATGGTTGTATAAAAGTTATGATAAAGCACGTGAATGGAATATCGATAAGTTTGAAAAAGTTCTATGCGAGCAATTGGTATGGAATGAAAACTTTAAAATTTCCGGCTTAGCTGATCTTATTTACGAACATAAGGATAATACATTTACAGTTGGAGACTTTAAGACAAATAAAAGATATAGATTTGGATCTGACTTTGGTGAGTGGATGCTTGAACCGTTAGACCATCTAACAGTATGTGAACATTCAACATATACTATGCAGCTATCATTGTATGCATACTTGTATGAGCAAATGACTGGTAAAAAATGCCGTAAGCTTGTCATTTATTATTTGAATAAAGACAAGTTTGTAGCTTATCACGGCAACTACATGAAGGCGGAAGTAAAAGAATTACTAAAACATTTCTTTTATAATGGTTAATTAAAGTTTACTAATTAAATAGCTTTTATAGATGAAAAAGGCAAAAGTTGTTTATAAACTTGAAAAATGTATTGATCAATCGTTAGAAGCGTTGTATAATGCTCGTGATATTTTAGAAGAGGTTGAAGATATTGAGCTCGATGAATTAGTGAATGAGATAATTGAAGATCTGGAATGTGATATAGCAGATAAAGTTGATCAAATAAGAGAGCGATTAGACATAATTTTTGAATAATGAAAAAGAAAGTACTTGTATTAGGTAAAGGATATGTTGGAGGTTATGTATTGGCTAACATGGCCAAGAACCCTTCAATTGACGTAGAGTGTTACTCTAAAGCTGAGTTTAATTATACAGATGAATTCTACCTACGTGATCTTATTAAAGAAAAGCGTTATGATTATCTTATTAATGCTCAAGGCTTTACTGGTCGACCTAACGTTGATCAAGCGGAAGTAATGAAAGAAGATTGCTGGAAGTATAACGTACAAGTACCTCTTATGTTCTCTCGAGTTTGTAAAGATTTAGGTGTACAACCTATTCACATTAGCTCAGGATGCATCTTCACTGGTTATGATAAAGCTTGGAGTGAGATAGATGAACCTAACTATGGAGTGTTTAATCCTGACGCTTCTTTCTACTCTACAAGTAAACACGCTTTCGAATCTGTTAATGACTTTGGTATCACTATTCGCATTCGAATGCCGTTCTGTGACATCCTTCATGATAGATCTTACCTGACAAAGATTCATAAATATGATAATCTTATACAAGCGGTTAACTCTAAAACCTATATTCCTGAGCTTGTAGATTTTATTGAGTGTCTTATTGAAGACGGTCGCACTGGTACTGATACTGTTCATCTATGTAATCCAGAGCCTCTCGATACAGGTTCGGTTATTGATATCATGAGAGAATTTGAGCTTGAAAACCTCAACTGGAAGTTTGTCGACTTTGAAGAACTAGGATGCAAAGCGAATAGATCTAACTGTACTCTTGATACTACTAAAATCAAAGAAGAGTATGGCTACGTACTCTCTACAGAGGCTGAAGCACTTAGAAAAAGCCTTGCTGCCATTACCGCATGATTAAATAAGTATGTATGAGCCTTAATATTCTTAAAGATAATGCTCTTGATATTGACATTTCTCTAATTAAAGCAGTTAGAGAAATGGACGGCTCTCTAAAGAAAAAAATAGCTGAAATTGTTCCAGTTGATTTAAGCGCAATAGTTTCCCTCTCACTCGTTGACTCTCTCATAAATCATGGGTTAACAGGTACCGTTACTATTAATAACAAATCTAAAATTCTCGATAAATTAAAGATCACTTCTGGAAACGTAAGCGATCTTTATCTTAAACTAGTAATTACATCTAAAGATTTAGAAGAGACTCCTGTACAAAATAAAATAGATTGTCTGTGTTTAGTTAAAAACACTACTTCAGCATCCGGCAATATTGAAGACAATATTGTTGAGTTTGAATTTGAAGAGTCTGTAATAGCTGAAATGAGATATACTAGTTGGGTAAGTTTAATTCTCGGTAACAGTCAACTTACGTCTGAATCTAATATTGATATTATTGAGTTAGTTAATATTTTTTATAAAAAAACACTTCTTGAAGAAAGTAACGTTGAATCCATAACGTTACCGTCGATAGAAACTGAACCAGGAGCTCTCTCACAAGCCGACACGTTCGAAATTGCTAAATTATTAAATAACGCGGGGATTACCTTCGCGGTAGCAGAATCACTCCGACAGTTCAAGGATACAAAAAGTGAGAAGCCTTCAATAAAGATACCATATTCCGATAATCATGATATGGTCAATTCAGATGAAGATGCAAAGGTATTTGATATCTTTGTAAAATTACTAAAAAAGACTTCAATAGATCGTAGTTCTAATAATGAAACTAGCAATTACCAATTTCCAATATTTAGATTTGTTAATACTTCTAAAGGCCGTCGCATGAGATTTGCACCTCTTATTACAGAAAGACATCGTGAATTTATTAAAGAGGTGGAGAGTGGGGCGAACGGTGTATTTGGTAACGATTACCCAGACGTGTACTTAGAGAAATTTAATATAGGTCCGTTATCACAGGCAAAAGGTCTCCTCGACAAAAATACATCTTGGCATAATACGATCGAGTCTCATGATATAGTACCACCTGATACTGGTACGTTGAAAGAAAGTAGATGGGTTAATAGTGCTCTAATTGGCGCTACTAAAAAAAATTATAATATTGGTGAAACAGCAGTCGATTTTGTATTGTATTCAGATGCACTAGAAATACTCGCTACAAATATTCTCGATATAACTGAATGCGGGTTAAACTTACCATTACTACCTATAGCTCAATTACCGCAAAATATGGTCTATAAAAAGGGGGATTATCCTGATGCTGCAAAAGCTATGAGGAATCAGGCCCTGTATAAGATGATTTCGAGTTTTCTATTTGTCAATGAGCAATTACATTTTTCTGTGCGCGGGAAACTTTATAGAGAGCCAGGCTATTTTATAATTGTTGATAGTGGAGAAGTAGTCGAAGAAACCAATCCACAACAAGCTATAGATAAAATGAAGCAGGTTTGGTTTGTAAGTAGTGTCACACATAATATTGATAATGGTGAATATACCACTGAATTAATATGCAATAGATATTTTGGTGAAAATACTTTAGAAACGATTGATGAATATAGTGAACAAGTAAGTGCAGAATTTCGGCAGTCTTTTGAAAAAAGATCAGAACTTGTTAAGAGTGCTCTTGAAGCTTTATCTTTGTAACCGTATCAAGTTGATTTACAGTTTTTACACTATATACTAAAAATATGCAATACGACCCTCTAGTTGATTCTCATAAGAGCACTACTTATAAAAAGCTTAAGAGTACTAACCCACATAGAGACGTAACTGCTTTCACAGCAGGTAACTTTGATATCATTCACCCTGGTTATACAGCCACCTTTGAAGAGGCTAAACGACATTGTGATAGGTTTATTGTTTTCCTTCATGGTGATCCTTCCGCTACACGTAATACAAAGTACAAACCTATTGTACCTTACTATGATAGATATAAGATGCTTATGTCCATTAAACATATTGACGAAGTTTACATGTATCAGACAGAAGAAGAACTCTATACTTTAATGGAGCTATTCGATTGCGATGTTCGTATCTTAGGAGAAGATTATCTTGGTAATGACTTTACTGGTAGTGATCTAAGAGCTGAAGTTATCTACACCACACGTTCACATGAGTGGTCTACTACTAAGTTTAAGAATAGAGTAGCTGCTATGACTCTAGCACAGAATAAAAAGTTGCTTGATTTATTGACAAACACGCCTAAATTATTAGAAGATATCAAGAACGGAGACTTCACTTCAATAGAATGAAACGAAATTATTTAGTAACTGGTGCTGCTGGCTTTATTGGCTCGCATGTTGTAGATCAAATCTTAGAGCGTAGTGATGTTGAGAAAGTGTTTGTTGTAGACTTTCTAGGAGTTGGGTCTAACATTAAGAATCTCTCTAATGATCCGCGAGTAAATCTTATTGTTCAGGATTTGTGTAATACTTATTGGAAAGAGAAATTACCTAAGATTGATTACATCTTACATTTGGCAGCTGAATCACATGTTGATAGATCGATAGAAGATCCAATGGCATTTATAAAAAGTAATGTTGTTGGTACAGTTAACGTGCTCGAGCTAGCCAGAGAAGATAGAGCGCGAATGGTTCATGTGTCTACTGATGAGGTATATGGTCATCTAGGTCCTAATGACGACCCATTTACAGAAGAGACTTGTATGTCTCCTCGCTCACCATACTCTAGTTCAAAGGCTAGTTCTGACCTCATTGCATTATCATATAGTACAACATACAATACTAACGTGTCAATTACTAGATGTTGCAACAATTACGGACCGCGGCAACATACGGAAAAGCTTATCCCAACAGTTATTACTAGCTTAAAAGAAGGTAAAAGAATTCCCGTTTACGGTGATGGTAAGAATATACGTGAATGGATTCATGTAGCAGATCATGCTAAGGCTATTATAGAAGTACTCTTTAATGGCGAACAAGGTGAAGTATATAACATTCCAGGTTCATGTGAGTTATCTAACATAGAATTAATTGAGAGGATTGTTAAGGCTGCAAAAGGTTCTAATACTAACGTGCAGGATTATATTGAATATGTGCAAGATAGAGCTGGTCACGACTTTAGATACTCCCTAACAACCAAACATAAACTATCAGCTGTTGCTAACCAGCGGGATTTTAATTTGGATGATACTATTAAATTTTATGCATAATAATAGTTGATTTAGAATAATTTAAATTTATAATAGAGTTATGGGTAAGAAAACATTTCCAAGAAAGCCTTTTAAATTTGGTAAGTTTATTATCGAATACTCAGAGGGTGCTAAAAGACCTGTACATTTTTTGAAGGAAGAGATTAATACGGAAGCCGAAGCTGAATTAGCAGCTAAACGTTTAGAGGAAAAAGGTTATGATAAGGTAATTATCAAGCAAGTAGGTTAATGATAAATAGAAAGGATCTAAAAGGTTTAACATGTATTCACCGTAAGCACTTTAGTGATATCGGATGTAAATCAAAAGAAGGCACTCTTGTAAGCATTTATTATAAATATGATAAACAACATAATCAATTGCTTGTGAATGATTATTCAATACAATTTGTTATAGATGGTAAGCCAGGTATTAACGTTGCAGATAATAATAGTATAGTATCAGACGATGTTTACCGATATCTATTCAAAACAACCTATACGGAGTTACTTAAATACGTTTTAACACAAATAAAATAAACAATGGAAGCAAATATTAATAACTTTTTATTTAAATTAGATAAAAGTAACAATATTATTGAAGTATACATAAATTCTGAAGCTGATCGACCACATGGCTTCATTAGAGTAAAGCCTAATATTACTGAGAAAGAATTTCATTATGAAATCTCAGATTGGTTTATGCAAAACTCAAATATGTAAGGAACTTTGATATAATATTGGTATGACGAAGATAGTTTATTGCGGATGTGGAAGTCTTGTAAGACCTGCTCGTGCTGAAGCTGGGTACGATAATTGTATTAGATGTGCTCATGAGAATCCTGTAGAGCCTCCGAAAGGCCGTATGGTCTATACTGGTAAGGTTGGAGCTGAGATTGAGATTATGTCTGCTGAGACTTGGCGGGAGAATAAGGATCGTTTCTGTCCTCGAGGTGCTCGTAGCGCTGTTAAGAACTTTAGTAAAAATGTCAGCGCGTAAGGATAAAGATGCCCGTAGAAAGGCTCAAGGTAATTATGTGAGGGATGCTTACTTCTTCTTGCAAGACCTTCATGGCTGTCTCATGATGAGCAAGGTTGAAGAATTCTCACAAACGGATGCAAGATACGCACAACGTCTTCTTGAGGAACTTGATGAGATGAGACCTGCATTACAGGAGCTCGCTAATAATCTTGATGCAAATATGCCTGAAGTTCTCACTAACTGGCATGATTTTTAGGAACTCCGATATAATTATAGTATGAACCCAACAAGAGAAGATCTTATCACCCTCGGCTATCTCAAACCTGGAGATGCCATCGCACGTGCTCCTAAACGTGAGCGTAAGATTTGGTTGACTGATTCTGATAAAGAGTATGCTGAACGTCATGGACTTACTCGTCAAGAGATGAAAGACTTTAAAGAAGATATGATCATTGAAGAAGAAATTCTTCGTGATCATAAGATTCTAGCAGCTCAAGAGAAGAAAGAACATTATAACTCACCTCAATCACATTATCTAGCATGGTAATAAAGAGCTTCAATAAAAAAACAGGCGAAAAAATTGGTGACTGTGCTCATCGATATTCAAAATCATGGGAACTGCATCAAGTTGGAGATACTTTCATTTTAAAAATAGAAGGTCAACCAGAGGAGATTCTAGAGTTATCAGACAATGCTGTTTATTATTACATTTCAAATAAAAAGAAAAAGACATTAAAATTATTGGTAAGTAATCAGCTAAAACATTGGATGTATACTCAATGGCAATCCGGAGATGTATGGGATTATGCTCCATATCTAACGAAGCTTGAGAGGGATATGCTTGTTTACGGTAATGCTCAATGGACTCAACTTGACGATCAGTATGACGATGAGGAGGTTGATTCTAGTAGACCGGATTGGTATCTATAAAGAACTTTTAAATAATAAATATATGAGTACAAACTGGCACGGAGGAAAAGGGGATAAAAATAGAACCTCAAATTATAGAATGTATACTTCTAATTACGATAATATCTTTTGTACAAAAGCTAAGGCTACAGATGATATCTGGGGCGCTCCTGGTGATGTAGATGTTATTGAAGGTGATACAATTACCTATAAAGTTGAAGGTGATCGAGTTAGAGTGTGCGTTATCATGGAAGCGCCAGGTAAATTTGGAGAAGCTAGCGGTAATAGCGGTAAACCATTCTATATCACTAAAACAATATTTGAAGAAAAATACAAACCATATTTAAAGGAACACTAACATGAGTCAACTAGGTAGAGATTACTTCTTAAAGGATCTTCAGCATGCTGAGGATATAAAAACTAAAGAGAAAATACAAAAAGACGTAACAGTAAGTGAGAATACGCTTAAACAGCTAGAAGCACTTGGATTAATTAAAAACACAAAAACAGATGTATAAACATATTAAGGAAATGCTACAAAACGGGCAAGTCATTCACGTAGAGTTTACTAAAAAGAATGGAGAGATGCGTAAAATGGATTGCACAACTAATTTAGATCTCATTCCAGAGAGTGAGCATCCTTCTGAAGATCGTGCAAGCTACGTTAACGAAGAGGTTGTAAGAGTGTATGATATTAATGCGGAAGGATGGCGTTCATTTCGTGTAGATTCAGTAAATGTTCTCGAGTCAAAGGAACTCTGATATAATTAGGTGATGAAAGATAAAAATGATATCCCACAAGAAGTGATCGACTACTGCATTGACAATCGAGTATCGATCGAAGAAGGAATGGTAGCTGTAATTGATAAGCGTCTCGAGGCCGTGGAAGCTGGCCTATCTTCGCTTAAAGGTGAGGTTACTCAGACAATGCATGAAACTAATAGTAAAGTTGAAACATCTGAAATTAAGGATGTCGAAGACTATCTTGAGTTTCTAGATAATAACGTTCAGGATAATGTTTAGCCCATCTTATATCTACTGGTGTATTAAGTCTCTTTTCGAAAAGAAAGAGCCGAGGTACGGTCCTAATATTATTAGACATAGAACCTGGCTTGAAAGAGAGGTTCAAGAGCAATTCATGGAGAATAATACTTTGAATTCTAATAAAAAAAGTAGTGGCCATATTCTAAAGCCATCCGATAATTGGTACGATAAATACAAATAATGAAAACTACACTAATAACGTTACTAGTAGGAGCGCTTACGCTTGCAGCTACTGCAAATAAGCCTGAAAAAGGTAAAAAGCATGAGCATGCAAAAAAGCTTCCACCTGCTATGGCCAAGTTCGATAAGAACAAAGACGGTAAGCTTTGTCCTAAGGAAAGAGCTGAAGCTAAGAAGGCTTTTTTAGCAAAGTACGATAAAAATAAAGACGGTAAACTCTGTGAAAAGGAGCGCAAAGCCGTTGCAGCTGATCGCGCCAAAGCAGCTAAAGCTCGTAAGGCTCGTAAGTTACCCAAAGGTACTAAAGGTAAAGTGCAAAAGAAGTAAGAACAATGGCTGACGAAACATATTCTCCAGAACAAAAGCAGCAAATGCTTAACCTTCAAGATCAAATTAAATCTTGGCAAGCAATCCTAACTAGTTCTAGCTCTACTCCTGAGCAAAAAGCTGAGGCTCTTAACGATGTTAAAGCAGCCAAAAAAGCATATAGCGTAGCAAGCGCTGGTAGGAAAGCGTACCAAAGCATTTCGAAAGCATCTGACGCGGCTGAAGCTGCAGAGGATACGTCTGATACGAGTGAAGTTGTTGAAGGACTTGCTGAAGCAGGAGAAGTGTTAGAAGATTTAGCCCCGTTACTACTTTTGTAAACAAAAAGACCTGAGTATGTCGAAAAACTACTCTAATTTATTAGTGAAGAATTACAAACAGGTTCATATAATCGCCAAGGATAGAAGCTTCAAATACGAGCAGATTGCCAATACGCCAGAGTTTGATAACGAACAAGCTGCAATGAAATACTGGCTATCAAACAAGGAAGACATTATTGATTCTAATTTTTACAACGACCCTATCGCTCTTATTAGAAAAGAAGAAAGTTACGTACGTGTAAAAAATCTTTAGTCATGCATAATAACGATGAATATATTGAACATCTTATCGGTGATGATGAGCAAGGAAGGGTAATTTATGAGAAAAAACGATCAGATAATCTGATTGAAGAGTGGTGGTATGAGTATGATGATGAGGGTAAGCGTACTATTACTAAGTACTATGAAGAAATTATTTGCGGTGATACTTATACCGATTTTATCTAAAAGAGATATTTAAGTATAAGCTCTTCTTCTGTAAGTACCTTTTCACCCTCCTCTTGTACAGACTCGAAACCCTCTTCATACTCCTCATAATAGGAATAGATATCATCTGCATCAGCTTCGTAGCTAAAGGATGATGTACCTTTTGACGTCTGTACAACTTCATATTTGTCTTTAATACCTGCTACAATTAATTGCTTTAATAATTTAGGACCGGTTTCTTTTTCAGCGCGGTTTAAAAAATCTTTAACTTGATTACTTGTAAACTTACCTTTAAGAGTTAAAATAGGATCATCATATAATCCCCAGACATGGATAGCAAGATATTGACGAGTAATACTAGCACAGTCTCTAATAACATAATAAGCAGACTTCTTTTTAACCTCAATACCAGTGTCAGGCTTCTCATGAGCCCTTTCCGCTGGACCGTAGAGTTTAGCTATCTGCTCTGTGCTGTTGTCTAAAATTACTTCTTCAAACATATCATTATTTAATCGGAAAATAAAAGGAACCTCGATATAATTAGGGTGATGATATTATTAGAACCGTCAAGAACGATCAAACAACAAACGAATATTGACTTTGATCTACTTAGTCAGCTTTTGACAACTGTGCTTGAGAAGAATCATAAGCGTAAGATCAATATTGTTGCAAGAGTTCATAAAAGTAAGATTGCTGGTACTTCATTTTGTCTCCATGAAGATGGATATAATTTCCTAATTCAACTCGATACATCTAAACGAAAGCCTCGATATCTATTCGGTAGTATCTTGCATGAGCTTCGACATTGTATTCAGAAAAATCTATTCAATTATTGGCCGCATACTGCTAATATGAAAACGTGGAAGGACTATTGGTTTTCAAGAGAAGAGATCGATGCGCGTAAGATGGAAAGACTTACTACCCAAGTAATGAAATCGTATAATTCGATGGTAGAGATAGGCAATCTGTTTACTAAACTAAACCTGAACAAGGTTGGATAAAAAGGAACCTCAGTATAATATATATATCATGAAGCAAGAAGATAGAGAATTTTTCGAGAATGTAGTGTTAGGCTGCTTAATTTTTCTAATATTTGTGCTAACTATGATTGCAATTTTTAACTAAAATAAACAAATGCCAGAACCAAAAGAATCCAAAAGTAACCGACATTTTCAAATATCAGTAGTCAAATCAGTTCTCCGTATATTCGGATGTTGCGCTGCATTTTTATTACTAACATCAAACCCCACAGCAGCTTTTCAGTCATTTTTGTTTCTATTCTTTGCAGCAGAATGTCTCGGAGTTGTTGAAGAAATGTAAAGGAACTCAGATATAATTAACTTATGAAACACGACATCGTATTCAAAACAAAAGAAGCCTACATCGCAGCTAAGACTATTCTTACTCATCACTTTTCATGTAGGTTTAATGACTTGGATGATTATAGGATTGAATTCTTCCTAGAAGGAAGGCGTGAGACAGCTAAGAAGATGTTTATTGATGCTGGGGCTGTCGAAGAATCCAATATGGAGTTTGTAACAGTTTAAGGAACTCTGCTATAATTAGGTATGAAAAGGGAAAGTTATTTGGTAGTTGTAAGTTACAATGGTCGAGATGAAAGGATTATCGTTAAAGCTGAATCACGACCAGATGCAGAGAACATGATATACGAGAAGAAAAAGCATCTCTTCGATCATGATATTATTCATGGCAGAGAGACCATTCGTATTAAGTCGGTGCGTCGAATGTAATTATATTATGAAAGACAAAAACATTTACCGTGTTCAAAAAGGTGAGAATTATTCTCTATATACTAAAAATGGGGCTAAACATAATCTTAATGGTCCTGCTTTAGTAATAGGTGAAGACGAGCACTTCTATGTAGAAGGGAAAAAGTATACACAAACACAATGGACTGACTACGTGTCTGCGTATACTGCTTATGAAAAAAGCCCTTCCTTAGAGAAAGATTGCTTCATGAAAGCAATTGATTCTCCTGATGGGATCTATGTCGAGGTTAAATAGGAACTCCTTTATAATAAGAGTATGCAGAGCGAAAAGATTCAAAAGATTGCTGTTGATATTAGGGAACTCTATGTTAGTATGACACCGTCAGCTAATTATGACATGAAGAAACATATTGAGAGAGTAGAGAGGTATGATGCCCTGGTCGATAAAATGGTGGAACTTACTGATGGAAAAGCAAATTCTGCCTATACTGATCCAGTCTTGTGTGATGACTATACAGCTTTGACAGGAGATCCCTGCAATCATCTCACTTATAATGAACTCTGTGAGAGTTACGGAGAATTGGCTTTCGGTTCGTAAGAGCTCAAAATTTAAACAAAAATATACATATGAATAAAACCTATACAAAAGAAGTAGCTATCATCGGAGCGCTTGGGCTCGCATTGATATCCATGCAATCTAATACAGGGGATGGTATGCAAATTAACGCTGAAGAAATTCCTAAAGTTGAGGAAGAAACCTACTACGTCATCGATGCTTCTTACATCGATCACTCAGGTAAATACGAAGATTGTATTGAGTACGCTGAGTTATACAAAGACTATCATGAATATATTGTTGTAACGTCAAGAGATAGAGATCTCGCACGTGATCTTCCTGAATAAAACTTAAATACAGATAGAATATTATGAAGAAATTTTTAAGCTTTGGGTTATTTCTCACCGGTGTAGGGGTTGGCTACATTGGAAAGGATATGACATCCGTATTAACAAATCATCAGTATTACACTACCATTGAAGTTCCATTTACCGATAGGGATGTAGAGGTTTCAATTATGCCAGCCCCGCAACCTATTTTGGTTAAGCCATTATTGATGCCCATGCTCACTCCTGAAGATACTAAGCAGGGTCCTCCTCAGGGCCCCCCTGAAATTAATTGGGAGGTTGAATTATTAGATGGAGTTAAATATTTTGAAGGGTATCGATCTAGGGCATATACTTGCTCAGGTGGCGTCCGAACTATTGGATATGGATGCACTGATAGAAGAGTAGTATCCAGAGGAACTATCTCTAAAGAGCGCGCTACTACAGAATTAAAGAAAGAACTTGACGATGCAGAGCAAATTGTCAAGAGCATTGTGAAGGTTAAACTAAATGAACATCAGTTAGCAGCACTAACATCGTTCACTTTTAATTGCGGACCATCAAACCTGAAGAGATTAGTGACTGGTTCAGGAAGATTAAACAAAGGAAACTATGATAGCGTCGCATCACTACTAGCCCAATATCGAATTGCAGGTGGTAAGGTTCGCAAAGGGTTAGAGAAGCGTAGAGCATGGGAGATAAGCGTATGGAAAGGTGATCCTTTAGACTTTCAAAGTTGAAACATAAGGAACTCAGATATAATTAAAGAGAAGAAAGAAAAGAATTATGGGATTTATTACAAAAATTGACTCACTAGAAGATATCGACGCATTTAAAGTGGAAAAGGTTCAAGTATTTT
>Ga0222718_10000630_pt1 | contig 35918 bp, 32 predicted proteins | sample C33_27DmetaG_FD_165045 | JGI IMG/M metagenome (GOLD analysis project Ga0222718, IMG submission 165045) | Estuarine water microbial communities from San Francisco Bay, California, United States - C33_27D | ecosystem: Environmental > Aquatic > Marine > Unclassified | place: USA: California...
TGTATTGCTAATCAACCACACAATAACCATTACGAAATATTTTTAGACTGCGACGGTAGTGTTTATCCTTGTTGTTTTATAGGATCAAGATTGAACTATGGTGAAGATCAACTAGAGGCTATGCTAAAAGACGAGAATATTGTGCTATCAACAAATAACACAATACACGACATACTAGAATCTAGATACTTTCAAAAAACTGTTCCAGATGGCATATCTGGTAAGTTTACTGATGCTAATCTAACTATAGAAGGAAAAACAAATCATTGCTTAACATGTATAGACTGTTGCGGTATGAAAATGGAACTGTCTCATATGAAACAATCGTAAACCGATAAATAGTAGTATGCCTAGATTAAGTTTATGGAATCCAACAAAAACCAAAGACTTCGAATTCATTGATAGAATAGTCGGAGAACACATCTTTGCGGGTGGAACAGGTGTTCACGTTCACAAATACTTAGGAATTCAAGACACTCCTGCAACAAATGATCCTACTAGACCAGGTGGAACAGCAGGTAATAATTCCGAAGTGTTTATACAAGATTTATTATTTTTAGAAAATAGAGATAGAAAATACAGCAAAGATATTTTTGAACTAAGAGCACAATATAATTTAGGCGATAATGATTCGTTTGATTTAACACAATTTGGTATGTTCTTAGCCAATGATACTTTATTCTTTAATTTCCACACAGAAAGCATGGTAGAAGCAATAGGCAGAAGATTAATGCCAGGTGATGTATTAGAAATACCTCATCTTAGAGACGATTTATTGCTTGGTAGTGATGATGCTATAAACAGATATTTTGTAGTAACTGATGCTAGTAGGCCTGCAGAAGGTTATGATCCACGTTGGTGGTCTCATTTGTGGAGAGTTAAAGTAGGTCCTATTACAGATTCACAGGAATACAGAGATATACTTGGAACTGGAGAAGAAGAAACTGATCTTAGAAATCTTATTAGTAAGTATAAAGATGAGATTATTATCAACGACAAGATACTAGAACAAGCAGAACTTGACATACCTAGTAATATAAAATTACGATCAGAGCATTTATACGTTGAGGAGTCTACAGGAAAACCAGGCGTAGGATATAACAAAGGTGATGTTCCTAATGGTGTTAGTGTAGTAGGCAGTGGTTCATCGTTTCCAGTTAGTGGTGTTACTAATGGTGATTACTTCTTAAGAACAGACTTTAGTCCTAGTAGATTATTTAAGAAAGACGGAACACGTTGGCTAAACGTTGGTTCTGATTACGATGGCAACTGGGCGGCGGCTAATACTATATTAGAATCATTTATTAATAATGATACATTTGTAACTTATAGTGACGGTGAAGTTGCTCCAGAAAAAACAAATTTAAGTAAGGCTGTGAAGCCTAAGACGGATAACTAATGGCAGGAAAATATTTAGATTACTGGTATGACGAACAGTTGAAGCGATACTTAATTCAACTAATCAGAGTATTCTCTAATTTTAGAGTTGAAGAAAATACTGAAAAAGGCAAACACTATAATAGGGTTCCTGCACGTTACGGTGATATGAGCAGAATGGTTGCTAGTATTTTGCGTAACAATTCAGAGAATGTTATTAATAGTGCACCTTTTATAACGGTAACAATTGGCAGTTTGCAAATTGCTAGAGACAGGACATTTGATCCTTTCTTAGTAGATACTACGCAAGTTGCAGAACGTGAATATAATCAAGAAACTGATTCCTATGGCACGGTCCAAGGTAATTTATATACTACACAAAGGTATATGCCTGTTCCTTATAACTTAACAATAAATGTTGATATCTGGACTACTAACACAGATACAAAAATGCAAATTATGGAACAAATACTTATATTGTTTAACCCAACATTGCAACTATCACAAAATGATAATCCTTTAGATTGGACTAATATTTTTGAATTAGAATTAACAGATATTACATGGTCCAGTAGGGCCATACCTGCAGGTGTAGATGAGCAACTAGATATCGCAACTATGGTGTTTGCTGTTCCTATTTGGTTAAGTCCTCCAGCAAAAGTTAAACGTCAAAGTATTATACAACAAATTCAAACTGATATACATTCAGTAGATAGTATAGAAGATTTAGGTTTTAATGAAGGCTACTACGATTTCTTTAAAGATATTGCTGATACGGCAGAAGTTACAGTTACACCAAATGATTACTATGTTCAAATTGCTGGTGCTACAGCAATACTTATAGATAATGCCAGCATTACAAAAAAATGGGCAGACTTAATAGAAATGCAAGGCGAATTAACTTCGTCGAGTAAACTAAAACTTAATATTTCAAATGATACCGATTCAACATTAAACATGATTACTGGAACTATTGCTTCATTATCAGGCAACGATTCTACATTAGTGTTTACATTGGATACTGATACATTACCGTCAAATACACTCACTAACGTAGATAAAATTATTGATGCTAGGGCAAACTATCCAGGAGATGGATCACTTGCCGCGGCAACAACAGGTCAAAGGTATTTAATTACTGAAGATATATCTATTACAGGCTATCCGAATTGGGGTGTAGATGCACAGGCAAATGATATAATCGAATATAACGGAACTACATGGTCTGTGGTATTTGATGCTTCTACAATAACTGATAACCATTATATAACCAATACAAATACAACCAAACAATACAGATGGCATCAAAATTCTTGGATAAGTAGTTATGAAGGAATTTATAACCCAGGATATTGGAGTTTAGTATTATAAATGGAAACTACAGCGGCAGGAGTTGTATTTCTTGCTAAGGATACCGGAAGGTGTTTATTACAGTTAAGAAATTCAGATAAACGATTTAAACACACATGGGGCTTTTGGGGTGGTATCATCGAAAAAGGCGAAACCCCATATGAATGCATTCAACGAGAACTAGAAGAAGAAATAGGATTCATTCCTGAACCGCTTAAACTTAATCCAATAGATGTTTTCCAAAGCAAAGATAAGCAATTTTACTATTACAGTTTTGTGTATGTAGTTGAAGAAGAATTTTTGCCTCCAAAACTTAACGGCGAAAGTTGTGGGTATGCCTGGGTAAACATTGGTGTTTGGCCACAGCCACTCCATAACGGTGCAAAAGTAACACTTCATAAAAATGGCGGCACTGAAAAACTACACACTATACTAGATATACATATGTCATAAATAATACTATGAGCAATGGCGAGATATTAGATTTTAATGTCATGCGTATACAGAGCGAATTAGATAGATATCAAAGAACTAAAACTTTACCACATGCACTACTCGAAGGCACATATAGTATAAGCGAAATTTCAGAATTATACTTAGACAAACTAGCACCAGAATACAGAGATATAGCAAATGAGTTATATGAAAAATATTATAGGCACTTAAAGAGTAACATAAAAAGTCTTAGATCTGCGTTGACAAAAGATTATACTTCTATTATGCAGAACCTTGCAACTACACATGATAGTTTTTGGTTCAAAGAAATTATGAATCTTTATCGACCAAATATGAATCCTGTTCGTGCTTTGTATTACCAGACACGTGAAATTACTAGGAGTTATAATCCTGAGGACCCGCATCACTATTGGCTAAAAGATCTTATAACAGATAAAGAGTTTAATAATATTTTATTAGATGCGTTACATAGAGATGTTAAAAAGTTAGAACGTATAATAAAACGATATTATTTTCCTATTACAGAAGTAACCGATGATGTGCCTTTAGAATTATTTCATGCCAAGCAACAACTTAAAGATTTTAGGCATTATTATTTATTTTTTCGTTCTACTAAAAATTGGGATAAAGAATTTTACGAGGATCATTGATGAGGTGATCCTTCTCTGTTAAGAAGCCAATTACATGTAATTCTAAAATCTGACTTTATATCTTTTCCTGCACTATGCCAACTATTTTTGCTGACTTTAAATAAAAACAGTTGTCCAGGAGAACCACCTATTTCTGTAGGCTCGCCTCTTTCAGTTTCATAAATGCTTGTGCCAAATATTTTTTCATCATTTAAATAAATTATACCTCTTGCAGGTATAAAAAAATTTCCATCATAATTGTAATCATTATGTGTATCAAGTTCTGAGTTTTCATCAAACATAGATGTAGACATAGAACAACTAACTACATCTAAATCCCAAACTTCGTTTACTTTTTTTACTATTCGATCTTTATAATCTTCTAAAAGTTCTTGCACAGGATGTGGCATTAATATATTAAATTCATCAAACGACTCAATTATACTGTGACTCTCTTTAAATTTTTTATACGATGATTTTACAAAATCTGCATCAACAAAGTCTATAAGCATGTATTCAAAAGGCTCGTGTATAATATTATCTTTGTGTATTGCATCTAAGTTTATCATTTTGAAGTTTTCCTTTCCACTCCGTCCCATTCACCTTTGGGCATAGGTTGTTTTATCCTGTCTGCATAAAGTTCTGCTAATGTATTATTCCAATTATGCTCTCTAATAATTTCTATTTGATTTGCACATTCGGCCCATGCTCTGTTTTGGTAACTATCAACCATTCTATTTACAACTCTTGCATACTTGTGGTCTCTTAATATAGTGTAAATTGTTACAGGTGCTGTCTGACCTTTAACTGCAATTTTGTCTAGCATTGTTAAATTTTCTGGTGTTTTGATTTGGCTTAGTGTATGCTCTGTAAACATAAAGAACACACCATACTCTTTTGTTTGTGCTTCTAAACGTGCCGCTAAGTTTACACTATCACCTAATACTGTATAATCAAAACGTTGATTACTTCCCATGTTACCTACAACTGCATCACCTGTGTTTATGCCTATACCGACACCTAATTCCATTAAGCCATCTGCTTTAAGTTCTTTGTTTAGTTTTGCTAATTCTGTTTCCATTTCCTGTGCTGTTTCAACTGCCAACTGGGCATGGTTTTCTATATCAAGTGGTGCTCCCCAAATAGCCATTAAGGCATCACCTATATACTTGTCTATTGTTCCTTCTTTTTGCATAACCAAATCAGTCATAGGCGTCATATATCTATTTATTAGTTTACCTAAACCTTGTGGATCTGTTTTAAACTGTTCCGATATTGGAGTAAATCCACGAATGTCTGAAAACAAATATGTCATTGTTTTTGTATCGCCACCTAATTGTAATAGTTCTGGATTCTTTTGTAATTTTTTAACCATTGCAGGAGCAAGGTAATGTTCAAACTGTTTCTTAATTTGTTCACGTAATTTAAACTGTTTATAGAAGTTATTAAATGCCGCCTGTGTGAATACTAAAAATCCACTTAGAACAGGAAACGTTGCATCTAATAATACTAAACTACTGGTATATCTGTAAACACTAAAGTATGCTATTCCGCCTAAAATTGCTAAACTAATAGGTGCTGTAAGTAGTAAAGGTAATCTATATACTGCTAATGCCACTAATAACATAGTCACAGACGCAATAAGAACCTCTATAAGCGACGATAACTGGCTCCGCTGTATATTTGACCCGTCTATAAAGTTTTGTAGCATGTGTGCTTGTATATGCTGTGGATAGAGGTTGCCTCTTGGTGTAGGCACAGGGTTTGCAATGCCTTCTGCTGTAACACCTACTATAACAAACTTACCTGCTAAATCTGTTATACTTTCTGCACCCTCATATTCTATTTCTGTAAATTGGTTGTTAAATCTTATATATGCTGTTCCGTTCGGTTGTGTTACTATAGGGTCATATGGAGGAACAGCAACTTCCTGTATTCCTATTTCTGATGTTTTTATTATGTAACTGGGTTTACCTGTTTTTACCCTTAACATCTCTACTGCAAAAGAGGGGTATATTTTTTCACCTACAGTGATTGCTAGTGGGTATGTTCTTGTTTGGTTGTCTGGTTGTGGTGCAGAAGCATTTACTCCTTTACCGTTACTTGCTGATTCTATAGTTTCTATATTTGTAACAAGGTTTGGCCACGTAAGTAAATAGTCCTTTGCTGGAACAGGACCTATTGTGCCTGTGCCTATGTGTGGTCCAGTAGATTTTATTCCTTTTACACTTGGTGTTTGACTTACTACATTATAGTTTACAGGATTTGTTTTTGCACCAGGAACGTTCATAACGTTCTGATTCATCATACCTGCAAAACTGTCATCGCCTTGAAACCTATCTGTTTCTGGAAACATAATAGTCCAGCCCATAACACCGCCATTCTTCATAGCAACGTCTACTACCATTTGAGCATAGTATTGTCTTGGGAAAGGATATTGACCGTATTTGGCTAAACTTTTTTCACCGATATTAATTAGAACAACATCATTGCTTTGTTGTATTTCATCTAATTGTTGGTAACTGTCAAATACTTGACCACGTAAACTTTGTAATGGCGTAGGGTCAATTACCCTTAGTGCGAGTAGTAAAACAATTGATACTGCTACGGCATACCCGCTATATAACCATTTCATAGTAGTATTTATCGGAAAAAACTACTTTTTTACTATCTCTCTAAAGTGATCAATAGTAAGTTGCATGCCTTCTTCTAGGGGCATAAGTGTTTCATCTGACATATCAACATGTCTTAAAGATTCTACATTTGCACTTACTGTAGCACCTGCAATTTCACCTGGTCTCATTGGTAAGTTAATTACCTTACTACTGCTACCACTTAATTTTATAATAAGTTCTGCAATTTCTTGAACTGTTTTATTATCCTTAGGGCCGACTTCTACTGCCTCTGGAAATATAATTCCTTCACATGCTTTCTCTGTTGCAACTACTAGAGCGTGAGCAACATCACCGACCCAGCACATATCACTAACTTGTGAACCATCACCGTATACTTCTATATCCATATTTTCTATTGCTCTACAGGCAAATGAAGGAGTAATTTTTCTTACTTTTGAATCTCCCCACGGCGGAACTGCTCGTTGCCTAGGGCCATATGCATTCATGGCTCTTACTATATTAACTCGTGTTCCTCTATCGTTATTATACATATCAATAAAACGTTCAATCATTGTTTTTGTTATAGAGTATGGATTGTTCATCCAATGGTTGCCTACACCAATATATGTGCCTGGTAAGTCGTATTGGACTGCGGCCTCTAGCATATTAAGTCCGCCCATTAAGTTGCTTAATGCGGCTGGTCTAGGATTTGCTATAGTTTCTTGTGTTCCTAATACTGCGGCTAAATGTATCCAACTGTCAACATGTGCCATTGCTTCGGTAACAGCAACATCATCTCTAACATCGCCTAGTATAACTGGACAAGAATAATTTCCTCTGTTATAATGATCAAAGATTACAGGTTCATGGCCTCTTTCCTTTAATTTCTCTACTACATATGAGCCAATAAATCCTGCTCCGCCTGTTACTAATACTTTCATCCTATTCTCCTATTGTGAATCTGGCCAATATTCTTTTATTACATCACTAAAGACATCATGGCCTTTCTTTATCTGTTGTGTGGTTAATTTTTCCTTGTAATAGTATTTTTTTGCTTTGAAAAAGAAACTATAACCAGGGTTTGTTATTCTTTGTAATTTATTTACTGCCTCATGTTCGCGTGATTTACAATTTTGCAAAGAATACTTATCTATTGCGGCAGGTATGTTTTTTAATTCTGCTTGTGGGTATTTACTTGTAATTTTAGTTAATTCTCTAGAAGTATCTTGAAGCATATCTTCATATGCTATTTGCACTGGAGCATTTAATCCATATACAAAAGTATCCATATATTGTATTCTAGGTATAAAATTATATAAAGCACCTTCTTCAAGAAAGTGATCATAATATTCTGTTTCTGTAATAGGCTTACTGTCTTTTAAAAGCAAATGGTCGTTTTTTTCTTTTACTAAGTGAGAATAATTCCATGCACTACAAACAACATCTAATGGATGTCTAAAAACATGTATATCTGGTGTGTTTATTCCTAAATTTAATGGATACTCTGTCTTTTTTACAAATTCATCTAATACAGACTTATTTACTAAGTCACAGAAAAAAGGTGGCTTATGGATCATCTCTATCAACATCCATACTAGCCAACTGCCGCCGCTTTTAGTATAACTTGCTACTAACACCAATGCTCCTTTATCCAATTATCTGCAGGCCACGTATGATCAACTTCGTGTGGTTGTGGCTTGCCGTGAAAGAATACCATATTAACTGTATCTGGTAGTGTGCGGACAGTTGATAATGATTGTGCTTTATAACTTACACACTCATTAGGAAATTCATCTTGTAATCTAACAACCTCAGGAGGTTCTATAAAATCTGTTAATGCAGGTCTTGGGTTTTTATTAATTCTAACAACACCCATGCACTCTTCTAAAAATTGATTGGTTCCGCCCCATTGTGTATAATCGCAATCTAAGTTAGGATAGTCTTTAGGTTCGTATTTAGACGTAAAGTATTTCCATACTGCATCTCTAATTTCTTTATTCCACATAATGTATGCAGTTTGTAATCCTGATAGCCAACCAAAGTCACTAATAGTTGCAAAAGGCTTATCTAAACTTATAATATGATCTATGTTTCCTGTTATAATTGTGTCTAAATCCATATATACTAACTTGTCATTGTGTTCATGATCTGGATTAGTAAGTCCTATAATATACCACCATACAGGCAAGTCTACTAAAAACTCTCTTGTTTCGCATTCGACATCTGTAGGATCATCTGTATAACAGATAAATCTATGCGGAACAGTTACATATTTTTGTATTGCATGGTATAAGTTATTTACATATTCAGGACCAAATTTAGGACCCCATTTAAAACATACTATGTCTATCATTTAAAATACTTCCTTTGGTGTTCTTGATTACTTGCTATGCAAAAATGATTCATTACTAGATTAGGTTCTTCTCTTCCTCTGTCTTTAATTGTATTCCAAATTTTATTTAATTGTCCGTCTGTTTCTATAACTGAATCTAATCTATTCATCATGTTATGTATCATATCTCCATTAGGTATGTCTGCTGTTATCATACCACCCCATGTAGGGACTTTTAGTTCATGCCTTAACTTATTACCATCTATATCTCCATTAACAGCATTAACTAAAATAGTATGGTGTATATTTGTGCCATTAATACATTGAACCATGTTCATTGCAATAGCACTTTGATGTTTGTCTCCTATATCTACTATTGTGTCGCAAATAGATAATATCCAACGAATATCATAATGTTCTAGTATAACATCTAAATAATCATTTAACAAGAGCCAAAATTTATCTCTTGATTCTTTATTATCGGTGTTTCTTCTTAATTTAATTATTTCAGCAACAAGCATATGGCATACTTCTGGCTTTCCTATAAATTCTGCTCTAACAGCCTCTATATTCTTATCCATATCTTGTATGCGATTTAGATTTCTAGCAGGGTTGTTACCTTGAATAATTTTTAAATAAGAGTCGTTACTCATGATACATATTTATAATATGCTTTTTTAGAGTATTATGTTTATCGGATCTTATTACAAGTGTCTTTGGCTTGATTAAGTAACCTAAAGTTACTTACAACTACCACAGAATATAATTTATTAGTATCGTTTAATTCTTCCGGTGATACAGTTTTATAATAATCGTCATACAATAAGCCAGGCAGAAGCAATGCACTTTTTGTTAATACTATTCTTGTGTTACTTGGATGTTCTGTATACAGTGGATTTATTTCTTTTACACAATCATACTTTACTGCTCGTGATGTTGAGTAAGCATCTAATACTTGAAATGCCCAAAATACTGCCCATTGCTTTGGTGTTGCTGTTTGTTGTATTTCAAATTTTGGTATCAGTGTTGGTAGGGGTCTACATTCTACTGGATTGTTATCGCAATAGTTGTAGTCTAGTGGGGGATTATATGTTAGATCTAATACTCTACCTTCCGGTAAGTATGCTGGACTAATAACAATTTCCTCTGCTGATAAAAACAGAGGAAATGTTAATAAGAATAAAAGTAAATTATTCGCATTCTTCAGGATTCTTAGCACAATACTCCATAACTTTGTTAAGCAATTTAACTTGCTCAATTAGTTCTGCTATGTCCTCGTCGTCCTGCTCACCCTCTTTCGAGGATTTTAGTTTTTCGTTAGATTTATTTTTAACGAAAACTTTTGCTAAGAATGAGCGTTTTACTTTTTTGTTTCTTCTTTTGGCTTTTTGTCTTCTTGAAGTTCGTCAGTTTGCTTATCAATTTCGTCTGAAACTGTTTTAACTACTCCAGCACCTACTTCTAAAGCAGTTGTTGAGATGTCTGAAACATCCTCTGCTACTGCAATAGTTATATCTGATGCTGTTCCAACTACAGTATCAACTGTGTTAGTAACCAACTCTTTTCCGCCGTCAATTGCCATACCTACTGTAGCACAACCTTGTGCGAAAATTACAAAAAATATACCAAAGAACACATTTTTAAATTCTTTCATTTATTTTCTCCTTATATATAAGATTGTTATAAAACCATCTGTTATTATAACAGTATATATTTATCTAAAAGTTTTGTTGTTTTATAAAAGAACGAAAATTAGTTGCCCTGTGTTACAGAGATTGAACAACCACCAACTGTTGCACACGATTGTGAAAGTGAATATGTTTGTGAGGTATATCCTTGTTGTAAAAGATTTAATGCAGTTCCATAACTGCCTGACAAGTTAATTGTTGCTGTGTGTCCAGTATTCTTTTGAACCACTTGAACATCATTATCGTTATTATTAATTGTTAAGTTAAGAGTCTTTGCACCATCACCTCTTTGTTCTACATACACATCATTATTACTACTAAAGATTAACTGATTATATGTGTGTCCACCATTACCTGAATTTGCCTGCCAACCTGCAACATTATTATTACTTCCGTGTATATCTAAATTAGCATAATGACCACCGCTTTCAGTTCCATCATAATAGAATGTTGTATCAGATGCATCATCTAATTTTCCACCTTGACCCCAACGGATAGAATTACTTGCTCCGTCTAAGTGCCAAAGGTCTATTGTGTTTTGATATGTGCCATCATTGTTTTGATATAAATGCAATGACATATCTGCACCATTAAGATATGAATAAGCATCATACATTTTAATTTCGTTGTTGTTACCTAATTGTTGAATATCTAGGGCAAGATTATCTCCACCAGTTTGTTTGATAGAAATTTCATTATCATAACCTGCTTGTAAAATTGTTAAGTTTAAATTTTCGCCCTGTTGTTCTAATGTCACTTGATTATCTTGTGCATTTGCTGTAGCAGGTATTAATAACATCATACCCAATAAGATATAACCCACAACTAATAGTGGAGTATCTTTTGGTCTCATTTCATTTAATTTTTTATCTATATTCATTTAATTTTGTATAATTGATATTGTGTTTCCTTCGCAACTATTTAAGCATATTATTGTTGAGCCTAAATCTTTATCTATAACTTCAATTTGTCCTGTTGATCCTTTTTGTAATTTTAAACTAACAGTATTAGTTGCTACTCTTAAGAAAAATACTTTGCCATCTACATCTGGCAAAATATTAAATTGGTTGTCTCCTTGCAAACCAAAACCTCTATTAACCAATCTATCACTGCCTGAACTTTCTTGTTGTTCTCCTAGAGCATCTGCTTCTTCCATTATCTCTAAAAGATCTTTTAAGAAGTCAACATCTAAAAAGTTTATGTCTAATTCTGTAAATTCTAATTCTTTTTCTGCGGCTTTACCTAAATCCTCGCCTTCTAAAAAGTCTTTGTCTAACCCGTCAAAATCTAATAGTCCGCCATCTCCTTTGAGTGTTTCCTGCTGTTCTTCTTCTGCTTTAACAATTTCCTCTGGCTTACTCACAATAAACATATTGTCTATTTGATTTAAATCCAAATCTATTAAAACAACTGGATTTGTTGGAGCAGTTTCAAACGTGCTAACCATTACTGCCTGAAAGGCTTCTTCTAATACAACTGTTCCGCCATCATTAGTAACTGTAATACTTCCTGAAGGTCTACAACCTTCTTCCAGTTTAACTTTATCGTCACAGTTTGCGTCTGGTAACAATATAACTAAACTTCTACCCAGTTCATCTACTGTGGTAGTAAAATCTGTTCCACGAATACCAATTGTTGCTGTAGGTGTTTCGATCATGATGTTTTCTTTAGGCACTAAACCTAAACTACCAGTAGCAAACCTTGCCGTTCCTGATACAAAATTCATAGCCATTTTGCTTTTACTTGGATCAGGATCATATACATAATCTGTAATCTCTATGAGTGTGTGCTCTGTTAAACTTACCTGTGTATCGTCTACAAACTTAATTCTGAGGCGCCCGTTCTCTGTCTCAACATTGTCGTAACTCTGTATACCTGTGTCTAGTTCTGCTGTTAATTCTTCGCCTGTGGTCCTAACAATACTTCCAGGTTTTCCACTCTGCTCAAATACGCCGCCGATATTCTCAGCGGCGTAGATATTTCCTGTTACAGTAAGTAAAACAAGTCCTGCAAACTTAATCGCCTTGCTTAATACTAACTGATGCATTTTCACTGTCTATGTCAACGTCTATTATACCTTTACATGCTGGTGTGCAAGTGGCTGTCATTTCCTGTGTAAACTGAAAATCACCGTCACTGCCATCTAACAATACTGTTAAACTATGCCCACTGTTACCGCTTTGCTTAGTAGCAAATGCATTATCATCGCCTGTAATATCCATATTCCAGACTGCATTGTCTGAATCTACGATTATGCCTACCATAGTGCTAGTTCCAGTGTTATTAGTTCCAACACCGGCCGCCCAAACATTGCTGTTAGTAAAACTAGTATCAAAATCATTTCTACTACCTAGTATTACTAAATCTAAGTTCAGATATTCAGCACTAGCATTACCACCTACATCAACATCAAATAAGTTATTACTACCCTGTATGTCTACTAACATATCAGCATAGTCTCCACTTCCTGTTGAACCTATGTTCATATCCCAAATGTTACTATCACCTAAGAAATAGAAGTCCAAAACACTAGAACCGCTTCCGTCTAATACCCAACTACCGAACATATCGTTAGTGTTACCGTCTTGAATCAAGTCTAGTATTAAACTTGAACCAGTAAGAGTAAGATCAGAACCTTGACTAGCATCACCTGATAAGGTGTTACCATAGCCGGCTTGTAAAATAGTCAATGTTAAATTATCACCTTGCTGATCTAACAAAACTTCGTTATCTTCTGCAAGGAGTGGCATTGACAAAAGGCCTATAAAAGCGAAGACACTAACCGTTAACTTTTTCAAATTAAAAATTGTCTTCATCATTATTTTCTCCATTAATGGTTATTCAGAATCCTTTTTTATAGACTCTGAATTGTTCTTTAGAAGTATTCTCTTCCAAAGAGGTAAATCTTTAGGATTATCAGAATATGTATCGACATCCTCCGCGTCCGGAAGAATGCCTGAATCTTTGAGACTCATCCAGTATGCCTGTTCTTGTTCGGCAACCTTCTCGTCCCAATCTTCTGGATAAACTATCTTCCAATATCCTCTTTCATCACCCTGTTTTATTAGTTCTAACACCGCGGCTTCGATCGCCGATCTAACTGCGTATGTTACACTTTCGTTCTGTGTTATTCCGCTTTCGAGTTCAAGCAGTCGAGTATCCATATCTAAAAACCTAAATACATCTCCTGCTTGACCACTACTTAGCACGGTCTTACTTGTTTGGACATTTAGTATCACTTCGCCAGTTAGTGTGCTCACTGCTCTCAGTGATACTACCATGCTGTCCCTTCGATATTGGTTTGTGGTCCCAATACCCAAATATCTTGCTCCTGTGCCTCCTGTTTCAATATTAGTGTCGTATCCTATGATACCACCTTCTAATATCATTCCAGCAAATAACATTGGCTGTAGTTCTTGGAACTCATCTAAACCTGCCTGTTTGGCAGTCTCTGAACGAGTGCTTCGAACTATTTGTCTTTCTCTAACTAAGTTATCTAAACCCAGTCCTCTTTCAACTACTCTAAACCAAGTTCCTTTTGGATTCTCTCCTGAACCTGCCGCCTTTAGAGCGTCTACTAATAAACTTTTTGCGTCTTGCGTAACTGCTGTTGAAAAACTAGCAACTCCGTCTTGACTCTTTCTTTGTCCTGTTCCATCACCAAAATTGTATACAGCAACCACAGGCATATTTTCTGCCGGAGGCAAATATCTTAATTGTCTATATGTAGGTAGTTCTACTTTTTGTGGCTCTTCAACACACTCTAAAAAGTCTGTGTTGCACATCTCGTCACCAGGTATTGCTACACTGGCGCAACCACTTAAATATAAAACACCTATCAGTGCTATTAAAATATGTTTATTCATTAACCGCCCGATATTTGGCCTATGCCAATTGGTATTTCTATTGTTGTTATTGTTCCATCTGGATCAACGATAGTAAGTTGGATTACTTCTAATCCATCTGCGTTTGTAATTATTTGATATGAAACTGTATTACCTTCAATATCAAATGCTCCACTTGTTGATCCTGTGCAACTTACTACTGTTGCAGGGTCGCAAAACATACTGTCTACGAGGCCCTTAGAAATTTGACTGTAAATTCTGCTTTCCAAATTTCTAATGAACTTGTTAATTGTGCTGTTTTGATCTTCTCTTTCCGCACGTTTTAATGCTTCTTCGATGTCACTTTTAATTTTATCTTTACGTGATTTTTCTTGGTTCTCAATAGTTAAATAATGAGCACCTGTTCCTTGTCCACTAAAACTAGGACTCTTAAATTTAAATTTTAATTCATCTGCCATTGCTAATGGAGCCATGAGCAATGCTCCTAATAAACAGCCAAAACAAAATATTTTAAAAACTGCTTTGTTGTTCCATAATCCTTGATTACTAAATTGCTGGTTTAATAAATTACTTTCTTTAAAATTCATTTTCTCTTACTCTCTTGATCTTGTAATCTTTGGAGAGCCTCCTTTTCTTTTGCATCTTCTAAGACGGCCTGTCTTTCTCGATACTCTAATACAACATTTACTTTTTGTTGTAACCTAATTAAGTCTTGATCTAACATTCTAAATTGATCTATAACTCTTATTAACTGCATGTGCATTTCACCTAATGCAGGTTTTATTTCCTTGTTTATATACATCCATACATAATATATAAAATACCCTAATCCTACTACTGCTACTACTGGAAAACCAAAATCAGCAATTAATCCTGCTATATCCATTAGTCTCTCCTTGCATCTACTTTACCGTCTTCGACCCAATTTTCAGCACGAGCAACACGATCTATATCTGGTCTTAAATCTAAGGCACTACTTACTAGTAGGTCTATCTTAACCATTTCGTTACTCATTACTTGACCACGGGTTTGTAAAGATTTACAAAAACTTGTTAGGGTTTGAACTTGTCCCACGACGCCTGCCATGAGTTGTTTTATGATGATAAAGATGAAGGCTCCCATCGCTAATGCTCCAGCGATTGGCAAGCCTACTTCTGCTATCAGTTGAAATATCTTTTCCATTTGCACACTCTGTTATTATGTATTGTTTTTAGTGTGTCTGTGAATGTCTATAATTACTCTTCTACCTTACTATTTATCAAACTAGCACTCAAAAAAAAGCACACCGAAGTGTGCTTCTTTATTAAGTTTCGCTAAGTTTATGCTAATGCAAATGCTTTTGCGGCAACTGTTGCTGTTGATAAGTTTATACTATCAACTGTTCCTAATGCTTGAATAACGTCTTCTAAGTGAGCCGCTAGTGTTTCTGAATTAGTTCCATCATATGTATCCGTTCCATAATCGCCTTCGATCATCATTGCGGATACTGTGTTAGTATCTGTTAATGCGCCATAACCTAAGATGTTAAATCCTGCACCCATAACTGCTGTATGAACTGCTTGGATTGTTGAGTCTGGTCCTGTTTTTGCATTAACGGCCGCTGGATAAGTAATTTCGATTAACTTAACTGTTTTACCAATAAAAAATGTATCTTCGTCTACAAATACTGGTGCTACTTTTGTTTGTGCCATTTTATTCTCCTGAATATCTTTTGTTACTATTATTTATCAAAAAAAAGCAGACCGAAGTCTGCTTTTCTTATTATTTGTATTATTTTTTACATTAAGTTTACTAGAACTTCAATAACTGCTTCTCCACCTTCACTAGAACCAATTGCTTTACCAATTATTCTTCCAGGTTGTGCGTTATTGTTTGCTCTTGCATGACCTTTAGTATCTGAACTTACAAGTAAATCACCTTTGTTTACTGGCCCAACTACTTTACATGGAACTCTTCCGCATAGTGCTACTTCAACACCTTCTGCTTCTGCGTTCATTAAGTATGCTGGGTCTGTAGATACAACACCTGCTACTGCGTGATGATCTTCTACATCACATGCTGTAACTTCTGCTTCACCGCCAAAACAAACAACTGTTCCAGGTTCTAACTCTTCGTCAGCCGCATATTTCTCAGCCAAATCCGCATATTGTGCCTGTGTTGCTGTTGCAGTAATTGTGCCTGCCGCAAAGTCACCACTAGCATCTCTGGCTACAACTTTACTTGCTGTATTAGTAGTTGTTGCATCAACACTTACAGTATCAGCCGCTACAGTTATATATGAACCTGCGCCAACGTTAAATGTTCTACTTGCGGCAATAGTTCCGCCACCAGTTAAACCACTACCTGCTGTTAATGTAACACCTGAGTGATCAATATGCTCATTAGCAACATAACCACTTAAACTGTGTATATCAATAGCACTATCATCTGTAGTAATTGCGCCAGTTGTGCTGTTATAACTAATACCTGTGCCGCCACTTAATAATCCTTTGATGTAAGAATCGTCTGTAGTAACTTCATCTGCGGCTACTGTTATACCATCTCCGCCAATTACGTTTAATGTAACACTACCACTTGCACCACCACCAGTCATACCAGCACCTGCTGTTACACCTGTAATGTCACCAGTTGTTGTTGAGTATCCATAACTTTCAATTTTATCTTGAACTGCCGCCGCTGTCATCAATGCTGTATCACTATCACTAAATGATTCTGCGCCAGTTTGAATAGCCGCCGCCGCAAAGTCTGCCACTGCTAAATCTGGAAGTCTAGCACTTGCTAATGTTCCTGATGCAATGTTACTTGCGTCAGTTGTATCTGTTGTTGCCGAAGTTGCTAATCCACTAACTGCACTACTACTAATAGCAATATCAACGTTAGCCGCATTAGTTATTTGACCTTGTGCATTAACTGTAATAGTTGGAACACTTGAAGCACTTCCGAAATCTCCTGCTGATACTGATGTATCGCTAAGACTAAATGCACCACCACTGTAACCTAATCCAGTTCCTGCACTTAGGTGTGCTCTTACTTCACTTGCACTTGGTCCTGTGTAAGTAATAACACCTGTTCCTGAATCATATGCTAATGATCCATCGCCACCTGCATCAGTTACACTAACATGGGCTCTTACTTCACTTGCACTTGGTCCTGTGTAAGTAATAACACCAGTTGAACTGTTGTAATCAAGACTTCCATCACCACCTGAGTCTGTTACAGAAACTGCCGCTCTATAGTCTGCGTCACCTGGTCCAGCATAAGTGTAAACACCGTTACTGTATGATAAACTACCATCTCCACTTGAAGAAGCACTAAAGAATCCTTCTACTTGTGCTTCTGTAAGTATATCTGCGTATGTAGAACCATCATTTGTAAACTGCCACTTATCATCTGTTTCGTTCCATCTTAATTGAACATTAGTTGATGTTCCTCTTTCTACTTCAATACCTGCGTTCTGGCTAGGGGTTCCAGACTCGTTATTGTTAAGTATAATGACATTGTCGTCTACTGTTAATGTTTCTGTATTAAGAATAGTTTGCGAACCGTTTACAGTAATGTTTCCACTAAAGATTGTATCATCACTAAATGTTTTAGCACCACCAACTGTTTGTGCTCCTGCTGTTCTAACTACTGAACTATCAACTGCTACTGCATCTGCGGCAACACTAATACCATCTCCAGCACCTACGGCAAAAGTTCTAGTTGCGGCAATAGTTCCACCGCCTGTTAAACCGTCTCCTGCTGTCATTGTTACTGATGTATGGTCAATATGTTCGTTTGCTACAAAGCCACTTAAATTATCATGGACTATTTCGCTATCTGTTGTAGAGAACTCTCCACCAGTAAGTGTGATACCTGTTCCGCCTGTAAAGTGAGCTCTCACTTCACTTGCACTTGGTCCTGTATATGTAATAACACCTGTTGCGTTATCATAAGATAAACTACCATCTCCACCTGAGTCTGTTACACTTATTTGTTCTAAACCAATTACTCCGTAATAGTCTGAACCGTTATTAGTATATTCCCATTGGTCATCTGTTTCGTTCCATCTAAATTGAACATCAGTTGAATCACCTCTAACTACTTTAATGCCAACGTTTTCGCTTGGTGTTCCAGTTGTTCCTGAGTTTAAATCAATAATGTTATCAGCAACTGTAAGTGTTCCGCCAGCACTTGCAAGTGTTCCGTTTACAGTAATGTCATTACTAAAAGTTTTGTTTCCTGCTACAGTTTGTGTTCCTGTTGTTCTAACTACTGTTGAATCAACTGCAATAGTTCCTGCGGTGTTAGTAACACCATCGCCACCTGTTAAGTAAGTAGCACCATCAACATATGCTTTAGTTGTAGCATCTGAAGATTGGGTTGGAGAACCTAAACTATTAATATAGTTACTGTTCATATCAATATTACCACCTTGCTGAGTAGCACCGCCACCTGCTGTAGTAATTGTCTTACCAGAACTTAAAACAATATTTGATTTAAGTTGAATATCACCGCCTGACTGAAGTTCCAAATCACCAGAACCAGTAGTTAAAATACTAATGTTCTGGTTGGTATCTGCAGTAAATTGAATTGTTCCTGAACTGTCTTCAATAACCTTTACACCATTAACGTATAATGATCCTGGACCAATATATACGTCTTTCCACATATTTGTTGCGGCACCTAAACTGTAAGTGTTATTTGCACTTGGTTCGAAGTTGGCCGCGAAACCAGTTCCACCTGCTGTCTTATCATAATAAGCAGGATCAACAGCAACCGTTACTGTTCCTGATGCTCCGCCGCCTGTTATACCAGCACCTGCTGTTACACCTGTAATATCACCATCACCTAATGCTGTAATTTCTGAATATTTTGCCAGTCTGTGACCACCTGCTGTTGATCCATCATGAACGACAACTGTATTGTTTGTTGTATCGATCGTGATCTCGCCGGCTAACCCAGTAAAACTACCGTGTTGCGTGGAAGTCCCACGTCTCCTTTGAATTGCTGTTGCCATTTTTTATCCCCTATAATTTCTAAATTTTATAGCATATAGAACTATTTATCTTTTATTTCAATAACCATAACTCAACTTCGTTATTTAGATCTTTTATTTTAAACCAACGTTTATCTACACATTGACCTTTATACAAAGCCGCTTGGCCCAGATATGCCACCCTGGCAAATCCTCTTGTTATTCTGTTTGTGTATTCACGGTTTAGTTCCCATGAATCATTGTAAATTTTTGTAAACATGTCTCTACCTAACTCATCTGTTTCATACACTATTGCATTTTCTGGTAGTGCAAATTCACTAGGTAAAGCATCTTCGAAGTAACTGTGTAACACACCCACTTCATCAACCCACTCTACAACTTTATACTGTCTTTTATTGTATACTAGGTTATCTTTGTGAAACTTTCCTTGCCAATGGTTCCATCCGCTGTTTCCAACAACTGCTCCTTTGGCTACTGCAACCCCGATTATATTATCGTCTTCTGTTGCTAATCTAATTTGTCCTTTTTTGTTTAATGCTACTGTAAATCCGTGTCTTATTTCTTCTTTAGGATTTCCATCTTCCCATTCAAACAATTCTGTATATCCTGAACCGTTAGCAAAAAACTCTCCATCAGTATATGAGTTTCCTTCACCATCAACTTTATATACTTCTGATCCTGCTCCTACTTTATCATTGTTTTCTATATTTGCTTTTGCACTTATAAAACTAAAGTTTTTGCTCTCAGCACTTCTACTTTTTAAGTCTAGCATTGACTCTGAAAAATATTTACTGGGTGCATATCCTGTTATAATAGATGTATCATTTTCATTATGCTCAATGAACATCCTACTATTATTACTGTCTTTTACTGCTCCCCATAAAAGTCGACCATCTCCAGTAATGTTAAATCCTTGTCTATTTTGTCTACTTAGTGATCTAAATGTAAATGTTTTTTCGTCATCACCATCGCTTTCAACAATTAGTCCTCTTGTTGACCCTTCTCCTGTTGCAGGTATTGGTGCTTCACTTGGATAGTTAGATCTTATATGGACACTACCTGGTCCATATCCTCGCGGTGATCTAGTTCCAAAAGCAACTGAGCCTGTCTTATTAATAGCAAAAAAGTTTTTTCCGGATTCAGCATCATTAATTAAAAATCCGTCTGATGCTGATTGCAGTAAGTATGCTTTTTCACCTAGCAATTTAATTTCTGCTTTACTTTCAGATATCTCTGCAGAGTTTTTTATATCATCTATATGTTTTTGTTTTTCAATTAAAAACTTAGTATGGTCTTTTAATCTTTGTTCTAAGACGGGCACCAGCTCTTCGAACTTTTCTTCTATAGTTTCTTCGGTGCTTAATATTTCTATATCGTCTCCCATTAAATAATCATCTACTCTTAACTCTATTTCCTCTTTGATTTCTTTTTTCTTAGTATTTTTCTTAGACCTTGCCATATGTATTAACTCACTACTGCTCTGTCTGTTATTCTTCTCCAGTTACTGCCATCGCTAAATGCCATTACTGAACCTGCTGTTTCATCACTAACATAAATCATTTGTCCTGGTTGTGCCGCACTTGGCAGTGATGATACTGTAAAACTATCACCAGTAGGACCATATATATCGCTTAAATATTCAAAATCACCTTTTGATGCTGAATCTGTAACTACACCATAGTCAATTGTTATGTTTGCTGTATCTGTTATTACACCGTAATCTGTAATTGGTTCAAAAATTACACCTCTAACAATACCAGTTTCCAGTGTGCTGGTTGCTTTGTCAAAAGTAAAAGCATCTGTGCTACCAAAACTGCCGCCATCATTAAATTGTATTTCAGTATTACTGCCGCCTGGTGTGGCTTCGACTGTTGTAAAACTTAAATTACCACTGCCGTCAGTAGTAACTACTTGGCCGCTAGTGCCATCAGATGTTGGAAGTGTAATTCCGTTAGAGATGACATTTCCTTCAAATGTAGCATCTTTTGTGTTTTGATCAAATGTAACTGCTGTTCCGCTATCACCGTTTGTGCTAAGTATTAAGTTACCTGTTGAAAAAATTCTAAAGTCGCCACCGCTGTTATCAAACGCACCTACATTAGTCATTCTCAAACCAGTGCCGTTTTCGTTGATTCTTAACGTGTCGATACCTGTAAGTGTTGCGTTACCGCTAAATGTAGTTGTATCGCCTTCTACTTTAAATACTTCATTTGTATTATTAGCATCGTAAATTTTAAATATTGGATCTGAGCCGGAACTGTTATCTCTTACTCTTAATTGGGTAGCAGTTCCGTTACTGTGGGATACATCTAAGTATGCACCACTAAATTTTAATGTTGGGTTTGTTCCTAGTCTAAGATTTCCGTTTACAAACAGTTTTTCGTTTGAACTTGTTGAACCGATAGAGACTGTGTCGTTTGAACTATCCACATACAGGGTCCCATCGTCAACATTTAGTTCTGTTAAGGTAGATCCCAGATTAACCCAGCCTGAGTTATATACTTGTATTGTTGTATTAGAAGAATCAAGGTATAAGTCTCCAGCAACGAGATTCGTGCTAGGTCGTATTCCTGTTGAGATTTTATTGCCACCATCGCTTTTTCCGATTTTAAACTCAGATTGCGTGGTTCCCTTAAAGTTACCAAATATTGCCATTACTGTCTGTTCCCGGTTAGTTCAAAGAGTAGTAAAACTCCATGTCTGCGCCATGCGACACAGTCTTAGTCCGTTCATAAAGTATTTATCTTCTTAGGAAGATTTAAGTGGTTTTGAAAGTTCTTTAATTATTTATACTAAGATTTCTACTACGCCTTCAGTAATTTGTAAATGCTCTGAAATTGCTTTACCTATTACGCACACCGCAGGAGTCTGATATCCTTTGAATGGTGCTACCTCGGCATGTCCTGGTGTATCACTTGCAATTAATACATCACCTTTTCTTACAGGTCCTTTTACTTTACAAGGAATACGTCCACGTAATGCTACTGCTACTACATGGTCACCTTCTAATCCTTCATTCATTAAATGAGCTGGATTAGTTGTTACAACACCTGCTATTGCTGGTGTATTTTTGCTGGTTGATTGCGTTACTTCTGCAGAACCACCTAATATCAAAACTGTTCCTGGTTCGTAATCAGCATCACCTAAATAGTTCTCAGCCAAGTCAGCATATTGAGCCTGCGTTGCTGTTGCTGTTATAGTTCCTGCGGCAAAATTACCTGAGGCATCTCTTGCTACAACTTTGTTTGCAGTATTTGTCGTTGTGGCATCTACAGCCACATCGTCTGCATTTACAGTAATATAACTACCAGCACCTACGGCAAATGTTCTACTTGCGGCTATTGTTCCACCACCTGTTAAACCACTACCTGCTGTAAGGGTGACACCTGTGTGGTCAATATGTTCGTTTGCTACATAGCCACTTAAACTGTGAATGTCGATAGCACTATCGTCTGTGCTAATTTCACCTGAACTAATGTTAATGCCTGTTCCTGCACTAAAGTGAGCTCTTACTTGTGAAGCATTTGGTCCTGTGTAAGTAATTACACCAGTTCCTGAATTATATGCTAATGACCCATCACCACCTGAGTCTGTTACAGAAATTGCCGCTCTGGCTCTTGCTGTTGTATGATATAAATTAGTTGAACCTTCTGACAAGTTGTCGGTTGTGTTATTGCCAATTGCTGTATTTGCCTGAGTTTGTATATCTGCTGGTGTTATTTCTATGTTATCAGCATTTACAGTTATACCTGTGCCTCCAATTACATTAAGTGTTGCAACTCCACTAGTTGCTCCGCCGGTTAAACCTGCTCCTGCAACAACTTCACTAATGTCACCTGCGTCGTTAGTAAAACTAATTACACCAGTTGAACTGTTATAACTTAAATCTCCACCTACACTAATTGCCGCTCTTGCTCTTGCATCTGTATAATAAAGATTTGAACTTCCTTCTGACAAGTTGTCTGTATCAAAAGCACTCATGTTTACAGCGATATCGTTTGTATTTACTGTAATACCTGTTCCTGCACCAACAGCCAATGTAACATCTCCGTTAGTTCCACCGCCTGTTAAACCGTTACCAGCACTAACACCGGTAATGTCTGCTGTATTTGTATTAGTAATTGTAATTGCACTTCCGCTGTGCGAAACACTAATTCCTGTGCCACCACTAAATGTTAAAAGTTCATCACTGCTAATATCTACATTGCCTGCTGAACCTGTTGTAAATTTCCAACTAGCATAATTATCTGCTGTAGTTGTAAATGCACCTGTGCCGCTGTTGTAACTTAATAGTCCACTAGCACTAAAGCCGCCTCTGATTGCATTTATGTCTCCGTCTATTGTAATAACATTTCCGGATTCTGTAGCATTTGTATATGTTCCACCGTCGATGCTTCTAATGTAATATCTTATTGTGCCGTTACCAAGAGTTTCACTACCTTGTAATATATCAACACCTGTAGCACCTACGTCTATAGATTGAATATCACCTGAAAATCCTGTTGTTGTTAAAAGACCATTTGTTGCATTAAGACCTGCCCCTGCAATAGAGGATACTAAGTCTGCTATACTTTCTTTTTTAGAACTGTTGTCTGTTGCATCTATAATTGCAACACTATCATTTGCAACATCTACTGTTGCCGCTGTTAATTCATTTAGGTCTAGTGCAAAAGTTCTTGAAGCAGTGATATCACCACCTCCACTTAATCCGTCACCTGCTGTAAGTGTAACAGCACTATGATCAATGTGTTCGTTTGCTACAAATCCACTTAGGTTATCGTGAACAATAGCACTATCATTTGTTTGTATATCGTTTGCATTTACAGTAATACCTGTTCCTGCACCTATGTTAAATGTTCTATCAGATGCTAATGTTCCGCCACCAGTTAATCCATCGCCAGCACTGATATTTCTATTTTGTAATATTGTAATATTAGATGTATTGTTTGTTAATATAGTTCCAGCATTTGTTGTATTAGATAATGCATTTCCTATTTCACCTAATGTATTCATGGTGCCGTCAGCACCATTTATTAAACTGTTAATTGCCGCTTCTACATATCGTGTTGTTGCCGCAATTTCGGAACCAACTGAACCATCACCTGGTGTATAATTATCTGCTACTACACTTGGAAGATAACTTGATTGACTTGGCAATGTGACGTTACTGCTAAATGTTTTTGCACCTGCTATACTTTGTGTTCCGCTTGTTCTTACAACTGTGCTATCAACTTGTATATCATTTGCGTTTGCAGTTATACCATCACCACCAATAACATTAAATGTTCTACTTGCTGTAATGTCGCCACCGCCAGTTAAACCAGCACCTGCTGTTAATGTTACACCTGAGTGGTCAATATGCTCGTTTGCTACAAACCCACTTAGATTATCGTGAACTATTTCGTTGTCTGTTGTAGATAATGTTCCGCCACTAAGTGTGATACCTGTTCCACCAGTAAAGTGTGCTCTTACTTCTGCGGCACTAGGCCCTGTATATGTAAATACACCTGTTCCTGATGAATATGAAAATGAACCATCTCCGCCTGCATCTACATGACTAACATTTGCTCTAACTCTGTCTGTAAAATCATGAACCTGTGCAGAAGATATATTTGCTAATGTCTCGCCTGCCGCTTCTACAAGTCCTTTTGCATTTACAGTAAAGTTAGGAACAGTAAATGCATCGCCAAAACTTCCTACGTTACTGTTTACTGTTGCTAATGTAGTTGTTATACTTGCAGTATCTCCTGCATTTATAAATGTAGCACTACCACTTGTGTCACCTGACAATGTAATTGTTACTGGAGATGTAAATGCCAATGCTCCTGCTGAATTACCTGAGAATACATTTCCTGAAAGTGTTGCACCACCGGATACTACAATTGATTGCCCTGATGCAATATGTAAGTTACCTACTAATCCTGGCTCGACATTGATCATGCCTACACCAGTTGTTACATTTGATGTTCCACCGGAATAAGTTAAAGAACCAGTTCCGCCGCCACTAAGTCCTGACTTCAATTGAAGAATTGCACTATCAGAACTAGAGTCACTGTTTATAGTAAAGATGTTACCTTGTAAATTGGTAATCGTATCTGTTTGTTGAATCTGAACAAGGTCACCGGTAACAACCAATTTACCTTTTACTATTAGTTCCTCATCGGGTGCTATAATTGTTCTTTTTGCCATTCTTAAATCCTATGAATTAGTAATACTATTTATCAAAGTATGTCATCAGTCAAAAAAAAGCACACCCTAAGGTGTGCTTTTAATTGTTTCCTGTAAATTAATTCTTACTGGAATGCAACGTTTGACAATGTGATTGCGTCAACGTAATCTGCCGCGTTACCCAATGAACTTGCAGTATTAGTAAGTTCTTTATAACCATATCTGGTCATGAAACTTACAACTGGTTCAAATGTGCTTGGATCCATAACTGGACCTGTGCTCATTAATGGGATATAAGGACAATAGAATGCCGGAGCATCAGTTTCGCTTGATCCTTTGTAACCAACAAGAACCTTAGTTCCGTCAGCCGCATAGTTATCAGCAAATACTCTGATTGTTCCATTTAAAGTTCCAACAAACTTAGTGTTTACTGGTGCTTCAAAAGAACCTTCTGTTGTTCTTGCAAATGTTGATGTAGATGCACTTTGTAAAATAGTAAGTGCTTCTGGAGATACAACGATATAGTTACCAGCACCACGTCTTGTTCTAGCCGCGATTCTGTTAGCCGCTCTATTGATCTCAATTGCCAATAATGCATGTCTGTCACCTACGTATGAAGGTGTGTAAGCGGATGCTAAAGCATTGAAGTCTAAAGTAGTTCCAGATCCTGCTAGAGTTCTTAGTGAACCGATAATTTCTTGGTCGATTTCAACTACGATCTCTTGTGCTAGAGCCTGCATAATTTCTGCTTCTACGTCAACACCATGCATTGCTTCTGCATCTTGTGCCGCTTCAAATGTCCATCTAGCACTTAAACGTCTTGTCTTTGCTTCGACAGTTTCTTTTAAGATTTGGATTGACATTTTTCTTCCTGCAACACCCTCAGCCGCCGCTGTAGCGTCTGGAGATCCTGCATAAGAATTAGCAAGTTGGAACGGACTTAAAGCCTCGTCACCTGCACTTGCTCCACCACCTGTTTCCGCATAACGGACTCTTAGTGTGTGGATTTGCCCTACTGGGCCAGTCATAGGTTGAACACCTACTAATTCGTTAGCGATAACTGAAGGCATAACCCTTCTGATTAACGGTAACATTACTTTGTTTAATGTTGCTACTGAACCTGCACCAGTTGCCCCTGCTGTAGCCGCCTCATTCAAATAGCTCTTGCTATTTTCGAGAACGACGTCCAATGAAGTTTTTCTGTTTCCAGAAAGTCCTTCTAAAAGAGCCTCCTTGGTTGCGGACCAGTTGCTTTCAAATAAATCTGCCATTTTAAATACTCCTAATTATTTTGAAAGTCCGGCTAATTTTCTGAGGACGTCTATTTCGACGACTCCAGTTTCGTCATTGGCATTGGCTGTTTGCACAGTCGCCTTATCACCAGTGTGTTCTTTCTTTACCACTGATTCTGACAATGTCTTCTTCACTCTTGGTGTTTCGCCATCTAAAACAGATGGGAGATACTTATTGAATTGCTTCTCTAAGTTCTCTGTCTTAACACTTTCAAGTAAATCCGACATAATTTCTTTCTTCTCTTTGCCTAATGGGCTCATTAACTCATTCAAAGTCTCTTTTCTTTCGAATCGATCGTTTGCAACTTTAAGTTTAGATTCTACTAATTTAGCAGTCTCTTGTTCTTTAGCAATTCTTTCGTTTGCTTCGTTAAGTTTTAAATCCATTTCAGCGATTTGTTTCTGTAAATTCTTAAGATCTTTGCTTTCGTTTAGGTAACTACTACCATATTCGTTAGCAAATGATTCAAAAATTCTTCGACCAAAGTCATTCTCACGAGCCTTAGTAATGTCATCACGGAATGATTTAACTTCTTTCGAGATAACGTTGTTTACAACGCCTTCTACTTTGTCAGCCGCTTTCTTAATAAAGTCTGCTTTTGACTCAGCAAGTTGTTTCTTACCTTCTTTTACCATTTTGACTTTTTGCTCAACTAAAGATTTTTTATCTTCGTGGAATTCAGTTAGTTCACCAGCAAGTTGTTCTGTTACGAACTCATCAAGTTTTTCAACGTGTTCACTTACTCTTGTTCTATCTGCACGAAGTTCTCTCACTTCACTTGCAACCGCTTGGGTTACAAACTTGTCAAGTAGTTTAGCATGTTCACTAATGGCTTTGTGATATTTGACTCTGTCTTGTGCTAAGGATTGTTTCTCTTCTGCAATCTGTGATATCTCTGCTGTAACTTTTTCTGAGATAAATTTGTCCATTGCTTCTACGATTTGACTTTTGTCATGTGCGTATCGCTGAGCAAATTCTTCTCTAAGTTCCGCAGTGAGTTCTTCTCTTGCTTCTGAGATTTTACTTTCCCATGCTTCTTGAAGACCTGTCTTAACTTCTTCAGTTAAGTCTGTTCCTTCAAGTAGGTCGTTAAATGTCACTGCCATTGTAGTTCTCCTACTTCTATAATTTTAGTTCATTGATAAAATCAGTTATTGATTTCATCAAATATTTTTCTGCACTTTTATCGTGTGTTACAGACGATGCAAGTTCATGTAGAACTGCTCCGCCTCTCATGTTAAATAAACTTTCATAGATAGTCTTTGGGTAGGCATCAGGGGCACTTGGTTGTGCCACAATGTCCACTGTTACTATGTCGAAGTCGGAAACTTTACCACTTTCGTTTACGTTTCCGCTTCCTCGACTGGATACACCAAGTTTAGCACCTGCTTTTAACAATGCTTTCGCTATGTTACCCATCGGTGTTTCTATGATTTTTAACTTTCCTAGACCATTTGCATCATCTACATGCATATCAGTTATAATATGACTGACACGGTCTAAATTAATCTGTAGTTCCTCTGGATGGTCTAATTCGCCCATCACAGTCTCACCTTTTGTTAACCTGGTTCTCACACTTTCTACGGCTTTTGCTATTTCAGTTCTAGGATATACTCTTCCATTTTGATTTTTAACATCTCCTTGGATGAATAATCCTTGCATGAATAGTTCTTTACCATCTGGTGATTCAATTAATTGAACCTTAGATTGTTCAGGACTTATATATTCAAACAGTTGTCTTATAGCCGCCATAGTTTACTCCTTCAGTAAATAAAAAGACTTATGCCTTTTTAGGTTCAACATTAATGTTGTCTGTTGGTGTGTGGTCTTTTGGTTTGTTGTCGCCTTTATTTCCTTCGCCACCGTCTTTATTGTCTATGCCGCCTTTGACGCCATCTACTTTAAAGTTTTTCTTTGGTGATTTAGAAAGTGGTGATTCGCTATTATCTGCTTCTCCACCTTTAGGCTCTGCTACGTTATCTGATAACTTAGTTGCTTCTTCAACAACTTCGTCTTCGTCTGTAGCCTCGTCTAGGTCATATTCAACTGATTCCATGTCCATTTCGTCGCCCATTTCCATTTCGTCTTCCATGTCCATTTCTAATTCTTCAGCATCATCACCTTCGCCGCCTTCTTCATCGGCTAAAAGTTTTTCAAATTCTGCTTTGAGATCTTCTAGTTCGTCTTCTAGATCGTCGACTTTATCTTCTAAGTCGCCTTCACCTTCTTCGCTTTCCATCTCATCGTTTTCGATTTCTTCTTCGTTATCTGTTAAGATATCGTCTTCGAAGTCATTTGATTGATCAATTACTTCATCAACTTCAAAGTCTTCTTCAACAGCCTCTTCTTCGGATTCTTCAGCCTCTTCAACTGCTTCTTCTTCTGATTCTTCTGCTTCTTCTACAGTTTCTTCAACTTCTTCGCTGTCAGATGAGTCCTCGTCTAACACTTTTTCGTATTCTGCTCTTGCTTTTGCAACAACATATTCGTGAAGTGCCTCTTCGGCTTTCTCATTTTCTTCAGCAAGGAGAAGTTCAAGAATTTCTTCTAATTTTGTTCTTGATTCTGACATTGTGGCCTCCTTAATTAAGAATCGTAATTATCACATACGTGTGATAATCCGCATTTAATACTTATAGTGATGTGGCTGTATACTAGGTAAAAAGGTGTGTTTTTGGCTCAAAAGAGTCAAAAATGTTTATAGTGTAGGTCCTGCGTCTGTGGGTGCGGCATACATCATTTTTACAAATTTCTTATGCTCTAATTCTTCTGCTTTTTTAATTTCTCTTACTTTACGAAGTTTATTAATCTCAGATAGAGTAAATTTTACTTTTCTAGTGTCGTCTTGTGACACTTTAATAAAGTTATCTAGTTCCGGATTGTAAAATTCGTTTAGTCTCATTATATTGCACCTTGTCCGTCTGGTCCTAATCCTGTTCCTGGTAATGGAGTAGTTGAACCTGCATCTGGTATAGCAGTATTTATCTCTTCCGGTGCTCCTTCTAATCCCATAACGTCTTGATCTGGTATTTCAGCATCTAAATCTGTGCTGATATCGTCATTGGGTCTTACACCAATATTTTTAAGATCGATATCTTTAGATGCATCTTGGAATTTCTCATAGTTATTCTCTTGGCGCCAAAGTTCTTCGTTCTCTTTTATTTCTTCTGGAGTTAACCCTAAGTATTTAGAAAGTTTAAACTGATTAGCCATATATGGAATATTAGCAACTTGGTTATAAAGTTGTGCTCTTTCTGTTTCTAATGCTATTTCTCTATACGAACTAAAGTTCATAGGATGATTAAATTCTACTCTAAATCCTGAACTGTCTATATCTATTCCTCTGTGCTTGAGGAACATTTTAAATTCTCTGTCGAAATCTTCTTGTATTTGTTTTTGCAGTCTTTCTACATATCTTGCAAATCTATATTCTTGGATATATGCAATGCCTACTTTACCGTCATTGTAAGTAGCACTTCCATCATCTGGTCCTGATGGCAAATAACTAGCAGGTATTCTTAAACCACGTAATAGTTTGTTATTAAAGTATCTAAGGTCGTCTATTTGTCCTAAGTTCTCACCGCCTGGTAATGTATCAACTTTAGAACCTCTACCTTCTGCCGTTTGAGCAAAGAAGTAGTCTTCTAACATACTCATTGGATTGTAGGCCGAATCTGCAACACTATTTCCTGCACCGTCTTTATTAGGCACACGTTTTTGTTGCACTTCATATTTAATCTGTTCTAAATACTGTCTTGCTTTGTGCGGTGGCATATTACCTACGTCAATCATAAACACACGTCTTTCAGGTGCTCTGTGAACTCTGTAAATAATAATTGAATCTTCTAGCAGTTCTTTCTGCTTAAATGTTTTGTAAATTGGTTCTAGAATACTAACACCAAAAGGCCATGCATGGTCCATGCCTTCAGTTAAACTAATATGAACAATGTGCTTAGAATCTACAGGTGTTCCTTGGTCTACACCGCTTATAGCACCAGTCATATAATTACTTGCACTTGTGGCTACGCCTTGTCCACCTGATAACATTCCGCCACCTGCTCCATAAGGTCTTGAATGCAAAGGTGCTGATGCTGTTCCTAGTTGTTCAGCAAAGTTAGGCTCTAAGTTTTTAATAAAGTAAGTTTCAATTTTCTTACCTTCACTTTCGTTTACAATAACTTTTTCTATGTTTGCTGGGTCAACCCAAAACAGTTCAAATGTTTCTGGGTCTCTAATAAAGAACTGATCACCATATTTACATACACTTCTGAACATCTTAAATGCTCTTTTGTGCAACTTGTTAATAGCACACCAGTTTTTAATTTGTGATTGAATAATCTTGTTTTCAGTATCTGTTGGAGTGGATGTATACTCAATACTAAACGGAAGACCTGTTTGGTCGTCTTCTTGCGTTCCGAATTCACCGATAGTGTCTAATGCCGCATTAATCTCTAGATCGTTATCCATTTGATCATACTGCATATACCTCATAAGCCTGTTAGGACTTCCTGCATATACTTCTGGTAGCCAACTTGCATACCTGCTAGTTGCGGCTCCGGGGCCACCTTGTGTATTTGGTTCTACGTTAAGAGGCAAACCTGCATTATCGTATGGTGTAAAGTGTTTTCTCCAACTCATAATATTCCTATTAACTTATATAATACACTATTTATCGGAAAGTGTCAACCAAAAATATTATATATGGATTAAATGTTGTCTGCGATTGTTTGATTTTGTCTTACAAGTTGTGCTAACAATGAATTTTGTTTGTTTAATGCAGATAAAATATCAGCGGAATTGTCACTAGTTGCTATTTGTTGACTGCTTTCACCTGCTGTAGGTTGTTGTATTACATTACCAGCATCGTCAAATTTAACTGGATTACCGTCTGCATCTTTAAATGAACCTGCTCCGGCTTTTTGTATTTGCGGTGCATATTTTTTAAGTGCTTCACGCTCTGCTACTAATGTTGCTCTCTGTTTAGATGAACCTCCAGCAATAAGTTCTTCTTCTCTGGCTTTTCTTTCGCCTTGGAAATTTTTATATAGTTCTGGATCTTTTGCCAACATATCACGTTGACTGTAGTTTGCAGTAAAATTATCGCCTAGTTTGCCTGCTTTTTTAATTATTGGACTTGTGCCTGTTGCTGGACCAGTAACTGGTGCTTGTTCTTCACTAGCGCCGCCAGTAAGTTTGCCTCCGATTAAACCCATTGCGGCCATCTTAAATAAATCAGTAAAACTAATTTGATCTAGTGCTTCACCAAATGTTATAAATGCATCTCTGATAACATTCATTTGGCTTGCAACAAAGTTGCCGTCTATCTTAGCAACTGCGTCTGTAAACTTATCAACAGTATCGCCCATATTATCCATAACGTCTGCCATTTCAGTTATGTTAGGTGCTACTTTGCCTAATCTTATAAACTGGTCTATTGGATCATCTGAGAACAAGTTTGCAAAGCCTTTTGCGATTTGACTTATAACACTACCTGCTGTCATGGCTACTAGAGCGGCACCTACTGCCGTTAAGCCTGCCGCGGCACCTAGTAACTGTGTTCCTGATAATGAGCCTAGTTCTTTAATAAACCCTGTAAAACTATTTCCTAGGCTTGCCATACCTGAAAAAATCAAATTAATTCCTTTGCCTACAAACATAGCGGCTTTACCAATTGCAAGGAATATACCTGCTATTGCATTTCCTATACCCATTATAATTGATCCAATGCCCTGGAATACTGCTTGAATTGACTTACCAACACCTACTATTACTGCACCTATTCCTTCAAAGACCTTTAAAACGACTGAGCCTACTGCTGTTACAATCGCCGCTATGCCTTTACCTACTGATTCTAATATAGCACCCACGCCTTGCATTACATTTAATATAACTTTACCAAATGCTTCAATGGCCGGTGTAGCAATTCTTAATGCAGTAGCCATTACTAATAATGCCGCTGTTAATAATCCTAGTCCTGCCCACACCATTGGGTTCATTGCCGCTTTACCTAAAACTTTAAGTCCTGTTCCTATTGCTTTCATCATTGCAATAAATCCGCCACCAAATGATTTCATGCCACCTGCGGCTTTACCTGAAGCACCGGCTCCATCTAAGATTTTTTTCTGAGTAGAAGCACCTGGTCCGCCTCCACGGCCTCCCATAAAACCACCTAGTTTGTCTTTAAAACCTTTCATTGAGAAGCCTGTAAACTTCTTAGCCATTTCGCCAAAGCCTGACATCATTGAGGCTATGCCTTTTCCTTGTAATGCAGTATATATTTTTAAGGCTCCAATTGCTAATACTACTACACCTGTAAGTTGTCCTAATGCTTCTGCACCTGAATCTGCAACTCCTAAAAATTTAAGGAGTCCGCCACCTGCACTTGCTATGAATCCAAATAGTTTAGTTACTGGCGTTAATATAAATGCTAATACATCAATTACTGCACCTAATAGTTTAAATGCAAGTATAACTGGTGCTATTACAATACCTAAAACCTTCATTACAGAAAAGAAACCTTTTGCAAAGTTACTTACATTTTTTATCATTGTAGGTATATAATCTATAAAACTAGCAAGACCTTGAGACATTTTTTGTATGTAGTATGGTAACTTTTCACCTAATGACTTACCTAGGTCTTTAATGTCGTCGCCTGTTTCACCAAATAAGCCTGAGAGTGAAGAAACTATTATTTTTTGTGCGTTTTCTAATGCAGGACCTAAGTCTCCTATTGACCCTAAGCCTGATAAAAACGAATACCTAAATGCCTCGAACGTTCCCATAATTTTACTGATTATGTTGTTTAATGCATTTGTTCCTTTTTGAATATTGTCTGGATTAAGTTTTAATTCGTCTATTCTAGCCGCACTTGCTGTAAAGGCCCTGACAGCATTTGCCATCTCTGTTGCACCTTCCACACCTGCTCTTTCCATTGCAAATATTCTTTCTTTTTCGCCTTGACTTAGATTACCTAACTCTTGTGAAAAGTTCATTGCCATTTTTTGTGCACCTTCTTGAGTAAGTGTGCCATTCCTCATTGCATTAGAAAGTTGAACTGTTGTTTGTTGCAGTCTAGGTAATACCGCGGTCATGGCCACTAAACTATTACTAAAGCCTAACGCCCCACCGGCACTTGCTTCTACCATTGCCTGTGCAATACCTTTACCTTCTTCTCCTCCCATGCCTGCCATAATAGTGCCGAACTCTTTAAGTCCTGCTACCATTTGCGACTGTGTTGATTTATTAAATCTTAGTAAAGAACCTGATAAAATATTAGTATCAGTAACAAGACTGTTTGTAAAGGCTCTAAGTTCGTCTGTGCTTACGCCTAATGCCTGTGCAAACTTTTGTTGTGTTTTCATAGTTTGCTGTGTTTCTTTTGCTATCTGAGCCGATGATACTCCGTTTAAAATACCTAGTCTTGCTCTTGTATCTAATTCTTCTCCGTATCTTTCAGCACTTTCTTCTAACGACATGCCTAGGTTCATTCCTGATTTGTTTAATTCATCGAATGCTACACTCATTTTAGCAATCTGATTAACTCCTAAAACAGCCGCCGCTCTACTAAAGTTTGTTAAGAATTGCGATGCATCTATACCTGCTGTGCTTAATTTTGCTAATGCATCTATACTGGAACCTTGTGCATCTCCAAATCCTACACCTGAGCGGGTAAGTTCATTTAATGTCTCACCAGCATTAGTTACTGCATTAAAAAGGCCGATTGCTACAGCACTTGTAACTGATACAAGTCCAACTCCAAATCCTCTTAAATACTGATAACTCTTATCCCATGTTTTTTCGCCTTTAGCAATGGCTCTATTATAATCCTCTAATGCTTTAGGATCTTGCTCTAGGCCGTTTTCTTCAATTTGTTTTCTTGTTTTTTCTAATAATGCTAAGAGTTCTTTTGATGCTCCTTCTGATGCTTTATTACCTTTTTCAATATTTTTGGTAGTTTCTTCAATTTCTTTTTTTAATTTTTCAGTTACTTTAATATCTTCTTTTGATTCACCGGCTAATTTTTTTAACAAACCAACCATTTGTTGAGCACTGGAATCTAAGGCAAATTCAGGTAATTCAACGTCATATGGAATTCCTTCGTTATTGGATAATGTAATTTTAGCCATACAGTTCTCTTTTTTATTAAAGCATCTTTTAACTACGATAAATAAGTAAGTATAAACATAGTTAAATAGTTCAGTTATTACTATTTATCGAATTTATTATAAGGAGTTTTAATATGGCCCAACAACAAAACCCGTTGTCCTCTTTTTATAGAGCGCCAAAATTATATGCTAAACTACCAAGTTTAGGACAGTATTACTCAGCAGACGTTGTTGAAATGCCTGAAAATGGTGAACTACCAGTGTTTGCTATGACATCCAAAGATGAACTTTTAATGAAAAACCCGGATGCATTACTTAATGGTGAAGCAGTTATACAGGTCATTAAGAGTTGCATTCCTAACGTTAAAGATGCAAGTAAAATGCTAAGTGCAGATGTAGACACATTACTGGTAGCAATTCAAGGTGCTACATTTGGCGATGACTTAGAAGTTACAGGAACATGTGATAAATGTTCTTCTGAAGCAAGAGGTATTGCAAGTGTCGAAATGGCACTAGAAACTATGCAGGTCCTAGAAGATGTTTACAATGTAGAGTTAATGGATTTAAATATTTTAATTAAGCCATTTAGTTATTCCAGCACAATTAAAGCAGGAATAACAAACTTTCAAAGCACTAGAAGTTTGCAAAATATCGGTGATATAGAAGATGACGATGAAAGACTTAAATTATTTAATGAGAACTTTTTAAAAGTTGCTGAACTAAACTTTGATCTTATCTTAGACAGCATTAACACTATTTCAGGTAAAAATGAAGACGGTGATTTTGTAGTATCTGATAAAAAACACATTGCAGAATTTTTAAACAATGTAGATAGTAGTGTCGGAAAAGCAATCGAAGAAAAGATTCAGGAAATTAATTCAATTGGTATTGCACAAGAAATGACATTACAATGCCCTAACCCAGAATGTCCTGAAAATGAAGGTGTAGACAACGAGGAAGATTATCACACATTTACAACAAAGGTAAACTTTGATCCTGTAAATTTTTTCACGGCTTCCTAGCACAGGCCGAGCCTGAGCAAATATCAGGCTACCTTAGGAGGCTAAAAGATGAATCCAAGG
>Ga0222718_10000631_pt1 | contig 35894 bp, 48 predicted proteins | sample C33_27DmetaG_FD_165045 | JGI IMG/M metagenome (GOLD analysis project Ga0222718, IMG submission 165045) | Estuarine water microbial communities from San Francisco Bay, California, United States - C33_27D | ecosystem: Environmental > Aquatic > Marine > Unclassified | place: USA: California...
AAAATTATCAGGATCAAATGTAGCGGTTAAAAAGATTGCAAATGCTGATCATTGGCTACCATTAACACACAAGGAGAGTGTTATTCGTGAAATTTTATAATCTTAGCATTTGTCCTATAATATATATTATGTTGCGTTATGTATAAGTCTATATTACATGATCATTTAGATGGAGGTTTAAGGCCCTCTACTGCTTTAGAATTAGCTAATGAGATAGGATACACACCAATACTTGAAACAGATAATGTATCATCATTCTTTGATAGGTCAAATTCTTCCTCACTAGACCATTATCTTGAAGCTTTTACTCATACAATTGCTTTAATGCAAACAAAAGAGAATCTTGAAAGAATTGCATACGAGGCAGCTGAAGATATGCACAATAATGGTATAGACATATATGAGTCAAGATATGCACCTTTTTACTCAGTAAATGATAATCTATCCCCTACAAGCGTGATAGATTCTATTAATTCAGGTTTTAAAAAGGCTGAAAATGATTTTGGAATCAAATCAGGATTAATTCTTTGTGGGATGCGTCATGATTTTCACAATGTGGGCCTAGTAACTGAACTAGCAATAGAAAATAAAGAAAAAATAGTAGGATTTGACATCGCAGGTCCAGAATTAAATTTTAAACCATCATTATTCAAAACTTCATTTAACAAAATTAAAGAAGCTGGTATTAATATAACTATTCATGCTGGGGAAGGTGACGGCGTTGAATCGATTAAAGATGCGCTAATTAATGGTGCACAAAGAATAGGTCACGGTGTGAGAATTATCGAAGATATCAATTTAGAATCAGGAAAGCTTGGTGATACAAGTAAAGAGATCTTAGATAAACAAATCCCCTTAGAAGTATGTATTTCATCAAATATTCATACCAATATGTATAAAAATGTTAATGATCATCCTATCAAAAATTTACTTAATTTAGGATTTAATATTTCTTTAAATACAGATAATAGGTTAATGAGTAACACAACGATAAAAAAAGAAATAAAAATTGCTGAAAGTTTAGGAATAGTAAATGTTGAACAATTGCTTATTAATTCAACTAGCTATAGCTTCCTTAACTGAGTGTTCTTTATCTTTAGTTAAAAAATTGTAAAACTCTTTTTCATTAATTAATTTAAATGACGTTTGAGGATATAATTTACGTGCTAATTTAATCTTTTTTTGTTTTTTTGTAATTAATTTTTGATCCATAGTTGTTATCTCGATATAAGTATTATATTCAGGTAAGTAAAAATCGGGTGTAAACATCATTTTTATAGCACCACTACCCCACTTCAATGGAAAACTTTTTGGTTCATATATCCAATTTATATCAAATAAGTTTAAATGTTCTGCAAATAGTTTTTCTGAATAGTGAGCAAATTTCATTTGTTTGCCAAAGAAATCTTATCTGGATAAAGAGATAAAATTTCTGCTTCAGTTTCAGTGTGAACAGGCCCTAATGAAATCCCAAATACTGCTTGCCCTTTTTTTAACAAGTCAATCATTTGTTCATTTTCTGTTAAAACATAGATTGATGCGCCGTCTGAAAAAACTGATACATCTGAAATATTTTTATTTTTTCCTAAGATTTTTGCTATATTTTTTAAAGCAATTCTAATCTTTTGTAGACTGATACCTGCTGATCTCAACTTATTTACTAATTTAACTAAAACTATATCGTTAAACGAATAAATTCTATGAAATCCTGATCCTTTAATATTTCGTATTGATGCAGAAATTAATTTTGTTGAAGTCCAATGATCTAGTTGTCTGTAAGAAATACCTGTAATCTTACATACTTCTGGTCCTGTATAACCCTGTTGCATAGTTTTAATCTACTATATATAAAAATTTTATCAAGGTTTTAAGAAAAATCCTCAGGTGAAACATCATTAATAAATTGAGAAAACTCATCAATATCCACCATATTCTCATCATAAATTTCAATAAAGTTATTATTAAATACAGAATTTTCAACAAAGATTTCAGCAGAAGATCTCAACGCTAACGCAATTGCATCACTAGGTCTTGATGATAATGTTAACTCTCCTTCATGAGTCGATAATTTAATTTCGGCAAAATAAGTTTTATCATGAATATCGGTAATTGAGACTTCTAAAATTTTAGCATTTAACGAGTCAAGTATGTTCAATAAGAGATCATGAGTTTGAGGTCTTGGATGGACAAAACCTTCCTGAGCATACGCAATAGATACGGCTTCTATTGTACCTATCCATATTGGAAGCACTTTATTTGTATTTGGTTTTTGAAGTAGCATTATAGGAGTTTCTGTTTCTTCTTCTAATCTAATAGAACTAACTTCAACAGATATTTTTTCTGACATAATAAAAATTTTACTAAATAAGTTAAAGTAGGTTAGTTATTGAATATATTATTAAGAAAACGATTTGACCAATGAAATCGATAATCTACTTTAAATTTTGAAGCGGGTATGTAAAAAGTTTCTTCTATTGGAATATTGGTATACGATATGAATAATTTATTATTTTCGATTTTTACAATTTCTTCAATCTTTATATCAGATCTTATAAAACTTTTTAATTCTCTGTTCGGATAATAATTTTTAAAAGATTCTGAGTTAAATATTTTATAAAGAACATCATCTTTATACAAAATATTTCTAACAGAAAAGTCATTTATGGAATTTTCATATAAAGTTTTAGTATCAATAAAGTGGTTTATTTTATCGGGATCAACAGATGACTTGTTTACTATAGTAATAACTCTCCTGCTGTTGTTTTGATTAAAACCAATAAATGTTAAACCAGCTTCAGAAGTCCATCCGGTTTTTAAGCCATCAAATCCTTCGCTTATTAGCTCATTGGTATTATTATAAATTACTTTATCAAGTTGATTTATAATTATTTTTTTCTTACTAGTAATATCGAGAATTTTTGTATTTTCAATTATAAAAATACTGAGTTTTAATAAATCATTTAGTGTAGTTTGATGCCCTAATTCATCTAACCCATCGGGATTTTTGTATACTGTATCATTCATTCCAATTTCTTTAGCTTTTAGGTTCATTAAATTTACAAATGCATCAATATTGCCTGATATTTCCATAGCTGCCACATATGCAGCATCATTTGCAGAATAGACTAATAATAGCTCTAGAAGCTCCTCAGTAGTTAAAATAAGGCCCTCATCTAAGTATGCGACCTTTCCTACATATTCATAATCTTCAGGTAAATTTGTTTTGATCTGCTTGTTTAGTGAATTTGACTCATAAAGCAGAAGAGCTGTCATTAATTTAGTTAGAGAAGCTGGAGAAATTTTATTATTCAAATTATTTGCATACATAATTGATTTAACATCATAATCATAAGATATGTATGTATCAGTAGTTAGTAAATCTTCATCTAATTCATCAGCTAAAAGTGAATTTGTTACAAATATAAAAATTAAAAATATGATTATTGATTTTTTAATATTTGTCCTTTAAATATTTTTGATAAATTATCGACAATATCATCTTTAATAACTTTATCGTCATCATTTAAATTAGATGTAAGGTGATCAATAAATCCAACCATACGATCAGAAACTGATTTTAAAACTGTAAAATTTCGTGGATGTAATCCTATATCGAAAAAGTAGGACCACGCTTTAAGCCTTTCTAAGTCTTCAAGATAAAAAATACTTTGTTCAACTTCAAATTCATATTTAATTAATTGATCATAATCTAAAGTGTTTAAACCTGAAAGTTTCAGGATGTCGTGCTTGGTATATTCCTTAATACTAATTTTTTTAAAACTTTTATTACTAATAAGAGACAGATTATTTTTAATAGCTTTAAGGCTGTAGTACTGGTTTTCTTGTAAGTCTAAAATTTTTAAAATTCTCTCAATATCCTTTAATGTAAAAACTCGTGTTCCACCAGTAGACCTCTTTGGTTTAATTAAGCCTTCTTTTTCTAAAAAACGTATCCTTGAAATTGATATAGATGGATATTCTTTTTTTATTGACTTAGCAGCTTCACCTATATTCATAATCACACTTTAGTAAAAAGTAGTAGAAACTTTCCAATTTGAATTTTGTCACCTGAATGTAATTCGGATTTATCTTTTATTAATAAATTATTTACATAAATACCATTCGTTGAATTATTGTCAATTATTTTTGCACTATTATTATCAATAATTATATTTCCATGACTACGTGAAACAGTTACATCATCTAATATAATTTCATGTTCCTCTAATCTCCCAATTGTATAATTGCCATCATTAAACATCCACGATGATGATCTTGAATTTTGATTAAGTACATTTAATACAAACTTTATGTTGGTATTTTTACCATTTGCATTTATTGGTTTAGTATGATCATCCATGTTTATATATTAAATTGTACAAATATTCAATTGCAACATAAAAATAGAATAAAATAACGAAAATCGTAACAAAATTTAATAGAGGTACAACTATAGCTGTATTCAACACATATAAACATATTGTTATGAATACAAAAACTGTTGATGCTTTTCCTTTATTTGAAACTTTTACAGTTTTTTCAGTTATTAGTACATAAATTGAACCAATTAAAATTAATACTTCTCTAATAATTACCCCATAAAGAAAATAATTCGGAATTAAATTATTAATCCATAGAAGTAAAAGTAAGAAAACAACCCTATCTGTGAAGGGATCAAGAATAATACCTAACTTAGAAACAAGATTGTATCTTCTAGCAACTATTCCATCCAATGAATCACTTAGTCCAATTAAAGCAATAATTACTATTAAAGAAATGTAGTTAAAATCTGAAGGATTAAATGAAGTAAAAAGTAGAATGACAACGATTAGTCGTGATAGAGTAATAAGATTTGGTAAAAGAAATAAATCTTTAAATTTCAAATAAGACCTTTAACATCATGAGTAGCAACAAAATGCTTGTTGCCAACATCTACCATTGGTTCTTCTGCACCATGTTTAGCAATAATTTCATCTAGTTCATCGTAGTTTATATCATAAACTATTCTCTCATATGAAGGATCGGGTACAGGGATAGAAGAAATTAACCTTTTCGTATATGGATGAATTGGATTACTTAACAACTCTTCAGTTTCTGCAAGCTCAACAATTTTACCATTGAACATAACAGCAATTCTATTACACATATACCGAGCAACTGCAAGGTCATGTGTTATATAAAGATAGGAAACTTCTAAGTCTTCGGCTAATTTTAACATTAAATCCATAATGGAAATACGAATTGAAACATCAAGCATTGACGTAGGTTCGTCACAAACTACAAACTTAGGTTTCATTATTAATGTTCTAGCTATAGATACTCTTTGTCTTTGACCCCCAGAAAGTTCATGTGGATATCTAGGAAGATAATTTTCGGATGGAGTTAAGCCTACAGTTTTCAAAATTTCAGCAACCGCTTCTTCCCTATCATCCAAATTACCAATATTGTGAATGTTTAATGGTTCAAGAATTATATCTTTTATAGTCCACCTGGGATTTAGTGATTCATAAGGGTCTTGAAATATCATTTGAATATTTCTTCTAAATTCTTTAAGTTCATCACCTTCTAAATTGTCAATACTTTCCATTGAATCTGTTTTATTATTATAAAATTTCACTTCACCCGCTGTTTTTGGATCTAATAAACTTAAAGCACGTGCAGTAGTAGTTTTTCCACAGCCACTTTGACCAACTAATCCTAAACTTTCTCCAAGTGGAATGTTGAAAGAGATATTATCAACAGCTTTAACTATTGATTTTTTTCTAGAAAATAATCCACCAGAAACTTCAAAATATTTTTCTAAATTATTTACTTCAATTAAGTTTTTTTTCATAATTCCTACTTACAATTTACACAACAAATATCCGCAAAATGTCCATTTGAAATTTCAATTAATTTCATTTCAAGTGTTTGATTCTTACAGTCATCCGTTGGCTCTGGACATCTTGGGGAAAATGTACAACCTTTAATATCACCTATCAAACTTGGTGGTTCCCCATCAAGTGATCTTAGCTTTTTTTTATCTCCAACAACAGAAGGCGTTGATTCTAATAAAAGTCTCGTATATGCGTGTTTTGGATTCTTAAATACTTCATCAGTTGGACCCATTTCTACTATAGAACCAGCGTACATAACAGCCATAGTTGTAGTCATTTCAGCAATTACTGCTATATCATGAGAAATATAAATTAAACTTAATCCAAGTAAGTCTTGTACTTTTTTAATTTCATTTAAAATTTGATCTTGAATAACGACATCAAGTGCAGTGGTTGGTTCGTCTGCAATAACAAGCTTGGGGTCACATGATAAAGCTAATGCGATGACCGCTCTTTGTTTCATGCCACCAGATAATTCATGAGGAAACCTATCCATAATATTTTGGTCTAGTCCAACCATAGAAAAAAGTTCAGTAATTTTTTCTATATTCTGAGCTTTTGTATTTTCTGGATAATGTTCTCGTATTGCTTCTCTAATTTGCTCTCCAATTTTGATTACTGGATTCCATGCATTCATTGCTCCTTGAAATACTATGCTAATACCATCCCATCGAACAGTACGTAATTCTGATTCAGATAATCCAATCAGCTCTTTACCGTCTAACTTTATACTTCCCTCTGAAATTACTGCATTGTCTGCTTGGAGTTGAACAAGTGACATAGCTACAGAAGTTTTACCACAGCCAGACTCCCCCACTAGTCCAAATGATTCACCTTTTTTTATATCAAACGATACATTCCTCACAGCAGATACATTGCCTGAAATGGTCTCATAATGCATATTTAAGTTTTTTACTGATAATATATTTTCATTCATATTATCTTTGTCTCAATCTTGGATTAAATACTTCATCAAGCCCTCTTCCAACTAAGTAAAAACCACCAGCTAAAAATGTAACTGACAATCCAGCCGGTAATATTAACCACCAATATTTCATGCCTGAAAATATATAGCCATCGGTTTGAGATAAGTAAATCATTAAGCCCCAACTCATATCAATATTTAATAAACCTAGAAAAGACAATACAGATTCAGATGCAATTGCTCCTGTAACACTAAATACCATAAACAGTAGAGCTAGAGGTGCAACATTTGGAAGTATGTGTGAAAATAGTATTCTCATTCTACTTCCGCCTGTTATTCTTGCTGAATCAACAAAAGGTTTTACTTTAACTTGCAACGCAGCAGACTTAATTGTGATTACCGATCCTCCTAATCCTCCTAAAACTCCTAAAACAACAGCAAGATGCCAAACCTGAAGCTCTACAAAAGCTGAAATAATAAATAACAATGGAAGAAAAGGAAGCATAAGAACTAAGTCAGACTGACGCATTAAATAAGCGTCTACTCTTCCACCAAAAAAAGCTGCAATAGAACCTAGGATTGTTGATAATGCAACACCAACTGTTGCGCTTAATAATCCTAAAATAAAAGCAACTTGACTCCCTTCCATTAATTGAGAAAAAATATCTCTTCCGAGAGAATCTGTACCCAATATATGTTTAGACGAAGGTGGCGCTGGTTGTAAACTTGTTTCATAATAGTCTCCAACTTTTACAGATGGATTAAAAATTACAACTGAATTAACCTCACCTTTAGCTGGGCAATCATTTTTTGTTTCGTATTGTTCTGTGGGGTATTCTTGTGGACATTTTACTACTAAAAGAGTTACTTTTTCTGACTCATAACCAACAACAGGGTCATAAACAGATTCTTCCCAAACGCCTGTTAAGAATAGCAATGGTTGTAAAATTGCTAAAAATGCAAAAAATACTACTATTCCAAGACCTATAACTCCGAGCTTACTCTGTTTAAAAAGAGTCCAGTTTTTGTTAATAGATGCTTTACGTATTTCTTTTCTTATGTTTTTTTCGTTTTTTGTATTTCTATTATCCATAATTTTATCCTTGTGATTTAATTCTTATCCTTGGATCTAAATATGCATATGAAACATCAGCTAAAAAATGAGCAACTAGTGCAAATATTCCAAGAAATGAAAATGTTGCCATAGCAGTGGGTATGTCTTCTCTTAAAACCGCTTGAAGAATTAATTGTCCCATTCCAGGCCAAGAAAAAATTTGTTCAGTTAAAACTGAACCATCGATAATGGTAACGATAGTGAATATAAAAGAAGTTACAACGGGTAGCAAAGCAGTACGAGCAGCATGTCTATCCCTAATTCTTTTTTGACTCAATCCTTTTGCTCTAGCAGTTAAGATATAATCCTCTTTTAAAACTTCCATCATTGTAGTTCTTGTAAGTAGTGCTGTTCCAGCAAATGCTAATAATGTAACTGTGAAAACTGGTAATATCATGTGAAAAGCAATATCAGCAGCATAAGGTTTTCTAACAAGAGCTTCTCCAGTATTCCAGTAGAAATAACTAGTAATTAAAATAATCAAAAATGAAGTAAAACGTAAATTACGTCTTGAGGAAAGAGATTCAATATTTCTTGTAAAGACATAAACCAAAAATTGAACTAATGAAACTATGACAGTAAACCAAATCATGTTAACAAATACAACATCTGAATCAAAAGGTGCGTCATACCATTTTTCAGGATATAGAAATTTTCCAATTGGTAACCAACCTAACTTAAGTCCAAAAAACCAGAGCATTATTAAAGCAAACCATGGATAAAAAACTGTATATGAAAATACTGAAGTAATTGTAATCCAGGTTTCGGACTTTGAACCTCTTCTCCAAGCTAAAATTTTACCAACTAAAAATCCTGTATAAAAAGCAAATATATTTACTATCGAAAAAAGCATCAAAGTTCTAGGAAGTCTTTCGGCTATAAGCTCAACAGGGCTTTTTGGGTAATAGATATATGAATAACCAAAATCACCCTTATAAAAATTAATAATATAAAGTTTTAATCTTTCAAATAATGGTTCATTTAAACCATATAATTCAAGAGTTTTTTCATAAGCATCAGGTGGTAAAGAAGGATTTAAAAGTAAATTTTGGAAAGCATTTCCTGGCATTGCGTTAAAAAGTAAATAAGAGAATACCAAGAAAATATTAAAAACTAAAACCATTTGTAGAGCTCTATTTATTAAATAACGTGCCATAGTCTTATTATAGTTCTTCCCTCTTCAATAATTAAGAGTGGGTGCTTTGCACCCACTCTTAAATTAATTTAAATTATTACTTGTTAACTTTTACGTTACCAGGATAACCAGAACCAGTCTGAGTTAATCCATCAAGTACATCTGTAAATGGATACTCTACATCTGTTCCTCTGTATACCTCAAGGATTGGTGTTGTAACCAATACTATATAAGGCATATCATCGAATAACATAGCTTCCATTTCTTTCGAAATAGCTTGTGCTTCTGCAACAGTTTTTGCTGCTGCGAATTCATCTGCTTTTGCATCGAAAGCTGGATTGTTATAACCAGGTGTGTTAAATCCACCTTCACATACATCATTTTTAGATGCAAAGAAAGCTTCTGGGTGATCTGGGAATGAACCTAGACCCCAACCTAGCATATAGAAATACCAGTCTTTACAGTTTTCAGGTGTAAATACTTTATCAACAATAACACTAAATCCAGTTGGTCTAGCAACAACATCAAAACCAAGTTGTTGCATCCAATCTGCAATAAATAGTGAGAAAGTTGATCTAATTGGATCATATCCAGGACCTGGTGCGTATAGCAACATAGTCTCTGCAGGTAGTGCTGTTCCTCCAGGACCTTTTAATCCTGTAGGTGCAACAGCTCTATCAGCTCCACCAGGGTGACTACCCCAGTCTGAAGCTGTCCAACCGGCAGCCTGTAAAATCTCAACAGATTTGTTGAATCTTTCTTCAGCGGACAATCCATCACAATCAGCAAGTACACCAGTTACTGGTGCAACCCAAGCTGAAAGTGCTTCAGGCATTTGACCATCCATATTGATTGCAATTCCTTGAAGAACGTTATCGATAATAAATTGTTTATCAACAATACAACCAACGGCTTGTCTGAATGCTTTATCGCTACCCGGGAATACTCTCATGTTAAACGCCATATAGCGCATACCATTTGAGAAGTTAGATACTTGTGTAACTCCAGGTTCACGAGATAATTGTTCCCACTGATTTCTCTTAACACCTAATGGGTTAAGAACAAAATCAACTTCACCATTTTGGAAAGCAAGATAAGCTGCATCTTGATCTCCGTATAGTGTGAATTCTACTGTTCCTACAAACGGTCCGTTAGTATATGTGAATGATTCTCCAGATGTGTCACCGAAAGAATCGTTCACTGCAGGTGCAACTCCATTATCCCATGCGATAGTTGTACCGCCGTCATAAATAGTTGTTTCCCCACCGAACCACATTGTGTTTGGATCATAAGACCATGTATAGAAAGCTCCTTGCTCAAGTTTATCATAAGCAAAAGCTCCCGCTACAGGTGCTTGATCAGCTGGTGCTGCAAGTAATGTTTCTCTATCAGTCGCATATTGGGCCCAATAACTTTCAGGTAAAACAGGTGCTTGTGCAACAGAATATTGCCAACCTGATAATCCTGCATCATAGTTTTGGGTAATTGCGATTGTATAGTCATCAACTGCAACAACGCTTGTTACACCTTGAGTTTCATCTGATCCTAACTTCCATGTTGAAAGAAAGTTACCAGCTAACCCAAGATCTTTAACAGTGTTATATGTAAACACCCAGTCACTAGCTTTAATTGGAGTACCATCACTCCATTCGAATCCTTCTTTAATAGGAACGGTCCATGTATATGTTCCGTCTCCATTGTCTACAGAAGTTTCGACTAATTCAGCAGCAGCATTTGCAATTAACACGTAGTTAGGCATAGATACTGTGAATAAACTAGTTGTTTGGCCGGACATTACATAACCTGTCCAAACATCATTGTTTGTGTCGTAGAAATTCCAGTAATTCTGTGTTTGTGGATCAGAATAAATTGCCATCTTATAAACACCATCAGGTCCTGATGGAGCTTCTTCTTCAGCTGGTGCAGCAGTAGTTGCTGGTGCTGCTGTAGTTTCAGTTGCTTCTTCAACAACCTCTTCTTCAGCAGTATCGCCTCCACAGGCGACAACTACAAGTGCAAAAACTGAGAAAAGTAATATAAGGCGCCAACTTCTGGATCCTTTAAATTTACTCAATTTCTCTCCTTTTTGTATACAAAAAATCCACATAAATGTGGATGTATTAATAATAGGAAAAATTTCTATTTATTCAATTTATATTTGTGTTTTTTGATAAATAGATTGTATACAGTAATTAAGTAATTAAGTAACTGAGTAATTGATAAAAACGTATGATTAAATAAAACCCTCCAAAAAATACAACTAATTTAAAACCAAAACTATGCATTTATCTTGATTCTGAATGATATTAAATTCATTTTGAAGACATCTCTTACATAATTTTCTATAAAAGCTTCATAATTTTTAGGAATTCTCCCACTTAAAGTGAAAGCAAATTCTGGTGGAAAGGTTGAATACTGTGTTACATATTTTAACTTTGCTCTTTTTCCCCTAAAAGGATGCGGGGGATTTTTTGTCCATAAAGATCTAAAGTGCGTATTTAGTTCTGAAGTTGTAATTCTCTTAGAAAGTTGTTGCTCTATTAAATCTAATTGCTTAGATATTAAATTTATATTTTTCTTACTGAGAGCAGAAATGCGGATTACGCTAATCCACTTATACTGTTTTAAATCTCTTTTAACTGATTTGTTTATTTCATCTCTTTTTTGTGTGTTCAGCTTATCCCATTTGTTCAAAATTAATACTGGAGTTACATTTTCTTCTATAGCAGATTTTAAAATTCTTTTATCTTCGAATGATAAGCCCTCTGTGGAGTCAACAACAATAAGTGCAATATGGGAACTCTCAAGGGAGCTAATAGCTAATTGAGAAGAGTATCTATCAATTTGATTTTTTTGTTTTTTTCTAGGTACGCCCGCAGTATCCACAATGGAGTAGGATCTGTCATTAAGTTTTAAAGGTTCTTTAATTTTATCTCGAGTAGTTCCAGGAACATCGGAAACAGTTGACCTTTCATTATTTAACAAACTGTTAAACAATGTTGATTTACCAGCATTTGGTCTACCAAGTATTGTTAATGTAGTAGTTATTTCTTCAGTTAAAAATTCTGTAATAGATAGAGAACCCATGTACGAAAGAAGCTTTTCTAAGCCTATCTTGTGATACGCGGATACAAAATAATGTGATTCGCCAATATATTTGTAAAATCTTTTATCTAGATTATTTGAATCAAAATCTTCACATTTATTAAATATCGTAATAACATTTTTCATAGAATTTAATTTTGACAAGAGCTTAAATAGCGAATCCAAACCAGAAAAATCATTTGTTTTGATATCTATTACAAAAAAAATTTTATCAGCATCAGTCATAAATTTATTTATATTTTTTTGATAATTGATATTACTCTTTTCAGGATTTTCAAGGAATCCTGGTAAGTCAGAAATGTTAATTATTTTATTATTATCGTACTTTAGGGTTTTTGTTACCTTATCTCTCGTAGTGTTTGGTTTTGACCCAATGATTGACGTCTTGGATTTAGTTAATGCATTAATTAGTGTAGATTTACCTGAATTTGGCAATCCAACAAGCAAAATCTCTGGAATTTTATTTTTATTCATATTTTTAATATAGCTATTCTAACTATATGGTTGATAAAGTTTATTTGGTAACTCCCAGAGGGTTTTGTGCTGGTGTAGAAATGGCAATAAAAGCTCTTTTGTGGATGTTGAAGATATATGATGAAACTATTTATTGTTATCACGAAATTGTTCACAATAAGTGGATAGTTGAAAAGTTTCAAAAAAATAATGTTGTTTTTGTTGAGGATCCTGCTGAAATTCCAAATGGAGCTGTAGTAATGCTCTCAGCACATGGAACTTCCCCTTCTGTTGAAAATGCATTTAATGACAAATCATCATTGACTGTAAATTCAGTGTGCCCCCTTGTTACAAAAGTACACCATGAAGCTAAACGATATACTGATGAAGGTACTCAAGTAATATATGTTGGACACAAGGGTCACGATGAAGCTATCGGCGCTTTAGGCGTTTCACCGGAAAATATGCACCTAGTAGAAAATATTGAGGATGTAGAGAAATTAAATATAGATGACAACGCTGCGTTATTAGCACAAACAACACTTGCCGTGTCAGAGTGGGAACCAATTATGATGAGTTCCAAAAATAAATTTAAAAATTTACATATGCCTAGAAAAAGCGATTTATGTTATGCAACAACCAATAGGCAGAGTGCAATACTAGATGTATTACCAAAAGTAGATACCGTACTTGTAGTGGGATCAGAAAATTCAAGTAACACAAAAGCTTTAGTAAAAATGGTAGAAAGTAGGAATGTCCAGGCCTTTAGAATTGAAGACACCAGTGATTTAAAAAATATAAAAATAAATGGAAATGTTGCTATAACTGCCGGAGCTTCTGCTCCAGATCATCTAGTATTCAATATTATCAATGAACTAAAACCAATTAAAATTGTTGATTTTGAGCATAAAAATGAAAGTGAATACTTTCCTCTTCCAAAAGAATTAAGAAATAATGTTAAATTAATCTCTTCATTCCTAGAAGTTTTTAATCAATCTGAGATCAATCCTAAAAAAATAAATGGTATTGCAAATGATAAAAATTGGAGTGCTACGGAAGCTCTAAGCTCTCTTTAATATTATCTAAAACTTCATCAATCGTAACATCATTATTTTCAATAATAACTGCACCATCAGGTACCACTAGTGGTGAATGTTCCCTGTTTGAATCTCGGTTATCCCTATTGGTTAGGTCCTCTTCTGTCTCAATATTATTAGATTGAGACATTCTACGTTTTGATCTCAATTTTTTAGAAGAATTTAAATATATCTTATTTTTACTCTTTGGGAATACTACGCTTCCCATATCTCTTCCTTCGATAACAAGTCCATTTTTAGAAGAATCATAAATAAACTTTAAAATATTTTCAACAATTGTTCTAACTTCTAATTGTTGTGCAAGTTCAGAACTCTTTTCATTAATTTCAAGAGTATAAAGATCTTCTTCAAAATAATGTTTTGTGTCGATTTGAATTTCTATTGGATCTGTGGATATTATTTCAAGATTTTCAAAATTTAAAGTTTTAGTTTCTAAATAATATTTAGTTATAACTCTATATACAGCACCTGAGGAAAAAAAAGTTAGATTTAAATCTTTTGCTAATAGCTTACCTATAGTCGTTTTGCCACTTCCAGAAGGGCCATCGATAGTGATTATCTGTTTATCCATTCTGTTCTATTTTAACTAAATTACCTTTTTCAATATTGTTAAGTTTATATTTACCTACTTTAACTCTCTTTAATTCAATGATATCTAAACCATTGAATCTAAATATTCTTCTTATTTCGTGGTTCTTACCTGTATTTAAAGTCACTTCAAATGTATATTTATTGATTATTTTTAAGTTCTTAATTCGTAATATGTCACCATTATGATTTATATTTCTTTTGAATTTTTTTCCCTTATTTAAAGGAGTTTTCACTTTAACTATATATTTTTTTTCAACTTTATTTCTGGAATGAAATATAGAATTTAACCAATCTCCATCCGTACTAAGTAGCATTAATCCTTCAGATTCTTTGTCTAATCGACCACCAAATTTAAGATAATCTTTACCAATTAAATTAAAAATCGTTGGGGAATTACCCTGTTTTTCATGAGAACAAATATATCCCTTCGGTTTATAAAAAATATAATATTCATGAATTTTGTTGTGTTTAAGAGTTTTTCCATAAACTTTAACAATATCGGAATTTTTAATATCCATTCCTAAAGTGCCTATTTTTTGATTAACTAAAATTTCTCCAGAAGAAATTAAATCATCAGCTTTTCGTCTAGATATATCCAAATTTTGAGCAATCAACTTATTTAATCTCAATTAAATTATTCTTCTTCGTTTGGGTTTTGAAAATAATCTCCCAATATTGGTAACTCTTTTATTGAAACAATATTTAGTTTTTCAAGAAATAATTTAGTTGTTACATATAGATGCGGAGAACCTGGTACATCTAGGGTTCCTGATTTACTAATTAAACCCCTTGCTTCCAATGTTTTTAAAGAAGATTCTGATTCCACTCCCCTGATTTCAGATACTTTTAATTTAGTAACAGGTTGTTCATAAGCAACTATTGAAAGTGTTTCCAATGCTGGTGTAGACAAGCCTCTTAATATTGAAGGAGGCTTAAAATCTTTCAGGTCTTGAGTAACTGATTCTAGTGTTAATAAATCTGCTTCAATATCATTGAAATTTATCTCAAATCCAAAATCATTATTCTTTAAATCTAAATTAATTTCAGTGTATATATTAAGCAGTTCTGTTTTTGGAATATTGAAATTATCTTCAAAATAAATATGGTCAACGGGTCCATCGCTTACTAAGAGTATTGCTGTAATAATTTTTTTATAATTCATTGTTTTTTTCTATATTAATAGTTTCTTTATCTTGTACAGCAGTTACAAAACCCCACCTAACAGCTTCGAGAAGAGCAAGAAAAAAAGCAATTGCTTCTTCTGATGATTCTAGATTTTTAATAGTTTCATCAAAAGAAGTAGCAATTCTTAAATTCACCACTTCAAGAAAATTGTCTATTGCATCCTGTAAATCGGGTAAGTCCTTATCGATATGTTTGAAACCTTCAATAGTTCTGTATCTTCGAAATACCTCATTACCAATGTCTGTAAACCTATCTATCTCAATGTAATAATCAATATCTGGTTTGGGAAAAACGTCTTTAGTAACATAATACTTAAATGCATTTATTCGATTTTCATGTTTTTTTATTCTCGAACCTAATGCAATACCTATTTCTGAAAAAGCTTTAAATTGCAAAAGGCGTGCAAATGCCAAATCTTTATCTTTTAAAACCTGGACTTCTTCAAGCCACTCAACATCTGTATCTTGTGGTAGCATTCTTTTCGCTTTTAATTCAAATAAGGAAGCTGCTAATAACACAAACTCCGAAAGATTCTCAATTTGGTTAGTAGAGTTTTTTTCATCTAAACTAGAAAATAAGTCATATAAATTTTCTTCAATCTGAGTTTTTGTAGAAGAGTATTTGATTAATAATGACTGTAGGTTCTCAACTAAATAATTTAATTTCATTAATAATCAGTAGTATCCAAAACTTCATTTTTATCACTTAATAAATTATCGAAATAGAATGTTGAAATATCTGTATTAAAATCTTGGTTTTTTAAGAGATCATATCCAATATCTTCATGGTTTAAATAAAGCTCGGATTTGAAAGATTTTATTAGTCCTAGTTCTGCCATTATTCGAAATATCCATGAATACTCCAATATAGATTTACCTATATCATGGAACAAAGCTAACTTCAAAATATCATTGTTTGATGTTTTTTTCATTGCTCTATACATAACTTCAACTGAATGATGCCTGTCAGCTTTTGAAAGTTTCCAAAAAAGTAACTCTAATTCTGTATCATCTATTACCTTTGAAACCATTAGTTGGTCTTTTATAGATACATTATTATAAAATAAATATCTTATCGCTCTTCTTGCCTTGATTAAAAATTCATTCATGATCTTGGATGACTTTCGGTAAAAGCTTCTTCTAAAAATTCTTTTGTTACCTTAGTATATATCTGTGTAGTTGAAACAGAGCTGTGGCCAAGAAATTCTTGAACTGTTCTTAAATCACAACCGCCTTCCAGCATATGTGTAGCAGCTGAATGTCTTAGGGTGTGTGGATGTAAATTATTACTTAATCCAAGTTTTATACCAGTTGACTTAATAATTCTAAAAATTGCTGATCTATCAAGTTTTTTATAAGATTTAGACAAAAATAATTTACTTGATTTAAGATTTTCTATTGAATCGCGTAAATTGATATATTCGTTTAAATTATCAATAAGTAAAGATCCCAGCGGTACAACTCTTTGTTTTGAGCCTTTTCCCTCTAGACGTACAAATGAATCATTTGTATCAATGTCAGAAATATTTACATTGATAACTTCAGAAACCCTGCATCCGGTTGAATAAATAAAATCAATAATCGTCTTATTTCTTGAATTTATAAATGAAAGGTGGTCATAATAATCTATCATTGAATCAACTTGTGCAACACTAACAATATCTGGAAGCTTAAGTTCTGATTTAAATTTAATATTCTCAATTTCAATATTTTGAATAAAACCAGAATTATTTAAATATTTTAAAAATTGTTTGATTGATGAATACATTCTTTGTTTTGATGTATTTGAATAATTAAATTCTGATAAATCATGAAAATATTTAGAAATTACATTCTGGTTTAAATTATTTAAATCAGCATATTGAGTAAATTTAATTATGTCACTTCTATATGCATCTACTGTATTTTGAGAGAGTCCCTTTTCGAATGTTAGATAATCTTGAAAAGATGGGAGTAGTTTTTTAATCTCTAACTTTTGATGAGTCATTAATTTTTTCTGTTGGAATATCTATATCTATTGAAGCTTTAATAAATGAATTAAACATCGGAGCTGGATCCCATGGTCTTGATTTAAATTCAGGATGAAATTGAGAAGCAACAAAAAATGGGTGGTCTTTAAGTTCAATCATTTCAATCAAGTCATCGTCTGGTGAAACTCCGCTAAAAACTAAACCACTAGCTTCTAAGTCTTTTCTGTATTTATTATTAACTTCATACCTATGTCTGTGTCTCTCGTAGACTATCTCATTTCGATAAATTTCTTGAGCACGAGTATCAGGTATAACCTTGCATGGATAAGTGCCCAATCTCATAGAAGCTCCTATATCGTCTTTTTCTAAGTTCTGATTAGGAAGAATATCTATAACAGGGTTTTTAGAGTTTTTTGAAAATTCAGATGAATTTGCATCTGATATACCACAAACATTTCTAGCAAACTCAATAACTGCACACTGTAAACCAAGACATATACCTAAGAATGGAATATTATTTTTTCGGATATATTCTATTGCTGAAATTTTTCCTTCAATACCCCTGTATCCAAAACCACCTGGAACCACAACCCCATTTAATAAAGATAATTCATCAATGTCAAAATCATCAGCATCTATCCAGTGAAGATTTAATATAACCTTATTTTGCAAACAAGCATGTTTTAATGATTCAACTACTGACATATAGCTGTCTGGAAGTCCAAAGTATTTCCCAAGTATTGCAATATTTACAATTTTTGTAACACCATCTTTTAAAGACATCATTGATTTCCATTTTGTTAAATCAGGATCTGGTGTATTTAAATTTAATCTCTTATCAACAGCAGAGTCTAAACCTTCATCAAGCATTTTAAGAGGAACATCATATATGTCGTTAAGGTCCGGTGCATTAATAACATTACTTATATCTACATCACAAAAGAGTGATACTTTACTTTTTATCTCATCAGTTAAATTTCTATCGGATCTTAAAACAATCAAGTCAGGACTGATACCGTAACTCCTTAACATAGATACAGAATGCTGTGTTGGCTTAGTTTTTAATTCAGTACTTGGACCAATAAATGGAACAAGAGTAACGTGTACAAACATTACATTTTCTTGACCAAACTCTTTTCTAATTTGCCTTGCGGCTTCAAGAAAAGGTAGAATTTCGATATCACCTACGGTACCACCTATTTCAGTAATTTGAACATCTACGTCGTTTGAAATACCTTTTATTCTTCTTTTTATCTCATCAGTAATATGAGGGATAACTTGAACTGTTGCGCCTAAGTAATCTCCTTTTCTTTCTCTTTCTATGACTTTTCTATATATACTCCCAGTTGTAACATTGGCGTCTTTTCTTAAATTAACTCCAGTAAATCTTTCATAGTGACCTAAATCAAGATCAGTAGTAGCACCATCCTCGGTAACAAAAACTTCACCATGCTGAAATGGATTCATTGTGTCAGGATCTACATTTATATAGGGATCTAATTTTTGATTAACAACTGAAAGCCCTCTTGATTTGAGCAAGTTGCCAAGGGATGCTGAAGTAATCCCTTTGCCAAGACCAGAGACTACACCGCCGGTGACAAATATGTATTTGGTCACGTGAAAATAATAACAGGAAATAAATTAAATTAAAGAATTATCTAAGTATTTGATTAAGAAATAAATCTAATTTTGGAATATCTTTTTCATAAAATACATCTAAATTATCTTCAGATAAAAAATATTCGTAATATTCATCTTCAACAGAAATCTTCGAAATACTCTCGATACCATCAAATTGAATTGAGTAGTTTTGATTTTTAACAACTTTAATTTTTATAGAACTTTTCTTGTCTAAAACTATAGATCTTGGAAATTTTGTAAAAGGAGAAATTGGAGTAATTATCATTGTATCCATACTTGTTTGAACAATTGGACCACCTGCTGAATAATTATAAGCAGTTGAACCTAAAGAAGTTGCAATAATAATTCCGTCTGCTCGTAATTTTACTTTCTGTTCATATGTTTGAATTTCTAAATCTAGCAACCTAGTGGGTGAATTTTTAATAATAACTATCTCATTAAAAGCTGGTGATTTTATTTCTTGGTTCTGAATAATTGGTGTTCTTGGTTTTAAATACTTTTTATTTGTTTTTGATAGAAGTGAAACGATATCTACCTCTTCCAATGAATTGACCAGGTAACCAATTCTTCCTGATCCAATATTGAGAACAGGAACTTTGTTTATCCAACCTATTTTCATTGCCCTCAAGGCAGTTCCGTCCCCACCAAGACCGAGTATTATAGAATCTGAACTTATATTAAAATCATCTTCAATTTTATCTAGATCTATATAATCATATAAAATTTTTTTTGAATCTAAAGTTTTAGTTAGGCTCTTAAACTGACTAGATCTGATATATTTCTTTGATGAAACTATTGTTATCTTTTTCATATATTTATATTACACCGTACTTATACTGTTCATGAAATGATACCCATATCAGATATAAATCCAGCGAAAAATACTCCGACGATTTCAAGAATTTTTATGATATCCGTCATTTTAACTTATGTATTAATTCAACCTAAAACAGATTTTGAATTATTCAATTTTTTTTATGAATATGCAGCAATACCTTGTGAATTTATAACTGGGTATCCAATATCTATAGAGCAATATTACCAAAATAATTGTAATGTAATAAGCAACGATGTTATATTTCCACTTAAAAATGTTTATCTAGGTTTATTTTATTCAAACTTTTTTCATGCAAATTTTATTCATCTTTTAGGAAATCTTTGGAGTTTCTGGATTTTTGGAAATAATGTCGAAGACAAATTAGGAAAAATTAAATTTTTAATCTTTCTCTTAATAGTTGGTACAACAAGTATCTCATTCCATATTGTTTTAAATCAGGGTAGTTTAATAACTGTCGTTGGAGCATCTGGAATAGTATCAGGACTTATGGGCGCATATGTATACTTATTCCCAAACGCTAGGTTACTAGTATTAGTTCCTTTTGGAATTTTATTTCCAACAACAATTAAAGCTAAATATTTTATGTTTTTTTGGTTTGTATCTCAAATATTTATAGCTATTTCATCAAGTAATATTTCTTGGGAGGCACATATTGGGGGTTTTATTATGGGATACTTATTATTGAAAATTCTAAATTATAAAAGGTACAATTTCTGAAAAAGAATTTAATTTTAAATCAGCTGAATCTTCAGGTAGAAAATTACTTACACCTGATGTAACTAAAATAGAGTATGCATTAATTTTCTTAGCAAATTTTATATCAGTATCTACCCTATCTCCCACTACATAATCAACTTTAATTTTAGAATCTACAAAATACTTTGTATAAAAGTAATCTGGTTTGCCAAATGAATTAATAATACTTTTAGTATTGTCTTCAATAATCTTTACGACTGCTCCATTACCGGGTAATTCTTTATCCTCGGTTGGATAAGTTAAGTCTTTATTTAAACAATATACTGATTTACCTTTTTCTACATAATAAATTATTTTTTCTATTTCATTAGTATCTAAACCATCTTTTCTTCCAATTAAGATAGCGTTAGAATCTTCTAAAGAAGTTAAATGATAATTTGTATTTATCAAAAATTCTTTTAAGTTGTTTGATCCATACACATATAATTTATATTTTGAATAATCGATAAAATTTTTGAAGAGCTTTAAGGGGGTAACAATATTTTCAATTTCTATTTTGTGATTTAATAAGTTCTCTAATTTATCTTTTAATACATCTGGAGATTGTGAGCTGTTGTTAGTAGTAAAAATAATATTGACTTTTTTTTTAATTAGTAAGTTATATGCCTCATCAACTCCGGTAATTAGTGTATTGCCTTTATATATTGTTCCATCAAGATCTGAAGCGAGGTTTATCACGTTTTTCCTCCATTAAAAGTAATCGAGCAGTTATACCACTAGCTTCATAGAAATTTTTAGCCACCCTGTCACTTGGTAAGGTAATTGTTCTTAGTGGTGTATTATCTTTTTTAACTTCTGCACGTATTGCGTTTAACACAAAAGTTCCTAAGCCTAATTCTCTAAAATTTTGTACTATAAATATTTCAGTTAAAATTTTATATTTATTTTGAGTAAAAGTTTTAGCATAACCAATTGATAATGATTCACACGTCAACTGATAGAATTCTGGATTTTCAAAATTTAATGTCTTATAATAATCGATTAGATCATTATCTATTAATCCGATTTCTTTTATAAATTCTGACTCAAGTTCTTCGTTTATTTTTATTACAGGTTGTAATAAAAATTCTTTGTTGAAATCTATATGTTTATGCACAATCTAAGCAAACTTTTGCTCTTGGTTTTGCTAATTGAGTATTTCCTAAAATCATAAAACAAACAGAGCAAGTAAACTCATCTTCCTTAATATCTTCAGCTGTAGTATCAAGATTGAGATCTGATTTTTTAACATTTCTTTTTTCAGCAGCATCAACAGACATAAATGAACCCTCTGCTTCATCTACATCATCAACCGATTTTTTCTCTGTTTCAACACGTGCTTCTAAAGATTCTGTTTCTACCTCTTCTTTTTCTTCCTCCTCAACAGGAGTTTCTACTTCCTCTGTGTCTTCTTCGAGGTCTTCAAGCGTAGGTTCTTCGATTTCTTCTGTCTCTTTTTTAGCCATAAATCTCCCTTATGCTTTTTAAATATTACTAAATTTTAAAACGTATGGCACGTTTTTTAATAATTATCTCAGCAGGTCCGTGACCAAAATAATCACCATCTATTTCTATAGCCTGTCCTGTCATTAGCTTAATAATGCTAGTTTTTTTTAATAAAACACTTGGTTCTTTAAGGTGTAAACCTTTTTTTGCTAAAAAAAATATTTTCATCGCTTTTAATTTAGTAACTGCAAATATTTGAACATTAAAGATACCATCTTGTAAGCTTGATTTAGGTGATATATTCCACCCACCTCCAAAGTATTGAGCATTGCAAACAGATATATTAAACGAACCCCCTTTAAACTCACCCCTATCTGTATGAACGTATGTTTCAGTTGCCGATGCAAAGATAATTTTTAACCAAAAACTTATGGGATATCTAAATTTTCTAAAAATTTTAGGAAGCTTTTCGCTGGTTTCTACACTATCTGCTAGAAAACCTATGTTTAATACATTTACAAAATATTTTTCTTTATTTTTATTTTTAACAATCCCTACATCAATTTCATAATAATTATTAGTACATAGATGCTTTATAGCATCTTCAATATTTTGTGGAATAGCAAATGTTCTAACAAAATCTGAACCACTACCTGCAGGTAATACAGCTACTTCAGGATTTTTAACATTATTATTCATAAGTGAATTAACTAATGAATTTAAAGAACCATCACCACCGATTGCGCAATATTGATACTTAGATGAATCGTTATATAACTTAATTATTTGATCTAACTGATCAAACGATTTGGTAGCTTTATATATAAAATTCAGGTTATTTGATTCAAAAAGGTTGTTGATATACTCTTCATTGAGATTTCTACCTCTTGAGTTTTTATTATGTATAACAACATATGTTTTCATGACATTGTTTTTTGTATTAATTTATTATCAAACATTTTATAAATCTTGTAAAATTCTTCATCATCGTATAGGGAAAAAAGTTTCTTAGATAACTCAGATATCTCCTTAGCAACTTTTATAAAATCACCAATATTTAAATTAAACTTGGTGACCACATATTCAATATTGTTACTTCTCTTATACTCATTAATAATATCGAACCACTGTAAATCAAAAGTTGTATAATTTTTTAAATTGTTTATATTTTCTAATTTGTTTAATAACTCTAATGAAGATTCAAATGATGAATATTCATTTTCATATACATCATTATATGATAATTTTCGCACATCATTAGTTATGCCTGAAGCTAGAAACATGATGTAAAAATCATCAGATTTATTTGGAATTTTTTCATACAGGTATATTGCGGGAATTAAATTATCCCTCTGTGTTTCTGCAAGCACCCTTCCTTTACGATTGTCAAGAAATTCAAGTTCCTTAAGGATGTTGTGTTTCGCATAAAATATATTTTCAAGATATTCTGTTTTAAATTTTTTCTGAAATATAAAGAAACTTTTATTTAATAGCCTAACTGCATCTTCAAGACTATGGTTGTTAACTAAATTGACAATAGAAAAATAATTAACAGAATATGCAGAGTCAAGATTACTTGATTCGAGGGAGAAAAGATTAGTGTACCAATCATTATTTATGTTTTTATCAAATGAAAGAAATGCGTAACCCCTCTCATCAATGCCTCTCCTGCCGGCACGACCTGTTAATTGAAGAAATTCCGATTGTGTAATTAATCTAGTTTTTATTCCATCGTACTTATATAACCTTTCTAAAATAATTGATTTCGCAGGCATATTAATTCCTAAAGCTAAAGTTTCTGTTGCATATAAATAATTTATATATTTCTTTAAAAATAAATATTCTACAAATTCTTTTACAATTGGAGCTAAACCAGCATGGTGGAATCCAACACCCCTTGACCACATCCAAAGATGTTCATCTAAATTTAAGAGTGTATACTCTTCATACTCTAAATCACTAAAAACCGAATCGAATTTGTCCTTAATTTTTAATTTATGATCTGTAACAGACGAGGAGTTGGCTAATTGCCTTGCTTTTGATTCTACTTTTTCGCGTGAAAAATAAAAAAGAATTGAAGGTAGTAAATTCATATCGTTTAAATACTTAATAACTTGATGACCTTGAGGATTTGTAAAATTATTAATTTGTTTTGAAAATCTGAATATGGGATTATTTTTTTTATTTTTTGTAGATTTAATAATTGAAAATTTTTTTGTTACTTTATTTGTAGCAACTAAAGATATTTCAAGTGGGACGGGTCTATTTTCTGAAATTATTAAGGAAGTGGGCCCTCTTAATGAAACTATCCATTCAAGAAATTCATTTCTATTTTTTATTGTTGCAGAAAGGCAGAGAAATTTAATATTTATCGGTGCATGAATAAATATCTCCTCCCAAGTAGTACCTCTTTCTTTATCTCCCAAGTAATGTACTTCATCTAAAATTATCAATCCAGTATTAGTTAATCTAGAATCATTTGAAAATATCATATTTCTTAAAATTTCAGTAGTTGCAATTATTAGATTTGCATCTTGATTAATTGATCTGTCACCAGTTAATAGACCGACATTAATATTTTGTTTTTTAAAATCATTAAATTTCTGATTAGACAAGGCTTTGATTGGAGTTGTGTAAAATATCCTTTTATTATTTTGTAGATAATACTCAACTGATTTTTCAGCTATCAGCGTTTTACCGGAACCAGTGGGAGCAACAACAAGAACATTATTAAGTTCTTTTATGTCATTAATCGATTCAATTTGAAATTTATCTAATTTAATCATTCTTTATTTATTTCTATTGAGAAATAAGACAAATTCAATAAGCAAATATACAGGTATTGCAAAAGCAAATAATGTAAGCGGGTCTCCGGTTGGTGTTAAAACGGCAGAAAAAATTAATATTATGACAAATAATTCTTTTCTATTTTTTGTAAATATAGATATGTTTATAATTCTCTTTTTTATTAAGAAATATATTACTAAAGGTATTTGAAAAGAAATACCAAACAGCATTGATATACGAAAAATAATTTGAAAATAATTTTGTGTTCTTAAGATAAACTCAGATTCATTAAATGAAAGGAAGAAATCTATAGCTAAAGGTAATGTTTGATATGCAGCAAACACTCCAAAGTAAAATAAGGATAGGAATGACAATATATACATCACATAAGAAAAATTTGTTAAATTATTTATTGCGGGTTTAATAAAATTACCTATAAGGATAATTAATATAGGCAATGATAAAATCAGAGAAACCAAAAAGGTGTTAGAGATTTTGACCTGAAATCCCTCATATATTGTAAAAGCTACTAAATCAGTAGTTGAATATCCTGCATTTAATAGCGGTTTAACTAACAAATTATAAATAGTTGAATAATTTGTATAAACAATTAATGAGAAAACTACCACAACGGATAAAGAAGCAAAAATACGAATATTTAATTCTTTAAAATGATCAAAAAAAGGCTTCTTACTCAAAATTATTATTCCTCTTCAAGCCAAATCCATTTCTGATCTATTGAATTATCACCTATTACATCTCTCCCCTGCTGACTGCTTAATCTAGATGTATATTTAAGAATTTTTTGTACCTTTGACTTATCTAATACTCCTAAGGTGATGAATAGAATAATTAAAAATTCTACTAAGCTCACAACATCTCCATAAGACCATTTTTTCTTTTATCAATGTCGACTGAAAGCTCGGAGGGTGAAACAACTTTAAGATTAAGTAAATTTTTAATTGCGTAATCTAAAGCATTTTCATATGAATAAAACTCCATATACACTTTCCCCTCTACACTTTTATATATTCTACTACCTAATTTTGATAGAAAATTTTGATCCAACAAATCAAATTCAACTTTAATATTATTTGTTTGGATTTTAGAGGACTCTTGATATTTAAAATCATCATTTATATTCACAATTCTATCAATTAAAAAAGATTTAATTACATTCTCATCAATATCTAAAGCTTCAAGAATAATTCCATCAGAATTTGATTTTAAGGAAACGGGTTTAATTTTATAAAATATAGAGTGTGTTGAACCAAGCTTAATGTACTCAATCACATTAAGCTGGTCGTCGAAAGTTAAGTCAAGTGACTCTGCATGATCTGTACTTTCTAAAGTAAAATATTTTGATAATAGGTTTGAAAATTTTCTGATTGATTTATTTTCAGCTTGTAAAGATTTTAATTTAGTGTCAGTGGATAAAAGAAAATATATATTAAACAATTCTCCATCATTTATTGATACAAATTTATATACATTTTCGCTAAAATTAAAGTATATTTCTTTTGTATTTTCATTAATATCATAATCAATGAATGACTCCCCAGAGGACGTGTAGACATCAGATACAATTGTCAGCATATAAAATAATTCTTTTTCTGTAATTTCTAATTCTGTAAGTAATTTATCAATAGTCCATAATGGTTTGGTTTGTATGGTTTTAATAAAAGATTGTATAAATTGAATATTTAATTTTTTATTCATTTAATACTTCCTTAATTAAATCGGGTTTATCAATAGAAATTATTTTAAAAGAACCTTCACAAATTAATAAAAATTTAACTAAGCCATAAATATCGCTTGTTCTAATATGAAATTCATCATTTTTTTTATTATCCATCAAATTATGTGAAAAGATACTTTTGTTAGCAATATACAAAGAATTAGGTATGGAGATACTAATATTTAAAAATGAATTTGTATCCTCCCAAGAAAAAGTAAACGGTTCATCAGTGGTATTAAATAAATTTTCTTTGTTACCAACTTTAAGTTCGTTTATGTACTCAATTTTAAAAGTTTTTAATACCTGCCCTTCGAATGCAGCAAGATACCATGCTCCGTCATGGAATCTAATTCCTTGAGGTTTAACTTTTCTATATTTAGATAAATAAGTAAACCCCAGTCTCTTCTTTTCATTTGTAGCTAGTAAAATTTTAGAAATAATTTCTGAATTAACTAATTCTTCAATTTCTAAATTTAAACTTTTTTTAATAAGTAAATAAGTAGAAATAAACTCTTTAATATCAACATTCTCTTTTTCTTTAATTTTATTAAATACATATGATCCACCTAATGAATATCCTTGGTCAAATCCCCATTTATCGTTTTCGTATTCAAGAAGATAACCAAAAGATCTTAAAAGAGATTTATCTCTTTCAAATGATCGTCTAAAAGCTTGGTCTGATAAATCTCTATAATCAGAGATACTATCTTTAATTTCAATTGTGGAAATTTTTTTATTGTTACTAACAAGATTCAACAATTGAACTGATCTTTTTATTACGTTTTTCATATGTTAAGTTAATTACACCTATTTTTTTACAATCGTATTTATCAAAAAAAATTTCTATTTTAAAATTAATACTAAGCCAACATTATTGTAATATATACATTATGAAAGTTTGGATTGATCAAGATTTATGCACAGGCGATGGCCTTTGTGAAGAAATAGCTCCCGATGTTTTCGTCGGTTTGGATGATGGACTATTTTACGTAAAAGAAGGAGACAAAATATTCTCTGAAGAAAATGGTAATGTAGGTGGAGCTGAAGGACTAGCAAATGTACCCAAAGGACAGGAAGAAGCTGTTGTTGAGTCAGCTGAAGAATGCCCTGGTGAGTGCATCATGATTGAGCCTTAATATTTAATATATCGTCCAGAAATTATAAATCCTGTATGTGACACAAGCTTATTACTTGGCCTAACTATTTTTTTATCAACAACCCAGTCTCTAAGTATAACTTCCTTAACTTCAATATTTTCAAAATTATTTTCGATTAAGACCTCATTTGTTTTGGCAATTTGCGTTATAGATGGAAGATATGAAACCCATTTAAGATCTTTAGTGAGAGTATTGTTATCAAAAAAATTCCATGGTTCAGGAACATCTGTAATTACCGTATCAATTACTTCAGCATATTCTTTATAATTAAATTCTTCCAAGCTAGTTGTTATGAATTCAAGGTTATATTTATTTATAAAATCATTTGTAGACATATATCTGTCTATTGTTTTTTTTGTTCTTCTTTGATTTTTTTTACTCAAATCTAATGAGATTAATGAACCCTCTGTGTCTAAGATATTTAATAAAAATAAAGTTAGAGCTCCAGAACCAGTTCCTATTTCCAGAATATTACTGTTTTTATGAATATCAGCCTCTACAATAATTTGGCCAATATCTTTTGGGTAAATGATTTGAGGTCCTCTTTTCATCAAAAGTATGAACTCTTTATAAGTAGGATGATAAATTCTAAATTCAACACCAGTTGAAGATTTTATTTTAGAAGGAATATTTTTAATATTTGAAAATGAAAACTTTCCTTCATTCGTAATAAATTCTTTTTCTATATCTACTACAGCAAGATATTTACTTTTAGAGGTTTTTACTACTATTAATTTATTATCTAGGTTCAATTTATAAAGCTGATAAAAGAGGTAATAATAAAGTTATAACCATTGCTGATGAAACTATAATAACTATAATCTTTTGCGTATTTTTGTTCATTTAAATCTTCCTGTTATCGACTTTTTTAACTTTAAAAACTTTTCGTAAACTCTTCCCAAAATAATGCCTAAGAATAATAGAGATATCAATTTAGATTTATCATTATTTATTTCATCTTTTAAATTATCATAATTTTCTGAAAAAGAACTCATTTCAAAATCCTCCAAACAATAATTCCGAAACTTAATATTGCCAACAGCGCGAATGAAAAATAAATTAGTGCTTGAATAAAATATTGACCATCAAATACTTGACTTGAAACCATAGAAGCACCAGTGAGAATAAAAAGAGTTGATATAGCAAGATAGTTCCCAGCTTTGAAATTTTTCTTTAATCCCCTTATTGACTCTTCAATAGGCTCAACTGTTTCTTCTTGAACATGTCCAAGAAGACTGTCTAAAGCTTTTATTGCTGAAATAGGTAAATTAAACATAAAAATTTAATTTTTTCTGTTCTTTAATATTATTCCAAGAATACCTTGGACAGTTGCAGCAACCGGAAGAGCTAAAATAGCACCAACGCCACCAAGAGTATACGCTCCAAAAAGTGTTGAAAATACGGCAACTGCTGGATGTATTTCCATGGTTGATTTAGTTACCCTAGGACTTACAAAGTAGTTTTCTATAACTTGATAGAATAATAAAACGCTAACAGTTCCAATCATTGAAGTGGTGCCTAGTGAAATAGAAGCAATAAAAGGTACCAATCCACCTAAGAAGGTCCCAACAACTGGTATAAGTTGTGATAAAACTCCAGCGGAAACACCAAGTGCTATTGGCGAAGGTAATCCAATTAATAAGAAGGCAAGAGATAAGACTATGCTTGCTAATATTCCAAGTATAAATTTTGCCACAATAAATCCACCAGCTTTTGAGACACCAATAGTCCAAACCTGGTCTATAGAATTTGATAAGTTTTCAGGTAGTGATTCTTTGAGTTTTATTCTCCAACCATCACCCTCACTTATCAAATAATATGTAAAGAAGAAAATAATAAAAATGTGTCCAAGAGTTCTTAACAAACCTTGACCAGCAAAAACTACACTTGAACCCACTGTGCTTCCGTAGTCTTTTATAAGTGAATTAAATTGTGATTCTAAATCTAATGACTGACTAGAAACTGCAAATCCCTCAACATTAAGGTAATTTATAAAATTATCAAAGTATGTAGGAATTTGTGATGAAAGGAAGTAAATTTCTTGAACCATGATTGGTATTATTGAAAAAAAAGTAGCACCTATCACTAGTAAAATCATTGCAACAGCTATAAAAGCAGAAACTTTTCTATTAACTTTTTTAGATAACCTATACACAACTGGTTCGGCTAAAGCAGCTAAAACTATAGCTACAAAAAGATCGAATAATAAAGATTTAACTCTTAAAAAAATCAGTACAGATATAGCTATAAATAAAACATATAGAAATGCCCTATTTAAGAGCTCTTGTCTGGTTTCGCCTTTAGGTAAATTCACAATTATTTGACCTTTGTGGATAATTTATAGTTACTTTTTGGTATGAGTAAATAAAGAAAATAAATAACTATAGAAATTGTAAATACATATTCAAAATTAGTAATAGATTCATCAATTAATTGTCTAGTAAACATAGATATAGTCATGAAAAATGCTGCAAAAAATAATAATTTATTTTTGTACTCTAATCCCCTAACAGTGGTATTTAGTAATAAAACCCCAATTAAAATTCTGCCAATACCTTCAAACGTATTACTTCTTAAAAAATAAAATTCTCTAATATTAAAAAAGCCGTCTTGACCAATCCCACCAAGTGTCAGATGGATAATTCCCAAAAGAATTAAAAATGTTGAAACCCATGCAAGGCTAAAATTATTTAATGAAAATCTTGCTTTTATTGGTGTTGGCCATGGTTGAAGAGGATTTACTCTTTGGACAAGATTTGGAGAAAGATTAAATTGTAATCTTTCGTAATTGCCAAACATGAAGGTAATTAACACATGTATAAATATTACACTAAAGGGGTTTAGGTTAAACAAGAGAACAAAAATTAATGTAATAAGTTGCCATAAGTATATTGTGTAAATATTTGAATGAAGATGAGAAAAAATTAACCAAACTTTTCTATTGTGCAGTAATTTGTCAATATAAGTCTGAAGTGAAATCAAGAAAAATATAAAGGCTAAAGAAACAATTAAATAATATGCGGATGGTGGGTCTTCATTACCAAATGTATTTAATCGATAATTTGCAAAATTTAATAAAATTTTGTTAAAAATTAATTGATAAAAAAGGAAGCCATAAAAAACTAAAGCCAACATAAAATAAATTCTTTTATTTAAAATCTGTATTTTTCCATCTGCGTAGAAATAGCCCAACTGATGTATGGTTAACCAAAAGAAAAGATAATTAAAAACCTGAATATAGGAGTAGTTGATTGGCACTTCAATGATGTCAATAAAAAAAGTAACTAATCCAAATACCGCCAAAGTTAAGTAGGGATATTTTTTATGAAGGTATATTGTTAGCGGTGCGAACATAACCATAACCATATAAATTGAAACTAACCAAAGTGGCCATAAAGTAAATTCAACTAATGAAATTACACCGTCTTCTGTGGTAGTAAGATAATTTGGTATTAAGTTAGTTCTTAGTAGAACATTTAGCACTATAGAAACTGAAAAAATTAAAACTAACACTGGGCCTAGTAAACTATTTATTCTATCTACTAAATAATTCCATTGGCTACCATCTCTACCAACATTCGAATACCAAGCAATCAAATTGGTAAATCCCATAGAGAATATAAATATAGGTAATCCCACCGTAAACCATGTAATAATTGTCATATTAGATGAGATATATGAATTGTTAATTATTAAGTACTCTCCTCCTGAATACTTAAGATCTAAAAAGGAAAAAGAATTAATAACCAGTAGTAGCAAGCCAAATGTTTTTAAAAAATCAATAAATCTCTCTCTAGAAATAGAAGTTTTATTTGTCTGAGTAAAAACATATCTAAGTGACATAAAACTTGGTATAAATAATTTTGTAATTTCTCTCACATAAATATTTTACATAGCTCAAGTAACTTAAATATCAATATAATTAGATAATGGAAATTGTTGTTTACAGTCCAGAAATAGCAGGAAATGTAGGAGCAATAATAAGGCTATCAGCTAATTCTGGTATTCCAGTTAATTTTATAAAGCCATTTGGATTTAACATGCAAGAAAACAAAATTAGAAGAGCTGGTCTAGATTATCATGATTTAGCAGCTGCTAAAACCTACGAAACATGGGAAGAATTTATTGATATTAATAAAGATGCTAAGCTATGTAGCCTTACCTCAAAAGCAACAGAGCCATACTGGAATTCAAGTTTGAACATGTATGATTTTCTAATATTTGGTCCGGAATCAGTTGGACTGCCAGAAGGCATTAGAAATAAGTATGACCAACTTACAATTCCTATGCAATCTAACTCTAGAAGCATTAATTTGGCAAACTCGGTGAGTATTGTAATGTATGAAGCAATAAGGCAACATAATGTTAATTAATGGTTTATTAGTTTTCTTGGGGGGAGGAATTGGATCACTTTTTAGATATTTAGTTAATTTAATCATTCAAATATATACGTTTAATCACATTGGCACTCTTTTAGTAAATACAATAGGTTCATTTTTATTTGGCTTCTTTCTTATTTTTGCAAAAGATAAAAGTGAATATTTTAATATATTTTTTCTTGCTGGGGTTCTTGGCGGATTTACAACTTTTTCTCAATTTTCTTATGATGTAATAAATCTGCAAAATGAAAGCAATTTACAGTCGATAATTTATTTACTTTTATCGATATTACTATCTGTATTATTAGCATTTGCAGGGATGATATTAGCTAATAGAATTCTAAAATAGTTATAGTACAAATATGGCAACATTTGACATATCATCAGAATTCAACAAACAAGAAGTAACTAACGCTGTTGATCAGTGTCATAGAGAAATATCTAATAGATACGACTTTAGAGATACGAAAACATCGATAAGTTTAATGGAAAATTCCATTTTATTAAAAAGTAGCACATTAGACAGGTTGCTTGCTGCTGAACAGGTATTGAAGGAAAAATTTGTAAAAAGAAGTGTTTCTATAAAATTTTTAGGGGATGTTAAGGATGAAACATTACCTTCTGAAGTAAAACGAACCTATAATTTAAAATCAGGAATCGACCAATCAACTTCAAAAGAAATAATTACATTATTAAAGAAAAATAATAAAAAAATTCAATGTTCTTATCAAAATGAAACGATAAGGGTAACAAGCAAAAAAAGAGATGATTTACAAGAAGCAATTACGCTAATAAAAGATTCAGATATAGAAACTCCATTAAATTTTGGTAATTTTAGAGATTAAATTTTAATTTAAACTTCTTAAATAATACTCTAGAAGTAAAAACACTAATTAACAAAAATCCAGCAGTTATTAATAAGCCATCATCAAAATTTGTTGTAATGAAATAGGAAATGAAAAGTATAAAGAATCCATAAAAAAAACGAAATATTGAAAAAATAAGAAAAGCTCGAAACAGTTTATTTTGTTTAAGCTTGTTTATATATTTCAATTAAAAAAATATCTATTTTTAGAAAGCAATTTATAGACAGAATCTCGAAGTTTTTTTGGAAATATTTTAAGAATATAAATTAACTTATAAAAGTTTCCTAATGAAGCGATTGACATAATTACGGCATCTGAGTAATAATAATTTTTTGAAGAAGTCTTAAAAACTAAAGTATCTAACTCATACTCTTGTTTAGATAGCATTTCATGACTTTCAATAACTAGTTGATTGTTCTGTTTACTTATCCACTCACCATATGTTGAACAAATAGAACAGTTCTGATCAACATATACTTTATTCATTTGGTAAAAACTCCATACTTAGTGAATTTACACAATAGCGCTGGCCAGAAGGTGCGGGTCCATCATTGAAAACATGACCCAAGTGTGCGTGGCAAAAAGCACATGTTATTTCGATTCTCACCATTCCATGTGAAAAATCTTTTTTTCTGTTTATTTTATGTTCTATTGCATCAAAAAAACTTGGCCAACCAGAACCTGATTCAAACTTTGTATTAGACTCAAACAAGGTTTCATTGCAAACAACACACAAATATGTACCTTCTCTTTTTTCATTCAGTAATTTTCCAGAAAATGGAGGTTCCGTTCCGCAGTTTTGTGTAACTTCTAGTTGTTCATCTGATAAATGATTTTTTTTAACTTCCATGTTTTAATTTAAGCAGGGATTAAGTATAAATGTAAAAATCTAGGATCAATATCTATTACTTGAATTTCTATTTCCTTATTGAGGTCAACAATATCAAAATCAGTTAATGAATCAAGATAATCAATATGAACAATTGCCAAATATTTATCAGCACCGACTGATACTAAATTTGTTCTAATTACTTTCTTAACTTTTTCAAATTTATTAATTTCTGATTGAAGAACATTTGAAATATTTACATCTACAGACTCACCAGTTATTAAATGTTTCATTTCGTAACCTAAGAAAAGACCAGAAATCATTAATAGAATACCAATTAATATTGCACTAGCAGCGTCATAAAAAGAATTGCCCGTAAAGAAAGTTAGTAGCGTGCCAATAAGCGCAAATGTTAATCCCAATGTTGCTGCAAAATCCTCAACTACAATAGCAATTAAAGGTCCATCATTTGATTGTTTTAATAACTTTAATATCGATTTTGTATCTCTGTTCTTTCTTAATTTTTTCACCGCTTTAACTAAAACATACGATTCTAATAAAATCGATATAGACAGTATTGAAATTGAAATAAATAAATTATCTAATTTTTTAGGATGATTCAGGGCTTCAATTCCATGTTCAAGAGATACCAACCCACCAATTGTAAAAATTAAGACAGCTACAACAAGTGTCCAAAAATATTCTTCTTTACCTCTTCCTAGTGGATAAAGTTTTGGATTACTTTTTTTTGATTGTTTTATACCAAACCATAATAAAAATTGATTAAATGAGTCAACAAAAGAATGAACTGCTTCAGAAAACATTGCACTTGAACTCGTTATTACTGCCACAAAAGATTTTATTACTCCAATAAAAAAATTAACTGACAAAGCAAGAAAAACAGTTTTGGCTGAATCCTGATTACTCATTCAACCATGCCTTTAATTGTGGATATCCTCCAATTCTATTATTGTCAATATAAACCTGAGGAACTGTTTTTACATTATCACCTATTTTTTTATAGAAATTTAACCGTTCAATATCATTAGACAAGTCAACTTCATCGAAGTCAATTGAGTGTGCATTTAAAAGTCCCTTTGCCCTGTCACACCAAATGCAATTTTCTTTAGTGTAGATTTTTACCTTCAATGATTTTCAAATGTTGTAAATATTTCATTGGTAGTTTGAGTCACTCTAATAAAAGTAGTACATTTTGGAAGATCTTTTAAAGTTTTCGCACCAACATATGAACATGCCGAGCGGACTCCTCCGAGAATTGACTGTATTGTTGTGTCTATAGGGCCTTTATACTTTAATCTTACTTTCTTTCCTTCAGGAGCTCTGTGTTCTGCTAAATCTCCGTAATATGTTTGCTGTGCTTTAGTTGAAGACATACCATAAAAATCTTTATACATAACACCATCATCATCTGAAACTAATTCTCCACCAGATTCTTCATGACCAGCAAACATACCTCCCAACATTACAAAATCTGCTCCTGCACCAAAAGCTTTTGAAACATCTCCTGGAAATTTACATCCACCATCTGCCATTACATGTCCACCTAATCCATGAGCAGCATCAGAACACTCTGATATAGACGAGAGCTGAGGATATCCTACCCCCGCAACACTTCTAGTAGTACAAACAGAGCCGGGGCCAATTCCAATCTTTACAATATCTGCACCAGCAAGTATCAAAGCTTCTGTCATTTCCCTTGTGGCTACATTTCCAGCTATAATAATTTTTTCATTGAATGTGTCTCTGTATTTTTTAACAGCATTAATAAAGTCTTCCCGATAACCATTAGCTACATCAATACACAAAAATTTAATTTCATTATTTAGATTAAAAATATTTTTAGTCAGTTCTAAATCATCGTCAGATTGGCCAACGGTTACAGCTATATAGTTAGGATCTAAGTCAGAAATATTTTTCTTCCAATCATCAACAGTATAGAATTTATGAATAGCAGTAATCATTTTATGTTTTTGGAGTGATATGGCAGTTTCAAATGTTCCTGTTGTA
>Ga0222718_10000632_pt1 | contig 35886 bp, 46 predicted proteins | sample C33_27DmetaG_FD_165045 | JGI IMG/M metagenome (GOLD analysis project Ga0222718, IMG submission 165045) | Estuarine water microbial communities from San Francisco Bay, California, United States - C33_27D | ecosystem: Environmental > Aquatic > Marine > Unclassified | place: USA: California...
AGTGTGCCGTCATTAGCAATAACAACGATTGCTTCTACTAAACCAGATAGACGGTCTGCAGATGATTCATCAGGGAATAAGTCTACAACCTCTTCACCTTCTTCTTCTACTTCTTCTAGGTATTCCTGTGGTACTAGACCATAGTAACGTATGATCTTAACCTTATCGTCTTCATAAGTAGTAGACTCAACATGACTAGGATCTAAATCGTCACCTTCGTAGTGAGGTTCAACATCTACCTTACGGTAAACACCAGACTCAATACCTTGAACAATCTGATACATACTGACGTACTCTTCTACTGCAACACCCATTGAGTCATCAATAGCGTCAGCATTAGGATCAATCAGTAAGTTTCTAGGATTAACAGGCTTGACTTTTACTACAACCTTTTCTTGCTCGGTAACACCAACAGCAGCCATACCTTGTTCTCCAGGCATTTGCTGTGTTGTAGGTATACGTTCTATTTCAGTCTTAACTAAAACCTCACCTACACCAGTACCGTAGATTTCTGCTAGTTTAACGATAGAACTGACGTTGTTGATATATGCATTATTGTGCGTATCTTCTAACAGAAGAGCTTGCATTACTTCAACATCAGTTCTTTCCTGATCTAAACCATCATCAGTTACTTCAAACAGTTTTCCGGATCCAGCAAAGCCTTCCATAGTTTCCGCAACCCTGTTATCAACAGCTTGACGGGTGGCAGGACTAATGATTTTACTACGTTCACTATCCCTTGTACGATCTTCTGCGGACCAAATTCCATAATAAATCCTTTCATATTCATCCCACTTGGTTTCATAATTAGTATCCCTCCAGTCTCTCCACTTGTCACAGTGGTCAACTACGAAAGCTACTAGCTCCCTATCACTCTGAGTTACTTCTTCTTCCTCTGAGTTAAAGTCTGTTTCTTGATATTGTTCAGCCATATTAGTATCCTGATATTATGTCTAAGGGTTCGTAATCATCTTCGTAGTCATCAAAGTACACTGCTGCATTAGCTATGTGAGCAATTAAACTCACCGAGTCAACCATGTCATCATGTACACCAGTAGTAGGAAAGTTTAGTAGTTCGTCTTTAAACTCTCTTACCCAGTCACCATCACAGAGTTCTACCTGCTTATGTTCAAACCTGCCTTGTAGAGCACCCACAACTCTGTCTATTTTACTTTTATTGCCTAGTGCTACCTCTTCTATTCTGGGATACACACCTTGCTTTAACATCATCTCTGTTAAGTAAGGCAGCAATGCTCTCATTAGAGAACCTTTTTCTATTCCAATTACTTGAATGTCGTATAATCGGACATGCTTTAGGATTCTCTCGCATACTTCTTTAATATCCCACCTTCCTGCATCAACCTTATCTACCCACCATTTATTGTCATCACCTACCTTGACAATAGCTATAGACGTTTGGTCTAGGTACTTCTTCTTGTTACTGGCTTGCTTCGATACGTTCTCAAAACCTGCCAAGTCAACAGCCATGTAGTAAGTACCATACTCTGGCTCATCGTCTTTATCCTTTACTACCACCCAGTCTTCTTTAAATATCTCCGACTGTGGTGCTTCAAAACTAGCCATAAACTCCTGTCTGTATGCGAACGTAGACATGGTGTTCTTTGCTACTTCAATCTCGTCTTTATCTAGCAATGGGTTATCAAAGCTAGTAAAGTGCCAGGACTTCCAGTCTTTAGTCTCTGGCTTACCGCTCCTACCCATCTTGTAGATGTCGTAGAAGTGGTTACGTCCCTTCGGTGTACCTATAAATATACAGTGACCCTTCAAGTCAGCTAACGCTGGTCTAAGAATCTGCTCGAACACTGTAGGTTTAATATCTGCATACTCATCGAGTACAACAAACTTTAAAGCTACACCTCGCATTGTCTCTGGTCTATCTGCTCCCTTTAAAGAAATCATAGAACCATTAATCAATGTTAACTGCATATTGTTTACATGGCTATTTGCTATGACGGGATTACCTAACTCCAGTAGCTGTTGCCACATAATGTCTCTAGCCTGTTGCTGAGTAGGGGCTACATACCAGACATGACCCTTATCAGCCTCTAACGCAGACACTATGAGTCTCCACGCAGCCATTCTACTCTTACCTGTCCTACGACCAGCAGCTATAACCTTAAATCTAGCTGGATCAGTCCAGACCTCCTGTTGCCAGGGAAGTAAACTAATCTTCAGGTCTGACATCCGTTAGCCTTCTTTAGTTTCTACCGAATAATCGGTACTCTGAACAGTCTCAAACTCTACATCAGTTACTTCTTCTTGTTCTAATACCTCAGCTTGCTTATCGCCTACCATAGATATCTGAATGTTGACACTACCTCTACCTGCATCCCTACCCTTTTCAAAATACGACATCGGTAATACACGGTCAATACACATCTTAAGACACGCTACCTGATCTTTGTCGTCGTTATCAAGTGCCTTAGTGATTATTGTGTTAATAACCGTTTCACCACTCGTAGCTAACAGCCTTGCATGAAACTCTTTGATCCTAGCAGCCTCACCTGGAGGACGACCAACCTTATTTCGTTTCTTTTTTGCTTCAACTTCAGTCTTTCGAGGTCTACCTCTACCGCGTTTTTTAGGCTGAGGATCTTCAAGGGACATAAAAGTTTATCCTTTCAGGTCTATTAGTAACTATAAAAGCTATACAGTGTTAAGTTGTTTTATTTTTACTATGATTATTACATGGACCATATAATTTTCTCTTACATCTGTATAGTGGGGTTGAGTATAGCATACTTTTAGGCTTTTGTCAAGCATTATTTACCTTCGCAGGACTACTCTTTTTAGTTCTAAATGTTCACTATATGGTTCATGTTATAAACCATTAATTCTAAATGTCTTTTTTCTACATAGTTACTCTTTAATTTATGCAGTATTATGCCTATTTTAACCTTTTTTGTGTCTGTTAAGGTATCTATAGGTTGCTAGCGCCAGTCTAGACCCCTCCCCCAGTACTTACTAACCTATATAAAACACAGCGCGTGTGCTAAATAGAAAACATTGTGTTATTTAAATATAAAACAGTGTGTTATTTAAATAGAAAACAGTGTGTTCTTTATAGGCTGTCTAAACTGGGAAAGTATGAGGCGCTTCAGTACCCTTTAGCCAATATAAATAGTCTAGGGAGTGCGGATAGAAAACAGAGAGGGGGTGTGGTGTAGATGCTATATAAGTTATTGATTAATAACGAACAACTAAATAGCCATAAATTAGCCATAAGTGTGCCATTGTATTGTCATTGAAAACCTCATAAAATGCACTTCGCAACGCACATTTAATTAACCAAAAGGAAAAGCAAATATGAAAGTAAAAGATAAAAAAGCAAAAGTTAACAGTCTCAGCAGATCATGGGAAAAAGCACTTAAAAAAAGAGGTAACAAAAAACAAAGACAGTTCGATAAAAAAATGATTACTAAAGGGGAATATTAAATGAAAACCTTATATCCAAACATGAATAAAAAGCAGCAGAAAATCTTTGAAAAAAATTGGATTAAAGATTGGGCGATTAGTCTAGAAGAAAATTGTGAAATGTCTGAGAAAGACGCACTTAGCGCCGCAAAAGCTGACTTTATAAAATGGGAAAATCAAGAGGGATGGTTATCCGATTGGTAACTTTCAGGCTAACTGAAGAGGCTTGATTAGCCGAAACCGCTCTGATAGTATCGGGCGGTCTTAGTCAAAAACACATAACGAAAGGGAATTGCATAATGGCTTACTACACACACACCGATCAACCAATAGGTAAATTCATCTTGAGAGAGAACTCTAATCATTTCGAGTATTCTCTTAATGATGAGCCAGATAACTATTCTAGGAGCATGGCAGAGAACTATCCGCATAGGGTATGGGTGGGTGGTAAAGATGTCTGCGGTGGGAGTGGATGGCGATATGCTAGAGTTCTAAAAACTGTGGCACATGTGGTAACAGATGAGGCAGATGACGGCTCGCCTGTTGTCGAGAGGTGGAAACTTAAATCAAATGTCAATTACTAGTTAGTCAAAAACACTTAACGAAAGGAAAGCACAATGATTAGATTATCTAAAGCCTCAAAAATGCCTTGTCGCTCGTGGTCCTTAGAAGCATTGACCACTTGTCCAGCTTCAAAGAAATCTAATGGCGAATTAGTTGACGCGTGTAAGGGATGTTATGCGACGACGGGTAACTACAGATTTCCAAATGTCAAAGCGCCACGCCTAGAAAACCAACAAGATTGGAAGCGCTCGGAGTGGGTCGAAGACATGGTGCAACAGTTAGATAATGATCGCTATTTTAGGTGGTTTGACAGTGGCGATATGTATTCCCTACGTTTAGCCGTTAAGATTTACGAAGTCATGAAGTTAACGCCATGGGTTAAACATTGGATACCTACACGCATGCATAAATTCGCTAAGTTTAAGACGATCATTGAGCACATGAAAGCATTACCTAATGTATCAGTTAGACTGTCCAGCGATAGTGTAACGGGCGAATATGAGGCTCATCATGGTAGTACAATCATTCCCGAAGGTAACGCCATTCCCGACGGAGTATCGGTGTGTCATGCTTACGATAATGCGGGTAAGTGCGGAACATGTCGCAAGTGTTGGGATAAATCTATTCCGGTAATCGGATACATTGCGCATGGTAAGAAGATGGAGCGCGTTATTAACATAGTGAAAGGGTAAACCATGAGACATATTGAAGATTTAGAATTCGAGTTGAACGCGTGCTTAAATCGTGCGCGAAAGATTAAAGACGTGGCGTTAGAAAACGGTTTATTGTTTTCACTACTCACGCTTAACGAACTAGAAAAGACATTGAAGAAAGGGGCGAAGAATGAAAACTTATAAGATAACATTTAAAGGACAGTATTCTGCGAACGATGAGAGCGAAGCATTCGAGCAATTTTTGGAGCATTTAGACCGGTATTGTTCGGATCAATTCGACGATCTATCCGCGTTAGATATTGAGGAGGTAACACAATGAAAACTTATAAGGTTTCTGTATCCGCTAACTATGAGAAATTTATACAGGCGAAAGACAGAGAAAAAGCGTTAGACGTAGCGGAGAATGGAGGCTTCAGTGACTGGTCACGTTTTAACCAGAGTATTGAAGCGCATGAAGTACGAAGAGATCAAGCAATCGAGAGTGCGGAAACGGCGACAATTGCAGAAATTAAAAACCCGTTTGTTAGGCAAGCGAATGGCGATTATATATTCACTGAAGAAGCGCAGGACGTTTTTAATAATTACCTTGAAGAGGAGTTGAGCAAATGAAAGATAACCTATTGATGATCTTAGCACTGGTCGTATTGGCTTCAATCCATATCGGAATTATGGTTTGGATGTGGAGTCATGCTATCTGACGAACAACGCCAAAAGAGGCGTGAACAGTTGATGAAGAAACACCGGAAAGCGCGGGGAGGTTTTGTTTACCATAGCGAAGGTCGGTTGCGTACCTTGTATAATCTATATAAAATCGATCCCGTACTTGATTTATTTTTATTCAAACGAAGAGAAAGGAAAAGCAAATGATATTACTAGACCAATTCCCTAAGCATGGTTCACCTAAAGATCGAGGGAGTGCTGACGCATACTACTGGAGACCGGCTAACCCACATTGGTATCCTGACGGTACAGGTCGAGGTATCAGGATTGAGGAAGCCGATATGACACCTGAAGAGATAGCGGAATATCACGAAGGTTATGACAACGAGACCGAGAGAAAGGATTACGCCTAATGAGTAATCAATACAACGATGCAAGGCTTGACCAAATAACCGATGACGTGCTGTCCATGAGCTATGGTGAGGTGTGCCAGTATCTCGGACAATACCGGAGTTTAAGTCAAGATGATGACTACGATAGGCTGATTGTTCTGCGGTATGAGGACGATCAGTACTGGGCGAACGAATGAGGTGCTTAGCGTGTGACGGGTTGCTCTCAGATTACGAAGCGACCCGCAAGAACCTGAAGCTAGAATTCGTCGGTTTGTGTAATGATTGTTTGTCGGGCAGTGACATGGACGATGTGTTCATGCTCGATAGACCCGATTTAAAGCACGCTGACGACGATTTAACCTATGACGAAGGGTTACCCTACCCTGACGACATTACAACGAAGCCAGGAGGCTCTGATGAACTCTGAGAGGGATACACAAACTATTTACGAAGTGTTCCGAGACGGTAAGCCTAAGTACCAGTTGATTTGGACAAACAACACCAAGCGTTTCTTGATTGATGGTAAGATTGTCAGCGAGCAGACTTGGACTAACAAACTTAAGAGGGATAAAGCATGACTGACGATGACTACCAACTGATGGAAGAGGAAGGACATTACTACTCGGTGCTCTCGGAGATGGTAGAACTGATGGGTCAACATGGTTCTAAGCAGGTCATGATGGATCTATTGGAACTAGCTATGCAGTCCGAGGTAGTTTCTAAGAGTATTAATTAGTTATTAAGTATTATTATTATTAAGTGAACCATATAGTTTCTAATAGTTAACTATATAGTTATATATAGATAGGAGATTTGTATTATGGGTGTTCAGATACTAACGGCTCAACCCTGTTCTGATTGTGGGAGCAGTGATGCACTTACGATCTACGACTGGGGGACTAAGTGTTTCTCTTGCGACAAGGCTACCTTCAAACCTAGTGAGGAATCTCTCAAGGTTGTTAACTCTAAGAAGGCATTCTCTCTTGTGCAAGGGGAGTTTAAAACGATTACCGATAGGAAACTCTCTAGGTTAACATGCGAGTTCTACGGGACTATAACGGCAGATAATCATTATCACTTCCCTTACTGTGATGAGCAAGGCAACACAGTGGCTTACAAGAAACGTCAGGTAGATGATAAAAAGTATTCGATATCAGGTAACTGGCGGGACGGTAGACTGTACGGTCAGCACTTATTTTCCAAAGGTCAGAGCTTCTTGACGATTTGCGAAGGCGAGTGGGACGCTATGAGTGTCTGGCAAATGCTTGGCGGTGTCAGTACCTACCCTGTTGTCTCGGTGCGTAACGGGGCAGGGAGTGCGTTAAACGATTGTAAGAACGCCTTCGAGTTTATCGATAGCTTTGATACGATTGTTGTTTGTTTTGATATGGACCCTCAGGGGCGGGAAGCCTCACAACAGGTAGCTGAATTGTTCGGGTCTAAAGTCAAAGTTTTTAAGAGCAGTAAAGGACTCAAGGATGCGAGTGAATATTTACAACAAGGATGGGGTGAAGAGTTTGTCAAGGAATGGTGGAACTCTGAACGGTTTGTTCCTGATGGTATCGTGGATGGAAGTACTTTGTGGGATATAGTTAGTGCTCCAATGGAAGATAGTCTAGTCAACTATCCTTACAAGGGGCTGAACGATTTAACCTACGGCATTAGACCGAATGAGATGGTGATTGTAGCTGCCGGTTCGGGTCTCGGTAAGTCCCAGTTCATGCGGGAGTTTGTCTACCATATCTTGAACAACACCGAAGACAACATAGGACTACTGTTCCTGGAAGAGACGGTGCGTACCACTGCTCGATCAATGATGTCACTACACGCCAACAAACTACTGCACCTACCTACCACTAAGGTATCGGACAAAGAACTGCGGGAGTCCTTCGAGGCTACGTTAGGCACTGGTCGATTGTTTCTACTCGATAGCAACGGTGAGCTAGACAAATCCAAGATAGTGTCTCGAATTCGTTACATGGCTAAAGGTCTCGGAGCTAAGTTCGTGGTGCTTGACCATGTGAGTATCGTAGTCGCAGGAGCGGAGCGAGGGTCAGAGCGGGAAGCACTGGAAGAAATCATGCGGGAGTTGCGTATCCTAGTAAAAGAAACTGGGATATGTCTGTTCGTTGTCTCGCACCTGAAGAGACCTGAGGGTAAGGGTCACGAGGAAGGAGCGTTAACCAGTCTGGCTCACCTTAAAGGGTCATCGGCTCAGGGTAACGTAGCTGATATCGTTATAGGTCTTGAGCGTAACGGTCAGCACGAGGACGAAGAAGAAAGACATACCACCCGCGTTCGTGTCCTGAAGAATAGATTCAGTGGTCTCACTGGTCCCGCCTGTCGGTTGTTGTACAATAAACAAACTGGTAGGATGATCGAAAGGTTTGACGAGGACGCTCTATGAAAAGACTAGCGATTGATATTGAGACTGACGGTTTAGATGCCACCGAGATATGGTGCGCGGTAACTAAAGACATAGATTCAGGGGAGGTTAAGGTATGGAAAGCAGCAAACGGCTTACGCCAATACATCGAGGATCAAGACCTGTTGATTGGTCACAACATAATCAGCTTCGACTTACCAGTGTTAAAGAAGCTGTGGAATTTGAATACGAACTCGAACCCATTACGAGATACGTTGATAATGTCAAGGTTACTAAACCCCGTCCTAGAAAAAGGACACTCTCTCGATTCATGGGGCGTGAGGCTAGGGCTAAAAAAAGGGGACTTCAGTGACTTTGATGGTGGCTTATCTGAAGACATGGTTGACTACTGCATACAAGACGTTGAGATTACTCATGCATTATTTACGCATCTTACTGATAGTCTACTGGACTGGGGTAAGTCAGTTGATCTTGAGCATGAGGTCGCTACTGTCGTTAAAAAGCAAGAAGTAAATGGTTTTAAACTGGATGTACCGAAGTGTATGTCGATGCTTGCTAACTGGCAACAAAGCCTTATGGACATTGAAGAAGAACTACAGCAAGTCTTTCAGCCGATCATCACTGAGCGATACAGCGACAAGACAGGTAAGAGATTGAAGGATAAAGTAGAAGTATTCAACCCAGGTTCCCGCAAGCAAATAGCGGAGCGACTTATGGGTCTTGGATGGAAACCTAGAAAACATACAGAGAAAGGAACGGTGATTGTCGATGAGAAAGTATTACAAACTGTTAGAATCCCTCAAGCTAAACCTATTCTACGATATCTACTACTTCAGAAACGGGTGGCTCAAGTTAAGTCGTGGGTTGAAAATGTATCTGAAAGGGGACGGGTACACTGTAAGGTCAGAACCAACGGAGCGATCACAGGAAGAATGACACACAGTAAACCTAACCTAGCTCAAGTCCCTCGTGTCGGTAGTGAGTACGGTGAGGAGTGTAGATCTGTGTGGACAGTAGAGGACGGTAATGTACTACTAGGTGCGGATGCTTCTGGGTTAGAATTGAGAATGCTTGCACACTATATGGATGACAAGAACTACACGAAAGAGATACTCGAAGGTGACATCCATACAGCTAACATGCAAGCAGCAGGATTGACTGACAGGGATCAAGCCAAGACGTTTATCTATGCGTTTCTGTATGGTGCGGGTCCTGCCAAGATCGGTCAGATTGTAGGTGGTGGTGAACGAGAAGGCAGACGATTGATCGATAGCTTCTTAAAGAACACACCAGCCTTGCAGAAGCTGAAGGACAAGGTTAGCCGGTTAGCTGAGAAGGAATGGTTGCCTGGACTGGATGGTCGTAGGTTGATTGTTAGGTCACAACACGCTGCGCTGAATACATTACTGCAGGGTGCAGGTGCAATAGTTATGAAGCAAGCGTTAATTATGTTGAACAGAAAGTTAATTCATGCTAATATGGATGCTCGGTTTGTTGCCAATGTACATGATGAATGGCAGATTGAAACGACTGAACAAGATGCAGAAACGGTTGGACACTTTGCGGTACAATCCATCCGTCAAGCAGGGATCCGTCTAAACTTACGTTGCCCTTTGGACGGGGAATTCAAAGTAGGACTAAATTGGGCAGCGACACATTAATTAAAGGAAATTAAATGAAACCAGTAAAAGTAAAAGGTCAGATATTTTGGTCACGACACAACGAGGCTTACGATGATGGTAGGTTTGGTGTGGACATTGGTCAACTATCCGAACAGGCAGTAGCAAAGTTACAGGATGAAGCGATGCTCGATGTCAAGCATAAAGACAAGCAGCAGTTTCATGTAACGTGTAAGAGTAACTATCCGATTAAGATGGTTGACTCTGAAGGTAACGAGATTACAGGTAAGATTGGTAACGGCTCTGATTGTGTCGCTATCATTGATCCTTATACCTACAATTACAAAGGTAAGAAGGGCGTGTCAGCAGGGATTAGGGGAACAGTAGTCGTAACGAACCTGATTCACTACGATGCACCTTCAGCTAGTGACCCAGAACTGGACGCACTAGAAGCAGTATAATGGGTAGACCGTCTCTCAATAATGCAACTGCACTGATAGACGGTGATATCCTAGTGTACCGAATTGGTTTTGCTAGTGACGATGATGATGAAAAGTTTGCTATTAGTCGGATGGGTAACTATGTTACTAATCTTTTACGCTTCGATTACGTAGATGACTTCTCTGGTTACGTCACCGGCAGGACCAACTTCCGGTACAAGATAGCTAACGAGAAAGAGTACAAGGGGAATCGTAGTGGCGCGAGAAAGCCTAACCATTACGAAGCTCTGCGTCAGTACCTCATTGAACGATGGGGATTCGAGTTAAGCGAAGGTGAAGAAGCGGATGATGCAATTGGTATTGCTGCCTACACTATGAAGGCAGGAGCCTTTTGCATCATGTCGTTAGATAAAGACCTTGATATGTTGCGGGGATGGCACTACAACTTTGTCAAGGACAATCTTTATTACATTACTGAGAAGGAAGCCATCAAACATTTCTATCTTCAGATACTTACAGGTGATCGAGTGGACAACATTCCTGGATTACAGGGTATTGGTCCTGTGAAAGCTGACAAGATACTGAAGGACTGTAAAAACGAGAGACAATTATTCGCTGCGGTTTTAGAAGCGTATGAGGATAACCTTGAGTTACTAACTGAAAGAGCGCAATTACTATGGATACGGAGAAAAGCTGGAGAAATCTGGATACCGAAGATTTCCCAGAGATAGCGTATATTGAATGGTTGGATGCTGTATCAGAATCTGGATGGGAAACCATCGAGAAAGCTGAAGCACATCCTGTATTGAGTATAGGTTTCGTAGTAGCGGAAGATGATAACGCTATATGTATTGCTGCTGCTATATCCTACGATCAGTCTAACTCAAGAATGCAAATACCTAAAGGCATGATTACTAAAGTGAAGCGGGTTAGATTGAATAGGTTCTTAGACATAAGGAGAAAACAATCAAAACCCAAAGTGCAAAAGCCAAAGGAAGAAAACTCCAGCAATGGTTCAGAGACAGAATTCTGGACAGGTTCGACTTTTCCAGGTCCGATGTAAGATCAACCAGTATGGGAGCAGGAGGGGAAGACATACTGTTTTCTCAAGAAGCTGGAGATACATTAGGCATATCAGTAGAGTGTAAGTCAAGAAGTTCTCTCGCTGTATATGCCTTTTATTCCCAAGCTGCCGACAACTGTCCAGAAGATAGAGAGCCTGTTGTAGTAGTTAAACAGAACCACTCTAAACCACTGGCTGTTATTGATGCAGAATACTTTATAAGATTGCTAAAGGAGAAACATGAGACACTTAGTCATTCCTGATACCCAATGCAAACCTGGAAATCCTACTGAGCATTTAGAGTGGGTCGGAAGATACGCAGCAGAAAAGAAACCAGAAGTTATTGTCCATCTCGGAGATCACTGGGATATGCCTAGTCTTTCCATTTACGATGTTGGTAAAAAAGCATTCGAGGGACGGACGTACCAGTCTGATATTACTGCCGGAAACCTGGCGATGAGCAGATTGATGAAACCAATTGTCAATGAAATCAATAGGTTAAAGAGAAACAGAAAGAAAACATGGAACCCTAAGTTAGTTTTCTTAATTGGTAATCACGAGCAACGAATAGAAAGAGCTATCGAGTCTGATAGGAAACTAGAAGGTTTGATAGGCTACAATGACTTTAATCTCAAACAGTATGGTTGGGAAGTGCAAGACTTTTTGGATGTAAAAATAATAAATAACATTGCATATAGTCATTACTTTACATCTGGTGTTATGGGTAGACCAGTTAGTAATCCTGGTTTATTATTACAGAAGAAGCATATGAGTTGTATTATGGGACACGTTCAAGACCGAGCTATATCATTTAGTAAACGGGCAGACGGTTCTAGTATTACAGGAATCTTTGCTGGTATCTGTTACCAACATGATGAGGACTACTTAACTCCGCAGACTAACGGTAGCTGGTCAGGAGTTTGGATGTTAAACGAAGTCAACAACGGTAGCTTTGATGAGATGCCAATCAGTTTAAATTATCTAAGGAAGAAATATGCAAGTAGAAAAAGTACTAGATGAAAGAGCGCAGACTTACGGGCAGTATCATATGGTCAGTAAGATCAGCCAAGAACTAAAACAAGTCATGAAGTATTCACCTAACTACGCTACCATGCCTGACTACATGAAGGAATCTCTTGACCTAATTGCCAACAAGTTAGCTAGAATACTAAATGGTGATCCGTTATATGATGACTCATGGCGGGATATCTCTGGGTACTGTACTCTAGTACTGATGGAGATAGAAGATATGGAGAATCGAGTTGAACCTGACGCTTGTTGAATTAAAAGAAAAGCTCATGCAGTTCGATGAGTTGGATCTAATAGAACTATTAGACCTGACATCAGAAGATATACTTGATCGCTTTGAAGATGTTGTTGAAGATAAATATGAAATGTTACGAAAGGAAATTTAGTGGATTTTTACCAAGAATATATTGCTAAGAGTAGGTACTGTAGATTTATACAGGACGAAGGACGTAGAGAGAACTGGTATGAAACAGTAGATAGATACATGGACTTTATGAAGAATAATCTGGAGTCTAAACATAACTACATATTACCTGTTGAGACGGACTCAGAGCTTCGTGAAGCGATTAAAAATTTAGAAGTAGTGCCGTCTATGCGCTCTGTTATGTCAGCCGGTAAAGCCCTTGAGAGGGACAACACAGCAGGTTACAACTGCAGCTATTTACCTGTCGATGATCCTAAAGCATTCGATGAGGCAATGTACATCCTGTTGTGTGGTACTGGTGTAGGCTTTAGTGTTGAACATAAGTACGTTGACAAGCTGCCTGAGATACCAGAGAAACTATTTAAATCAGACACGACTATCGTTGTTGCTGACAGTAAAGAAGGTTGGGCTAAGGCGTTACGTCAAGTTATAGCACTACTGTATTCCGGTGAGATACCTAAGTGGGACTTACGAAAGATTAGACCAGCAGGAGCTAGACTCAAGACCTTTGGTGGTAGAGCTAGTGGACCAGGACCGCTTAACGAGCTAATTGAATTTGTGATTAAGAAGTTTCAGGGTGCAGCAGGACGTAAACTAAACACACTAGAGTGCCACGACATCATGTGTAAGGTAGCTGAGGTTGTAGTAGTGGGTGGTGTTAGACGTTCAGCTATGATCTCACTGTCTGATCTAGAAGATGATAAGATGCGTCACGCTAAGACAGGACAATGGTGGGAAGCTAATCCTCAACGTGCGTTAGCTAATAACTCTGCCGTGTACGCTACTAAGCCTGACGTTGGACAGTTCATGAACGAGTGGACCAGTTTGTATCATAGTCATTCAGGTGAGCGAGGTATCTTCAATCGAGAAGCTGCTGTCAACCAGGCTAAGAAGAATGGACGTAGAGATATAAACCATGAGTTCGGTACTAACCCATGCTCAGAGATTATCCTTAGACCATACCAGTTCTGTAATTTATCTGAGGTAGTAGTCAGAGAAGGTGATAGTATCTATGATCTAGAACGTAAGGTCAGACTGGCTACAATTCTCGGTACACTACAATCTACTTTGACACACTTCCCGTACCTCAGAAAGATATGGCAACGCAACACTGAGGAAGAGAGATTACTGGGTGTATCACTGACTGGTATACTGGACAACAAACTATTAGGAGATACTGTTGAACAGACTAGAACACTTCTTGAACGACTCAAAGACGTGGCGGTTGATACTAACTTACAACTATCCACTGACCTCAATATTCCTAGTTCTACTGCCATCACTTGTGTTAAGCCTTCTGGCACTGTTAGTCAGCTTGTTGATTCTGCCAGTGGTATTCATCCTCGACATAGTAAGTATTATGTACGCAGGGTTAGGGGCGATAAGAAAGATCCTCTTACAGCGTTCATGATCGAGCAAGGGATACCATCAGAAGATTGTGTCATGCGTCCTGACTCTACTGCTGTCTTTAGCTTTCCTAAGAAAGCACCACACAATGCGCTACTGCGTGAGGACTTGACAGCAACTCAGCACTTAGACTTATGGATGATGTATCAGAAGCATTGGTGTGAACACAAACCATCAGTCACTATCTCAGTAGAGGAGGACGAGTGGGTAGAGGTAGGGGCTTGGTGTTGGAAGAACTTCGATGACATCAGTGGTGTAAGTTTCTTACCATATGATGGTGGAACCTATCGCCAGGCTCCATACGAAGAGTGCAGCAAGGAAGAGTACTTGGAACTGCTTCATAAGATGCCTGAGAGTATTGATTGGGATAGTCTCATAGAGGTAGATGACAATGTAGAAGGGACACAAACACTGGCTTGTACAGCAGGAGTGTGTGAGATTTAATCTTTCTTACTATTAATGAGATCAAACAGGGCGCGGACTTTCTCTTCTAACACAGAGATTCTTGCGCCTATCTCAGCCTTCCAAGTGATAGCTAGGAACAGTACTACTAATAACCCTGAGATTATTTCCCAGAAGTTGATGACAAAGTTTTCCATTACTTAGTCTTACCAAATAGTATCTCAGAGTTATCTCTTATCCTATAAAGCACACCTAAGTTAGGTTTATTAGCTGCTTCATCGTTCAATAACTCTAAGTATTCATCGTTGTTCCAGAATTCTTCATAAGCCTCATCTAAGTCAATAGGGTCTTTACTAGCTATTGCGTTTTTATATTTACCTACCCACGCATGATCGTTACCACTAGAGAATTTTGTATCTCCTCGATAAACTAAACTAAGTAACGCACCTTTTTTAAGATCAGACGCTGCGTCATAAGCATCGCCAAACTGTGTCTTTACTGTCTTACTTTTATCTGCTACTGCTTTTTTAAAACCTGTGCGTATATCTAACGGATCAAAGTAGACTCCGGTTTGTCCCATTCCTATCGTTTTTACAGGGCTGTCTGCCGTATCTAAATAAGGTACAGTAGTAAACCCTTCGTGTGAAAGTAATAACCTTTCTTGATCGCTTAAATCACCGATTACTTTTTCAGCTAACTTAACAGCATCGGGTCCTGTCCCATAGAAACCCTTGTTCATAGCTTCTGTTACATGAGATGGTTTATTAAAATCATAAACACCAGTAAAACCTGTGGACGGGTCATACGAAGGGTTAACATTTCCTTCATCAGTGAATACTGTATTACCAAAAGAATCTATAAATTCAGAAGTGCTTGTGTTTATTACTTCAGCCATAGTTACTCCTATGTTACTCGTATAACCGTTTAACTTCTCGTTGGTACTGAGGCTCATTGTAATAACTAATAGGACGATTAGCATATTGAGAATCATATAACGGAGAGTTAGGATCAGCCGATGCGTTACTTAATGCAACACCAGCTTGATAGTACTCAGGGTTTTCGTACATAGAGTTAATAGATAGACCAGGATCAAAAGCTTGTTGTCCAGGCATAACAGGCTGCATAGGATTACTATAAGATGGGTTACCCATTCCTTGACCAAACAAACCACTCTCTCTTAATAAATAGTTTGTTCTATCCATTTGATTGTTTGCAGTTTGTACTTGATTCTCTAAGTCCATTAGGTCTTGAGATGCTCTTTGTGCTTTGCTCTTGTCTATTTGTTCTTGTATTAAATTATTAGTTAATTGTCTACTGTTCTCAAGTATTTTACTATTTAATTGTTGTTGTTGCTCTTTAACAAGGTTGTCTTGATACTGTTGTTTCTGAGCTATAGCTTCATCCAACTTTCTTCTTGCTTCTTCTGCTGGATCAAAGTTAACAACATTGTCAACAATATCATCAAAGACATTTTGAAAACCTGTGTCAAATGCTTTAGCACCACTTACAAGAGAATCATAAATAGCAGTAGAGTTATTGGCTTCTATTAGTGGATTAAGAATAGAATCTTTAATGTCTCCAAAAGCAGCAGCCCTGTCTTTATCACGAGCGTCAAACATTTCTCTTTCCATAGCTTCTGTAGCACGCTCACCCATCTCTATTAATTCTTGCTCTTCTATTGCTTCTTGGTCAGGAGCTTCGGGTACATTTGTCATGTCTTGTTCTGGAACAGGAGTAACATCTGAGACAATAGGAGGAAGAACTGTAGGGTTTGGATCACGTTGAGTAAACAAACCTATAGGAGCTAACGCCTGTGTTCCTGGTATAGGAAAGCGAGGACGAGGTGGTTCAAGAGATGCCTGTGCTTGTGTGCCTGTAATAGGAAACCTGTTTCTCATTTCTCTCTCAGGTACGTTTAAAGGTGTTGCAGAGCCAGCCCTTAACGCTTTAGATATTCTATAATCTTCAGCAGTTGGTTGTCCTCTCCTAGAAATCTTCTGGTACACAGGATCTTTTTCTCTTGCTAATTGCTCTGGGCTTTTAACACCGATACCTAATTGCTTGAGTCTTTCCATTAAAGTAGCCATTATCTTTCACTCCGTCTTTTAATTTCTCTATTAAGTGCTCTATCGTAATCTTCTTCAATACCACCACCAAGCCAGTAGTAATACATCTGCCCTACTAAAGGTATGTCTTTTAATATTCTTTTATCTATTTTTTCAGTACCTTTTGAAAACCCAGTTATAACTGCGTCACCAACGCCCTCTATAGTAGATAGACCAGGGGCAAAGAATCTTATTCCTCCTAACGCCCCACTTATATCACCTTCCGCTAGTTTTTCAACCATGAATTGAGAAGCACCAAATAATTTAAGAGCGTGGTCTGCATGATCTAACGCAAACTCTGCCATTGTTTCATTATCTTCGTAAGGCATATCTTGTGACCCATACCTTATATAGTCTTTAAGTTTGTCAACACCAACACCAGCAGTAGGTACTGTCATGAGCCACGTTGCTGTATTCTTTACAGCTTCTTTCTTGTTGCCTTTCTTCCACTCACCTCTTGTTCTTCTAAGAGTATTAGAAAGTTGTTTAGCTGCAAATGTTTTAAGTGCATATAGCACTTTACCGTTAGGCATCTGCAGATATTTTAAAGGCATTTCAGATAAAGAAATAGGTTGAGCCTTAGCTAACTCATTCCAAAGAAGTAACTTAACGTTATCATCTATCTGTCCGTTGCGGAGAGAATTAACGAGCTTTGGGAACTCTACACCAAATTCTGCTTGATGTTTCTCCGCTAGTTTTTTAATACCTGCCGGAGTCTTAGCTAACTTCTCTACTCTCTTTAACGTACTATTGATAAGCACATTCTTTCCAAACCTATCTATGTGTCTAAAACCAGAGGCAGTAAAGAAACCGTTTAGAGTTTTAGCGAATACTTTTTCATTGCTAAACTCTTCAGCCATTACCTGATCGAGACCGAGTTTTTGCATACTGACTCTTCTTGCTCCTGGACCAAGTAAAGATTGAACAGAGTTACCTAAACCGTTTATCCATACAGACGCAGACAAATCTGCTGCCTGTGTCGCAGCCGAAAAAGGATTAGCTAGTTTAGTTAGATAAGTTAAAGACCTTAAAGTCTGTATTGTTTTACTAGCAGACATTTCTCCAGTAGTAAACCTAGCGTTTAATATGTTTCTTACTGTAGCTGCTTCACCTTCAGGAATGTTTTGCAGTTCTTTTTGTACAATAGAGCCTACTGATTCTTCAATATCTAACACATCATTAGTCAATGTTTTACCAGCCCCGCCAAAGAAACGCCTCTTCTCTGCGTTGTTAGTAGCAGACCTTATGTAACTTGTTAATCCCTCTAAAGGATCGGCATATAAATCTAACTGGTCATCTCTTATGTTTTCAATTACTCTCTTCTGCCCGAAACGTACCCCTCCAACAGCATCAGTAGAACCTAACCTTCCCCTTGCTACTTCGTTTAGTATCCTAACCTCTTCTGCATCAGGAAGACTACCTTTCTGACTAATCTTTAATTCTTTTTTTCTTTTAGCTATTGCTCTTTCAAAAATGTTTGTGGCTTCTACACCTAAAGATTTTCTTAATGCCTTTACATCTCTTACTTTTCTAGGGAAATAATTATATAGCTTAGGTAATGTTTTATAACCTGCGCTTACTAAGTCATAGTGCATCTCATCTAGCAACTTAGTAACTTCTTTAAACGATTTCTCACCGCCTTCTATCTTACTAAACATTTTACGAGCAGCGTTGAAGTCACCATTTAATAGATAACCCTTCATAGTTCTTTTGTCACCAGCATTTAACTTACTGTAGATCTGCATAAAAGGTTTAGCACGTTGTGCTCTTTCGTTACTTTTCATGTGAAACTGTAAATCAACTTCTCTTAATCGTGTAGCTAAACGAGGAGACACTGCCTCTAATCTGTCAGCAATAGGCGCCCATACATCTTGTAATATTCCACTGTTAATCCTGTTAACGGTGTCTAAACCATTATTACCAATCGCTTGTGCTACTTTTACTTCAGCTAATGTAGGTATAATAGGACGAACGTCAGATATCATGAACGACATCGCAATGTCTTCAGCATCTAAATTACTGTTTTCTTTTATATAAGCAGGAAGAGCATCATCTGCTACTCCTTCTGCTCTGGCTTTAAAAGCTAAATCGTTAACCCTGTCTGCTATCTCTTCTGCTTCTTTAACTTCTAAAGGACTAGCATTACCTTGTTTATTCTTTAGTTTGTTGTAGACTTTACCTATCTGCCTACCACCCCAGATTGTAGCTGTACCTCCTACTGCAGATAGACCAGCAACTTTAGCTGTTTGTACTGGATCAACCTCGCCTGTCTTCATGTACTGATCGAGTATGTCATACTCAGCACCTAGTAAAGCAGACACGCCAGCCACTGCTTTGTAGCCCTGACCAATAGGTATGAGTGTTGTAGGTGAAGCAATAGCACCACCAAAGTTTCCTATCTTAGCAGACAAAGTATCTGTTTCGTTAGCAGCTATAACATCAGCATATTCTTTATCTCGCATAGCTAGTCTACGGTTAGTCAGGAAGTCTCTACGTTCTTGTGATCCTGGTTCCATCTGCATAAACTCTTCGCCATACGTTTCAGTAGGGTTAAAGAATCTACCCGTAGGTATGTAAGTTTCTATGATGTCACCAAGATTACCTATATCCGAACGGGATCCAGCAAAACCATAACCCAGCTGACGTAATTTAGATGTCTCTTGTTCATAAGCATCAGGAAACTCTTTTTTAATTATGCTTTTAATTTCTGAGTCACTTTGATCCGCTCTGAATACACCAATAGAACCATCAGGTAATGTTATCTCTTGTGTTTTCATTTAGTACCTACTTGTGTAAAGTCTCTTCGTACAACTGCTCCATCTTCATTTACTGTGGTAGGAGCAAGAGGAGACGGAGGATTAAACTTCCAATCTTGTCTACCAAGACCAGCTAAACCTCCTAATGATTCAGTAGTAAATAAAACTCTGTCTCCAAAAGTAATTGGAAACGCTTCATTAACAATAACTTTGTCCCTTATTGCTCTTTTATAGGCTTCAGCTAATGCTTGTTCTTTAGTAACTCCTTTAAAAGCAGGTTCTCTTAATATAATATCTGCTTGTTGGTCTAAATAATTAGCTGCTCTTTTTTTTGTTTCCAGATCCAAATCAGTATCAGCTAAGAAAGATTGTTCAATAGATGTTTGTGACGAAACTGATGGTTCTTTAGCTCCTGCTGCTATGTCTTTTTCATAAAGACGAACGCTCTGTAAAGAACCTGGATCTACTGGTTTCATATCATCTAAAGTAAAATACTGATTGTATTTGTTTCTACCAACTGCTCTTCCATCTTTAGTAACTACTTCAGATATTAATACTGGCTCAAGTGCTGTAGCTAACTCTAGTTCATAAGCCTTTAAGTCTTTAGCTCGATCAGCAAAGTACAAAGCCTCTTGTGTTAGTCCTGCTTTACCAAGACTAGAAGATAATGCAGATACTTTACTAGCATCATTTAGATCTTCAACACCTGTGCTACCTAGTATTTTTCTTAGTTGGATGTTCTTACCTAATCTAGGATCCTGCATCGGAGCAGTACCAAACAAACCACCAAGACCTTTAGTTATGTTCAAACCAGATTGATAGAACTGTTGTGCTAAAGGACTAGACTGCATAGCCATACCTTGCTGCTCTGCTGCCTGTCTTCTTGCCATGTCCTGTTGTTGCTGTGCGTATACAATTTCTTCAGCAGAAGGACCAAATAAAGATGCGATTGAACTAGCCATTATAAAGTACCTCCTAGTCCTGGTATCCTATAAGCAGGTGATTGACCAGCCCCTAGTATTTTATCTAAAGTTTTATCGTAACGTTGCTGCTGGTAGTACTGCTGACCTAGACCAGCAATACCTTGACCCATACCTGCTAACTGTGCAGCTTTAGCTGATGCAGCTTGTTGCTGTAGAGCACCTGCAGCTTGTTGACCGCCTTGTAGAATTTGTCCAGCAACTCCACCAAACTCAGAAGTTTTAGCTCCTAATGCTGAACCAATCTGCATTGGGGATTGTGCTGTTTCTTCTAGTTGACCTGCTAAACCAAACTGAGTCTGGAACGGAGACAATGCAGCTTGCTGTAAACCATAACCAGTACCAAACAAACCAGCACCTTGAGTATACAGTCCAGCACCTGTTCCAATATTCTGCAACATACGCTGTCTAGCTGCCTCTTCAGGTGTTGTAGCTTGACCAAGCAAACCAATTCCTTGTAAGGCTTGAGCAGTTTTAAACTGTTGTCCTGCTTGTCCTGTTTGTATACCTTGACCGCCCAACTGTGCGCTAGTAAGTATGTTTTGAATCATACGTTGTCTAGCTGTTTCTTCGGCAGTAGGTTGTTGCTGCAAATAACCTAAACCAGAAGACGTTAAACCTAGTTGTTCTTGTCTACCTGCTTGACCTGTAGTTAAGGCTTGACTTCCTAATTGAGTGCCTAAACCAATGTCTTGTTGAAGTTCTTGTCTAGCTCTTTGTCTGGCCTCGGCTGCTAAACGAGCGTCTTGTTCTGCGTATGATTGACCTAGCGCAAACAATTCCGGTTGCCCTTCAGCACCAACGCTAAGACCACCACGACCTCTACCAAACACACCAGCAGCTAATCGTTGTTCTTGTCTACGTCTTGAAGGATCAAGCAGTGCTTGTTGCTCTTCATAGTAACTTTGAGCAGCAGCAGTAGGATCGTAGGAAGTAGGTGTTACCTGTCCTGCAAGCCCTTCTAATCTTTGTTGCTGTCTTGCTACATCAGAAGCAGCTTGAGTTGACATACCACCTAGTATATCTTCTCCTGCTCTTCCAACTCTTGATAAGTATTGTTGCTCTGCTGTAGTTAATTCAGGAGTAGTAGATGTAGGTGCTAATTGTCCTGCAAATCCTCTAAGTCTTGCTTGTTGTTCTAAGACATCTTCAGAAGGTGTTGCAGACAAATCAGTTGTTAAACCTCTACCCAGTCCTCTAACACTTTGTAAGTATTCCTGCTCACTTGCCGTTAATTCAGGTGTTGTTCCAGTAGGAATAAATTGGCTACCAAGTCCAAATAATCCTTGACCTGCAGCTTCTAACTGAGGTTGTAAACCAGTAACTCTTTCAGCTTGTCCAAGACTAGAACCGTATATTCTACTTAGTTGATCTTGTAAGGCAGAAAGTTCAGGAGAAGCCTGGTAATCATAACCACTTAATCGACCACCAGTAAACTGTGGGGTAGCAGAACCAAACCGAGTAGTAATACCTACTGGTCTAAATCGAGCTTCTTCAGCAGCTATCCGAGCAGCTTCTACTTGAGCAGCAGCTTGTTGATTCATTGCTGCAGCTTGTGACTTAGCTCCTCGACTTCCTAAAAGACCGCCAATTACTTGACCGCCTATCATAGCAGCAGGTCCAGCACCCCCTAAAGCACCAACCGCAGTTTTAACAAGTGATCCCATTACTGTACCCTTCTCTCTAATACATACCCTGTTAGTTTAAACCCAAACTTTCTTTCAAAACCTTTGTAGTTTCTTTTAGTAGCCATCATAATCTTTTCATATCCTAATTCTTTAGCTAAATTATCTAACTGTTGATTCCAATAATTACCATCACCATAAACTTGAATAGCTACTAAATAATCTTCCCACGTTGTCCAAGACATAAAACCATGTTCGTTCTCTATTAGATTATCAGTCTGTATGTCTTTGTCTTTTGACTTTTTTAAATACCTTTCGATATCCTGTTCAGTCATTTATGGTTTGGGATATTTAGTTTTAACAGCAAGACAAGCAGAAATATAAGCATCTATCTGTGCTTGATCTCCTTTAACAACACCGTCAATATAATCAGCCATTGACGGATACTCTGATGCTCTCTTTCTTGCATAGTCTTTAGCATCATGCTCAGCTTGTAGTCTGTCCATCTCCGCTTGTATCTCAGCATCAGTAGGCTGTGTAATACCAGGACTCTGCCAGTCTATAACTCCATTATCAATACACCATACAGCGTCTGGAGCTAGTGAAGAAAGAGCATCAACTTTTGTAAAATCACTCATGTTTGTCACCAATTAAGTTGTAATATATCCTCTAACAAAGAAATAAATCGGCCAGGTTGCTGATCCTAAACTTCTTGTTAGCTTAATAGAAGCAGCGTTTGATGGAGTAAAGATCACAGCACCTGTGTGTAAAGTAACACCTGCTCCACCATCGTTAGAAATACTATCTCCACCAAACTCAACAGTACTTCCGATAGTAGAACCACCGCCACTAGTTCCTGTATAGGACTGTAAGTAACCACCACCTACTTGTCCGCCTCCAATGGTATATCTAAAATAACCAAACACTGCAATACAGTTAGAAGGTAAGTTATATGTACCACTAGCACTAACAGTAGCAGCAACTAATGTAGTAGCAGGGGCTGATCCAGCAGAAGATACCCAATCAGTACCTGTAGATGTCAATACGTTACCACTAGTACCTGGTGCTATCATCTGGACAGCATTATTACCATTACCTAGAAGTACATAGTTAGCTGTCAATGTTGATCTACCTGTTCCTCCATTAGCAACAGACAAATCAGTACCTGACCAGTCACCGTTATCAATGCTACTCTGAGTAGCTAGTGTACCTAAACCAAGATTAGTTCTAGCACCTGATGCAGTTGACGATCCTGTACCACCATTAGCAACTGCTAAGTCAGTACCAGACCAGTTATCATTAGCAATAGAACTTAATGTAGCTAGTGATCCTAGTCCTAAATTTGTTCTTGCAACAGATGCTGAAGTAGCTCCTGTACCTCCATTAGCTAATGGTAATGTACCTGTTACACCTCCTGACAAACTAACATTAGTAATAGTATTATTGCTACCGTTAATTGTTTTATTTGTTAACGTAGCTGTAGCTGCTCTTTCATTTGTAACAAAAGCAGTAGTTGCTACCTGAGTCGTGTTAGTACCTGCTGCTGCAGTTGTTGATGTTGGTGTACCTGTTAGTGCAGGGCTTGACAAAGTTTTATTTGTTAGTGTTTCTGTACCTGTTAGTGTAGCAAAGTCACCATCAGACAACGCAGTGTTAAACTGAGCAACAGTACCTGTCAATGTGTTATTAGACAGGTTAATTGTTTTATTAGTTAATGTAATTGTGTTAGCTCTTTCACCAAAAACATAAGCAGTTGTAGCTAGCTGTGTTGTATTAGTTCCTACACTAGCAGTAGGTGCTGTAGGTGTACCAGTAAAAGCAGGACTATTACTATTAGCTTTAGATGCAACAGCAGAAGCAATAGCAATAAACTCATTGTCAATTTCTGAACCTTTGATAATTTTACCTACGTCACCTGCACTTAAACTATCTTTAGCTGTAAAGTTGGTTGCTTTAGTATAATTGGACATTCTTTATTCCTTAAATAGTCTTTCCTGTTTTTACATATACATCAATTTTTTGTATTGATAATGGATTCTGATTTATGTCTGCTTCAAAACCTAACTGCAAAATAGAACCTGAACCACCTAAGTTTGATCTAACTTCTTCTAAAGCTAAACCGCTTGAGTATTCAGACAAAGCATCTGCACTCTTTAAATAAATAGTTGCATTAGGTTCTTCACCTGAGTTTGTATCAGGAACATAATAAAAACCATCACCACTATCAAATTTAGTTGACTGAGGTAAGTCATATCCATTACTTGGATCAAACACAGATTTAAATGCTACTTGATAGTGAGTACCGTCTGTATCTGTAATAGTATTTGTAGTAGGTGTGCTGTCACTAAACGACTGACTACCTACTACAGTTACATTATTAACACCAAACTTGTTTACATTAAACTCATAAACAGAACCTGCAGACAATGTCTTACGAATATCTCTATAAGAAGAAATATAATCAAAACCATATTTAATAAACACGTTTTGACCTACACCACCAACAACAGTAAAGTTAGCTTTCTTTAATACTTTTAAAGATGTTGGATTACCTAAATCAAAATTATTAGTGTAGTACCTCATCTTATAAATAGTATCGTTGTCTAGGTAACTAATATACTTACCTACATAACCTTCTTTACCTATTAATAAATCACCTGCATAAGTTGTATAAAAAGCAGTAGGTTCAATAGAATCCCAAATAGTTACACGACAAGCTCCGTTTTGTAATCTACCTCTTAGATCAAAACAAAATACATACTTAGATGTAGGTAATGTTAAAACGTAAAAAGCATCTTTTGGATAGTAAGCTGATTTAATTCTATCTTTGTTGGTTTCTGAATCTACAAATGATACTAAGTCATCTCTAACATTAAATGAAATATTGTTTATAGGTGCTGATTTTTCCTGAATAACACGAGAAATACTTCTTAACCCTGTGTCAGACAAGAACATAACATCTGTACCTGTATTAATAATAGTGTCTCTAGCAATACAACCTACGTTAGCAATCAAATCTACTAACTCTAAACGTGTTACATCAATAGGGTTAGAATAAATAGCAATGTTTCTTTTACCAAATATAACTAAGAAACCGTTGTGTGCTGCTAGTCCTACTACTTGATCTCCGTTAGGAAACACATCAATTAATGACAAGTAACCTGAGTCACCAGTAGATAAATTAGTACCATCTAGTAATGCACTAAAGTAAACTGTTTGCTCGTCATTAACTACATTAGCCCACCATGTTCTACCGTATGCGCCTAAAACTACATTAGGTTTAAAATCACTAGGAGAAGAAACATAGGGGGTAGGTACTGAGCCAGCGTCACTAAGTAAATTAAAACCGTAAACACCCGTGTGTGCATGACTAGCTCCTAGTTTGTGATAGACTAAAGGTAGATGACCTGTTTGTGCTAAATAAGCATGAGGACTGATATCTGGTCCTTCACCAAACACAATGCTAGAAGCTGACCAGTTGTTTCCTGTAATTGTATAAGCTGTTGTTCCTGTCCCTGCTGCATTAGATACTGTAGTGTCAACAGCAGTAGTTAATACACCACTATCTAAAGTAAGTAATAAATTATTACCTCCTGCTATAACTTGTTCTGTCTCTCCTAGCTCAAATAAAAACTCAATATCATTAGTGCCTAAATCAGAATTAGTAGAACTGTTTTGTTTAGTCCAGCCTTTTCTAGCACCAATACGTCCAAACTTATCTATGACGCAATTATATGCTTCTAGTGCATAGCCTGATGATAAATCAACACTGCTTTCCTGAGTGTTAATACCAAGAAAACCTGGTGCTGATATGGTTGTTGTTTGTAATTGTTTAGCCATTAAACTTGATGCCAGACGTATTCATCACTATACCTGCCGTTTTCAATAGCTATGTGATCTGATAAAGATTGATCTGCTAGTGCTCTAGCTTCAGATGCAGATAAACCTGCGTCCTCTCCTCGTTCTGCTACAGCCATTGCATAAGCATATTTAATTACAGGTTCTGCAGGTACAGTAATTTCATCAGCGTCTGCTGACAAAGATAATTGTGGTTTATAAATGTTAAAGAACACATTATAAATACCATCAGGAATAGGAAAGATGTCAACTTGTGTGTCGTTGTTAACGTCTACACCATTAAAGTTGTAGTACGCTGGTGAGCCTTTTTGTGGTGTCTGATTAAGAAACAAATTGTTCATCTGACTAAAAGGCATATACTCTAAGAAAAAATTATCTTCACTGTTAATAACATCAATAACTTTAAACCTTTGTCCTGATCCTGTCATGACGTAGTTAAACAAGTCATTAGCAGTAGTTACCGTCAATGTCTCAGACAACGCATTCCATTGATATGAATCTTCTACAAATCTTTTAGCATCATTGACAAATTTACTAATAAGTTTAGAGTAAGACGTATCAGTAACAGCAGTTACTTCATCTTCTCTAAGTCTTATTAGTACATCATTAACTAAATCTAAGTAGTTCATTATTATGCTTTCTTTTTAGTTTTACGCATTGCACCACGCAAACATTTACCTGCTGCCTTACACTTTTTAGGATAGGGACAAGTAGGACAAGGCTTCATTTCTTCTTTTTAGGTGCAGGTTTCTTTTTCTTTTTACCGTATCCGTACATATCTATCTCCTTTAATTATGAAACTGTGTGGTAATTGATGGTGCTAAATTCATACTAACTATGTAAGTTAGAGTACTATTTGTACCACTATTTTGTACTCTTAGTATGTCGTTTTCTTTTAAATCTATTTGTAAATCGTTTAATAACAAATACTGACCGCTTGATCCTGACAATGCATTAGCATGAGCTAACGGATACTCTATTGCTGAGCGGCTGTCGTACCAGTATAAGTCTGCGCTTTCATTACCAGCAGTAGCTAAGATATAAATCATATGTATCTCAGCAGTGTTTTTAGCTGGGACAGTATACAAGTCAACTTTTGCGCTGTCGTTATGTCTTTTTATTACGGATGTTACGTTTCTTGCCATGAATTATTCTTTCAATTGATCCGATGAACCCATTCCATATCTCTTGTGGGCTAGGAAGTAACCACCCTAATACCAACAACAATAAGTACCACATCGGTACATTAGTATTATTTTGTATTAGGCTATCTACTTTAGATGTGTTAATGCTGCTGTCGTTTTCCTTCTGACTAACATTAACATTCTCACCTTCGATCTTGGTGTTGTCTTGCTGACCTACTACTTGCTGTGTGTTTTCTTTACCTACCTGAGCATTAGCATTTACATTAGTGCCTGACTTACCTGGCATTATAGCTTTAGCTAAACCCAAAGCGGTGCATCCTTGTAAAAAGAATATACCACAAAAAGCTATAATTGTCAAGTATTTCATCTATTTAATATAAGGTCTACTAGCCATCCGAATGAAGCACCTAGTATTAACAGTAGTACACCAGCACCCTTCCACTTAGTTACGACATCAGACATACACTTAACGTCTATACGTAACTGTTCCATCTGACGTTGTAAGGACTCTACCTGAGCTTCTAACCTACCTATCTGTTGGTTTAGGTCTTCCATTATTTAGCTTTCTTAGCTGTACGTTTAGCTTTCTTAAACGCTGTAGCAGTAGGTGAACCAGGACTACCTACTTTTCTCATACGTTCACCAGAACCTGCTTTAATGCGTTTACGTTTAGCATGAATGTTTGCGTATAATCCTTTAGGCATTACCATTTCTCCTTATTAGCCCAGTATGCTGCTGACATCTTACCTTTAGATATATTCTTAGCGTGTCTTGCTTTAAATGATTTACGTCTAGCTTTTTCTGATGCTGTCTTAGGAGACTTACCTGCACCTGATACACCTTGCTGACCAAACCTTATAGTCTTAACCTTGTCACCTTCTTTAGCCACAACAACGTGTGACTTAGTAGGATGGTTTGGTGTACGCTTAGGTTTGTTAAACCCTGATACACCTGCTCTCTTTAATCTAGGATCCGCTGCCATTGTATACCTCTAACAATTTAACTCTAACCTTTAAATCATGAAACTGTTCTAGCATCTCTTCCTTAAGTTCCTGTCTAGCAAAAGCATTACCAGGACTAGGAATGATCTGACCTTGTGGGTCCACTAGCATCATCATGTTAGCTTGCAACAGTTGTATCTCACCTCTTAGATCATTGACGTTACTAATAACCCACCACATCGCAGCAAGTAATACTGGTATAATTCCAGCAAGTAAGGTAGCTAAATCAAAGTTCTTCATTAATCTGAAACTAAAGATTCCTTTAACAATTTAACAAAGGCTTGTTTGCCTACGTTAAGCTGGTCAAGATTAAACTGAGTTGAAGCTACCTTTCTATCCAAATCGGCAACATGGTTTACAAGTACCTTCTGTTCGTCAGTCATATCTTCAAAGTTATATTTAACATCATCAATGATAATAGGCTGTGTTTTTTTCTCTGCCATTTCATTTCCTTTTTAGTTAAGTTAAATTACCAGGGAACTCCTGATTCTTGTGCGGGTGCTTTCTGAGCAGCAATGTCATCAGTTAGTCTGGTTTCCATCGCTGTAACCTCATCAGCACCCATGCTGTCTTTAACCCACTGAATAACTGTTGCTTCAGTTAAGTCTGCATACGGTACAAAACTAGCATCAGAAGCATCATACTTCAAACCTACAGAGCCATAAACTCTAGCACTGTAATCTCCGTCTACTTCTGTTACATCCCAATGAACTGTAACGACACCGCCATCAGCAGTGTTGTGTTCCATATCTACTACTTTCCATGTTGCCATTTACATCTCCTTAGTTAGATTCTAAAGCTGTTACTCTAGCTTCAAGTGCTTCAATTTTAGTAATTGCTTCTTGCAATGCTGCTGTTAATAACGGTACTAGCTTGCTCTGGTCAATACCCTGCATAACAGGATTACCATCTGCGTCAACTTCATCTTTATCGCCCATTACTGCCTGTGGAACGACTGCTTGAACCTCATGTGCAATAAATCCATCGACTGTTCTGTCCGGTTCGACAATAAAGTTGAATCGAGATGGCTTGAGTTGCTTCAATCGATCTACTGCGTCTGTGATCAGAGTGACATTTTCTTTTAGCCGATAATCTGATGATTCATTGTAATTCACACCAGTTGTGCTTGCTGTTACAGAACCTACAATCGCTTCGTTTCGATGAAAGCGCAAAATTGAGCGAGTGAGTGTATCTGGAGCAGACTGGTTTAATTCAAGCGGAACAGCAGTAGAATTTGCGTTGATGTGGACTCGACCTATGTCTGGCTCAAAAGTAACGCATGATTCATTTTTAACGTCTGGAGTGCTTGTTGTACCCCAGAATACATCACCACTGCTGTCGATACGCATACGCTCTGTTCCTAACGTTCCGAATCGCACGTAATCGCTATGGTTGTTCCAGATCGAGATGCCGTTTGTATTACTGGCATAACCCATGTGCCCGGTGACACCCCCGCCATCTTGTGATAGTTCTATTCTTGCATTATCAGTTTCTGTTACATTATCTGAGTCAGCTTCTAGTGTTAGTACTGCAGGACCCGCAGATTTTAAATGTAGTAAAGTACTAGGGCTAGCCGTACCAATACCAACGTTGCCACTGCTGTCGATACTCATACGATTTGTGGATACGCTATAAGCATCGTTTACTGTTTGGAAAAGGAACTTTCCGTCATCTTGACCCCCAAACCGCCACGTTTTTAAGTTAGTCCCAGCATTGCTGTTGTATGTTTGAAAGTACGGATTTATTGCCCCATCGTTGCTTGCAACAACACCTTGAACTACATTTAAGTTTGAATTAGCAAATAATGGCGAACTCGTACCAATACCAACGTTACCATTAGTTACACGCATTACTTCAGTTTCATTAACACCAAATATTAAGTTACGACTAACTGAGTTGGTATAAAGATTTGCTCCACTAGAATTAAGTGCTATACCAAAAGCATAAGCGTTACCGTCTAACGATAGCTGACCAGACGCACTATTGTCCATGTTAATGTCAGTGTTTGCACCAGTTAAATAAATTCTTGCGTCTGTTCCATTTACCGTTAGTTTTTGACTAGGACTAGCCGTACCAATACCAACGTTACCAGCAGAGGTGATACGAGCTTTTTCTGAACCGCCTGTATAAAAGTAAAGTGGATTACTATTACCAGCTTCAACAACTAAACCACCGCCATCTCGTATATTAGAATTATTAGAAGCGTTTGCAGTGTTAGTTAGACGAACAGTTCCAACAACATCTAATTGTGCAGCAGGACTATTAGTACCAATACCAACGTTACCAGTAGTATCTATGTGAACTGCATTTGTTCCATCATTAGTTTCAATCTGAAAATCATTAACAGCGTTAATTACTAAATTTCCACTAGAATGTTTTATATTACCACTAGCATTACCGCCTCTAGCAAATTGAATAAAATCTCCATCACTTGCTTGTCTGTGTATAGCTAATATTTCTGATGAAGCACCATCTTTTAAAAATTTAGCACCATAACTAGTTGATGCTGTTGCTGTTGCTCCAATTAAAACATTACCAGAACTGTCGATGCGCATACGTTCTGTGTTGGCAGAATAAAACTGAGTATAGTTAGTTCTTGATTTAATTAGTGCATTTGAATTTTCATATATTGCTATGCCACCTTGAGCAACATCTGAAATATTTGCATTTATTTGAACATTATTAACAGCACCTTCGGAATAGAAATAAATATTTGGAGTAACGTCTTGTATTCTTAAATCACCACCATCAATATGAAGTTTACTTGAAGTAGGACTAGTAGTACCAATACCTACGTTGCCAGAAGAGTTGATACGCATACGTTCAGTAGCGCCGGTATCAAACGACATAAAACTGTTATCGCTCAATACAATTTTAGCTCGTTCCGTCCCTGCGCCAGATACACCGATGCCATTTACAAGAGTTAAATCTCCATTTCTTACTTTAATTGCACCAGAACGTGTATCGCCCGTATCTTTTAGTTGAATTATAGCGGTGTCACTATTTTCAATATCAAGGTCTACGGCAGGACTAGTAGTACCAATACCTACTCTATTGTTTGTAGAGTCTACATAGAGCGTGTCGGTGTCTACTGTTAAGCCAGCAAACGATGGAGAGTCAGTAGTAGCTACGCCTTGATCTAGTGCCTTAACAGATGCTTCACTGGTTAGCTCTGAATCCATCACAGCACCAGCAGCAGTTACATTAGTTGTATCTGTTACATCAGCATTGGCTTCTATACCGTCTAGCTTAGTGCCATCAGTGGCTACGTCTCTGCCGTCTACAGTTCCAGTTACAGCAATGTTTCCTGTAGCAGTAACACCAACAAATGTAGGACTATCTCCTACTTGTAATGATTGACCTACAGCAGTTGTAACATCATCGTTTTGTAAAGTTACAGCACCTGTTCTAGTATTAAACGATGTAACAGCACCAGTAACATTAAACGCTGCAGCATCCCAGTTTGCTCCATCCCAGATATATAACTGATTATCTCCTGTATCCCAGTAGATAGCTCCGGTCTGTAGCGTGTTACCATCATTATCAGTATTAGGTGGACTAGCTTTAGCACCTAAATAGATATCATCAAACTCATCAAGAGTAGATAACGTAGATGCTAAGGCAGATTCTGCAGCAGCCTGTGCTGTTTCAGCATTAGTTTCTGCTGTCTCTGCTCCAGTTTGTGCTAATTCAGCAGCAGTTTGAGCAGACTCTGCAGCAGTCTGAGCAACCTCTGCACCAGTCTCTGCTGTCTCTGCAGCAGTCTTAGCAGCCTCTGCTGCTGTTTGTGCTGTCTGTGCAGCAGTAGCTGATGTATCTGCAGCGCTAGCAGACGTAGACGCATTATCTTCTGAAGTAGAAGCAGCAAGAGCAGATGTAGCAGCGTTTGATTCTGAAGTAGCTGCAGCATCTTTTGAATTAATTGCAGTAGTTGCTGAGTTAGAAGCTGAAGTGGCAGAAGAGGCAGCAGCAGTAGCGGATGCTTCAGCTTCAGCAGCCTTTGTAGAAGCTACACTAGCTTCATTAGCAGCATCTGTAGTTGCGTCTCCTGGTCCTCCTGCTCCTCTAAATATCGCCATTATTTTTCCTTACTTAGTTGCAATGTACATCGTGACTTCAAAACCAAATCTCATCTCAGTGTATTCAGGCTTAGTCCACATAGTGTTTCCTTTGTCGTAGTTTAAGTAGTTCTTGTTTTTTGTGATTATCTAATTCACGCTTGCGACAGAAGTCTTGCCAAGTCATAACACCCTCCAATAAAGAAAGATGCGTTCCTTCGGTTTCCCTACTTCCGTCCTAATGGATGAACGACAATAATAAGACTCCCCAAGCCTTGTGAGCCTGGGGAGTTATCTGCTTAATTAAGCAGGAACAGCTAGAGCAACAGCAGAGCTATCACGCAACTCAGCTACACCGTAAAGCATATCTGATGTGAATAGCGTACCGAGGTACTCTTGCTTGTACTGGGTCTGTGAACGTACGCCCATCTGCTCAGCAAGAACAAAAGCATCCTTGTGTGCAAGTAGACAGATACGGTCAGTACCAGAACTTCCAGCAGCCGTGTCAGCATTAGTTGATACATAGGCTGTTACACCGTATAGATCACCAATCATACCGTTACGGATTGTGTTTGCTGAACCAACATCACCAACAAACGCTTGCTCAGTGAATCTAGCTAGACCCATAAGAGTGTTACGAGTTGTTGGAGGAACGATCAAGCAACGATCAGTCATTGGTACGTCAGCATCATCGAGTCGCTGGATAGAACGTCTGATACCTGCATCAGCCAATGCAGCAGCATTAGAAGATGTAGAGTTGTAGACTGTTGTACCGTTAGAACCGATGAATGCGTTAGTTGATGCAGCAGCAGTAGAGTAGTCAGTACCTGAGCCAACTGCTCGACCAAGCCGAATCAAGTCAGTATCGACTTGTTTAGCAAGAGCGTAACCAGCGTCATCAGTGTAGAACTTTCGTAGAGAGCTAAGTGCTTGTGTCTCAACGATGTCCTCAATCAAACGTGAGTACTCATAGTGCTTGTCGATAAGAACCTGAATTTCTGTCTCAGTTGCTGCAATCAGTGTAACCTGAGTTGAAGCTGCTTTAACAGATGCTGCTCCACGAGTAGGCTTCGGAATGTGAAGCGTATCGCCTTTTTTGCCTTTGAAAGACATCTTGCTAAACATATTAGCAGCAACAAGATTTTGCTTGTAAGCTGCAACAATTTCGTCACTCCAAATCTCTGGGATAAACTTATCCGCAGTGGTCTTGGTGACATGATTAGTACCTAGTGCCATTTTTTATTTCCTTTCAATTATTTGACACGTCCCTCCGCGTATGCAGCCATAATTTCATCTGACATAGCTTCGTAACGTGCGGGATCACGTAAACGTAAATTAATCAGATCAGCCCTTCGATAAGTTTTTCTTGATGACGGTGCAGGTGAACCAGTATTCACAGCAGCAGTTCGTAAACTCTGTTGTGTTCCTTTCTTTGATTCAGCAACTAACTCAGGATTAGAAGTTTCTTGTGGTTTACTTGGGTTCATCATGTTCCAAGTAGAAAGCAATTCAACAGCAGACTCATAATCAAACTGTGAATGAGCTTCAGTAAAAAGTCTAGTTCTTACTGGAGATGCTTTAATCCATTCAAAAAACTTAGGATCTTGTGTTACTTCACTAAAGTTAGGAAACTGTTCTATTAATCGCTGAGTTACCTGTTGTTGCTTCATTGACTGAGCTTGAAGCCTAGCCTCAGCAATAGCAGGATGTTGTTCTACAGCTTTATTAACAGCACTTACAGGGTCAGAAAAATAATCGACTTCTGTATCTTCTTCTTGTGGGGTTTCAACGGCTTTCTTTTCTTCGAGTTGTCGTTTCAAAAGTTCGTCAGCTAGTCTTCTAACTTCGCCAACTTCTTGAGCTTGTTTACCAATTAACTTTTCAGCTTCTTGGTGCATCTTAACAATGTCTTCAACAGACTTGCCTTGATACTTGTCAGGTATAACAACTTCAGGTTTTTCCTCTGCAGTAGGTTCTTCTACTGCTTCTGGTTCCTGTTGTTCGTCTTGACCTAACTCTTCAACATTATTAAACTCAATCTCTTCCTCTAACGGTTCTTCAAATTTAGCCATATAGTCTCCTGTCACGTTTGTGATTTTAGGAATTAAAAAATATCACCAGACGCTAACCCTCTCTGCGCTTGTTGGCGATTCTTGTTGCTTCTTCGTGCTTCCTAGCCCAAGCATCGGCAGCAGTCGGGAAGTCTCCAGTGACTCCTTCTAGTGCAATGCGTGGTGCTGAGATAACTCGAAGTGATATACATTGACAAGCAGGACACTCAATAGCGTTTACCTCCTCATCAATATAACTCTCAGTAGTGTGACCTTCGCCACACTTAAACTCAAATATTCTCTTCATTGTTTAGTTGCTCCCAGGCTTCCTCAGAAAGTTTCTTGAGAGTTCTAATCCAATGTAGAACATCTAACTGTCCTTTACGAAAGTTTAAATCTTCAAGGCTTTGTGTAGCCATCAGATTATTTCTTTCGTTAATCATTACTTCAACGTCTGCCAACAAATCTTTGTAACCTTTTGTTGACATCATCTCGAATCTTGCTTCATAATACTCTTGGAGTTCTTTATCCAAACTGGAGTTCTCCTATAATGGTTTTAATAGTTCTCCGACTATAACATATTTTTAGCTTTATGTCAAGCGTTATTTTGTTGCATTGCTACTATTTTTTCATTAGAATCTATATCTCTTTCTTTTAGTAATACTTCAGCAGTCTTAACACGTTTATCAAACTCATTCTTATCACGAGTGTTAATGTTAGCTGTTAGTGTCCTAATTAAATCAATCTTAGCTTTGTCATCTAGCAGCGATGTTTCAGCCATAATCTTTTGTGCTCTAGCCTGTGCTTCTTGTGCATCAGCAGCAGACTCTTGCGCCCTAGCGTTTAGCTCGTTAGCCTGAGCCTGTACTAGACCCATCTGTAGTTGAGCTTGTTGTTGTTGCATTTCTTGAGCCTGTGGATCAGGTTGTGACATCTGATCTAACTGAACGATTAACTGCTCTTTGTTGACTAAACTAGAAGTAGCAATAATACTTCTTAGGATGATAGGAACAATAGGTGAGTTAGGTCCAAGCGTTTGCATCAAACCAATAAGCTGTTGCTGTTCGTGTTCTTTAGCAATAGCACCAATAGAAGACAACGTAGTAAACTTAAAGTCTTGCATTGGGTAACGGTCAGGATCAAACTGCATATAACGATACGCAACCTTCTTGACCATTGGTATGATGAAGTCATCCTGAAACGATGCCATTGCCACTCTATTCTTCTTGACAATAGCAGACATAGCTAACGACATACCCATACCGTTGTTTTGCCCTCCACCTCCTGCTGCACTCTTGACCAACTCTGCCGAGTCTAGTGTGCCTGTTGCTTGCAGCAGCATTGCTTCAAAACCTTTTGCTGTTTCATAGTTAGAAGCATCCGTACTTCCGAATTTAAACGGTTGTAAGATTTCTGCAGGGTTCCCATTAGTTAGGATGTTTTTACCAGGTCTAACCTCAAACTTCATACCTCTCGGTAATCTTGTCGCATCAATACCCATCATAGGCGCAGTAGTTAACGCCAGAGAGTCCATATGAGAGCGTAGCTGGGCATCAATAGCTTTCTGCATATTGTACCCCTTCTCGACCGTTCCAACGCCATAGAAGCGTCCTGGACGTACCTCAGGTCTATATGCAATGATAGGTCTGTCTTCCATCATATACGGACTACGTTCTGCTTTTAGTAGTGTGCCGTCATTAGCAATAACAACGATTGCTTCTACTAAACCAGATAGACGGTCTGCAGATGATTCATCAGGGAATAAGTCTACAACCTCTTCACCTTCTTCTTCTACTTCTTCTAGGTATTCCT
>Ga0222718_10000634_pt1 | contig 35808 bp, 52 predicted proteins | sample C33_27DmetaG_FD_165045 | JGI IMG/M metagenome (GOLD analysis project Ga0222718, IMG submission 165045) | Estuarine water microbial communities from San Francisco Bay, California, United States - C33_27D | ecosystem: Environmental > Aquatic > Marine > Unclassified | place: USA: California...
TATCTAACGGCGATGTAGTTCGTTATGTCATTGAAGATGGCACGGCTTGGGAGATAGGCACTGGTACTTATACTTCAAGCGGCACAACTTTATCACGCACACTATCATCTAGTTCTACAGGATCGCTTTTAAGTCTTAGCGGTTCTGCGGTTGTATTCATTAGCCCCAGCGCAAGCGATATTGAGTTAAACCTTACAGGCGGCTTTAGTTCAACCAACTTCACAGCGACATCAGGACAGACTGAATTTGCTGGCACATATGCTACTGATAAAACGGAAGTGTATAAGAACGGCATCTTGCTTGTTCCAACAACAGATTACACGCTTACATCATCCCTTGTTACCCTGACATCTGGTGCAACCACTGGCGATATTGTTCAAGTGCATACCTACGGCGGCGGTGTAAATGATGGTTATGAGGAAACCGTATATACGGCTACATCAGGGCAAACTACATTCACGGGTACATTCAACCCATCAGCGGCGGCGGTGTTTTTGAATGGTATTTTGCTAAAGCTAACCACAGATTACACGATTAATTCTACAACCGTCACGCTACAATCTGCGGCGGCAGCGGATGACATCTTAACGGTTGCGCATTACGGCTTTCCTAGCAGCAACTTTAAATCATTCTTGGATACGTTTACGCTTCCAACATCTGATGGAACTAGCGGTCAAGTATTGCAAACAAATGGTTCTGGCGTTCTTTCTCTAGCGGATGCAGCAAGCGGCGGTGGTGTTACTACATATTCAGCTATTGGCGATCTACCTCTTACTGGCAACAGCGCAGGGGATATGGCTTATGTCTCAGGCAACAACCGTTTGTATATCAACAACGGCACAGGCTGGTACAACATTGCTTTGGTCAATACCAACCCAAGCATTACGTCAGTTCAAGATGCTAATAATAATACGACACCATTTACATTATCGACAGATGGAACAGCGACGGTAATTACTATCACTGCATCTGACCCAGAGGACATTCCGCTTACCTATAGCTATTCAGTAACGTCTGGCAGCTTAACTAATGGCGGCGGGACAACGGCTACTGTATCACAGGGTACAGGCGCAAACACTAACCAGTTTACCGTTACACCTACTACAACACAGGCTTATGCTGGTTCATTTACGCTTACATTTACGGCAAGTGACGGGATTAATCAGGCTACAAGTGCCAATGTTTTTAGCCTTTCTTTCACTATCGAAAACACTAGATATACAACATTATTGTTACAGGCTGATGCCTCATCATCTGACAATCAGGTTGATGCATCATCTAACAGCTTAACAATTACAGAAACTGGGAATGTAACCTCAACAGCATTTACACCATATCATCCAAAAGGTTATCAAATAGATTTTGATGGTACTGGCGATTACTTAAAAACTCCTGCATTGGGTGCATTTACAGGAGCATTTACGTTTGAATTTTGGTTTAAAAGTAATAACGGCAGTGCAGCAATTTATCTATTAGATCAAGGCATACAGGATACAAATCTTTCTATCTCTACAGATTACCTCAGTTCTGACATAACCTATGTAAAAATAGCGGGAACTTCTTTATCTTTCAGTTCTTGTGGATACAATGGCACGGATTGGAACCATGTTGTTCTAGTTAGAGACAGTTCAAATAATGTAGGTTTTTTCGTAAATGGAAGTCGGATTGGCTCAAACTCAACAGTCACAGGAACGGTTGCATCAAACCCATATTATATTGGTAGCTCAAGTGCGGGAACGGGCGCGTCAGGATATACGCTTTTAAACGGAAGTCTTTCACATTTTAGAATTTCAGACACAGAGAGATACACAGCTACTTCTTCGTCACTAACTGTTCATACTCAAAACTTTGATAGCGACAGCAATACTAAAGTATTACTAGCGCAAGGGCAGTTCCCCTTCATTGATGGTAGTTCTAATGATCACACAATAACTCTTTATGGTAATCTTGAAACTTCTATAAATCAGCATCACGATCTAGCTGTATCTTACAGCAAATCTTCACATGGTGGTTCTGTATATTTTGATGGTAGTGGTGATTATCTAAGTTCTACAACCTCCTCAGCTATGGATTTTGGCACAGGTGACTTTACAATTGAGTTTTGGATGTATCCAGACAACTACACAAACGGCGATGTAATTGCTGATGCGAGGGCAGTTTGGAATGATAATGGGTGGAACTTAGAGTTTAAAAACAACGGCATTGTGCTTTACAGTAGCGGCGGGGATAAGCTAACAACAGCAAATCTTACGACAAGTGCAAAGCAATGGACGCATGTTGCATTTGTTAGAAATAGTGGCGCGTTAAATTCGTTTGTGAATGGGGTTAAAGATACTGGTCTTACATACACATCGAATATCAATACAACTGCTTCAACAGTAAGAATTGGGCAGCGACAAGATAATGGTGGAGGTCAATTTCATGGCAATCTTGCTGATTTCAGAATAGTAAGTTCAGCCGTTTACACCTCTGACTTTACCCCACCTACTGAGCCACTTACTGCGATCACAAACACTCAATTGCTTACCTGTTCAAACAAACATGAAATCTGGGACGCAGCTAGTGGTAAACTTCCTTCCATTTCTGGAAATACCACTGCATCAACTACACAATACAAGTGGTCTGACAGCATTTATTTGGATGGTTCAGGGGACTTTGTTAATCTTAATTTTGAAGCACACGGAACAGAAGATTTTACATATGAATGTTGGCTATATCCGACAAGCCTAGGTTCTTATGGAAGTGCGTGGTCGTCAGGTGGAGAGGTATCTGGTACTGGTGTAATAGTATCTGCGGATCAATGGTGGCTCGGCAACGGTTCGGCTGTAAATCAGTTTGTTTCTGGTAATAAATTTACCTTAAATACTTGGCAGCATGTAGCGGTGGTAAGAAACGGCACAACGGTAACAGGTTATGTTAACGGCACCTCTGTGGGATCAGCTACGATTTCAGTATCGTTAACAAGCACACAAGTAAGATTGGGTTCGCGATATTACGACAATTCAAGTTACTTAATGGCTGGGTATATTGAGGATTTCCGTCTTACACAGGGTCTAGCCCGATACACTTCTAACTTTACGCCCACAACATCAGCTTTTGAGGGATAACTAAATGCTTGGATTTAGCCCATTAGCATCCGCGCCATTAGCAGATAGTGGCGTTGATGATCGCGCAGTTACTAGCTTAACAGCAAGCAACATCGCGGCGGGCAATCCATCTGTAGCATCTACAGGAATAACCCAAGATCACGACTTTGATCTTAATACGATTACTAAGATCGTAACCGTTGTTAATGATGGCGGTAATAAGTTTGCAATAGATGGAACAACAGCACCAGTTTTAACGTTAGAACGCGGCAAGACTTATATCTTTGATGTATCAGACAGTTCTAACAGTGGGCATCCATTAGCATTCAAAGACAGCGGCGGTAATAGCTACACATCTGGTGTTACTTCATCAGGCACGGCGGGATCATCTGGGGCAACAGTTACTTTTGTTGTTCCTAGCAACGCGCCAGATAGCCTAAGATATTACTGCACTGTTCACGGCAACGGCATGGGTAACACCATCACCGTGGTTGATGATATTGTTGGTATCCTCACAAGCGCACCAAGTATCGGTTCGCCTACATTCACACAGGTACATGATCTAGCGGCAACATCAATTGTTACTGGAACACCAGTAGCAAACAGCCCAGCGTTTGAACAAGAACACGATCTGGTCGCAGATGCAGTAGCTACGGGCGCACCACAGGTTGCGGATGCTACATCATTTGTTCAGGAGCATGGGCTAACTTGTAACAATATTGCGGCGGGGCCACCATCCATAGCGTCACTCACACTGACGCAAGAGCATGATCTTACCGCCTCAGTCATTACATCAGGTGCAGTCTCTATCACTAGCGCGAATATGGCAGAGGATGAAACCTTTGCGGCTACATCGGTTTCAACTGGCGCACCAAGTGTATCAAGCGCGACACTTACACAAGAACACAACATCCAAGCATCCAACATTAATGTTGGCGCACCCTCTGTTGCATCTATTGAGTATGAAGCGCACTTGCTTGCTGATGCATGTGAAGCGGGATCGCCTAGCCTCGGCACCCCTGCTATCACACAAGATCAAGACTTAGCGGCTGATGGTGTTTCATCTGGTGCAGTATCTATTGCATCAAGTCAAATTACACAAGGCCACGACTTAACGGCTACATTGATTTCTACTAGCGCACCAAGTGTAGAAAGCACGACATTCACACAAGTACACGACTTAACGGTCAACAGTGTTGTGTGTGGTGTGCCTAATGTTGCATCAATTGCAATCACACAGGTTAACGCTTTAACGGCTACAGCGATAGTTTCTGGATCGCCATTGATCGGTTTGCTCTCTGTCACGCAAGAGCATAGCATTACACCATTAGGCTTTAGCGTAAGCAATCCTGTCGTTAATAACGCCAACATGGCTGAATATGAGACATTGACCACAGCGGATATGTCTAGCGGTGAGCCAGTAGTTCAAAGCGCTGCGTTTAATCAAAACCATGATTTCACCGCTAATAATATAGAATGCGCTGCGCCAGATGTTGGTTCTATTGCCGTTCAAACACTTGTTTCAATACAAGCAGTCAGTATTGCTGTGGGTACGCCAATCATTGGGAGCGTGGCGGCTTCTATTGTTTCAAATGTAGTAGCTGATGACTTGTTGTTGGGTGTTCCAAATATTGGCGCACCATCAATTGCAGAACTTCACGATTTAACGGCAAATGATATTACGCTTGGTTCGCCTTCTATCAGTTTGGTTGCATATGGTAACTTGATGCCAACTGACAGTTTTGTAACTGGAAATCCAACGTTAGGTGCGCCAGCACTTGTAAGAAACATAAATGCTACCGCAAATAACATAACAGGAGTAGCGCCCTTTGTAACGTCAGGACTTCTACGGCAAAATCATAGCCTAAGTTGTAATAACATATTGAGTGGGGTTCCTAGTTTACCTGCATCATTCCGTTACAGTTCTTTAGAAACAGAGGCCAAGACATGGGCCGAAGTTTCTGATATAACAGATATATGGTCAGAAATATCTAGTCCTAGCGACACTTGGACTGACGCGGCCTAAAGGAGAATTAGATGGCTATAACGATCACAAAACCGACAGTAGGTGGTTCTGAGGATAGTTGGGGAACAACCTTAAATACGATACTAGATGATGTCGTTTTAGAGATAAACAGCAATGCTGACGGTACAAACACGGTTACTCCTAATTTGGGATCAGGCTGGGAGATTGGCGGTGTTGCGGTTACGTCAACTGCGGCAGAGCTAAATATTCTTGATGGGGCAACTGTCACAACAACAGAGGTAAATGTTTTAGACGGTAACACAACAGCAACATCTACAACAGTTGTTGACGCTGATCGTGTTGTGTTTAATGACGATGGGACAATGAAGCAGGTCGCAGTTAGCGATCTCAAAACGTATATCAATGCATCGGCTGGTACTGGATCGGTTACAAGTGTGGCGCTTTCAGTTCCTACTGGTTTGTCTGTAAGCGGATCACCAATAACAACAAGCGGCACTTTAGCAATTTCGTTAGCTGGTGGTTACACAATTCCACAGACATCACAAATTCCATCAACTTCCGATATAAGCAATTGGAATACGGCGTATGGATGGGGCGATCATGCTACTCAGGGTTATCTTACATCTGTACCATCAAATTATCTGACATCTGTGCCAACGACAGCCGCCGCTGTAGGCACTTATACTTTTGCTCTTTCTAGTGTTGTGCCAAGCCCAATACCTGGGGGTACGGTGAGTGGTAGCCAACTGACGTATTCTGATGGGTCAGGCACTAACAATGTCGGCACTAGCCCAAGTACGGGTACATGGCGTCTAATGGCACACTACATTAACCGTGCTTCGCTTTTTGTCCGTGTGTCATAGGAGATAAAGATGAGTGTAGAAATCACAGAATATCGTAACGCTAGTTCGCTGAACGCAGAAAATACTATAATGGACGTAGAGATAAATCATCCAGTATATGGGTGGATACCCTACACTATACACCCTGATGACACGGATATGACCATAGATAACGCAGCGTTGTTGTCTCTTGTGGGCAATGACTTTGCAGCATTTTCACAAGCTGACCATGATGCGCGTGTCGCTGCATCCGTCAGAGTTCAGCGTGACGCTAAGTTAGCCAGCGAAGTAGACCCAATCGTAACCAACCCACTACGCTGGGCAGACTTAACAACAGAGAAACAAAATGAGTGGTCGCAGTATCGTACTGACTTGCTCAACGTACCGCAGCAAGCAGGCTTTCCAAACACCATCAACTGGCCCACTAAACCAGAGTAACGCGCATGGCTCTCATACCGCTTAAAATCCCCGCAGGCTTCTACCGCACAGGTACGGAGTTGGACGCATCTGGTCGCTGGCGTGACGGATCACTTGTTCGTTGGCGTGATGGGTCGCTGCGTCCTATCGGTGGTTGGCGTGTAAATGAAAACATCGCAAGCATTACGACAAACGCACCGCGCGGCATGCATACTTGGGAAAGCAACAACGGCACACGCTATGTTGCGGCGGGATCATACAATGAACTGTTTGCAGTGGTTTCTGGCGGTACGGCATATAATATCGCCCCAACAGACCTAACAGCGGGATTAGAGGATGCTGCGGTTAATATTGGCTACGGATATGGGTTCTACGGTGCAGGCGCTTACGGCACACCGCGTCCAGACACTGGCAACTTAGTTGCTGCAACCACATGGTCAGTAGATAATTGGGGTGAATATCTTGTTGCTTGTTCTACCGCAGATGGGCGTTTACTGGAATGGCAGTTAGGCGCATCTACAAAAGCATCTGCAATCAGTAATGCACCAGTGAATAATCTTGGTCTGATTGTGACAGAGGAACGCTTTATTTTTGCACTAGGTGCAGGCGCAAACCCACGCAAGGTGCAGTGGTGTGACCGTGAAGATAATACAACATGGACACCCGCAGCAACAAATGAAGCTGGTGACATTGAACTACAAACGTCAGGTCAGATTGAAGCGGCAATGCGTACACGCGGTCAAACGCTAATTATTACTGATATTGATGCACACACAGCACGTTACATCGGCCCACCATATGTTTACGGTTTTGAACGTGTTGGCACTGCATGTGGTATCATTTCCCGCAAAGCAGCGGCAGACGTTGATATGGGCGTGTTTTGGATGGGCAACGGTGGGTTCTTTCGCTTTGACGGTAACTTGGTTTCTGAAATACCGTGCGATGTTCACGATTATGTGTTTAGCGACATAAATACTTCACAGAAAAGCAAAACATGGGCGTTCACAAACGGTCAGTTTGGAGAAATCTGGTGGTTCTACTGTTCATCTAGTAGCACAGAAATAGATCGTTATGTCGCGTTAGATTACAAAGAAAACCATTGGCTAATTGGTAACCTATCTCGTACTTCTGGTGCGCCACGCGGCGTGTTTGAATACCCAATGCTTATGAGTGCAGACGGTGCAATGTATGACCATGAAGTGGGCCTATCTTATGCAGTTGCTGGCACAGAGCAATCTGTATTCGCGGAAAGCGGCCCGATCAGCATTGGTAACGGCGATAACATCATGCAAGTCACAGACTTGATCCCTGATGAAAAGACGCAGGGCGATGTAGATATTACGTTTAAAAGCAGATACTACCCCAACGACACAGAATACACGCATGGGCCTTACACACCGTCTAGCCCAACTGCCGTGCGCTTCTCAGGTCGCCAGATCAGAATGCGTGTAGAGGGTGACACACCTTACGCAGCGTGGCGTGTTGGCACAATGCGGGTAGATGCAAAATCGGGTGGGCGTAGGTAATGGCAGCACCCGTCCTACCCCCGATTGGCGACAATATTAAGGCTTGGGGCAATAACCTTACCGCATATTTGCGCAGGCAGCTTCCACGCTTGTACTTCAAGACAGCAGACGACAACCCATCAGAAAACGGCGTTATCTTGTGGGATGACGATGCAGGGTATCCCGTTGTATCCAAGAATGGCGCATTTGTGCAGATCGTTTTAGAGGATGGGCATGCTAACTTTGTGCGTTCTTCTCAGCTAACTTATCCAAGCGGATCATCGCCCATTGCGATCTTGTTTGACGATCCAACAAGTAGCCAAGGCATAAGCAAGGACGCAACAAACCCTACGCGGATTGTGTTTGATCAAGCTGGCGAATACCTTTTGATGTTTTCTGCGCAGATTACCTCAACGTCATCTAGCACGGTGAACTTCTATTTCTGGGCGGCAATCAACGGCACAGATGTACCAAATACCACAATGAAGAACAGCTTGCACCAGAATGGCGCAACGCTAGTTGTTTCACGTTCTGCAAAGTTTGACGTAAACGCTGGTGATTACTTGGAAGCGATGACAGCGGTGGATAGCACCAACGGAACGCTAGAAGCATTTACGCAAGCATTTGCACCAAACACGCCAGCGGCAACGCTTGCAATCACACGGGTGCATGGATGAAACACTGGAAACTTAGCCCTGACCTAGAAAGATGCAAGCCTTGGATTGAGGCAGCATTAGTGCATTGCAACGGTACGCATGAATGGGATGACATTGTTGCAGGGATTGCGTCTAGCAAGATGCAACTGTGGGCAGCGCCAAGGGGGTGCATAGTTACGGAAATTGTGGTATATCCTAGAAAGAAGGTTATAAACATTTTCCTTGCTGGTGGTGAATTGGATCAGATAATGGACATGGAGCATGACATAGGGCAGTGGGCGAAATCGCACGGTTGCACTGGTGGAATGATGACAGGTCGGTTAGGATGGAAAAAACCATTAACGGAAAACGGTTGGAAATTGCAGCATGTAAGTTTCCACAAGGAGATTGAAAATGTCTAAGGGCGGCACACAATCAACGCAAGCCACACTGCCAAAGTGGTTTGAAACGGGATTGCAGCAAGGCGTTGGAATGGGTCGTGATTTAACGCCCCTTATGAGTACATATATTCCTGAAAGCGGACCTACGGTTGCAGCACTGTCACCGCAAGAGCAACTTTCTCAGCAATATACAAACATGGCAGCACAATCTTTTGGAATGCCGACAGTCGATACATCTAGCTATCTGCCGCCAGTACAAAACATGGGTGGCATACAGGGTTATTCAGCGCAGCCAATGATTGATCAGATGATAAGTAACGTTCCGCAAGGGCAGCGCGATTATATTGAAAGTTTCGGAATTAGCGACACAGGCGAAATCGGTTTAAGAGCGCCTCAAAATCAACCAGTAGCCTTGGAAATGCAGGGCGGTGGTCGCGGTAAGTAGGAGAGTAACATGGGCGCAGGCGCAAATCCACAAATGACAGCCAACCCGTTTGCACAGGCATCGGGAGCGCAACAAGGCGCACTGGCAGGCACAGCGGCTGGTATGACCTACCAACCCTCACAGGTGCAAGCAACATCATACCAAGCAGCCGATCCGACACAGTTAATGGCTGGTTATCAAAACCCATACGAAAACCAAGTTGTTCAACAAACACTGGCAGACATCGGGCAAGCACAAGATATTGCTTTGAACCAGATGGGCGCACAAGCAACAGCGGCAAATGCATTTGGTGGATCACGCCAAGGCGTTGCAGAGGCGCAGACACGTTTGGGATATGGCAAGCAAGCAGCAAACACGATAGGACAACTTCGCCAGCAAGGTTTTAACACTGCACTAACAGCGGCACAAAACCAAGCAGCAGCACAGAACGCAGCATCACAGTTTGGCGCACAAGCTGGCATGACAGCGCAGCAGTTGAACCAGATGGCGGGTCTACAAGGCGCACAACAGCGTCTAGGAGCAGCTTCACAGCTAGGAAACCTTGGTCGTCAGTCATTCGGTTACGGTCAGCAAATCCAGCAGCAGCAAGCGCGTGAAGGTGCAATGCAGCGTCAAATCCAACAACAGTTGATTGATCAGGCGCGTGGCGGCTTCCAGAGATACACAGGTGCGCCAGCACAAGGACTGCAAACGTTACTTGGAACGCTAACAGGTGTGCCTAATGTTCAAGGTCAATCAAGTTCTTTCAACCCTGGGTTGTTTAATTACTTACAGCTTGGCGCAAGCATGTTTTAAGGGGTCGTCGTTATGATCGGTGGTTTATTCAACAAGTTAAGAACAGTAAGCGACGACGATGGATTGACGCCTGTACAACGCTTCGGCGCAGGTCTGGATGCATTGATTATGCCGCAGGCTAGAATGGGCCAGCAGATCAGACAGCAAGGCGCATCGCAGTTAGCATCTTTGCGCCGCAATAAGACAATGGATGAACTACAAAAGCGCGCAGATGCTGGTGATGAAGTAGCACAAAAGTACATCGAAGGTATCAGAAGCGGTGCGCTAGACGCAAAAGGTGGTTTTTCTGGTTACTTGAACGAAGTCGCAGCCAATGATCGTATGCAAAAAGAAATGAACATGCGTATGGCCTTGGCGCGCGCGCAAGCTGGTCGTAAGACAACATACCGCACGATGACAGGTGCAGAACTTAATCAAGCAACGGGTTCTGGTTTGCCTGCCGATAAGCTGTATCAAATCGGGTCAGATGGCAGCGTGAAGCAAGTGGGCGGCGCAGGCCCGTCTGTGACAGTTCAAGGCCCAGAAAAAGAATACCAAAAGAAAATTGGCGGTGCTGCGGCAGACCGTGAAATTAAAATCATGGATGCGGGATCAAATGCACGGTCAACATTGCGCACGATACAGATACAAGAAAACCTAATTCAAGACCCAGCGTTCCAAAGTGGCACGGGCCAAGCGTTGTTTAACAATGCATCACAGTTGTTAGAAAGACTTGGGATTGGCGAAAGTGACATTGCATCACAAACAGCGTTCCAAGCATTTGCGAATAAATCGGTTCTTGACAGCTTGGGCGGCTCACTGGGTACAGGTGTTTCAAACGCCGACGTTACATTCATCAATAACACCGTTGAAAACCTAAACAACAGCGGTGAAGGTATTGCCCTATTGCTGCAACTGCGCCGCAAACTAGCAGAACGCGACATTGCCACATCTAACGAAATGTACAAATGGAAACAGCGTACAGGCAAAACAATGCTAGATAGCGATTGGGAATTGTACATACAGGAATGGGCAGAGCAAAACCCACTTTTCCCTGATGCAAACGATTATTTATAGGTGACTGATGGCTGATGAAAAAAAATACACGTTGGAAACAGCACCTTTCGAATTGCTTTTAGAAAAACGTGAACAAGCCATGAAAGATGGTAATTTCAAAGCAGTAAATCAATTCAACCAAGCATTAGAAAAGCGCTTTGAATACACTGATCCGACACCAATAAAAGATGTACCTCTGTCAGAGCGCAAAGGCGGTGCCATAGCAGAGGCCGCAAGACAAGCACCTGATTTGGCGGCAAGTCTAGCATCTGGTTTATATCGTGGCGGGGCAATGACCGCAGATTTTCCAGCCGATGCGGCACAGCTTGCAACAACAGGCATCGAAGCTGGAACAAAGTTTTTGACGGGCGAAGCGCCGAGCAGTGATTTTATGTCAGGCATTACGGCTGGTATGGAAGCACTGCCAATCATTGGAGATATTCGCAAGTATTCAGGTGCAGCATCGCAGGCGGCACAACAAGCAGCGCCAGAGTTGTATAATTATGATCCGCAATCTTTTGCAGGCGATGTCTTGCAAACGGGTGGAGAATTTGCAATCGGTGCTGGTCGTCGCAAAGTGGCGCAAGCCTTAGTTCCCGCCGCAGCGGTAGAAACCATAAAACAATCTAACCTGCCCGAAAACATGAAGTTGCCAGCAGAAATTGCTGCAATGGTTTTGACGCCAAGCCTATATAAGCGGTTAATCTCACCATCAGGCGGTGAAATCACAGGCCAAACTAAAAAAGCACTAAAGTTGCTCAATGACGAAGGTGTTTTTCCTAGCGCGGGTCAGGCAACGGGAAGCAAATCAGCAATGTTGATCGAAGAAGGATCAGACGCAGGGCGCGCGCTGCAAGAACAGGCGCTGCGTAATTTCACTAGGGCGGCGCTAAAACGCATCGGTGTGACAAAGTTTGATAACCTTGGCAATGACATGGAAGCAGCTTATCGTCGGATTGGCAATGACCTAGACATTACAATCGGCGCGGTGCAGCCAAAGGTTAAACTTGAAGATGCAGCAGATTTAGCGCGCGTGTTGCAGCGTTATCAGGGGCAGGCATCAGAAATGTTGCGATCCCCTGTATTTCAACAGGCTTTTGAAGCAGTTGCGGGGTCATACAAAAGCGGCAAGCCTATTAGTACAGAGCAAATCCGATACCTACATCAAACACTAAATCCGCTTACGCGCAGAGGTGATGAAACTGGTGTAGCTGCGCGCGAAATGATGCCAGTGATTAAAGATATTATTTTCAGAGCATTGCCTAAAGACAGCAAAACACGCTGGGTGAATGCAAATAAAGAATATCGTGATTTCCTAGCGTTAGAAAGCGCACTTGCGCAACGTGACAATGTAGCAACAGCAATAATTACCCCCGCAGCACTGGCGCAGGGTGCAAAAAGTACATTTGGCAAACGAGCGCATGTTTTTGGCAAAAATGATCTGACAGAACTTGCACAAGCAGGTCAGTTGGCATTGAAACAACAAGGGACGTCAAACACAGCAGAGCGCTTGATGGCACAAGCACCAACCGTAGGTGCAGGGACAATGGGCGCAGCGGCGATGGATGTTCTTTCTGGAAGCCCAGTAGGGAATAATGCAGCGTTGTACGGCGCAGCGCTTGGTATGGCAGGCATTCCAGTAAGAAACAGGGCGATGGCAACGCCAGCGGGTCAAGCGTATCTGCGTAATCAGTTGATAGGGCAACTTGACGAAGGTTTGGTTCAGCGCAGCTTAATGCAGTATTTGGCATCAGGCGGTCTACAATAAGGAAACGACATGAAACTTGAAAAACTTGGTCGCACAGAAATAGAGGGTATCGTTTCCAAAGCAATCATGGACGCGGTGGACTTTATTGAAGGGGAAATTTCCCCACAACGTGTAAAGGCCCAGCGCTACTTTGATGGCGAGGTTGACATAGGGTACGAAGAAGGTCGCAGCAAAGTTGTGGCGACAAAGTGCCGTGAAGTTGTGCGAGGTATTAAGCCAAGCATTCAGCGCATATTCTTGACCAACGATAAGTTTGTAGAGTTCCAGCCCCGTAACGCAGAAGATGTTGCCTTGGCAGAGCAAATGACAAGCTACATCGGTTATAAGTTTCAGCAACAAGACGGATACCGCATTCTTAATGATGTTTTACAGGATGCGATGGTTAAAAAAGCGGGTATTGCACTAGCGTACTACGATGAACGTGAAGAAAAAGAAATTCACACGTTCACAGGTTTGACTGATGATGCAATGCAGTTGTTGCTTGAAGAAGATGACGTTGAAGTAATCGAACACACTGAAACAGCATCGCTAACCATTGATGAAACTGGTGTTGAGGTAGAGATGCCAATGCACGATGTACGCATTGCGCGCACAATTACGAAAGGCGACATCAAGGTTGAAAGCATACCGCCAGAAGATTTCTTTGTAGATCGCAACGCACGTTCCGTAGATGACTTCTATATTATTGGTCATACAACAGAAATGCGTATCGCTGATTTGCTATTAATGGGATTTGACTTAGACGAATTGCTAGACATTGATGGTGGTCGTTATTCTGCGATGGATGATGAAGCAGAATTTGAACGTCGTGGCTACACAGTAGATGAAGATGATGATGAAAACGAAAGCACATCATCGCGCAAGGTTAGTGTGACAACAGCCTTTATGGAATTAGACATTGAAGGAACTGGAAAGCCATGCCTGTACCAATTTTTGTGTGCGGGTGCTGGTTACAAACTTCTCAACTTCTATGAAGCAGACATGGCACCATATGCCATTTTTGAGGTTGATCCAGAACCACACGCATTTTTCGGAACATCGCTTGTTGATCTAGTGATGCACGATCAAGATGCAGCGACAGCGATGTTGCGCGGCGTTTTGGATAACGTGGCATTAACAAACAACCCAGCCTTGCAGATTGTCGATGGTCAAGCAAACGTTGATGACCTTTTGAATAATGAAATTGGACGTATTGTCAGAGTTAAGCAAATGGGCGCAGTCGGTGAAATGACTGTACCGTTTACGGCTGGTTCCACCCTTCCCGCTTTGCAATACTTTGATCAGCTTGTCGATAACAAGACAGGCGTTTCAAAGATGGCGCAAGGTTTAGACCCAGATGTTCTAAAAAGTGCAACAGCAACAAGCGTTGCAGCTTCTATGGAAAGTCAGACAGGACAAGCCGAAGTCATCGCGCGCAACATTGCGGAAGGTGGTATGCGCCGTTTGTTCAAAATCATCTTGGACTTGGCAATTAAAAATATTGATGGTCAAGAAATTGCACGATTGAACAATCAATATGTTCCTGTCGATCCATCTAGTTTTGATCCTGAAATGGATTTGATCGTAAATGTTGGCATTGGTACGGGGCGCGAAAACGAACGCGCAGCGGCATTGATGCAAGCATTCCAAATTCAGCAGCAAATTTATCAAGCATATGGTCCCATGAACGGTATCGTCACGTTGACCCAATTGCGTAACACAATGGCCGATATGCTTGCGTTAGGTGGCATTAGAAATTCAGAACGTTATTTCTTGCCAATGTCGCCAGAAATTGAGCAGCAAATGATGATGGCTCAACAGCAAGCAGCAGCACAGCAGCCGCCACTGCCTGATCCAAATGCAGCATTCATGCAGGCAGAGCAAATGAAAGCACAAACCCGTGCGCAAGTTGATATGGCCAAAGCGCAGCTAGATAATCAGTATAAGATGCATAAGTTAGCAATGGATGACGATTTAGCGCGCGATGATATGGTGCAAGACTTAGCAGTTAAAGTTGCCGAAATACTTGGCAAATACGGTACAGCAGTTGATGTTCAGCAGGTCAAAGAAGAACAAGCCGCAATTCGTGAACATAACGCACAGATGATGGGAATGCAGGGTGGATATTGAAATTAGAGCAGCGCGATCAAAAGCGCTTCTAAACAATGATCATTTCGTAGACACCCTAAAAGATTTGCGGGAGCGTCAAAAAGACGTTTTTGCAAACAGCGCACCTTCGGACGTCGAGGGTCGTGAAGAAGCACACGCAATACTGCGCGCGCTTAATGCAATAGAGTATATGTTAAAAGCTGATGTAGATGCAGTGACATTGCTCCTAAAACGGAAGGAACAGCACCGTGGAAACGACTGAACCACTCAACGGCGATGATATTGGTGCCATTGCCGATAACTTGATTATGAATGCACCTGTTAATTCTGACGACGCGGCAGAAGAAGTAGTTGAGGAAACTGTTGACGAACAGCCTGAAGCTATGGAAGCGGACGCAGAGGGTCAGGATGACGTCGATACATCATCCGACGATGAACTTGTGTTTGATGATGATGTTGAGGATATTGAGGTTGAAGAACCCGAAGTCGAAGTAAGAGCCGAAACGTTCACCGTCAAAGTCGATGGTGAAGAACGTCAGGTATCCTTAGAAGAACTTACCCGTGGTTACTCAGGGCAAAAGTATATCCAAAAGGGCATGGCTGAAAACGCCGAGGCCCGTAAGGCGGTCGAAAATTTAATTCAGACCACTAATCAAGAGCGCCAACAGGTTGCTCAAGAACGCCAAGAGTTGCAAGCAATGATGCAACGGTTGACCACTGATGGTATTCCACCCTTACCAGAGTATCCATCCGAGGAACTTAAAGAAAGTGACCCTTTCGGATTTACACTGGCCGAAGCCGAATATCGTCGTGCGATGGACAAACGGGCAGAATGGGTAGAACAAGCAAAAAACTTGAATGCCCGTCAAATGCAAGCAGAACAACAGCAAGCGGCACAGCGACTAGAACAAGAAGCTGCGCGACTTGCCGAATGGATGCCTGAATTTGCTGATCCCGTTAAACGTGATGCCTTGATGTTAGACATCACCACTAAGGCCAAGAAGCATTACAATCTCACAGATGAAATGCTGCAAACGGTCCAAACGGCAGAGGAAGTTGCTATTTTGCGTGATGCTTTACGTTATCGTGAAGCTGTAGCGCGCAAAGATCAAGCAAAAGCAAAGGTGGCAGACAAGCCGCCTGTTGCAAAGCCATCTGCTAAAAAGTCCGTACAAACCGACAAACAGCGTCAACGCAAGCAAGCCAAGGCAACGATGCAAAAAAACGGCAGCATAGATGATGTCGCCAACTTTTTGCTATCATAAATCTTTTGCTAAGAAAGGATCAGTCCAATGGCTGTAAATGCAAATACAAACCAGACATATGATGTGTCTACAATTCGTGAAGATTTGTCAGATGCGTTGGCGTCTATCTCGCCAACAGAAACAATCTTCATGTCAACAATCGGAACACGCAACGTTGACAACACCTACTTTGAATGGAGCGAAGTAGATTTGGCAGCCGCCGCAGACAATCGCGCCGTGGAGGGTGACGCTGCAACTAACTCAGCGCCAACAAACGCGGTTCGCAAAGGTAACTACACACAGATTTCTACAAAAACAGTAGAAGTTTCATCCACTAACCAAGCGGTTAATGGTGTTGCCGATGCACAAACTGTTGCGAAGCAGGTTGCGTATAAGTTGTCAGAAATGAAGCGCGACATGGAAAAAATGTTGTTGGACAACGTATCTGCATCAGCAGGTACAGCGTCAACAGCGCGTCAAACAGCAGGTCTACCTGCATTTTTGACAACCAACGCTTCACGCGGAACTGGTGGTGCTGATGGTACAACATCTGGCACAGGTTCAGCAGGCTATCCAGATGCAGCAGCTACAGATGGCACAACACGCGCAATCACAGAAGCACTTTTGAAAGGTGTGATTGCTGATTGTTGGGATCAAGGTGCAGAGCCTACAATCGTTCTTTGTGGATCATCACAAAAACAAACGATTTCTGGTTTCACAGGTAACGCGACAAAATTCCAAGAAGTGGACGGAAAAAAATTGACAGCCGCTGTCGATATTTATGTGTCCGATTTTGGAACTTTGCAAATTGTACCTGCAAGACATATCCGTTCACGCGATGTGTTTGTTCTTGATCCAAACTATGCATCTGTTGCTTACCTACAGACTGCAAAGCAAGAACCATTGGCGAAAAACGGTTTGTCAGAGCGTCGTCTAATTTCTGCGGAATATGGCCTACAGGTTACTTCCGAGAAAGCACACGGCGTTATCGCAGACATAAGCTAATAGATCGGGGGCTTCGGCCCCCCTTCTCTAACAGGGGTTTGGTATGAAAATAAAAATCACAACAGATAGACGTCCCTTTGTTGATGGTAAAAGAGCCGAGCAAGGTGACGTAGTAGAAGTCAGTACAGCGGAAGCAAAAGCAATGATTGCAAACGGTTTTGCGCAAGAGGAGAAAGCCGCGCCGAAACGTGCGCGTGATGCCAAGGGCAAACTAAAAGCTGATGATCCGTTAACACCAAATGTAAACGAAGCGTGGGAAGGTGGAAAAGCACCCAAGAAACGCGGCAGGCCAAAGAAAAATGCGTAATTACTTAGATACTACTTATCATGTCGAGGACAACAAACTGATTGTTAATCGTTCACAGGACATGCAAGACATTTTAGATTTTAACAAAGAACGCAACATTGACGGTCACAAGGTTGGTGCGGACATGCGTTTGGCTGGTTCCGTGCCGTTTGTTGTTATCGAAATGTGGATGAAAGAAAGCGGTTTGAAACTAGGGTCGCAAGAGTTTGCAGAATATGTTAAAAAGAAATTAATGAGTGGTGATTTTGGCAAGTTGATTGCAAATGGTTTTTGAGGAACAACACATGGCAAACGAGAATTGGCATTTGTCCAAGACTATTCCTATTTCTTTTTTGGTTGGCATAGTGGCGCAAACTTTCATCTTGGGTTGGCTTATTGCGGATGCGCAAAACACAATTGAAATGAATACCAATAACATCGGACGCAACACAAACGACATAGAAGTTTTGGAAAACCGTGTGAATGACCACGCTGTTATGCTGGGGCGTATTGACGAAAACCTAAAGCATATCCGCGAGTATATAGAGAACAAATAGATGCCCGATCCCATTACCATAGGCGCGGCACTGTCAGCGGCGAATGTGGCGTTTAATGGGCTGAAAACCATGATTTCCACAGGGCGTGAAATTCAAGACTGTGCGGGGCAGCTTTCCAAGTGGGCCTCTGCAATGTCAGATATTACCTACCTAGAAAGCAAAGCCAAAGAAAAGCCATCGCTGTGGCAGACGATGCGTGGGTCTGTAGAGGCAGAGGCGTTAGAAGCCTTTACCGCAAAGAAGCAGGCAGACCATCTAAGGTCAGAATTGAAATCGTATATTTCTGCATACTGGGGGCCATCGCACTGGGAAGAATTAGTGCGGCTAGAGGGTCAGATACGCAAGGAACGCAAAGAACAGCTATACCGCAAGCAAGAGGCTATTGACGCAATTATGAGTTGGATTGTGGGCAGTATCATAGCTGTTCTTGGCGCGGGTATTTTAGGCGGCATCATTTTCTTGGTCGGGACTGCGCAAGGGCGTTGGTGATGTGGATACTTGTCTGGCTTAGTTTCATAGACAATAAGTTTGAATATTATCAGCTAGGATCATTCGGTACGGAAGCGCATTGCAACAGGGCAAAGGTCAAGGCAGAGGTGATGGTTAAGAATGTCGGGCAAGCGGTCACCTGTTTTGCAGTTGATAGAAATTAAACGGAATGTTTGGTGTGTATACAAAGATGGAAAAGTGCTTATAATTACTAGCCATAAGCGGATAGCCGAAAGGTTGTATGATGAAGAAAGAAAACTACGATCTAAACGGAAACGGAAAGATTGATCCTGATGAACGCGAGATCATGTTGGAAGATCGTCGCAGGCGCATGGAAGATCAAGACGCTAAGAGAGACACGCAGAGGCGGCTCACAGTAGCGTGTACGGCTGGAATGCTGGTATACCCTCTAGTTATCTTTTTGGCTGTCTGGGTGGGCTTAGATCGCGCCGCAGAACTAATTACTGACATTGCTAGTGTTTATGTAATTGGTGCAAGCGGTGTTGTGGCAGCATACTTTGGTTTCAACGCAATGGAAGCCAACGTATCGCGGAAAGAAAATGTAGATGTCAGGTGAACAGTTACTAACGCATGTGATTGTGAAGCTGTTAGAGATTATTCTAGGCGTTGAAATGACGCTGTACCAGGGGGTTATGGTGTAATGCTTGATTTGTTGGGAAAGCTGGTTGATCCAGTAAGCAACATTCTTGACAAAGTTGTTGAGGATAAAGACCAAAAGGCCAAACTTGCGCACGAAATCGCAACAATGGCAGAGCGTCACGCACAAGAGTTGGCGCGTGGTCAGATAGAGATAAACAAAGAAGAAGCTAAGTCACGCAACATATTTATAGCAGGTTGGCGTCCGTTTGTTGGATGGACCTGCGGTTTAGCGTTGTTTTGGCATTTCTTGGGATTGCCCGTCACACTTTTTGTGACAGGGTGGTTTGACTTACAACACCCACCATTGCCAGAGTTTGACATGCAAAGCCTGATGACAGTGTTGTTGGGTATGCTAGGATTAGGTGGGATGCGCACCTTTGAAAAGTTTAAGGGAGTTACAAAATGACGTTTAGTTTATCAACCCGTAGCCTTGGCCGTTTAGAGGGTGTACACCCAGCAATGGCCGACACTGTGAAAATGGCCATTAAGCGCACGAAAATTGACTTTGGCGTAACGTGTGGTTTAAGAACCGTTCAAGAGCAAGAGCGTTTAGTCGCATCAGGCCGCAGTCAGACGATGAAAAGTAAACACATTCCGCAATCTGATGGCATGTCACATGCTGTCGATTTGGTTGCGTATGATGGTTCGTCGCCCGTTTGGGAATTGAACATGTACGATGACATTTGCGATGCGATGGCGGCGGCAGCGCGCGAAGTTGGATGTAAAATCAAGTGGGGCGCTGCGTGGTCAGAGGGTTCTATCACTGATTATGCTGGTTCGGCAGAGGATGCTATGAACGCCTACATTGACCTTAGACGTTCACAGTCGCGCAGGCCATTTCTTGATGGCCCACATTTCGAACTTATGGTCTGAGTTTAGGTTTTATTGATCTGGATAGGGTGTTGGTGCGTATACAGTACATATCAACATCACTATCTGCGTTGAAATACTTGTACATATCTTCATTATCGCGGATCGCTATTTGACAAGCCTCACGATCTGGCAAAATCAAATATGTTTTTATGTCAATCCCCCTCAATGTGTAAGTTACCATCAAGGCATAAAAAAATTCCATTGCACTCACTTTCCGTTTTGTTATCTTGTTGCGGTGGGCGGTTTATTACCCAGTTTTTGTTGGTAATCCCCTAGCTTATCCCGACACCAAGCAACCGCCCACACGATCACACTATCAAGTTTTCAATTATATCTTCATGGTGGCGCTGCATTCTTGCAAAACACAACGGCACCGTTCCTTGATCATCTAGTGTTCTGGTAACAGAAACGACATCGCCATTGTCGCGTGTTGTTTGCACCGTCAACGTTCCTATAACGCCCATGTTTTTTGTTTCATTGATCATGCCAATCAATTGACCACCGTAGAAAACTTCATGGCACTTCTTTTGTTCAGGCACTGTTTTCATAGAATACTCAAACATTGTCTTGCCCCTTCATTCTTTTATGCGCATCTAAATACACAAGGTAAGGTGCAATTTCTTCTTCGGTCACTAAACCCTGATTTACCATGCGTTCAGCCAGCTTCCCTGTAAGGTACGTTTCGCCTACTGGTTCGCCAGCCTTAATGCGCTTTGCATTTATAGCAAGCGTGTCAGGTTTCCACGGACCTTTGTTTACAGGCATTGTAGAACGTGTCCCTGTCATAGATTTAGAGACAGCAGCGCCAATGTCTTTTCCTGTTGGCCATGTACGCGAGGTGTGCGCTTCTTTTAATTTAATCGCAGCGCGTTCCATTGTGCCGCGAATGTGATCCAATGTAGTGTCGTTTGGAAACTTGTTGTTTACCATACGAGCGATGCCCTCAATTTCTTGGCGTACCTTGTTATCATTATCCAAGTGCTTTGGAACAACATACAATGTCATCATCCCAACAAGTTCACTGCGAATTGCGGTCATTCGTTCTTCAAAAGTCATTTTATTGCCCTTCATCTTTCCAGCGTTCACCGTTTAGCCATGTTGCTAGGTGCGGTATATACTGTGTTTCTTTACCCTTCAAGGTTAAAACATATGCTTCAAATTTTGGCAATAGGTCATAGAAATTTATTTTCTTAGAGGCTGTCTTAAATGCTTTCTTGGCTTGTGCCTTGCCAACCTTGCGTGGGTAATCATGCCATAATTGATCAAAGTAATAATCAACACCGTCATCTTTAGATGATGATAAATTAGTTTCTTTTCCAAGGTTATTTATTCCAAGGTTATTCATGCGCAGATTTTGCGTATCCCCATGCGCAGATTTTTCGCATACCATGCGCAGATTTTGCGTATCGGTGTCCGTCGAACTATTATGCTCAGTAGTTCCTATAAGTTCTAAGACGTAACTATTTGAAGTCTTGCCCCCACGGTCACGGAATTGGTTAAATCTTTTAATCAATCCTAACTGTTCTAAGACTGTTAAATGAGCCTCAACTGATCTGCGTGACATTTCGCAGACGCTTGCAAGGTGATTAATGCTAGGAAAACATTTACCTGTTTCTTGGTTGTGGCAATCGGCTAACCAATACAACACAATCTTAGTTGCTGGTTTTAAGCCTTTTTGTTTCATCGCTAAAGCTGTCATATAGTGCGACATTTTTTTGTCCCTCTTGCCCTAAATGTTGTGCCATGCTAACAAGAAAGGGCAAAACCTTGTCAGCGGCATTGTTTTCGTATCGTCTGGGCCTCTTTTTCCCTTCACTGCCCCAGACGTTTTATCTCTTGTTAGGACCGTCCCAAATGGGGCGGTTCTTTCTTATAGCGATCCCTCTACATAATCTGACAACGCTTTCATTGTCGAATACTTTGGGTCTTTCTCTGTATTCATAAAGCGATAGACCGTATTATAATGCAGGTCCGTTTCACGCGCGACTTTGCGTAAATTATGCTTTGCTAATTCACATTTTAACTTGTCGAATGTCATCATGTGTTCTTTTTGGCAGTCCATTTTTTTACCCCGTATGGTTATTTTCTTCTTGACCTATCTCATAAACTCTGTCACAACGCAAGGGCAAATTCTGTACGAAGGGAAAAAACATGCAGATCAGAGAAAATATTGTTGTACACGCAAAAGTCGCAAGAGCGCTTAACGAGTATAACCACAAAGTTTGCCTAACTAGCGATCCAGCAAGCAACAAATTGTCAGACATGGTTCCAACACACGTTTGGGACATCATCTATGATGCAATCGACGCTGGCATTGCAGAGCAAAAAGAAGGGACATACAATGTATAATGTTTTTACACGCACTTGGTGGCGCGACAATCCAGACTGGCCAAACGGTCTGGAACCACACGTTGGCGCAAAAACTTATATCGCAAAAGATGTAGCGTCAGAAGAAATGGCACAAGAAATTTGCCGTGAATATAACGACAACAACGCTGCGGGTCGTTTATCCCGCAAGGCAGAATACGAAGGGGTATAAAAATGACTAACAAGTTTCATCAAGCAATGGATGTCGTAGCGGACTTAAACAAGTCCCACGGCGTCACGCAGCGCGGCGGCAAGCAATATACAGAGGTTGCGAAGCGCGTCGAAGCATTCCGCATGGTATTCGGTGGTGAATACGGTATCGACACTGACATCATTCACAATGACGGTCAGACGGTTGTGGTCAAGGCTACAGTTAAAGACAAAGACGGTTTTATCGTCGGTTCAGGTTTGGCCGAAGAAATCCGTGGGTCATCACAGATTACACGCACATCAGCAGTTGAGGTTTGCGAGACATCTGCAATCGGGCGCGCATTGGCTTCTATGGGTATGCATGGCGGTCAGTATGCATCGGCAAACGAAATGGATGGTGTAAAGCGTAAAGAAGCGGCGATTAAGGCATCAGAGGCCGCACCAAAGCCAACAAGCGCACCAAAGATGGAAATGCCGTTAGAGGATCGCGTGGATGCTATGCTGCAATTCTACGAGAATTGTGACAATCAGCGCTTTGCAGCAGCCGAAGCGAAGTACAAAAAGCTGATCAACAGCCCTGACTTGACCGAGGCGCAGTATGAACGCATGGTCGAAGCACATGATAAACGTAAAGTGGAGTTAATGGTATGAAAGTATGTACAATCGCAGGGCGTCTTACCAAAGACTGTCAGGTTCAAGAGAACGAGGGCAGGCAGTTTGCAACCTTTTCTGTCGCAGTTGACGACGGTTATGGGCAAAACAAAGGAGTGATGTTCTTTGACGTCACCTACCACCGCAGCGCAGTAGCGCAGTATTTGACCAAAGGCACAAAGGTTTGTGTAAGCGGCGAACTAAAGCAGCGCGAATACAACGGCAAAACTTACCTGTCGATCCGCGCAGCCGATTTATCGCTTATGGGTGGTGGCAAGCCGCGTGAAGAACACACAACAAATCCGCAGCCAGCAATGGCAGATATGGACGACGAAATCCCTTTTTAGGGGTTTCGCAAATTGAAGGGAAAAAACAATGAAAGCAACAGGTGAATTTACGGTAGAAAACTTCGAACTGCATCATGCAAAAAATCCGCATATTTATGCAGCGTTTTCTAAGTATGCAAAGCAAGTCGCGTTACACAGAGAATACTTTTCTGCAAAAGCAATCTTTCATCGCATCCGTTGGGATAGTGCGATTGGAGAGTTCGACAGCGAATTTAAAATTAGTGATGGTTGGATAAGTCATTACGCGCGCAAGTTTATGAAAGACAATCCTCAGTATGATGGTTTTTTCAAAACTAAAGTTCGTCGCGTTTCATACTTTGAAGATGAAAAAAGTGATCCGTGGGATATAGACGAAGAAGATCAAAAGGCGTGGGACTTTGCATAAATTACAGGTCCAACTATCGAACGGGCGATTGATCCCTGTATCGCAGTATGACGCCGAGCGCATGGAAGATTATGCGCAAGGCGCACTGTTTAACCTCATAGCTACAAAGCAAAGGTCAAACCCGCAGCATAATATGTACTGGTCTATTCTTCGCAAAGTGGCAAAAGCAACTGGTAAGTGGCCGACAGAACATCATTTGCATGACGAATTAAAACTGGCATGTGGATATGTGCGATCACACTTTTCAGCGCTGGACGGATCGTTTGTGCGTATCCCTGATAGCATTGCGTTCGACAAGATGGATCAAGCGCAGTTCCAGCAGTATTTTGATATGGCAATGGCCAAGCTGGCCGAGGGTATAGGATACGATCCACTTGACGAATTTAGCAGGTAAGCCCCCGTTAGGGCTAAAACAACCGAAGGGCAAAAAAGATGAAAAGTATTTGGACAAGGTGCGAGAGCGCCCGTGCTGCATTTGTCGCAAGTTTGGTGAAATACAAAGATCGCCAACCACCGCCCATCACCCTATCCATGATCGCCATGGAACTAGAAAACGATCTGATGCAACTGCGATCCCGCTTTGTGAGGGTCATCACCAAGGTTTATGGGACAGTAGTAAATTGGCTATACATAAATCGCCGTTAGAGTGGCGTGAAAAGTATGGACCAGATTGGTCTTATTCTTCTGGGTCAGTCCAAGAAACTGATATGTAAAGCACAGGCCCACGATCAGGATGACAAAACGTTTTCTTGACCCGTAGGTTAGTTACCTGCCGATCATCAAATATGATGCCAGTGTCACCGCTAATCCCGTCAAGCGCAGCCTTTGCAATGTTGTCTGCATCGGGTTTGGCCATCGGGCTTATTGCGCCATACTCTGCCTCTAAGCGCTTTACCTTAGACCAAGACGACGGAATATTCATAAAGGCGATAATATCAACGCTTACAGGTCGATCCGTAGGGTCGAGATTTTGACGTTGCATTTCTGACCAAGCCGCAGCCGCTATGCGCGCCTCATATTCTTTTGTTTTTGGTGGTGTGTATGTGTGGCCTGTACGAGTAAATCGGGGTCGTCCTTTGCCTTGGGGCTGGCCCGATATTTCTAATTCAACTTTATACATAACCTGTCCTGTTTTGGCCGACAGTAAAAAAAATAGAAAAAAAAGTAAATAAAGGGTTTACTTACCTTGCAAGGTGTGATTTAACCATAATTGTAACAACGAAGGGAAAAATTGTTATGGAATTAGTACAAGCAGTCGAAAAGCTAATCGAAGCAATCAAAGCAGATTATTGCAAAGGTGATTGGCGCGATGACATGAAAGAGCGCTTTTGCAGTGGCTTGGGTTACAAGGTCGGCAAAAACTACATCAAGATCACTATGAGCAACGGTGGCAGCGTTTGGGGTTTTGTGCAGATGCACGACGAATTGAAATTCCAAGCAGGTGACATTCTTTTGGCCGCAGGTTGGTCGCGCCCAGCAAAGAACAAGGCGCGCGGTAACGTGTTCGGTGAATACAACATTAACTGGACAGGTCCAAAGTATCTGATTTGATTAACGGGGCTTCGGCCCCACAACAACGAAGGGAAATCGTTATGAAACTATATACACAAAATGGCCGCTGGGTCGGCACACAGGCAGAGGCCAAGCGCGAGTTTGGTGAAGTCAACTTGGTTGACGTTCCCACAGATAAGCAGGCGTTGCTTGATTGGTTAAACGAACACAACGTAGGTGGGTCAGGATGCGCGCCAGATCAGCCTATGCGCTGGAAAATAGAGCGCGATGCCGATGGTGGTGCGCATATGTCTCCAGCACCGCAGGGTAACATCACAAAGCCCCACGCATGGCAGACGATCCGCGAGTGCGCAGAACAAGCTGATTTAAAAGATTTAGGCGTTGCGCTGGCAGTGTTGATGAACCGTTTAGACGAAGCAGCCGACAATGTACGGCACTAACCTCAGAGAGTTTATCCAAGCGATGTTTGATTACGACATCGTTTGGATGCCCAAAAATAAAAATGACGATCCCCCATTTTAGGGGTTGTGTTACCTTGCAAGGTGTGATTTAAGGTTAGTACAGACAACGAAGGGAAAAGAAATGTTTTACAAGGTCACATCATTAGACGGAAAATATACCGAGGTCGTCAAAGCATCAGCAGCGCGTGAAGCTGGAATGCAGATGGCGGTTAAATGGCAGCAAGGCGTTGAGGTCGAGCGCATGGTGTCAGAGCCAAAGCTAACTAAAGCGCGCAAAGCATACGAGTGCGATTGTTGCGGCGCTGAAATAAACAAGGGCGATTTGTACCGCAGTGTGTCACGCTCTATCGGAAATCCATCGGCAACATCCATTACTGCGCTAGGCATCAAACACCACGGTTTTAGATACACCCAAAAGGTTTGTATCGCGTGTGTGAAAAAAAATGCAATTTAGGTCATTTTAGGGGTTTACATTACCCTGCAAGGTAATTATATAAGTATTATAGACAATGAAGGGAAATCAGATGTCAGCAGAAGTTTATAAAAAAACCGCAATCGCGCAAAAGAACAGCAAGCGTAATGCCTACTTTGCGTTCGGTAGAGAAGCAAAGCTACATGGCCAAGACAAGTCAAAGGGTGGCTATGCGGTGTTTGTTATCAAGAACGAATATGTTGGTCAGGCAGGCAATCTGCGCCGTGTTTGGATGCTAGTCGAGAAAAACTTGGGCTTCAACGCAGCAATCAATCTATTGAACAAGCGTGTTGGCTTCAAGGCATACGCACTAGACGGGGAGAAGGCATAATGCGCGGACGTTTACCACATCACTTTAACATGAACCTGTACGTCAAAGGTTCACACTTGCCCCTAGTATTCGAGGGCGTGTTAGACATGGACGAAGGTTATTTTGAGCCAACCGATGTTTACCTGCAAAGCGCGCGTGGTCGCGTCGAGGGCAAAGCGGACTACAAGCTGTCAGAGGCAGTGTTCAACCAAATCATGTCTGGTCAGTACGACGAAGATATTAACGACGCTGCATGGGGGTCAAACTAATGCGCTACGGCAAGTGGACATGGGAAGATGTAGTTATCGGGATCGTCTTTACGGCGGCGATCCTAGTTTGGTCAATCGGTACAGTGAAGGGGTATTGGTAATGTATACAGAACTTAAACGCGCAAGCGATGAATATGCCAAAGAAGTCAATGATGAATTGATAGAGAAAGATTGGCACTACGAGCGCGTATCAATAATGATGGACGAAGATGAGGCATACTATCATGCGATGAAGATAATCGACAAGGTTTGTGCAAAGCATCCAGAGGTCCGCACAATTTTAGATATGATCGAAAATGATCTGGCATGGAAAGAACACAATTACGGGCAAAAAGAGAAGGGAAAGTTACAATGATAGAAGGTTATAGAGATCAAGGCGGCGAGAAAGCAATGTGTACATGCGACACATGCCATAAGGAAACCGCAAAGATAGGGGCGCGTCACGGATCAGGTCGCAAGCCCGCGATTAAAAACATGGAAACAGTTTATACACAACTGCGCAAGGCGGGTTGGACTGTTAAAGGCAAGGTGATCACTTGTGCAACATGTACGCAAAAACTCCAAAAGGAAATTACAATGCAAGCAGAGCAAGAATTACGCCAACCAAGCAAAAAGCAAAAACGCGACATCATTGGTTTGTTAGAAGATGTCTACGATACAGAAAACGAGCGCTATCGCGGTGTCGAGACTGACAAAACAGTAGCTGATACGTTGGGCGATGGTATCTTATGGGGGTGGGTGTCGCAAATCCGCGATGAACTGTTTGGCCCTGATGGCAATGAGCAAAACGCGATTGCTGCAAAAGAGGTTCAGCTTTGGATCGACAGTTCGCAAGAGGTCGTGCAAGAATTTAACCAGCGCGCCAAAGAATATGCGCAGATGTTAAAAGAGTTAGAGGCCATCAAGGTCCAAGGCGAAAAACTTATTGCAAAGATAAAGGTCTAAAATGACGGGCAATCAGGAATTAAAGTATCTGCAAATGGCGGTGAACTTATGCAACGCGCACATCGCCAACCCGCAGATGCCAGCAGAGCATGGCTTGAAAGAAATAAAAGGGTATTTGGAGCGCGTGATTGAACACAAAAAAAACGAGAACCCAGACATCACTGGTGTTCCAATTTGAGGAAAAAAATGGTAAACATAACGGAGACATTCACAAAGATGTATGGCCGCCCACCAACGCAAAGCGAAGCTGCGACAATGTGGCGAATGAAGCGGGAAATGGAAGGCTACAAGAAAGCAAAGGCTATAGAAGCCTCAGAGGTAGCCCCCAAGAAGCGCAAGCAAGAACCGCGCACACCAAAGACGTTACCGCGTGACTACAACTACAGGTGGCCTCACAGGGCTTCTCAGATAGCACAACGCATTAATCGCATGCTGCATATACAGATGACCGTAAAGGACATCGCATTCGTAGAGGGCGCGACAGAAAACGTCATCATGGCAGAGATAAATAAGTGGACACTGCCACGCCAAAATACAGACGTTTACAATAAGGTGCAAAAAGTGTAAATTCATGGTACGATAGACAGGAAGTGATCACGGGCCAAAGCGGTCACTCCCTGCCTCTTTCTGCCTCACTTCACTGGCCCCCGTAGACTAGGCTCCATATGTCAAAGCGCGGGGGTCTTTTTATGCCAGCTTCATAGGGAAAGAGTTTATAATTACATATGTTGGCAATTTGTGCCATCTTCACTATAATACACCACATGTAGACGCACCCACTATGGACGGTACAATGACAACAAATGTAGAACAGCGATCTAAAGTAGACGGTAGTGGCCGCAAGAAAGGCACTCCCAATAAGACATCTGGCCTTGTGAAGAACAGCATCATTCTAGCCGCAGAACAAGCTGGCCAAGATATGGTTGAAGAACTGTATGGCGAGAATAGCGATCAGGCCGATCCACGCTTTGTCGAGCAGGCGCGTAAAGATGGAATGACCGCATATCTACGCATACAGGCCAAGACCAATCCACAGTCGTTTATGACGCTGATGGGTAAGGTTCTGCCCATGCAGGTCAATGCAGAGGTCGCTGGTGATGTTGTTCATGTGGTCAAGCTGAAATGGCAAGACTGATCGAAGTAACGCAAGAGATAGCGTATAAACCCCGTGAACAGGTCAAAGCATTCCACAATCGCAAAGAACGCTTCGCGGTCATTGTGGCGCACAGACGTTTCGGCAAGACAGTTGCGGCAATCAACGATCTGATCCGCGCATGCTTTGAAGTAGAATTGCCAAACGTTCGTGTGGCTTACATCGCGCCATATCTTTCGCAGGCAAAGGCTATCGCATGGGACTACCTGCTAGAATACACGCAAGACATTCCTGAAATAAAGGTAAACATCGCAGAATTGCGTATCGACTTTCCGAATGGTTCGCGCATCCGCTTATTTGGCGCGGATAACTATAACGCTATGCGCGGACTGTACATGGATGCAGTTGTGCTTGATGAACCTGCTGATTTCCCTGCATCAGCGTGGCCAACCGTAATCAGGCCGTGTATCGCTGACAGGAAAGGCAAGGCCACTTTCATTGGAACGCCGAAGGGCAAGAATGAGTTTTGGGAAATATATGACGCGGCGCAATCAGACCCCAATTGGTTCACAGGTTTCTACAAGGCTTCGGAAACAGGCATCCTTGATGATGAAGAACTTGCAGAAGCAAGAAAGGCAATGGGCGATGATCGCTACATGCAAGAATTTGAGTGCAGCTTTGAAGCGGCCATACAAGGGGCGTTCTGGGGCCACGAAATGCAAGAACTTACCGCCGAGGGACGAATAAGCCGTGTGCCATACGATCCATCAGTAAGTGTAATTACAAGTTTCGATCTGGGAATGGGTGACGCAACTGCAATTTGGTTTGCGCAGAAAGTGGGCGCAGAGACACGCTTCATAGACTACTACGAAAACAGCGGTGTCGGGCTGGATCATTACGCCAAGGTGCTAAACGACAAAGGCTATGTGTATGAACAGCACATTCTGCCGCACGATGTTCAGGTGCGAGAACTAGGCACGGGCCACAGTCGCTTGGAAACTCTAGACGCGCTGGGTGTTCGCCCAATAGAGATTGCGCCAAAGCTAGCGGTGGACGATGGCATTCAGGCGGTGCGATCATTGTTGCCGCAATGCTGGTTTGATGCTGAGAAATGCGCCCGTGGGATCGAAGCGCTGCGCCAGTATCGCAAAGACTATGATGAAAAAAATAAGACATGGCGTGGACGTCCGTTGCATGATTGGACATCGCACGGCGCTGATGCAATGCGCTATCACGCGGTTGGCTATCGAATGGCTAATGATTGGGGTTCAGGTCCGATCAGAAGAAATTTGCAGGGGATCGCCTAGTGTGCTATTGTCGGCCTAACTAGCGAGGTTGAGCATGGCAAAGAAAACCACCAAGAAAAAAGGCTTGTGGTACAACATTGACCAGAAGCGGAAGCGCATCAAGGCTGGCAGTGGAGAGCGCATGCGCAAGAAGGGCGAGAAGGGCGCGCCCACTGAAAAAGCAATCAAAGCATCGCAATCAAAGCCTAAAAGGAAAAAGTAATGGCGTGTGGTTACAAGAAAAAAGGCCGTAAAGGCGGGAAAAAGAAATGAGTTTGTTCAAGAAAAAGCCAGAACCGCGCAGTTCTAGTCCGCGCCCGAAGTTACGCCCCGCAGGCTTTAACCCGACAGGCGGCGGTGATGCCCCGAAGTCTGTAGCTGGATCGTCTGGCAAGGGCGGCGGTGGTCAAAGCGCAAAACCCAAGTACAATCCAAAAGCCCCAGCGTTTAAGACGCAGATGAAGTATTTTAACGAAAAGGGCAACATCAACAATGATGGTGACTTTGGGTATGGCTACATTGACGAAGAAACAGGTATTGAGGTTCCTTGGTACATTGACATGATCAACGGCGGCGGTGCAAACGCGGCTGGCGATACATTTGTTTCACCGTTTGAAGGTTCTATGGCTGGATTGCCTGCGCAAGCTGTAACAGGTGTTTTGAATGAAATGAACATTGCGCCGTATGGCTACAATCGTTCACGCTATTACATGCCAAAGCAGGCCGAAGGTTCTACGCAAGCCGCAGCGCCTAAACGTGGCGGCGGCTCTGTTTCATCAACCAAAAAAAATAGAATACCATTGAGTACAATATTGCCTATCTTGGACGCTAATCAGACCGCTTATGAAAGTGCAGCATTTGCCCCGATGACAACATCGCAAGCAGCAGCGTCAGAAGATGCTTATTTTGGTCAATCACCACAAGTAAGCCAAGACTTTTCAGGTTTGTCATCAGCACCGTCAGTGCGCGCGGGATTGATTGGTTATAGTCCGCAAGTGACTTCTGGCACCGTAAAGTATACGCCAACGCCAACACAAGGTGTGACCGATGAAGTGTATCTACCGCAAGGAACTGAAACAGGTTCAGGTTTGGGCGGTCGGACTTCGGCGCAACTTGCGCGAAGCCAACGCGCGCGAGATTACATGAACTTCAAAAATACTGGCGGCAAGTCTAGTTATGAAGAATGGTTGCAAGGGATTTATTACTAATGCCAAGAAAAAAAGTCCCAGCATCGCGCAAGTACGCTAACGGCACAACTTACAAAGACAGTCAGGGGCGCACACACAAGCGTACATCTGCTAAAGGCACAAAGCGCGGTGATGCATATTGCGCACGAAGTTCTGGCCAAAAGCAAACAGAGAAGGTAAAGGTTCGCCGTAAAGCATGGGGATGCAGAGGCAAAAAATCGGTGAGGGGCTAAATGTATATATCGGCAGAACACGCGCGTTTTTTGGACATTGATCCAACAGGCGCAGACATGAATAAAATAAAAGAAATGTCTAAGGATGTTTTGGTTTATTTTGCAGATTGCTACAAAAAAGGCATGACGGATCAGGAAATATTATGTGCTTGGCATCATGTAAGTCGTGAACTTGCGGTTGTGATGGATAACACGGCGCACGAAACGAGGCACTAATGAATTTTATCGACTTCTTGCTGTTACCTGCCAGAGAGCGCCGCCAAGCGCTAGGACAGATCGCGGATGGTTTGTTTCAGGATCGTCAAGAGTTGGTTGATTACGTTCCAACCCGCAGCACAAATATTTTGTACGACAGATCAAGCGAACCTGTCAGCGTTCAGGCGATGCGTGATTATGGCGGGTATTTGCCGTTGATCGGGGATGTTGAGGGTTTAATTGATATTGGCAGCGAATTGTCAAAGGATGAACCTAATTACCCTGTCGCAGCAGCGCTGGGCGCAGCCACATTGCTACCTGTTGGCGATAAGGTGGTTAGAGAGGGCATTCAAGCGGCATCAGCGGCGCGAAACACCGTCAGACAACGCAACCTGCCTAACCAAACATATTTTACGCATGAAGCTGTACCATATTCTGGCATTGGCCGTGATGTTTCAGAGCGCTATGTCGGCAGTGATGCAAAGCCACATATGGCTAATGTTTCAAATATGAGCGATGAAGAACTAATCGACTTTACGTTGGCCCGATCATATGTAGATGCAAACACAGGCACAGACAGATTGTTGGCCGAGGTGTTAGAAGAAGATCAATTACGTCCGACACTGACAGGCCGTGGCGTTTATGAGGGTCCAGACGGACTTGAAGAAAACCCAGTTTCGGTGGCACGGGCGGTAGATGTTGACCCATCTGTAGCGCAGGCGACAGAAAGTGTGCGCGGTTTGCTAGATGCGCAGGGCGCAACACCGTTTACTACGCTAAAAGGCGATGACATGCCTGTTTTGTTTGTTCCGCATGCAGAAAATGCAGGGACGAAAGAGGCAATGGACGAATTGAAGAAAGCGGGTGCTGATTTTGGCGTCACAGACGTTATGGACGTAGGCGATGGCTACATTTTGACTAATTTTGAGGGCGGCACGGTTAATACAAGCACGAAAGCGCGCCGCGCGATTGGCAAAAAGACAAAAACTGACCCTATTTCCACAACCACAAGCGGCGGTTATCCAAGTTACGAGGGCGCGCTAGAAGGTGGCTTGCTAAGAACTGTTGACCGACTAAATGAAAACCTAGCAAGCGCCAATCCAGATGCAGTTGCAGCGTTAAGAAATAGCGATGTTGTTAGGGATTTAGCAACAGAACGGTCGCGCGCAAACTTTGCAAGTCGTGCAATTGCTGGCGACACAAACCGCGATATTGACACTATCACCCAGACCGTGGGGCGCGGTGGACTGCCAGCGTTGGATCGTCAAGCAGATGTTTTCAGGGCGCGTGAAATACCAATACAACCGCCAGCATTGCGGGGTGGTGTTTCGACAGATGCAACGCACTTTAGCCATCTGCGCCGTGATGTATTAGACCCGCGCGAACAATTTACAAGCCCGACACGGGGGGCAGAGCAAGGATTGCCAGCACCGTATCCAGCGCAAACATATTATGGCGTGGACGTAGGCAAACAGGGTGGATATGTGCCAGAAAGGACAGTTGGTGACGTTGCGCATGAAGCAAATTTGCAGAACTTGCTAGATATTAGCAGAGGTTTCCCAGAAGAAATCACAGCAGAAGCTGAAAACATAGTGCGTAGGATAGAGCGTGTTCGTGGTCAACCGATGTCGCCATCAGAGCGCGCTAACACCTTGACGTCGTATCAAATGCAGATTGCAAAACAGCGTGGTTATAGTGGATTATATAACCCAGAACATGAACTTGGCGCGATTGCCACTAGCTTTTTCCCAGTAACACCGAGGTAAATCATGGCTATAACAACATATGCAGAGTTAAAAACCTCTATAGCTAACTGGCTAAATAGGGATGATTTGACAACCGTCATTCCAGACTTCATCAGCTTGGCAGAGGCCGATATGGAGCGTAAAATTCGCCATTGGCGTATGGAAAAACGAGCAACGGCAATATTCGATGCGCGATATACGGCACTACCTGATGGTTTTTTGGAATTAGTCAGGCTTCATTTAGATGTAGATGAGCGTCCGATAGAATTGCTTACGCCTCTTGCTCTACAGCAACGCAGAGAGGGTAACAATGATGCAGGTGGAAAGCCTCAGTTCTTTGCAATCATTGCTGGTGCAATAGAAACATGGCCAACACCAGATGCGGATTACACGGGTGAACTTTACTACTATGGACAAATCACACCGCTAAGTGACAGCGATACATCCAATTGGGTGCTGCAATACTTCCCAGACGCATATCTGTATGGCGCACTTATTCATTCTGCACCGTATTTGGTGGACGATCAACGCACTGGAACATGGGCAGCATTGTATCAGAGCGCAATTGATGGTATAAACGCAAATAATGAAAAGGCCAAATTTGGTGGTTCAGGACTGCGTTTGCAGATCAATACTTACTAGGAGACTAAAATGGCAACTTTAAATGATCGCGTCTTTGACAACGGCCTTACGGTTCTTGACACAGAAGCAAATCGTATTGATGTAACCTCACAAGAGGCTACAACATACACGGAAGCAACATCAACATACACGTTGGGCAACTCTACATCGCTATCAATCGGCGCACCCGCTGATCGTTCTGGTGGTGGTCGTGAGGTTACTGCATCGGCCATTTCTGATGGTTCTATCAGTGGCAGCGGTACAGTTACACACTATGCAATCGTTGACACGACAAACTCCCGCCTGTTGGCAACAGGTTCTTTGTCAGCATCGCAGTCAGTAACAAGCGGAAATACATTCAGCTTGGCATCATTTACAATCGGTATTCCTGATCCATCATAAGGTTTTTCAAATGGCACATCATAAACTTAGTGCCGTTTCTGATGAACACGGCAAAAAGATTGTAAAGAATGGCTTTTCTGTAGACTTGCAGAAAAAGGAGCCACCGAAAAAGGAAAAGTAAAAGATGGTCACTCTTGCGGATCGTGTCAAAGTCGCTACTAGCACAACTGGCACAGGAACAATTACCCTTGGTTCAGCGGAGAGTGGCTATCAATCCTTTGCTGATGGTGGCGTATCTAACGGCGATGTAGTTCGTTATGTCATTGAAGATGGCACGGCTTGGGAGATAGGCACTGGTACTTATACTTCAAGCGGCACAACTTTATCACGCACACTATCATCTAGTTCTACAGGATCGCTGATTAACCTTAGCGGCTCTGCTGTTGTATTTATCAGCCCCAGCGCGGCAGATTTAGAAGTCAATGCGGGTTATGAGGAAACTGTTTTTACAGCAACTACTGGTCAAACGGCATTTACAGGAACATTCAATACGTCAGCGGCAGCCGTGTTTTTGAATGGTATTTTGCTAAAGCTGACAACTGACTACACAATTACATCAACCACTGTTACACTTGTTACTGGCGCGGCGGCAGATGATATTCTTACAGTATGTGAGTATGGCTTCCCTAGCAGTAATTTTAAGTCCTTCCTAAATACGTTTACGCTTCCAACATCTGATGGAACTAGCGGTCAAGTATTGCAGACAAATGGTTCTGGCGTTCTTTCTTTAGCGGATGCAGCAAGCGGCGGTGTCACAACATATTCAGCGATTGGCGATCTGCCCCTTACAGGTAACAGCGCAGGGGATATGGCATATGTCTCAGGCAACAACCGTTTGTATATCAACAACGGCACAGGCTGGTACAACATTGCTTTGGTCAATACCAACCCAAGCATTACGTCAGTTCAAGATGCTAATAGTAATACGACACCATTCACATTGTCGACAGATGGAACAGCGACAGTGATTACTATCACTGCATCTGACCCAGAGGGCATTCCGCTTACCTATAGCTATTCAGTAACGTCTGGCAGCTTAACTAATGGCGGCGGGACAAC